>OMGY01000062.1_pt1 | contig 111111 bp, 87 predicted proteins | sample 1674461 | NCBI WGS metagenome assembly OMGY01 (sample SAMN05578579, study PRJEB25193) | human gut metagenome | biome: Human Microbiome; feature: human-associated habitat; material: feces | host: Homo sapiens | place: USA:Birmingham | reverse complement strand
CGTGATCGGACTGAGCCTGAAGATAGCCCGACCTCATGCCAGCTTCGTAATCGGTAAGTTCCTTACCTTCTTTAGGTCCGTGCTGATGGACTTTTGCCTTACGTTCTTCCGCGTAACCTTTCGCACGCTTGGACGGAACGCTCCAACGTCTTTCGTTGTTGTTTGCCATTGAAAATTCTCCTTTCGTTTTTATAATGTTGCCCATAACGCAGGGCATCCGCGAATATAACCGTTGAACGACACTTACGAAACATTGAGTTTCAGTCGATAAAATCCTTGACGCGCGGCCGCTGTACGTCGAAGTTTTTATCGCTATACCCTTTTATCGCTCAAGAATTATCCTTACTTCAAAAAAGGCAAATACCCGTAAAACTCCATTAACTCTTGCGTTGCCGAATATTCCCTTTTTGCAGTACACAGATGATACGTTACCTTCCATAATTCCACCTGCAGGTCTCTTTCTATACATTTATAGAAATACCTGCGAGCATTAAAGATGTCGTCAAAATACTTACTGCCAAAATTACATTCAACTCTGAATCGTTGCATTTCCTTACGCCTCCTTTTCAACGTTCTCACTATATAGGCTCGAAATCCGCGTTTTGCTACGGTCTACGCCAATAATTTTTTTAATTTTGCCTTGATACGCTCCACTCTTTGGCTGATTGCTTGATGACAAACGCCTTCTTCTTTCGCAATTTCCGTTATTTTCTTGCGTTCGATAAACACCTTTTCAAACAGAGCCCTTTGGCAATCCGTCAATGTAGTCAACGCCGCGGCTATTCTTTCTTTATCTATTTCCGCAACCATTTTTTCAAACGGATCTGCCGAATAATCGGCAAAAGTTTCGCCCTCATAGTCCACTTGCGAAAGCGGATAATTGTGTCGCTCGTAATTGTATTTCTGCTTTCGTTCCGCCTCGTCCATCTCTTTAAGAAGGTCATACCATTTTTCTTCGACTTCTATGGTGTTCTTTGTGCCGTCCGCAAAGTAATAAGTGTATTCTTTCATTTTTTCGCTCCTTGAATTTGATAAAAATCCGCAGAGCCGATACTTTTCCGCAAACGAAAAGACGGCATAGAAAAAGCGTTTGAGATTTGCTTTCCTTTGCCGTCTTGCGGTCTGCGGATTATATAATTTCAGACACTACGCAGTCTGCGCGTTTTTGATTTCGACCGTTCCGTCGGACTTAAAACATATCGTCGTTTTATAGCCTTTCATTACGATTTCAACGAGTCTTTCCGACTTATCTATGCGACAGACAAGTTTGTCGCAACCGTTTCTTACGTCTTCCATAATTTCACCTATCCTTTTTTTGTTGTTCTTTCAGAATGTTTTCGAGAAATTTCTTTGCTATCGGCTCTAAAACAGCCTTCGGTATATTCGCATAGTTCGGCATACCGTTGACTTTGACCGTATAATCCGTTTCCGCTTTCTTCGTCATTTTTTCGCTCCTTCTAACCCGAATGTTTTCAAAATCGCTTTCATCACTTCGGCGTCTTTGCCGTCAAGCCCCGGCAAAAGCCTTTCCAATAATTCCTGTTGCTCGTTTTTAAGATAAACCCTACCTAATCTGAAATTTTTGTCTACATAGATTCCGCCTCCGTTGCCTTGGAGGGTGTAAATCGGATATTCGAGCGACAATGTTAAAATGTCGCGACGGATCGTTTTTTCCGAAACGCCGAATTGAAACGCAAGATTATTTATTTGTTCGACTCTACGCAGGCTAAGAACTTCGAGTATCTCTTTCCTGCGTTCGCTTGCCGTCATATCCGATTTCACCTCCTTTCGCTTTTCTTGGCGTTAGTCTAAAACTCAAACCGGACACTTTTTGTCCTGTTTGAAAAAATTTTTTTGATTTTTTTCTTGAAACGAAAAAAACCGCCGATAAACGACGGACTCTACAAAATTATAGAAATCCTATCGTCTATCGGCGGCCTCTCATATACGTCTGGTTTAACCGTCCGAAAAGAATTGTTTATCCTATGGCTTTACATTGTCTCTGTTTCAGACCGACCATAAGCCTACGCAACTCCGTATTAAATTATTTTACTTTTAGATATCTTCGTCTAACAGTTCTTGTCCGACAGGCGCATATACGTCTAATTGAACATGCCTTCTGCCCATTACTTTCGATACGCTTGTTGCTCCGCATCGCGCACATTGATACTTGACAACTCCGTTCTCGTCACGATAACCCGTAGTTATGCGAAAACAGTTGTTACAAACCACTTTTACCACTTTTGGTTTCAATTTAATGCTTCCCATAGCGTTCTATTGCTCCTTTCTCCCGTAATATAATGCCGTTTGTATTTGACAAACCTACGATACGGTCGGGAATTCCTATACCAAAGTAAGCCACGGCGTTATACCTCGGAACACAAAATCTTCAGGACTGAATTTGCGTTCGTTATTATATAAAAACCGAAAAAGGGAAAAATCGGCTGTTATATCACGTCTTTGATTACCTTGACGGCTATACCGATTACGTCTATATTCTCGACATAAAAATCTTTCATATCATCATTTTCGGGATGCAATCGAAAACGCTTATTCTTATCATTCCGATACACTCTTTTCAAAGTTGCCATACTTTCGTCCGAACAATCGCTTTCCGTAAGCACTACCGCTATTTGTCCGTTTTCAAAAGTGCTTTGCTTGCGTATAAGAACTAAATCTCCGTCTTTTATATCGGCATTTATCATCGATTCGCCGCTTGCCACCAACAAAAAGTATTCGCCTTTGCCGAAATAATCCATATTGAGCGGCAAATACCCTTGAATATCTTCTACCGCAAGCTTCGGTTTTCCGCACGCAACAATTCCGAGAATCGGAGCATACCCCATTTCCCAGTTATTTACCGAAGAAGTTATTCGTCCGCGCCCTGCCGTATCTATAAGCCCTTCGTCTTTTAAGCGTTCCAAAAATTTATATGCGGTCGATACGGCACAACCGGCGTTTTTTGCTATCTCGTTTATCGTCGGGCTTACCCGATTATTTTTTATGTATTCGTTGATATACTCATATATCCTTATCTTTGTATCTTCATTCTTTGCTCTCATAGGTGTTTCTCCAAGGGGCGAAATTATTTTCGTGTTTGAATTATATCATAAAGGCAAATCGATTACAACAACTACCTGTCCCGATTAAGCGACACATTAAAAATTTTTATATACGAAAAAGCGGCTCACGAATGAACCGCTTTCCATATCAATAATTATCCGTTATTTCTTTTACGAATGAGTCAAAACTTTCCTTTACGTTATTCGGCTCGATTATTTTTACCTTCCCCAAAGTACCTACAACCCATAAGAAAAAAGTTTTGCTTACCTGAACCGAAAGCGTGGTTTCCAACGCGCCGCCATACTTCCGTTGTATCTCTATATCCGTGCCGAATTTATCGTATATATCGCTCAGAAGTTCTTTATCGAATTGTATGGTAACTTCTTCGAGTTCACCGCCGAACATTGAAAAGATTTGTTTTCTATACGTTTCCGAATCAAAATTACCGAACTCTTCTTTTTCAAGTATCGGCTCGGATTCCACCGTAACGTCTTCCATTTTATCTATTCTGTAACGAGAAGTTCCGTCGTGCCTATCATCGTAACAAAGCAGATAGTAATTATCCTTGCTCCATATCAATGACAGCGGATTGAAAACGTAACGCTTTTTATCCCTATGATAGACCTTCTTTTTATTTTCGTCTATATGGAAATACAGGAACGACACCTTTTTCTTTTGTTTTATTGCCGTTTCTATGGCGTCGATATTGTAAATAATGCTCGAATTGCCGTACTTTTTTGAATCCAAGAAAATAATGTCCGTGTTATCGGTATTTTTGTATATCCCTATCGTGGAATACAACTTGTTTATAATCGTTTCTTTTCTTGTTTCAGTGAGTTTTGACGCTTTTATTACGTCGGTCAGCATTGTAATTTCCGCCGTATCGAAAAGTTGATGAACGGCATAATAATACCGCGACTTCTTCACATACGAACAGATTTCATACCCGTATTTATTCAGCAAGTCTATATCCGACGGCAGAACTTTCCTTGAAACGGAAATGCCGCGCTTTTTCAATTCTTCTATGATTTCATTAGTCGAAAGCGTGTGTTCTTCGTCCGTCGATTTTAGCAGTATGTCGTATAAGACTAATAATTTAATCGAACTATCCGTGTTCTTTGCCATATTTTCTGCCTTTTTACTGAAGTTTTTTCTAGTCCGCCATTATAAGAACATTGTCATATAAAACGGAATATAAGTTGTATTACCTTCTCTTTTAACGTCTTTACTGTAAATAACATAAGAGTTTTTAACTCTATCCGAATACTTTTCTTGAAATTTATCCAGCGATTTATGCGTACTATACGATGAAGATTTAACCTCGATAGGCAACAATTTTTTGCCCGACGTAAGCAAAAAATCTACTTCGTATCTGTCAAATCTATGAAAAAACAACTCATATCCGGAACAAACCAGTGCTTGCGCAACGACGTTTTCCATTACCATTCCGATATTTACGCCGAGCTTATCTACTATTAATTGTTTATAAATCGACTCTTCTATCGGCAACTTGGAATCTGCGAAAATCGACGTTACCAAAAGTCCCGTATCGCCCATATAAATTTTTTGAGTCGAATAATCTTTAGTTCTGTTCAGCCCAACGCTTGGATCGGTGCAATTATTAGCAATATTTACTATCATAGAATCTTTGATTGCTTCATACGAACTATACGTTTTAGACGCTCTGCTGTTCTTGCCTATTGCCACCGAACGGAACAATTTGCTTTGAGTAGACAATTCCGACGGAACGGCATCTAATATAAGCGACGTAGAAAAGTGATATTTCAAATCCAACTTCTTCAAATCATCTCTGTACAGTTTAAGAATATCTCGTTTTACTTCGTCAACGCGCGAAAAATCATTCGATTCTATGAGTTCTACAACCGCTTGCGGCATACCGCCGACCGCAACGTATAACATAAAATCTTTCAGAACTTTTCTGTGTGCAACCTGTCCTAACGGTTTCAAATTCAAAAAACAGTCTCTGATAATATCCGCAGTAACGGTATCGCCTTTTGCCCATAAAAATTCCTCAAAGTCGAGCGGATACATATTTATAGACTTTTCTTCGCTCGGAATAAGAATTTTTTCCACGTTCTGCTTTAACGTTATGAGCGAACCCGTTTCGATATAATCGTATCTTCCGTCGGCAACAAGTTGTTTTATAGACTGTCTTGCAAGCGGAAACAGTTGAACTTCGTCAAATATAATCAATGATTTTCTTTCTATCAGCCTTTTTCCGTATAACAACGATAGATTTCGGAAAAAAGTATCGAGATCGGAAATGTCGTTCTTAAAAAGTTGTTCTACTTTACCGAGATCCGACTGAAAATTTATAAGTATATATGTTTCATACTCGTTTTTTGCAAATTCTTCTACAATCGTCGATTTTCCGATTCGTCTTGCACCTTGAACAAGCAAAGCTCTTTTGCCCGCCCAATTTGCCTTCCAATCCAAAAAACTTTTGTATATCTTGCGTTTTAGTACCATATCTCGCCTCCGAAACTTTTTATATTAGGATTATAGCATACTTCAATCTAAAAATCAATAACTTTTGGCGAACTTTTCCCCATAAATACAAAATGTTTTCGTTGGCATATCCACAAATATCAAATATTTCACTATTCTTCGACTAAATATTCGTTCGGTCCTTTATTGTTTTTTAGAAGAATAGTTTTAGTATCCATTTCAATATGCTCGATTACAATGTCTTTCTCTTTTTTTTTGCGTATCAGAAAAAGTCTTGCCGTCAAGTTAAAAAAATATGGCTTAAAACTCAAATTCATATAACTTAAACGGCAATATTTTTTTGCCGTAAACCTCTTATTGTTTATACCGCTTGACTGCCGCACCTTTTTCTGATTTTTCGTGGTTGTCGAAAGACAGATCAAAGCAAAAAAATTGCTGAAAGAGCAAAAAATAATTTCAAACCGGTAAAAAAGTGTCCGGTTTGAAGGTTAGAATGTGCTCAAAAGCTAACACAAGGAGGCTTCCAATGAAGACAGCGGTCATCTACGCCCGTTATTCGAGCGACAGACAAACAGAACAATCCATCGAAGGACAAGTCCATGTATGTAACGATTATGCTGAAAGAAACGGTATTTTAATCGTTAATCAATACATAGACAGAGCAACTACGGGAACGAACGACAATCGTGAAGAATTTCAAAAAATGTTGAAAGACAGCGATAAAAAACAGTTCGATTTCGTTCTCGTTTACAAATTAGACAGGTTCAGCCGTAACAAATTTGAAATGGCTATGCACAGAAAACGCCTGAAAGACAACGGCATTAAAATTTTGTCCGCTATGGAGAATATTCCCGACAGTCCCGAAGGCATACTGTTGGAAAGTTTGCTCGAAGGTATGAACCAATATTACAGCGAGGAATTATCTCAGAAAACAAGACGCGGACAGAGAGAAACTCGGATAAAAGGACTGCATTGCGCGGGTAAACTCAATTACGGCTACTACACCGAGAAGAAAAAAGTATTTATCCACAGCGAAGAAGGTCCTGTCGTAAAAGAAATCTTCGAGAGATACGCCGCAGGTGAACGCGGTAACGAAATTGCCATAAGTTTTGCGGAACGCGGTATCCTTTATCGCGGCAAGCCTTTCAGCGCCGCAAATATTTACGTTATTCTCCATAGTGAAAAATATACGGGAAGATATGAAATACATGGCGAAGTTTACGATAACATTTACCCGAAAATCATAGACAAGGAATTATTCGAGCGTTGTAAAGCAAAAATAGACGCTAACCGATACGGAAATCATATTCCGGACTATTCCTATCTGCTCCGAAAAAGAGTTTATTGCGGAGAATGCGGCACAAGAATGACTTCATACAGCGGCACTTCAAAATCCGGTAAAGTGTCAAAGTATTATAAATGCTGGAACGCCATAGGCAAAAAGAACTGCAAAGCCAAATTTATGAAAAAGGATTTGCTTGAAAGCATTGTCCTAAAAGCCTTACAAGAAACATTGACGGGTAAAAACTTAACCGTAATCGTTGATGAGATATACAAACAGCATAATGCAAAACTGTTAGGCGATAATCCTGTCAAAACACTTGAAAAAGAGTTGTTGCGGATAAACAAATCAATAAACAATATTATGAACGCCATCGAACAAGGCATTATTACTGACACTACAAAAGACCGTTTGCAAGAACTTGAATCCACACGCAAAGACTTACAAGAAAAACTCATTTTTGAGCGTATGCAAGAAAAAACGATCTTGGATAAAAAGACTATTGAAACCTATCTTAAAAAAGCCGTCGAACAAGAGCCTGAAATGATGATTGAATTGCTTGTCGAAAAAGTGTATGTTTACAGCGATGACCGTATCGAAATTATGCTACACTATGTAGATACGCCAATCACCCCCAAGCCAATTGAATACGATAAAGACGAGAGCCCTGAAGGTGAAAGCCTTCGGGGTTCTCTTATTTATACGACTAAAATCTTCGTCGATAACGATATCTTTAAAGGTATGAATAAAAAAATCCTCGAACCTACGTTCAAGGAAACTCAAAAAATGCCCGTTTTAATTGAAATTAGAGGATAAAACTATGCTTTTTACTACTAAAAGGTGTTCGTGCGAGGTTAAACAAACGCACAAGCGCCGATTGTCGTTACGCTATCCGGTATCGTTACGCTTGTAAGCCCGCTGCACCATTCGAACGCACCGGAGCCGATAGATGTTATGGAGCCGATAGATGTTATTTTTACGCCGTCAATTTCGGCGGGTATAGCAATCTCCGTATATTTCTTTCTTCCGTAATCCGTCAATCGCGTGATTGTATCGCCGTTTTCGGAAAGTAGAAAAATCGCATTCCATTGTGCCGTTCTCGTGATATTTTCGGCGGGCATTGTATCGGGAATAGTTTTATCCCAACCGATAAAATCATATCCCGCGCGTTCCGGATTCGGTATTTCAAGCTTCGAATCGCAATCTTTCGCGATAATTTCCGTCGGCTGTCCGTTTCCATAGATAAGCGTAAGGGTATACCGGTTGGCTTTCCATTGCGCCGTAACCGTAATATCTTCGTATACGCTTTCGGGAATGGTTTTATCCCAGCCGATAAACGTATAACCCGTGCGGGTAAAGACGGGCGCAACCGCCGAGCCCTCGTATTTTAAAATCTGATTGACTTCACCGTTTTCCAGCGTACCGCCGTTGCTTTCAAAAGTTACGTTATACTTATCGCGCGTGTAGTATGCCTTTAAAACCAGCGAGCCGTCGGGCGCGATATTGCCGCTGTCGGTTGCAGAGGCTTTATGCGTGAAATGTGCGAATTTTTTGATTTCTGCGGTTGCTTTTGTATCGGTAGTGCCTTGCAGATTGCTTGTTTCGCGCAAAGTATATGCGTCGTTTTCAAGGTTTTGCAGATAATATTCGGTTTTGTATTTCGTATCGGTTTTCGCCGCCCATACCGCTTGTATTTCGGTATCTTGCGTAACCGCTTGCGTAAAATCGTAATTCCAGCGTACAAACGTATAACCCGTTCTGCTCGGTGCGGCAGGCTCGGTGGCAAAACTATTTTCTTCTATCTGCTGCGTCTGCACTTCCGAATAACCGTCCGCATCAAACGAAACCGCGTACATCGGTCGCCGACGAATCGTAATAATGAAAGTATTCGTAATCTCGTCGTCAAGCGTTTCAAAAACGTAAAAAACGTTATCGCCCGGCGCAAGCGGCGCTCTATCGGTTGAAACCCGGTGAACTCCGGATTGATCAAGCGCTACAATATACTTCGCCTTGCCCGAAACCGTAATCTCTCTTTCAAACGAAAACTCTTCCGTTGCGTTGCTCACATTAAGATTCGCAGAAGCGTCGTTTATTATAAGCGTATTGAAAATAATTCCATTCGTTTCCGAATCATCTTTTTTACATGCGGAAAACCCCGCAAAAATCAAAAAGCTTGCCGCCGCCGCGAAAATAAAAGCAAATATTTTTTTCTTCATACCAATCCTTTATTTCACGTTATCCGTTATCGGTCTGAACCCCGAACAACGCAAAACCAAAGCCCCTCCTTTGTTTTTCATTTTCTTATTTATTATTTTCACTTTCTTTCTCCTCTTTCTGTTTTTCTCTAAAAAGAGCTAGTTCATAGTCTTTTTTTAAGGACTTTATACCTCTATACGCCATAGTATCTAAAACTGCAACGATAGTAAGAGGAACAAGTCCAACCCACCAAACGTTTTTATACATAAAAAAGCCAAGGAATGATGCAGGCACTAAAATCACTGTAAAAATAATCATGTACATCTTCAAATCCATAATACGAATTTTGTACTGATCGCTTGATAGTCCTTTATCACGAATATTCTTTGCCGCTTCATCATATTCTTTAAGCCACTTACACATAAATACTCCGATTTTTTATTCTCTATTCCATTCTTATATTATAACTTTTCTTTGCTGGTTTTGCAAGCATATTTACATTTGCGTCCGCCGCGAAAAATAAAAATTTTCGCTTTTTTCCGAAAATTTTTTCCAAAAAGTTGACAAATCCCCTCAAAAAGGGTTATTATATATTTGTACGAAAAATATCGTTCCAAGGAGAATTTCACCATTATGAACAAGAAAACAATCAGAGACATCGACGTCAAGGGCAAAAAAGTCCTTGTCCGCTGCGACTTCAACGTTCCCATGAAAGACGGCGTCATCACCGACGAAAACCGTATTCAGGGCGCGCTTCCCACCATTAAATACCTGATGGAGCACGGCGCGAAAGTGGTTCTTTGCTCGCACATGGGCAAACCTCACAACGTGTTCGACGAAAAGCTCGAACTCAACAAGAAGGAAAAGGCGAAGATTGCGGCTCTGCCCGAATCGGAACAGGCTGCCGCCACGGCGGAAGCGCTTGAAAAGGCAAAGAAAGACGTGAAAAAGCTTACCCTCGCCCCCGTTGCGGCGCGCCTCAACGAACTGCTCGGCGGCAAGGTAACGTTTGCGAAAGACGTAATCGGCGACGACGCGAAAGCCAAGGTTGCGGCGCTCAAAGACGGCGAATGCGTGCTTCTCGAAAACCTGCGTTTCCACAAGGGCGAAGAGAAAAAGACGCCCGAATTCATGAACGCTCTGGCTTCTTATGCCGACGTATACGTAAACGACGCGTTCGGCACGGCGCACCGTTCGCACGCCTCCACCGCGGGCATCGTGGAAGCGGGGCTTGTAAAAACGGCGGTTTGCGGCTTCCTCATCGAAAAGGAACTCACCGTAATGGCGGATACGCTGGAACATCCCGCCCGTCCGTTCGTGGCGATTCTGGGCGGCGCGAAAGTAGCGGATAAGCTGGGCGTAATTTCCAACCTGCTTGAAAAATGCGACACGCTGATTATCGGCGGCGGCATGGCGTACACCTTCATCAAAGCGCAGGGCGGCGAAATCGGCACTTCGCTGGTAGACGACGAAAAAATCGAATATTGCAAAGAAATGCTCGCCAAAGCGAAATCGCTCGGCAAAAAGCTGCTTCTGCCCGTAGATACGGTTGTCGCTTCCGCTTTCCCCGACCCCATCGACGCGGCAATCGAAACGGAAGTCGTTCCTTCGGATAAAATTCCCGCAGACAAAATGGGGCTCGATATCGGTCCCGAAACGCGCAAGCTTTTCGCAAACGAAATCGCGGGCGCGAAATCCGTCATCTGGAACGGACCTATGGGCGTATTCGAAAATCCCACTCTTGCCGCAGGCACGAAAGCCATGGCGCAGGCGCTGGCGGACGTATACGGCAAAGCCACCACGATTATCGGCGGCGGCGATTCGGCGGCGGCTGTGCAGCAGCTGGGATATGCGGACAAGATGACGCACATTTCCACGGGCGGCGGCGCTTCCCTCGAACTGTTCGAAGGCAAAGTGCTTCCCGGTATCGCATGCCTCAACGATAAAGACTGAATCTGACAAAAACACCCCCTTCCGCTCTTTTCGCAAAGAGAAGAGCGGAATCGCTATGAAAAAACGGAGATAATATTACTATGAGAAAAGCAATTATAGCAGGCAACTGGAAGATGAACAACACGGCTTCGGAGGGCGTGGCGCTGGTAAAAGCGATTGCGCCGCTTGTAACGGAAGCGACTTGCGACGTGGTGGTATGCGTACCCGCCATCGATATCCCCGCGGTATCGGAAGCTTTGAAAGGCACGAACATCCGCCTCGGCGCCGAAAACGTACACTTTGCCGAAAAAGGCGCTTATACGGGCGAAATTTCCGCGGCGATGCTGAAAGAGTACGGCGTGGAATACGTGATTATCGGGCACAGCGAACGCCGCCAGTACTTCGGCGAAACGGACGAAACCGTAAACAAGAGAACGCTCACCGCCCTGACCGCGGGACTTACCCCCATCGTATGCGTGGGCGAAACGCTGGAAGAAAGAGAAACGGGCAAAACGGAAGCCGTTCTTCATCGTCAGCTTGAAGAAGGACTGAAAGGCGTCGAGGATATCACGAAGCTTGTCGTCGCGTACGAACCGGTATGGGCGATCGGCACGGGCAAAACGGCTACCGCGGCGCAGGCGAACGAAACCATCGGGTATATCCGTAAAACGCTGGGCGAATTGTTCTGCGAAAAGTGCGCGGCGAAAGTACGCATCCAGTACGGCGGCAGCATGAACGCAGGCAACTGCAAAGAGCTGATGGCGCAGGAAGAAATCGACGGCGGCTTAATCGGCGGCGCTTCCCTGAAAGCCCCCGACTTCTCGGCTATCGTAAACTACGATAAATAACAGGCACAGCCTGCCTCGCAGCGGACTGAAACTTTGGCGTTTGAAAGCAGCACACTGCCTTTGCCGCGTAGCGGACTGAAACTTTGGCGTTTGAAGGCAGCATACTGCCTTTGCCGCGTAGCGGACTTAACCGCGCGCGTTTGAAAGCAACTTAATGCCTTTGCCCCCTTTTTTAAGCCTTCCCCTTGTCTGAAAAAAATTCAGAAAATTTCATTTTTTCGGCAAAAATGTTCAGCCTATTTCATAGGCTTCCCCTTGGGGGGAAGCTCTGCCGCGTAGCGGCGGTGATGAGGGGCGCAGCACATTTTTGATTGAAAATTTCCGATGGAAAAATTCAATCAAGGGGCGGTTTCATTCAAAAAACAAAAACAAGTTTACGCACGGCTTAAATCACGCAGGCGCAAAAAGCTCAAAATCCCCCCGCGTCAGCAGCAAGCAGGACGCGAAGCGCGAGTACCGACGACGGGAATTTACAAATGGTAAATGACCGAGGCGGCACGGAGCGCGAAAAAGTATTGCGCCGCTGATCACGCGGGCGCAAAAAGGAAACCAACCAACAATGAAAAAACCTTATGCGATCATCATCATGGACGGCTACGGCTTAAACCCGAAACACGAGGGCAACGCCGTGTATGCCGACGGAAGCAAAAACGTAACCGAACTGGAAAAAGAATACCCCTCGTCCACGCTGGGCGCAAGCGGTATGTCCGTGGGGCTTCCCGACGGACAGATGGGCAATTCCGAAGTCGGGCACCTCAATATCGGCGCGGGCAGAATCGTGTATCAGGATCTTACCAAAATCACGAAAGAAATCCGCGACGGCGAATTTTTTAAAAACGCCGAACTGCTGCGCGTAATGCGCTACGTGAAAGAGAACGGCAAAAAACTGCACCTGTGGGGGCTTGTTTCCACCGGCGGCGTGCACAGCCACACCGAACACCTTTACGCGCTTGTGGAAATGGCGAAAAAAGAAGGGCTTGAAAACGTGTACATCCACGCTTTCACCGACGGGCGCGACGTTCCCCCCACCTCCGGCGCGGAGTTTTTACGCGAACTGCAGGCAAAACTGAACGAGCTTGATTTCGGCGTCATCGCTTCGGTTTCGGGCAGATATTACGCCATGGACCGCGACAACAACTGGGACCGCGAAGAAAAAGCATACGAAGCCCTTACCGAGGGCAAGGCGCACACCTTCGAAGGCAGCGCCGAAGAAGCGATTGAAAAGAGCTATGCCGACGGCGTTACCGACGAATTCGTCGTTCCCGTAACGCTTACGAAAAACGGCAAGCCCGTCGCGCTTGTGGAAAAAGGCGACGGCATCGTCTGCTTCAATTTCCGCCCGGACAGAGCGCGCCAGATCACGCGCATGTTCTCGCAGGAAAACTTCCCCTTCACCGACGAAAAAACAGGAGCAAAGCTCGGTTTTACAAGAAAAACGGGTTATCTCGCCCCCGTGTACGTGGGTTTCGCCACCTACGACGCGTCGTTTAAAAACGTGGGCGTTGCTTTCCCGCCGGACGAAATCGACGATACGCTGCCGCAATATATCTCTTCGCTGGGCATGAAGCAGCTGCACATTGCCGAAACGGAAAAATACGCGCACGTAACGTTCTTCTTCAACGCGAAAATCGAAGCGCCCGTACCGGGCGAAACGCGCATCGTCATCCCCTCCCCCAAGGTGGCGACGTACGATCTGCAGCCGGAAATGAGCGCGTACCTCGTAACCGACCGCGTATTGAAAGAGCTTTCCTCGGGCGAATACGACGTAATGATTTTAAACTTCGCCAACTGCGACATGGTAGGGCATACGGGCGTGATGAGCGCGGCGGTGAAAGCCGTGCACGTTGTGGACGAATGCGTGAAAAAAGTTGTGGATAAAATTCTCGAAATGGGCGGCGCGGCGCTTGTTACCGCCGACCACGGCAACGCCGACGAGATGATTGCGGACGACGGCAAAACGCCGTTCACGCAGCACACCACCAACCCCGTGCCCGTAATTCTCGTCAGCAACGAACTGAAAAACGCAAAGCTGCGCGAAGGCGGCGTGCTTGCCGATCTCGCGCCCACGCTTCTTGACGTAATGGGCTTGAAGCAACCCGCGAAAATGACGGGAAAATCGCTTTTAATCCGTTAAAACGGAAAAAATCTTGCAAAAATCGCCGAAAAGCCGATAAAAAAGGTTGCGCAATTTACGATTGTATGCTATAATCTATCGTGCTATTCGGATTTTTCCGACGGCTTCCGCTACGCTTTCCGCAGCGGAAAACGAGAAAAACTGTCGAATTCAAGGAAGAAATTTGCCATGTCGAATTTATTTGCATTGCTTGTACCCACCACCAACGACGCGTCGTACGCGGCGTATCGTTTAACGAGCTTCATTTTAATCGCGCTTATGGGCATTGCCGCCATCGTAGCGATTATTCTCGTACTGATGCAGCCTGCCAACTCCACGGGCATCGACGCCCTCGGCGGTTCGGGAGAAACGTTCTTCGGCAAAAACAAGGGTAAATCCATCGAATCCAGAATGAAAAAATGGACGTGGATTTGTCTGATTATTCTTGCCGTGTTCTCCATCGCGTTCTTCGTGGTGCAGCAGCTCCCCTGGTAACGTATCGGGGCGCGGCGATCGGCTGAATTTTTACGAACTTTTTACGGCGGCTTATTTTTCGTAAGCCGCCCTTTGTTTTTTATTACGTCATTTTTTCCGTCGGTCGGCAACGCCCGCGCGGAAATTCGTTTACAGGTGATTGAATTATGCAACACGCTTCTATCGAAGAACGCATTCTGCGCTTCTTATCCTCGGCGGAAACCGCCACCGCGGAAACGCTGCGCCGCCATGCCGGCGTGCCGCCGCACAACCGCAAAACGTTTCTCGCCCTGCTTGCCCGCCTTTGCGCCGCGGGCAGAACAGAATATAAAAACGGCGTATACTCCCTGCCCCGCCCCGTTTTGTATACGGGCGTGCTGACGGGCAACGAAAAAGGATTCGCGTTCTTCACGCCCGACTTCGCAGACAAAAACAATGCCGCCGAAACGCCGGAAAAGCCGCGCGATATTTTTATTCCCGCCAAATATCTGAACGGCGCCATGCACAAAGACCGCGTGGTTGTAAAAATCGTGAAGCGCGGCGAAAACGAAAGCGCCACGGGCGAAGTGGTGAAGATTCTTCAGCGCGGTTATACCGAAATCGTCGGCGCGTTTTATAAAGACCGCCGCGCGGGCAGACTTCTGCCGGACGAACGCAAATATTTTTCCGAAATTTATATTCCCCTCGCCTCGTGCAGAAACGTAAAAAGCGGCGTGAAAGCGGTGGCAAAAATCACGGCGTACCGTTACGGCGCCTGCCCGGAGGGAACAATCACCGAAGTGCTGGGCGACGACGACGATTTCTTCGCCGAAGAAACCTCGATACTCCGTTCGTTCGGCTTGCGCGAAGAATTTCCCGATTCCGTGCTTGCCGCCGCGGAAGAAGTCGCGGCGGAAGATATAACAACGCTCCCTTTAAAAACGGAACATCTCCCCCGCCGCAACCTTCTCAACGAATTTTTCGTTACTATCGACGGCGCGGACACGCGCGACATCGACGACGGCGTCAGCGTGGCAAAACAGGGCGACAATTACGTTTTATCCGTGCACATCGCCGACGTATCGCACTATGTAAAAGCGGGCGGAGAGCTTGATAAAGAAGCGTTTAAACGCGGCACCAGCGTCTACTTTCCCGATCGCGTGCTTCCCATGCTCCCCCAAGCCCTTTCCAACGGCTGCTGTTCGTTAAACGAGGGCGAAGCGCGGCTTGCGTTCACGTGCAAAATGCTGATAGCGGGAGGCGGCACCGATAAAGCCGCCGCCGAAAATGCGGGTAAAGTGCTGGAAAGCGAAATTTTTCCCTCGCTGGTGCGCTCAACGTACCGATTGACTTACGACGAAGTCGATGCCATGTTATCGGGCGGCGCGGCTGCGGAAAAACTGCTGGAAAAATACCCGCTGATGCGCGATTCCCTCGCCCCCATGCGCGAGCTTACCGAAATTCTGGCGGCGCGGCGCGTCAAAAAAGGCGAAGTCAACCTCGATCTGAAAGAAAAACATATCTATTACGATAAAGAGCGCGACGTCATCGAAATTCCGGACGAAAAACCGTCGTTCTCGCGCGGGCTCATCGAGCAGTTTATGGTAACGGCAAACGAAACGGTGGCAACGTTTTTAAACAGCCGCGGAGCGCCGTGCTTATACCGCGTGCACGAACCGCCCGTACCCGAAAAAGCGGAAAATTTAAAGGCGTTTGCGCGGCTTCTCGGCTTTTCCCCGAAATGGAACGACGAGGAAGTTTTCCCCGCCGATTACGCGGCTCTTTTAAACGAAGCGCGCGGCGGCGCAAAGGAACAGGTGCTTGCCAAAGTTACCTTACGTTCCATGCAGAAAGCGCGCTACTGCGAAAAGAACTTAAAGCATTTCGCGCTGGTTTCCGGCTGCTATTGCCACTTCACTTCCCCCATCCGCCGCTACCCCGATTTATTCGTGCATCGCGCGCTGAAAGCCGTTCTGTCGGCAAACGAAACGGCGACGGAACGGCTGAAAGAATTCGCCGCGGAAGCCGCGAAGAAAACAAGCGATACCGAGCGCAACGCCGACGACGCCGAACGCGCCGTAGACGATTTGTACGCCGCCGCGTATATGGCGGACTATATCGGGCAGGAGTTCGACGGCGTGATTTCGGGCGTTACCGAACGCGGATTTTTCGCGGAACTGAAAAACGGCATCGAAGGGTTCGTCCCGCTCGATTCGCTGTACGGGTACTATATTTTCCTGCCCGACACGTTCGAACTGAAAGGCGGCGGCAAAAGCTACGCGCTCGGCAACAGCGTGCGCGTAAAGGTAACGGACGTGGATTTCTACACAAGGCGAATCACGTTCTCGGCGGTTAAATCCGAAAAAACGGAGGCAAAGATATGAAAATCATCGCAGTGAATAAAACGGCAGGTTTCGAATATTTCATCGAAGATAAATACGAAGCGGGCATCGTGCTCGAAGGCAACGAAATCAAATCGGTGCGCGCGGGCGCCGTGAACATGAACGACAGCTTCTGCCAGATCAACGGCAGCAAGGCGGTGGTAAAAAACATGCACGTCGCCCTGTACGATAAATCCGACGCGTTTTCCACAAAAAACACGCGGCGCGACCGCACTTTGCTGCTCCACAAAAGCGAGCTTGCGAAAATCGCGGGAAAAATCAACCGTCAGGGGTACACGCTGGTGCCGCTGAAAATGTACTTCAAAGATTCGCTGGTAAAAATGGAGGTGGCGCTCTGCAAAGGCAAACACACGTACGATAAAAAGAAATCGCTTGCCGAACGCGACGTAAAACGCGAAACCGACCGCGCCGCCAAACAGGCGTTTGTGTAAAAATATATACAAAAAAGGAGCAAATTTAAAATGAAAAGTTTACAACGCGTACAAAAAGCGGCGAATGTGCTGCGTATTCTCGCTAAAATCGGCTACATTCTCACCATAGTCGGCACGATTTTCTGCGTGCTCGGCGCGATTTTCTGCGGCATTTTCGGCAGTAACGTAACCGTGCGGGAATGGCTCGCCAAAGAAGGCACAACGTTCGTTACGCGCGAATACGTTTGTTACTGCGTCTGCGCGGCAATCGGCTGCGCTTCCGGCATAGCGCTCGCGTATTTCAACCTGCGCTTTTACGAGGCGGAACTCGCCGCGGGCACGCCCTTTACGAAACCGCTCGTGAAAGAACTGCGCAAGCTGGGCTTGCTGCATATTCTGCTGCCGATCGCCGCGTCCATCGTCGTCGCCGTCGTTTCCGCAGCCATGCACACCGACGTTAATTTCGATACCGCGGGCGGCATTTCGGCGGGCATCGCCTACCTGCTTTTATCGTTACCCGCCGATTACGGCGCCGATCTCACCGCGCTTGTTCCCAACGAAAAAGCGCCCGGACAAACGCCCGGAACCGAAGAAAACAAAAGCGAAGAAAACCGCGGATAATCCGCCGTTACCCCCTTCATTTGTTAAAATCGCAAAAGGTGCGCGCCCGAAAGCCGCACCTTTTTTTTCGCCCCGCCGTATAATGAAGAAGAACGAAAAAAAGGGGGCGCGCGGCTGATTTGAAGATATGCTTTGTAACCAAAGAACGGCTGTCCGAATTTTGGGAGCGCACGGGCGGCGAGGACGCCGATCTGATTTTCTTCCCCCTCTTCGACGACGTAACCGTGAGTTACGAACGGGAACTGAAAGGCGAAACGGCGTATTTCGAGGACGTCGCTCTGCTATCCAAAGCCTGCGGCTGCACGGTGGTATGCGGGTACAACACCTCCACGCGCGGCATTGTGCGTTCGTCGGCGGTAGTGGCGGAAAACGGCAGAATTTTAGGCGTATCGGACGCGCTTTCCTCCATCGACGGAACGCGCAACTGCGGCGCGTTTTTAAAAGTGTACGAAACGGGCGCGGGCAGAATCGGCGTCGCCGTCGCCGAGGACGCATATTTTCCCGAAGTGCTGCGAACGCTTGCGGCGTGCGGCAGCGATTTCGTGCTGTGTCCGTTTTCCCGCCGCGCGGACGGCGCCGAAAACGTGGTGCTCCGCGCGGCGGCGTTCACCTACGGAACGCCCGTCTGCCTGTGCTCGTACGGGTACGCGTTCGCCGCGGGCGCCGACGGAGAAACCGCGTTCGCCTCGCCCATGCCCGTATCGTTTTACGATATGGAAAAGAACGGCGAATTTCACCTGATAGAATGGCGCCAGCGCGGCTTTTTCAAACGCGACCACGGAAAATATTAACCCCGCCGGCTGCCTGCCGCCCCAAATGCCGCGCCGCCGCATGCCGCCCGTGCCCGCCCCGAATGCCGCGCCGCGCAGACAAAAAACCTTATGCGATTTCCCACGCAAACGTCGCCGTATCTCTCGCCTTAATCTCTTCCGGTTCTATATCCATATCGTCCGCCGCGCCCAACATCATGCACTTGCCTTCCACGTCGTAATCCGTTGCCGAATACAAATGCAACTCGCCCCAGTTATAATCTATCGAAAGCAGCTCGCCAAGTTTCGCGCCCGAAGCGGCGCACAAAATTTCCGCTTTTTCCCGCGCGTTTTTCACCGCCGCTTTCAACAGTTCCCCGCTGACCGCCGAAGAATCTTTTACCGTGAAATCAATCGAAATTTCGGGCTTTGCGATACATTTCGAAATTTCGGAAAGCGCCTTTGCCAGCCGCTTCGTATCGAAATCGAATTCGATTTTTAATTCGTGCCGGCACTTATACCCCATGAAAACGCTCGTGTAGTTTCCTTTCCCGTCGTTCAGTCTGTCATAATCCGCACGCACCCTGAAATCGGCTGTTTTCGCCGATTTTTTTTCAAATCCCGCCGCTTCCAGCGCTTTGTTCAGAAAATCGATTTTTTCCGCCGCCGCTTTCATCGCCGCGTCGTATTCGTATTCTGCCGTTTCCATACTCAACCTCAGTACAATCAGATCGGGCTTCACCGAAACCGCGCCTATGCCTTTCACCGTAATCGTTCTCATTTCCGATACCTCCGTAAATGTAATTTTGTGCCCCTATTATACCGCGCGGCGCATGAAAAAATGTCGCCCGGAAAGCGACATTTTAAAAACATACGATTCGCGTCGGCTGTTACGAACCTAAAATTTTTTCGCCGAACGCATACAGCGCCTCGTTAATCTCGAAAATATCGTACTTGCCTTTTTTTATGAAATATTCCAGAATAATATCGAATTTACTGCTGTGCGTTAAAGAATACCCCGCCTTTTCTATCAGATCTTTCGCTTCGTCAAGCGGCAGCTTCAAAGCAATCGCAAAAGCCGCCGCGGTGGTTTTCCGCGGCTTGTAATCTTTCAGCGTGCGTATTTTCGAAAACGTTTTTCTGTCGATATGCGCTTTTTTATAGCACTCCGCGTCGCTCATTCCCCGCTCGTCTATCAGGCGGAACAACGCCTCCGCAAAGCTCTCTTCCACATCGTCCAGCTCGTCCTCCAGATTCCCCGCCCCGTACGCCGCAAACGGCAACGGCGCCGCGACGGGTTCCGGCGCTTCAGATATCTCGGCGCAAAGCCATTCGCCCTCCGCCATACATTCGTCTATATACGCCGCAATCTCTTCTTCAACGCTTTTTTCAAGCGGCGCGAATCTTTTCCCCGCCGCCGCACGCTGCGAATCGTTTCCTTTCTTCTTCATCTTTCCTCTCCGTTTTATTTTTCCGTGATTATTATACCATAATTCGCCATGCGTGTAAAGAATTTTTCGCGCTTTCCCGCTTTTGAATCGTTTCAAAATAACTTTTTTTGTGAAATCGAAAAAAATTTTTGCTTACCCCCTTGAAATTACGAATAAAATATAGTATAATACAGAAAAGCGGCGAAACAACCGCCGCGCAAAAAAACTATTTCAAGGGGAAAAAACTATGAGTATATCCGGGGAAAACATCAGAAACATTGCGGTAATCGGGCACGCCGGCGAGGGCAAAACAACGCTTTGCGAAGCCATGCTGTTCTGCGCGGGCGCAATCGACCGCATGGGCAGAACAGACGACGGCACCACGGTAACGGACTTCGACGAAGCGGAAAAAGCGCGGAAATCCTCCGTGTACTTATCCTGCGCCTGCCTTAACTGGAAAGGCGTAAAAATCAATCTGCTCGATCTTCCCGGTTTCTACGATTTCGAAGGAGAACGAAGCGAGGGCTTACAGGCGGCGGGCGGCGCGCTGCTCGTCGTCGGCGCGGGCGGCAACGTGCCCGTAGGCGCGGAAAGCGTGATCGATTACTGCCTGAAAATGAAAAAGCCTCTCATCATCTTCATCAACGGCATGGATAAAGAAAACGCCGATTACGCGGGCACGGTGGCGGCGCTGCGCGAAAAATATCCGGGCAAACTTGCCCCCATTCAGCTGCCGATTATGGAAAACGGAAAAATGCAGGGCTGCGTAAACGCCATCCGCGAAAAGGCGTTTTTATTCCGCCAGAACGGCACGGAGGAAATTCCCGTACCCGAAAATCTTGCGGCGCAGATGCAAACCATGCGCGAATCGTTAATGGAAACGGCGGCGGAAAACGACGAAACCCTTCTCGATAAATATTTCGATTCGGGCGAACTTACCAAGGAAGAAATCATCCACGGCATCCGCCTCGGCATCGCCTCGGTAAACACCATTCCCGTCATGGCGGGCAGCGCCCTTTTCAACCGCGGCGTCATCAACCTGTTAAACGAAATCGTAACGTATATGCCGCAGGCAAACGAACGCGTGAACACGCTTGCGGAAGACCTCGTTTCCGATAAAATCGTAACCGTTCTGCCCAAAGAAACCGAACCGTTCGCGGCGCAGGCGTTCAAAACCACGGTCGATCCGTATTCCGGCAAAACCACGTACCTTAAAATCTTCCGCGGCGTGTTAAAAAGCGGCGATACCGTTTATAACCCGAACCGCCACGAAGAAGAACGCGTCGGGCAGATTTACATGCTGCGCGGCAAAAAAGCGGAAAGCGTTTCCGAAGCGCTTGCGGGCGACGTCTGCGCCGTTACCAAACTTTCGGTTACGGGCACGGGCGATACGCTGTGCGCGCCGGGCGCCAAAGTGAAATTCCCGCCTATCCACTTCCCCCGCCCCACGTTCTTTATGGCGATCGGCGCGGAAAAGAAGGGCGAGGAAGATAAAATTTTCGCCGCGCTCAATAAAATGAAGGAAGAAGACCTCACCTTCTCCGTAGAAAAGAACGCGGAAACGGGCGAAATTCTCATCGGCGGGCAAGGCGAAACGCACGTGGAACTGCTTGCAAGGCGCGTAAAATCGCGTTACGGCGCGGAAGTAAAGCTTACGCAGCCGAAAATCCCCTACCGCGAAACCATCCGCGGCACGGCGGAAGCCGAGGGAAAATACAAAAAACAGACGGGCGGGCACGGGCAGTACGGGCACGTGAAAATCCGCTTCTCCCCCTGCGAAAACGATTTTGAATTTGCCGAAGAAGTGGTGGGCGGCGCCGTGCCAAAATCCTACTTCCCCGCCGTGGAAAAAGGCTTGCGCGAATGTCTTTGTAAAGGTCCGCTGGCGGGCTACCCCGTTACGGGCGTGAAAGCGGTATTATACGACGGATCGTACCACGAGGTGGATTCTTCCGAAGCGGCGTTCAAAGCAGCGGCGGCGATCGCGTTCCGCGAGGGCTTGAAAAACGCGAAACCCGTTCTGCTGGAACCGTACTGCAAACTGAAAATTTCCGTGAAAAACGATTTCCTCGGCGACGTGATGGGCGATATCAACAAATGCCGCGGCAGAATCATGGGCACCGCCTCGGAGGGCGATAAAACCGTGGTGCTTGCCGAAGCGCCGCAGGCGGAACTTTTAAACTACACCACAAGGCTGCGTTCGCTCACCCGCGGCTGCGGAAGATTCGTTTCCGAATTTCTGGATTACGAGGAAGTGCCGCGCGAACTCGCGGAAAAAATCGCCGCGGCGCGCGCTGCCGAAAAACAGGAATAATTACGCGTTTTTATTGAATTTTTGCCGATTTTTCGCCGAATTTCAACAAAATACCGCTGTTTTGCCTTGCTTATTTTTTGTGTTTGTGTTATAATTTATTTAAATACAATAATAAGGCGGTAAAATTATGACGAATATGTTAAACAGCGTGTTTCAATCTCTCGGCGAAAAAATCGGCGTATCGGCTGCCGCCGCGGGAATCATTGTGATTGCGGCAGCCGTTTTACTGCTTGCCGCCGTCCTCGCGGCAATTTTCGTTCCGCAAGCGAAGAAAAGGAAAAATCTTAATAAAGGCGTTAAAATCGAATCCGGAAAAGATGCGGAAAAGCCGCTTGAATGTGCCGAAAAACAGGAAAAAAATGTAGAAAACAAGCCTGTTTATGCGGAAAAACAGTCCGAAATCGAGGCAAAAACAAGCGAAAATGAGGTAAAGGCCGAAGAAAATACCGAAAAAACCGAGGAAAAAGCCATGAAAATCGCAGAAAAAACGCCCGAAACCACGCAAAAAACAGCAAAAAAACCGGCAAAAACCGCCCCCGCGAAACAAGAGGCAAAGTCCGAAGCGAAAATAGGAACGAAAGCCGAACCCAAACGCATGCTCGGCAAGTGGCGCATCGTAATCAAAGGCGAAAACGCGTACATCGCGGTGCTGCACGCTTCCAACGGCGAAGTGATGCTCACCAGCGAAATTTACTCCACCGAGGAGGGCGCGCGCAGCGGCGTGGAAACGATAAAGCGCGGCGTGGAAACGGGCAATTTTGTGATTTACCGCGATAAAGGCGGCGACTATTATTTTAAACTGAAGAGCGCGGGCAACCGCCTTTTGTGTGTGGGCGAAATTTACACCACGCGCGACGCCTGCGAAAAAGCGGCGGAATCGGTAAAGCGCATCGCGAAAGATTCCCCTCTGATGATTAAAGTTTCGGAAGGCGAACGGTTTATTGCCTACACCCCGGCGGAAGTTACGCCGCCCGCGAAAAAGAATCAGGGCAAGTGGCGCATAGAACAGGGCGAAAACGGCGGTTTTTCGGCGAAATTGTACGCAAATAACGGACAGGTTATGCTTTCCACCGAAGAAGTGGCTTCGCGCAAAACCGCGGAAAAAGCCATTGAATCGGTGTGTAAAAACTGCGCCGCGGGCAATTTCTATATCGATAAAGACAAGTTCGGCAGATTTTATTACAAGCTGCACAACGTGCAGAAATCGGTGATCTGCACGGGCGAAACGTACGACAAGGTGGACAGCGTGGTTTCGGCGATTGAATCGGTGCGCCGTTTTGCTTCCAACGCGGAATTGACGGAGTAATTTAGGAAAATCGAACTTTTGGCGCAGGATATTTTATACAGATTGAATTATGTTTACGGCGGCGACGGAACAAGCAATGATACCCGCCCTACCGATAATTATGATTTAAATTACAATTTTGGCGATAAAAAAGCATTGATTAAGCCCGCCGCGAGATATCGCGGCGGGCTTTCTATTTTTTTATCCTCTCTCGGCTCGTTATCCCTCGCCACTCTACTCGCCGAGATTGCCTTTGACGGCAACTCGGCAAGGTTTTTCCCGAAGGGGAAAGCCAAGTAAATAAGACAATAAATATAGCGCCCCTTTGTTTGAAAATTTCTTAAAAGGCAAATTTTCAAACAAAAAAGAAAAGCAAGCTTTTCTTCACCACCGCCCTAACGGGCAGAGCCTCCCCGAAGGGGAAGCCAAGAAATGCGGCTTTAATTTTTAGGTTCTTCCGCGGGGGCAAGCTGAGAGATTACCACCGATATAAATACCAGCGCGCAGCCGCAAAGTTCTACGGCGGAAAGCGTTTCCTTTAATATCATCCACCCCGCAAGCGCCGCAAAAACCGATTCAAGACTCATAATCACCGACGCTACGGCGGGTTTTACGTATTTCTGCCCCAGAATCTGAAACGTGTAACCCACGCAGCCGGACATGACGCCCGCATATACGACGGGCAGCCATGCGGCTTTTAAATCGGTTAAGTTCACATCTTCGAAAATCGCCGCGCCGATTACGGACAAAATAGCCACCACCCAGAACTGCGCGCAGGAAAACGCCACGCCGTCGGTATCCGAAAATTTATCGATGATTAAAATCTGCGCCGCGAAGCACAGCGCGCCGAAAATTTCATGCAGGTCGCCGAAATAGATTTTTTGCACTCCGCCGTGCATGCAAAGAAGGTACATGCCGCCTACGCAACCCACGCACGAAAGCGCGGTGAACGGGTGAATTTTTTTGTGCCGGATTGCCGTATACGCCGCCACGAATACGACGTACGTTGCCGTTAAAAAGCCCGCTCTGCCCGATGCCGAGGTATCGGACGGGTATTTTTCGATGCCGAATTGCTGAAAATTGACGGCGGCAAACAACGCCACGCCGCCGATTGCGCCCGCTATCAACGATTTTTTCAGCCTTTTCATGCGCGCGGCTTTTTCGTAAGGTTGGTTGGCTTTCAGGGCGCGTTGCTTTACGACGGGTTCTTTGACGGCGACGATTGCACTTAAAAGCACGGCGGCAATGAACGCGCGGGCGGCGTTGAATGTAAACGAGCCGATTTTATCGGACGCGCTGGATTGCGCGACGAACGCCACGCCCCACACGATGGTGGCGGTAAGCAGCAATGCGGCGCCGAGAATAGAAGATTTTTTCATGTTTTTTACGGATTCCTTGTTGTGGAGTTATGGGTTGAGCGAAAGAGAAGATGAAAATTTTAATCCGACCTCTCCACCGCCGCTACGCGGCAGAGCCTCCCCGAAGGGGAAGCCGAATAAATAAGGCAATAAATATAGCCTTCCCCTCGGGGAGAAGGTGCTGAGCGAACGCGAAGCGAATGAGGGGCGAATGAGGGGCGAAGCTTGTTGTTTTATACTTTCAAGTTTTTCGATAATGAAACTGCCCCTTGATTTTCAAAAATTTTTTGTCAAAAATATTCAGAAAATCAAAAATGGGCTGCGCCCCTCATCACCGCGCTTTGCGCGGAGCTTCCCCCCAAGGGGAAGCCTTTAAAATAGGCGGACACTGAAATTTCAAACGGTTTGCAACAGTCCGTTACGAGGCGCCCGAAGGGTGCTAATTCATTACTACGTCTTTCAGGGCGGCGTATTTGGCAAGCGCGGCACGGCGCAATTCTTCCCCGTCGAAGCCGCCTTCGAACGTTTCGTCGCACAGCTTTTTCGCTTCGAATATCACCTGCGCGCCGTATTTTAAATTTTTGACGTCCGTTAACATTCGCCCGGACTGCCTTGTGCCCAGAAAATCGCCGCCGCCACGCATTTCCAAGTCCTTTTCCGCAATTTTAAAGCCGTCCGACGTGCTTCTGAACGTATACAAGCGCTCTTTCGCGGTTTCCGTTTCCAGATCGGAAAGCAGAAAGCAGTAGCTTTTTTCGCTGCCGCGCCCCACTCTGCCTCTGAGCTGATGCAACTGCGACAAGCCGAAACGTTCGGCGTTGTAAATCACCATAATCGTGGCGTTCGGCACGTCGACGCCCACTTCGATGACCGTTGTGGATACAAGGCAATCGTATTCGCCGTTTTTGAACGCCGTCATCACCTCGTCTTTCTCTTTGTCTTTCATTCTGCCGTGCAACAGCGCGAATTTTACCGCAGGTAAGCGCTGTTTCAGCTCTTCGTAACGCTCTTTTACGCTGATAATCGAACCGTCGTCGTCCTCGTCGTCGCCGCCGTCGATTTTTGCGCAGACAAAATAAGCTTGTCTGCCCTTTTTTACCTCGCCGCCGATATAGTCAAGCATATCTTCGTAACGGCTTTGCGGGATAATCGACGTGGAAATTTCCTGCCGGGATTTCGGCTTATCGGTGATGGTGGTTACGTCTAAATCGCCGTAGAAAACGAGGGACAGGGTGCGCGGAATGGGCGTTGCGGACATGACGAGCACATCGGCGCCCTCGCCTTTTTCCGATAACGCGTTGCGCTGCGCCACGCCGAAGCGGTGCTGTTCGTCGCAGACGATGAACGACAATGCGGGAGGCGCGACGTCCTTTTGCAGAATCGCGTGCGTGCCGCAGATAATCTGCGCTTCGCCGCTTTGTATTTTCGATTTGATTTCGCGCTTTTCCTTTGCGCCCGTACTGCCGGAAAGATAAACCACGTTGTAATCGGGGAAAAATTTCTTTAAAAGCGCGTAGTTCTGGGCGGCGAGCACTTCGGTGGGCGACAGGTACGCCGCCTGATAGCCGCTTTTTACCGCCATATAGATACCGCACAGCGCCACCGCCGTTTTGCCGCTGCCTACGTCGCCCTGCAACAGGCGGTTCATTCTGACGGGCGAGTGCACGCTTTCGTAAATTTCGTTCACCGCCTTTTTCTGTCCGTTCGTAAATTCGAAGCCGAAGCGGCTTGCAAACTCTTTCACGTCTGCCGCGGTAACGGTGTATTTGTGAACGCGGACGTCCTCTTTGCCGCCTTTGACAAGCTTGAACGCGGAGAGAAGCACAAAATATTCTTCGAGGGCGACGCGTTCGCTGCCGGCGTCCTTTTCTTCAAGCGTGCGGGGCTCGTGCACGGCATAATAACTGCGTTCGAGGGACGGCAGGCGGTATTTTGCGGCGATTCGCGGCGGTATCAGGCTTTCGAGCGAAACGCGCGTTAAGGCTTCGCGCACGGCGCCGCGCAGCGTTTTCTGGTTGAGCGAGCCCTTTAAAGGATAGACGGGAACGACGCCTTTTAAACGGTAATTTTTATCGAGCGGTTCGAACGTGGGATTGACGACGCCGACCGCGCCGAATTTTCGCTGCACTCTGCCGTAAAAAAGATATTCGCCCGCTTTGAGCATGCGCGCGACGTACGGCTGATTGAACCACACGGCGGTAAACGCGTAGCCGTCCTGCGAGCAGTAAGCTTTGACGGTGCGTTTGCCCGCGTAGTTGACGGGCGCGAGGCGCAGCACTTCGCAGGCGATGAGCACGATTTCGTTGTGCAGCGCGTTTTTCAGCGTGGAACGCTGCGTTAAATCGAGATACGCGCGCGGATACAGGCGAACTAACTCTTCCGCCGTGGATACACCCATTTTCAGGAGATCTTTTTCGCGCTTTTCGCCGATGCTGCGAAGTTCGGAAACTTTCATTTGTTGTACCCCTCCTCTGCGTTATTTTCCGCGCTTTTTTTACCGATAAAATCCGAAAAGCGGGAAGCGCCTGCCGCCGCCCCCGCTTTTTGTTGTTTGTTTTCTCATGCCCCTTGATGGAAAAGTTTTTGCAATTCGTTTTTGAAGCCGCCCCTCATCAGTCCGCTTTGCGGACAGCTTCCCCCCCAGGGGGAAGCCTTTAACATAGGCGATTTTCTAAATTTTAAACGGTTTGTTATAGTCCGTTACGAAACGGGCGATGCCCGCCCCCCGAAGGGAAGGCTTGAAATAAGGCAAAAATTTCAATATATCCTCTCTCGGCACTTCGTGCCACTCTCCCCGCAGGGGAAAGCAAGAATTATGCTATTATTCCAAAGAAATAATGTAGTAGTATACGGGCTGTCCGCCGAAATGGAAATCTACGTCGCAATCGGGATATTTTTCGCCGACCTGCGCGGCAAGCGCGGCGGCATCTTCTTCCGAAACGCCTTCGCCGTAGTACAGCGTAATCATCTCGTGCGAATCCTCTTTCATTTTGTTGAGTAGTTTTAAAACGGTATCGGGAATGTTCTGCGACTTCGCGAGAATCTTTTTATCGTCAAGCCCGATGACGTCGCCCTTGGAAATAGTGAATCCGTTCAGCGACGTATCGCGCACGGCATACGTTACCTGCCCGGCTTTTACGTTATCCAGTTCGTGAATCATGTTCACTTTGTTTTCTTCCACGGAAACTTCGGGGTTGAACTGGAGCGCCGCGGCAAAGCCCTGCGGCACGTTTTTGGTGGGGATGACGTGAATCGTACGGTTTTCCACCAGATCTTTCGCCTGTTCCGCCGCCAGAATAATGTTTTTGTTGTTGGGGAAGATGAAAATATCGCGCGCGTTGATCTTCTGCGCCGCCGAAGCGATGTCGCCCGCGGTGGGGTTCATCGTCTGCCCGCCTTCGATGACTTTATCTACGCAGAGATCTTTGAAGATGCCAGCAAGCCCTTCGCCCGCGCAGATGGCAAGCATGCCCATATCTTTCTTTTCCGCCTCGCGTTTGGCGCGCAGCTGACGGTTCTGTTCCAGCATGTTTTCGATCTTCGGACGATCGAGCTCGCCCAGTTGCAGCGCGTACGTGAGCGCCACGCCCGGCTGATTTGTATGCACGTGCACTTTCACAAGCTCTAAATCGCCGATGCAGATGACGGAATCGCCCAGTTCGCAAAGACGTTCGCGCAGGCGGTCGATATCCGCAAGGGTGGTGCTCTTCTTTAAATTGATGATGAAAAATTCGGTGCAGTACGCAAACTGAATTTCGCCGAGATCCAGATTGATGATATCGGAATTATCGCCGAATTCGTCGGACATCTTCTGTACGCCGGAAGTATCGGCTTCGGTGATTTCCTGCGCTTCTTCGCCCTTGAGGCAGGCAAGGAAGCCTTTGAAAATGGTCATGAGTCCCACGCCGCCCGAATCCACTACGCCCGCTTTTTTCAAAACGGGAAGAAGTTCGGGAGTTTTGGCAAGCGCGCGTTCGCCCTCTTCGATGACGGCTTCGAAAAATTCTTCGAAGTTTTTCTTGCGGGAGCCGACTTTCACGGCTTCGTCGCTCATCATTCTGATGACCGTTAATATGGTGCCTTCCTTGGGGGCGGAAACGGCGCCGTAAGCAACTTTCGTGCCCGCCGCCATGGCTTTCGCAAACGTTTTCGTATCGAAATTTTCGCCGCATTCGCGAATCACCGAACAGATGCCGCGGAGAATCTGCGATAAAATAACGCCCGAATTACCTCTTGCGCCGCGGAGCGCGCCGCGGGAAACGGCGTCGCATACTTCCATAAACCCGTTGGTGGTGCAAGCGGAAAGTTCTTTCACCGCCGACTGCATCGTTAAAGACATATTGGTACCCGTATCGCCGTCCGGTACCGGAAATACGTTAAGCGCGTCTACTTTCGCCCGATTTTTTTCGAGCGCCTGAGAACCGAGCAGGATCATCTTCCTGAAATCCACGCTCGTTATCGTTCTTTGCATTTTCTGCATTGTCTGCTCCTTTAATCCGTTGTGTTAAAAAAGAAAATACGCGCGGCGGAAAAAACCGCGCAAAAACGTTTCGCCTCCATACTTTTGAAAGCGAAACGCGATTCTACAGCTTTACCCCGATAACGTTTACGTTTACCGTATCCACAATCATACCCGTAAAGCTTTCTACTTTGTATTTGACTGCCTCGCGGAGAGATTCCGCCACCGCGCCGATAGATACGCCGTATTTGATGACCACGTACATATCGATATAAATCCGATTGCCTTCCGTGGTAACTTTTACGCCGCGCCCGCCCGCGTCGCGCTTTAAAAGCTCCGCCAGCGAATCGGTGAAACGACGGGAAACAAGTTCCACTATACCGTAGCATTCCATCGCCGTGTGAGAGGTGACTTTTGCTATGGCGAGATCGGATATTGAAATTTTTCCGTATGCGTTACTTGTATTAACCGACATAGTAAATCTCCGTTTTCTATCTTCTATTGTATCTCATTTTGCCGCGATTTGCAAGCAATTTGAGATACTTTTCGGCGATTTTATTGTTTCGGGAGCGTTTCCGAAGCGTTTTTTTCCGGTTTTTGCGGCTTTTTACGTTTCCGCGGAAATATTTTTAATTTTTTTGCGCTTTTGCACGCGTTTTTTATTGCCTTTTTTTTCGTTTCGTGATATATTATTTATGCTCGTTTTACGGCGGGAGCGATTTTTTGCGGTTTGCCGCCGGATAACGTACGGATTTTTTCCGATAAAGCGGGCATGATTATTTACGAAATATCATTTACGAATTTCGCGCGCGGAGGTGTTAATATGAGTAAGGTTTGCAACATTTGCGGTAAAGGTCAGACGTCGGGAAACAACGTGAGCCATTCTAACCGTAAAACCAGAAGAACGTTCAAAGCCAACGTACAGAAAGTTTCTTACGTGGAAAACGGCAAAGAAACGAAAGGTTACGTTTGCACCAGATGCCTGAAGAAAGCCGAGAGAGCATAACGGCTTTTTTCGCTTCGTTTTAAAACAGAACCTGAGAAAGTATCCGAGGAAGATTTTCCGGCGGATACTTTTTTCGCGTTGTTTTTTCCCTTGAAAAAAGTATCCGAACGCGGCTATGCCCCCTATCGGCTGCGCCGGCGAATACTTTTTTCGCGTTGTTTTTTCTCTTATTAAAAGTATCCGGACGAGGCTGTGCCGCCCTATCGGCTGTGCCGGCGGATACTTTTTTTACTTACAAAATTGCGGCAAAGCGCCGTTTTGCGGGAGGACAACGGAACAAAAACGCGAAAAATTCAGACGAGTTATCCCCCGTACGGAAGAAAGATAATTTTTGAATATTAAAAAAATATCCCTTGAACGCTTGACAAACACCGCCCGTTTCATGATATAATAAATACGCAGACGTCGGTGCGTCCGCCGCGTACGCACACGCGTACGGCGGAACGCATATATTAAAAAGGCGCCCTTGCGGCGCAACCGATGACGAAAAAAGCGCGACTTTTTGAGGTTCCGACCGGACGAGGGAAAAACCTCGTGCGAAAAAAATATATAAAAAGGAGAAAACTAACATGACAACGAAATTAAAGAAACTGTGGCTGTTCGTTGCCTCTGCCGTGATGGCAATCACCGCGATTTTCGCCGTGGGTTGTTCCAAAAAAGATTGCTCTGTGCAACATTCTTACGGCGACTGGGAAGAAGTTTCCGCCCCCACCGAAACGAGTTTCGGCGATAAAAAACACGTCTGTTCCGTTTGCGGACAGGAAGAACACGAACAGACGCCGATGCTTAACTCGCTTTCGGCTGCCGTAAGCACGCCCGAAGCCGCAAAAGGCAGCGGCGTGAATATTTCGATCGAGCCTTTTGAATTCACAAACAAGCGGGCAAAGCATAATTTGCAGCTCGATCTCAATCCCCCTTCTTTGAATTTTGTGATTAAAGCGATTTCGGAAACGACGATTTCCGTACATGGCGGATACGCTTACGCCGGCTTGAACGACGAAGGATATCTGTATGCTTACGGCAAAATTTCTTTCAATCAAAAGACTGTTTTAACGGACGTTAAGGCGGACGAAAACGGCGTTGAGCAAGCGCCGGAAACAACTACGGAAGAATCGCTTTGCCGGCTGAGCTTCTTACTTAAGAAAAACGAGGTGTACGCGGATAAACAAGTGTATCTGAAAGACGAAGCGGGCGAATTTACCGTTTCGGACGCGGAAAACAGCGGCAAACTGCACAAGACGCTTGCGGAAATTCTCAACGAGCAGGACGCATCGCTCGGCATGGCGCTGCAAATCGTTCTCGAAAACCCCGAAAAACTGATTAAATTTGCGAATACCGATCCTCGTCTGTTCGTGAACGAAGTAGCGGCGGCGTTCGGCATGAAGGCAAAAGCCGCTCAGCAGCGCGCGCTTTCCGTTCTTTTAAAAGAAGTGAAAACGGACGGCGGCTTTGAGCTTGTGACGAGAAACGGCATTTTTTCAAGCATTGCCAACGATATCAACGCCCTGAAAATCAACGAGCTGATCGATAAATACTGCGGCGCGGGTACGTTCGCCGTGATCGAAAAACTGCCCGATATGCTGGACATGAAAGTGGGCGATCTTGTGGCTCAACTTGCCGCAAAAGGCGTTACCGTGGAGAAGATTTCCGCGTTTGCCGATAAAGTTGTGCAATTCTATCTCGGCGACGAGACGGCAACGCTGAAAACAATTTTCGGCATCGATCTCGAAACCGTAGTGAAAACGTATGAAAACATGACGATCGGTCAGCTGATTGCCATGCTCGGCGCGACAGACGACGGCGAGACGGGCGGCGTTGGCACTGCGGGGGTGAGTACGGATCAAAGCCCTGCCCCTTCCGTTCCCGGGGCGATAGACGCGGCTACACTTGCAAAAATCGAGAAGATCAAAGCGAAGATGACGCAGACGATTGAAGAATTGAAACAAGCGACGTTGCCGCAGCTTATTGCGAAAAATTCGGACGGCGAAATTACGGAAAGCGAAATTAAGCTTACAATCAGCGCGGCGGCGACTGCGATGGATCGGGGCGTTTCGATTAAAATGACGCTTGATAATCAGCACGTGCTGACGGGCTTTGAAATTTCCCTTTCGAAAGAGCTGCTTGCGTTGGTGGGCGAAGTGACGAAAGGCACTTCTTCGGACGGCAAGACGACGGTGGAAACGCAATTTACAATCAATACGGCATTTAAACTTTCGGTTTCGTTCGGAGCGGAAAACGCCGCGCACAAGGCGGATTTCAACGCGGAAGAATTCGTAAAACTGTTCCCCTCTCAGCCCGAAACCGACGGCGGCAATACCGACGGCGGCAATACCGACACGACGGCTTACGCGGCTTAAAACCGCCGGAATACGAGGCCTTGTAAACGATAAAATAATTTTGCCTGCCGGCTCTTACAGAGACGGCAGGCATTTTTTCTGCAGGCGGGCGATGTTTGACGCAGTCATATAATTTTCCGCGGTTTGCGGCGGTGCGTTATCGGACGGACAAAGCCTGCGATGCATTCAGGATAACAGGCGGGCGGCGTTGAAATAAGCGAATTTTTCTATCTGACGGGGCGTGAAGAGGCGTTCCAGCGAGCGGAAAAAATCCGGCATCGCCGCGGGACTTTCGGGGTACGGATTTTCCGTTCCGTAAAAATCGCCGCCGATTGCCACACAGTTTTCGCCGCCTTTTTCCGTAAGATACCGCACGTGTTGCATAATGCCGCAATTTCCCGCAAATTCGCGGACGAAACACACGCCGACCACGCCGCCGCTATCCGCGATTTTTTTAATCTGCGTATCGGTGAGATTGCGTTTGTGCGGGCACAGGGCGCGCACAAGCGAGTGGGTGGCGCACACCGCCGCTTTGCGCTCGCCCGCCAAAGCGAAAATATCGCGCGCGGCGCCGTCGGAAGCGTGCGATATATCGGGAATCGCTCCCCTTTCCAGCGCGTACGCCATAGCGGCTTTGCCTTTTGCGGTGAGTCCGCCCGCCGCGCCGTTGGGCGCGGAAAGGCTGTTTTTTGTATTCCACACGGGCGAAAAAATTTTTACGCCGCTATCTAATAAATTTTTCAGGGCGGGCAAATCGCCGCGGGAGGCGGCGCCGCCTTCAACGGTGAGAACCGCTTTGCCGCCCGTGATTTCTTCGAACGCGGGACGGACGGCACGAAACAGCGCCAGCTGATTTTCGATTTTTCTGCGATCGGAATCGGCTTCGCCTTTGCAAAACAGCGCGAAACATTGCAGTTTACAGCCGCCGCGACGGAACAAATCGAACTGCGCCGCAAGCGTCGGCGGCGCGGCGGTTTTGGTTTTTTCGCCATTTCCGCCGTTTCCGCCGTTTCCGCCGCGGTTTTCCGGGGGATTCGCTCTGCCGAATTCGGCAGAATACGAGAGAAAATCGCAATGCAGATCGGCATACGGCAACGGGTGCGGGCGGAAATCCGGAGAAAAAATCGGCGCGGAATCAGCCACGTTTTTTCACGAAAAGGCGTAAAATAAAGCGCACGGGCGCGGGCGGTTTAATACAGATAAACATTTTTTATGTACCCTCCTCTACCCGTATTGTATGCAAAGACGCGGGCGGAGGGTGAACGGACGATAAAAAAGCCGCCGCTGAAAACGCGACGGTTTCTTCTTATAAGTTGCGCAGCGCTTCGATTGCCGCGGCGCGGTTTTCGGCTTTGAACACGCCGCTGCCCGCCACGATGACGTTTGCGCCCGCGGCTTTTGCGAGTTTTACCGTTTCCGCGTTGATACCGCCGTCGATTTCCACATCGCACGAAAGGTTGTTTTTGCGGATGATTTCGCGGATTTCGCGCACTTTATCCAGCACGTCGGCAATGAATTTCTGCCCGCCGAACCCCGGAAACACGCTCATGACAAGTACCATATCGCAAAGCGGAATCACCTTTTCGACGGCGGATACGGGCGTATCGGGATTGATGACCGCGCCGCACTTCGCCCCCGCGTTTTTAATGAGTTTCAGCGTATCTTCCAGCGTTTCGCCGCAAGCTTCGGCGTGCACGGTAACATAGTCGGCGCCCGCTTTTACGAAACGTTCCGCGTACTTTTCGGGATGCACGATCATCAGATGACAATCGAGCGGCAGCTTCGTGATTTTGCGGAGGTCTTCCACCATTTTGATGCCGAACGTGATGTTGTTCACAAAAACGCCGTCCATTACGTCGCAATGGATGACGTCGGCGCCGCTCTTTTCGAGGTTTTGCACCTCTTCGCCCATTTTCGAGAAGTCCGCCGAAAGAATCGACGGCGCGATTTTGATTTTTTCGTTTTCGGGTGTGTTCATATTATTTTTTCCTCGTCTGAGATTTTTATTTTTTTATAGAAAACAAGCCGCGCCCGTCATCCCCGAAAAGGGGGAAGCCGCGACAAAAAGAAAGGCTTAAAGCGGGTTTTCTTCCAGATAGCCGGCGCGGAGCTGCCCGCAGGCGCCGCCCACGTCGGAGCCGATCTGCCGCCGGAGCGTGGCGGAAATCCCCTGTTTTTCAAGCCAACCCATAAACCTGTAAGCGTTTTTGTCGCCTACGGATTTCAGCGTACGTTCTTTCACTTCGTTCAGGCGGATTAAATTCACGTGGCACGGCAAGCCTTTCAAAAGCTTCGCCAGCGCGTTTGCATGCGCTTCGTCGCAGTTTTCGCCGTCGATCAGCGTATATTCGAAGTAGTATCTTCTGCCCGTTTTTTCGAAATAATTTTTGCAAGCTTTTAAAATTTCCGCGATAGAATATTTGTTGGCGACGGGCATAATGCGTTTTCTGTCCTCGTCTGTGGTGGCATGCAGCGAAACGGTGAGATTGAGCGGAATATTTTCGTTTGCCAGCCGGTACATTTCGGGCACGACGCCGCAGGTGGAAAGCGAAATATTGCGCGCGGAAACATTCAGCCCCTTTTCGCTTGTGAGCAGCCGCAGAAACTTCACCACGTTATCGTAATTATCCAGCGGTTCGCCGCTGCCCATCAGCACCACGTTGGTAACGGCGCGTTTTTCTTTGCCGCTGCCCGGGAGATCGGGATCGCCCTTATGCAGCGCGTTGACGACGAGAATCTGCGAAAGAATTTCGCCCGCGGTGAGATTCCGTATCAGACCGTTCAGCGTGGAAGCGCAGAATCTGCAGCCCATACGGCACCCGACCTGCGTGGAAACGCACTGCGTATAGCCGTATTTATACTTCATTAAAACGCCTTCGATTATGTTTCCGTCCGACAGGCGGAAGAGATATTTTTCGGTGCCGTCGGAAGAATAAAACACTTTTTCTACGGAAACGGGGGCGTTTTCATACGTTTGCAGCAGTTTTTCTTTCAAAGCGTTGGGCACGGCGGGGAGTTCTTCTATCGTTTTGCCCGAAAGCATGCCGCCGTAAATCTGCGCGGCGCGGAATTTCTTTTCGCCCTGCGCGGTGAGTTCGGCTTCCAGTTCTTCAAGCGAAAGATCCTGCAGAATTTTTTTCATTTTTGTTCTCCCTCGCGCGCTTTGCCGCCGTTTACGCACAGCATCGCGCACACGTAAAACCCTGCGCCGGACGCCGTATCGGGCAGAAACTGCAGCCCGTATTTCTTCTTTTCGTGCGGAAGCGGGCTATCGATCGTTTCGACGCGGAAATCGGGATGCGCCGCCAGAAATTCCGCCACAACCTCGTCGTTTTCGCATGCAAACGGCGAGCAGGTGGAATAATACAGCCTGCCGCCCTCTTTCACGTAGCGCGAACAGGTATCGAGAATGGCGCGCTGATCTTCCGCGACGGAAGCGAACACGCCCTCGGTTTTCAGAATTCTGATATCGGGATTTTCGCTGACCGTGCCGAAGCCGGAGCAGGGAACGTCGCACAAAACGGCGTCGAACGACTTTTCGTACGCGGCGTCGTATATGCGGCTGTCCTTGCAGAAAACGGCGATATTTTCGCGGCGGGCGCGACGGGCGTACGCCCTGATGAGTTCCGCGCGGTGTTCGTGCAGTTCAAACGAGGTGATTTCGCCGCATTTTTCGGAAAGCAGCACGGATTTTCCGCCGGGCGCGGCGCAGGCGTCAAGCAGTTTTCCGCACGGCTTCACGCAGGCGCAGATTGCCTGCGAACCGACAGATTGAAACGTATATTCACCGTTATCGTAGCCGCCGTCGCGGATAAAGCTTTCGAAAACGTAACTATGCGCGAACGGAGCAGCGGCGACGCGGACGTCCTTTTCTTCCGCACGGCGCAGGTATGCCCCCTCCGTTTCGTAGGGGGGCAGAAATCGTACGGATACGCCGCCCGATTTTGCGGAAGCGATTGACGCCGCACGCGCGCCGTATTCTTTTTCCAGCTTTTTATAGGCAAATTCCGGATAACCGGTGGTTATCAAAAGTCCCGCTCTGCCGCCGGGCAAAGACGCGTTTACCGAAGCGGCGTCGAATCGGCGCAGAAATGCGTTTACGAAGCCCGCGGCGCCGCTTTTGCCGAGTTTTTTACAAAGTTCCACGGCGAAATCGGTAACGGCGTAGCGCTTTTTCTGCAGATTCAGAAGAAAATACAGCGACACTTTCAACAGCACGCGCACGGATTGTTTGGGCGATTTGGCGGCATAGCGCGAAATGCAGTACGAAAAATATTCGTCGTTTTCCAGCACGCCGTAAACGACTTTCACGGTGCGGGCGCGGTACGCCTCTTCGATATACGTATCGGCGATCGCCTGTTTCAGGTATGCTTTTTCGCCGTACACTTTCATTAAAATACAATACGGATCGTACAGGGGATTAGTCGTCATTCGAATACTTCGCCTTTCGTTGCTTTTTTGCCGTTCAGAAAGTCCGCGCCGGACATGATTTTTCCGCCCGCGGGCTGTAAAGATAACATTTTCACCGCGCCCGCGCCGCAACGCACAAGCAAGCCGCTTTTCGGCTTATCCGTAAGCACTTCGCCGGGTTGCGCCGGATAAAACTCTTCGGGCAGAGATTCTTCCGGCAGCGCTTCCGCAAGATAGAAATTGACGGGCGCGCCGCGGAGAGAAGAAAACGCGACGGGTTCCGGATTCATGGCGCGGATTTTATTCGCCACGGAAAAAGCGGATTCCGAAAAATCGATTTTCGCCTGTTCGCGCGTGATTTTGCGATAGATATGCGCGCCTTCTTCGCCTTGCTTTAGCAAAACATACCCGCCGTTTTCAATCAGCGGCAACGCCTTTTGAATCAGCGTTGCGGAAAGTTCGGAAAGGCGCGCCGAAAGCTCGCCCGCCGTTTCGCTGTTGCCTATTTTCAGTTTTTCGCAAAGAAGAATATCGCCCGCGTCCAGCGCGAGCACCGTTTGCATTACGCACACGCCGCTTTCCGTTTCGCCGTTTAAAATGCAGCTTTGCACGGGAGATGCGCCGCGGTAGGCGGGCAACAGCCCGGCGTGGATGTTCCACACGCCCTTTTTGAAGCAATCGAGGACTTCCTGCGTTAAAATCTGCCCGTATGCGCACGTGATCATCGCGTCGGCTTTGAAAGCTCTGAGTTCTTCGATATGCTCGCGGATTTTTGCGGGCTGAAACACGGGGACGCCGTGAGAAAGCGCGCACGTTTTGACGGGCGAGGGCGTAAGCTGTTTTTTTCTGCCCTGAATTTTATCTTCCTGCGTGATGACGCCGACGACGTTACACGTTTGTATCAGCGCTTCCAGCGGTTTTACCGCAAAAGCCGGCGTGCCCGCGAATAAAATTTTCATTGCGATTTTTGCCCTCCCCGGGGATTAAAGTTGCGCCCCGTGATTAAAAAATTTTGGATAGAAAACAAGTTGCGCCCCTCATCCGTCAACTTCGTTGACACCTTCCCCCCGGGGGGAAGGCTATATCAAAAGCATATATTTAAAATTTCAAACGAGTTGCAACAGTCCGTTACGAAACGGGCGATGCCCGCCCCAAGGGGAAGGCTGTAAATATTGCCTTCTTAAAACGCCTGAAACCGAGCGCGCTTGAAGAGTGGTACAGATTGCGAGTTTTATCGAGTACGACCGCCGCAATTTACTATGCGTAAATGAGCAAGGGCGCACGCAGATGAAGCCGCAAGATGTGCCGCTATACAAGCGCGACGCAGTATTGCGAAGTTTATAATGCGCGCGCAATATCAATCGGCGCAGACGTAAGTAGCCTTATCGGTATACAAAATCCCGTCCAGATGATCGAATTCGTGGCAGATGGCGCGGGCGAAAAAGCCCTTTGCTTTTAAAGACTGCGGATTGCCGTAACGATCGAAATAGCTGACCGCGACTTTCTGCGGACGGACCACGACGCCGCGTTTTCCGCGCACGGAAAGGCAGCCTTCCCAGCCCTCCTGCACGCCTTTTTCCGCGGTGATGACGGGGTTGACGAATTCGAAATACCCCTCTTCCACTTTTACCACCGCCACGCGGCGAAGAACGCCCACCTGCGGCGCGGCAAGTCCCGCCCCGTCCTCTTTTTCAAGCGTATCTTTCATATCGTTCAGAAGATTGTGCAGCGATTCGTCGAACGTTTCCACGGGGAAACATTTTGTTCTGAGCACTTCGTCGCCTACCTGTACTACGTTTCTGATTGCCATTGATTTTTTCTCCGGATTTGTAAATTTTTATGCGAGCGAGCCGGGATTTTCTTCCACGGAAACAAGCACGTCGCGGGATTTGTTGCCCGCGCAGATCTGATAAATTTGCGGCAATACGCTGTTTTCCGCCAGCCGCATCAGCACCTGATAGCGGAATTTGTTCTGGATTCTGCCGACGGGCGAACGCATTTTGTTGAAAAACAAAAACGCTTCGGGATTATTTTCTTTCAGCGCGTTCAGCCCCTCGTACACGCCGCGCAGGGCTTCCACCGTTTTTTTATCGTCCTCGCCCGAAACCAGCACGCGCACGATTTTGGAAAAAGGCGGAAACAGACTTGCCGCGCGAAGCGAAATTTCGTTTTCGTAAAAGCCCTCGTAATCGTAGGCGATAGCGTAACGCAACACCTCGTTTTCGGGATCGTACGTCTGCAACACCACTTTGCCCTTTTCTTCCGCTCTGCCGCTGCGCCCCGCCACCTGCGTTACCAGCTGAAACGTGCGTTCGCCGCTTCTGTAATCGGAAAAATGCAGACTCATATCCGCATCGAGGATTCCCACCAGCGTTACGGCGGGGAAATCGTGTCCCTTGGCGATCATCTGCGTGCCCACAAGGATGTCCGCCCGGTGCTCGCCGAATTCCTTTAAAATTCTGAAATGCCCCTCTTTGCCCGAAGTGGTATCGTTATCCATTCTGAGAACGCGGGCGGAGGGAAAGCGGTTTTTCAGCTCCGCTTCCACGCGCTGCGTGCCAGTGCCGGCATACGAAAGATGCGTGCCGCCGCATTCCGGGCAGCCTCGAAGCATTTTGTAACGCGCGCCGCAATAGTGGCATTTGAGGCAATCTTCGTCCTTATGATACGTGAGCGAAACGTCGCAGCTTTCGCATTTTGCCACGTACCCGCAATCGCGGCAGATGACCGTTTGCGAATACCCGCGGCGGTTTAAAAACAAAATCGCCTGATTGCCTTTGGCAAGGCATTCTTCGATTTCGCTTTGCAGCGCGAACGAAAACGCCGTATTGTTGCCGCGGCGCACTTCTTTGCGCATATCCGCGATGACGATTTCGGGCAGCGGGCGTTGATTAACCCGCTTTTTGAGCGGAATCAGATTAAATTCGCCCTCTTTAGCGCGTTTATACGTTTCCACCGACGGCGTGGCGCTGCCAAGAACCAGCTTGCAGCCGTTGTGCTTCGCGCGAAGATTTGCGATATCGAACGTGTTGTAACGCGGCGCGGTTTCGCTTTGGTAACTTGAATCGTGTTCTTCGTCGATGACGATGACGCCGAGATTTTCAAGCGGCGCGAACACGGCGCTCCGCGCCCCCACCGCGATTTTCGCTTCGCCGCTGCGAAGCCGCCACCATTCGTCGAATTTTTCGCCGGCGGAAAGTCCGCTGTGCATAATCGCCGCGTTTTTACCGAAACGGGAACGGAGCTGGGCGAGCATCTGCGGCGTGAGCGAAATTTCCGGCACCAGAAAAACAGCGGTTTTGCCCTGCTTTAAGCAATCCGCAATCAGGCTCAAATAAATTTCCGTTTTGCCGCTGCCCGTTACGCCGTGCAAGAGTTGCACCGTGCGGGAATCGCTGCGGACGGAATCTACCGCGCGCTGCTGATCTTCGGTGAGCGTGTGCGCCGCGCCGCGCTCTTCAAGCGTTTTGTACGGATCGCGCAGTACCTGCTCTTCGGTGATTTTAATCAGTCCTTTCTTTTCCAGCGCGGCGACGCTGCCCGCAAATTCCGCGTTCAGCGCGGCGCATTCCGTTTTGCCGCGTTCGTTTAAAAGCGCTGCGGCGGCAAGCTGATTTTTTGCCGATTTCGGCAGTTTTTCTTTGGCTTCCTCAAACGGAACGCAAAGCTCGGCGTAACGTTTTTTCAGTTCGCGCACCTTGCCTTTGCGCATTTCCGCGGGAAGAAACAGCCTGAGCGCCGCCGCCAGCGGGCAGGCGTAGCGCGCCGCGATTTTTTTGGCAAGCGACAGACATTCCGCGTTCAACGCGGGCATCGGATCCGCCGCCGTTACCTTTTTCAGTTTTTCCGCGGGGTAATCGCAGCTATCTCTGAGCGCCACGACAAAACCCGCCGTTACCCTGCCCCCGAACGGGGCGTACACGCGCGAGCCTTCGGCGACGGTATCGTCGCAAAGATATGAATATATTCTGTCCGTTTCGCTTGCGGCGATGTCTACGATTACGTCCGCGATCATAATTTCAAGAGTTCCTTTTTTCCGCCGTTATTCCGCCGTGCGGCAGGCTTAAACAAGCAAAAGCGCCCCGACGTTTCTTCGGGGCGGAATTGTGCGGCTGCCGTTAGTCTTTGGCGATAACTACTCTGCCTTCGTCGATATCTTTGCAGGCGGCAAGAAGTTCTTTATCTCTGCCGGCGAAATCGCGGATGCCCGCGTTTCTTTCCTCTTCGATAATCTGGCGGGCGCGTTTGGACGCCACCGTGCACAGCGCGTAACGGCTGACGGGTTCTTCTTTCGTGCCTAATTTTCTGATCATGCTGTCTACAGAAGGTTCGTTTATCATATTTGTATCTCCTTTTTCCGGGTTTGTTCTTATTTTATTTATAACCGTTTTGCGGGGATTTAACCGCCGCGCCGCGGATGATAAATTCCGATGTTTTTGTTTTGCCGCCGAATCGGGCTGTTTTTTCGCCGTCGGTCGGCGGTTCCGACGGCTTGCCTTCGGCGGCAGCCGTTATCAAGGCTTAGTTTTCGTTCTTCTTTTCAAGAAGGGAAAGATAAATTTTTTCCAGCCTGTCCACGGCGCTTTCCAGCTTGTCGTTTACGAGAATATAATCGTATTCCGGCGCTTTCGAAAGTTCGTAATCCAGCCGTTTCAGGCGCGTCTGCACTTCCTCTTCCGTTTCCGAACATCTGCCTTCCAGACGTTTTTTCAATTCTTCCACCGAGGGAGGCGTTACCATAATCAGCTTACATTCGGGAAAGTGTTTTCTGGCGTTCAGCGCGCCCACCACGTCGATTTCGAGAATCAGAGATTTTGTTTTCAGCTCCGATTCCACAAACGATTTCGGGGTGCCGTAATAGTTGCCGAAATGCTCGTCCCATTCCAGAAAATCGCCTTCGTCTTTGCGACGCAGAAATTCCTCTTTCGTAATGAAAAAATAATCTCTGCCGTTCACTTCGCCCGCACGCGGCGCGCGCGTGGTGCAGGAAACGGATACGCCTACGTCGGCACGGCGGCGCAAAAATTCTTTTACGATGGTGCCTTTGCCTACGCCCGACGGACCGGATATTGCCATAAGTACGGTATTCATCTTCTGCGTTGCTCTCCTTTCTTCCTGTGCGTGCGTTCTGCGCGTGCAAGCAAACGTTTATTCTACGTTCTGCACCTGTTCGCGGATTTTTTCGATTTCGTTTTTCAGGGCGAGTCCGGTTTTCGTGAGAAGCGCGTCGTTGCTCTTCGAACAGGACGTGTTTGCCTCGCGATTGAATTCCTGTACGAGAAAATCCAGTTTTCTGCCCACCACTTTTTCTTCGCAGATGGCGCGGAACTGCGCGATGTGCGAACGAAGCCTTGTGAGTTCTTCGTCGATATTGCATTTATCGGTGAACACGGCGACTTCGGTTAACAGCCGCGTTTCGTCGTATGCGGCGCCGTTCAACGCCTCCTCGATACGCGCTTTCAGCTTTTTGCGGTAATCTTCCGCCACCAGCGGCGCGCGCGCGGCGATGTCGCCCACCAGCCGTTCGACGGTATCCACGCGGGAAAGCATATCCGCTTTCAGCTTTTCGCCCTCTTTTTCGCGCATGGCGTTCAGATTTACCAGCGCGGCTTTCAGCGCTTCTTTCACGGCGTCGATCGCGTGTTCGTCCTCTTCGCTCTCTTCGGCGGAAAGCACGTCCGGCAAACGCAGCAGCGCGGAAACCGTAAGATCGTTCTCCGCTTCCGGCACAGCCGCTTTCAGTTCGCCCGCGGCTTTCGCGTAGGCTTTTGCCAGCGGAAGATTCACCGAAAACGAAACGCTTTTATCGCGTTTATCTTTATAGACGACGCCGATTTCCGCATGCCCGCGCGTGATTTTTTCCTTGACGAGTTCTTTTAATTCCGCCTCGTAAGCAAAAAATTGTCGCGGCATTTTCAGGGAAAGATCGAGATAGCGGTTGTTCACCGTTCTGATTTCGCAGGATACCTCTGCGTTTTCGTTTTTGTACGTGCCTTTGCCGTACCCCGTCATGCTGTACATTTCGTTTATCTCCTCAGGCTATGTTCCCCATATAAGGCTGCTATCCCCTCGTCAGCCTGCTTTCGCAGTCAGCTTCCCCCTTAGGGGGAAGTCTTGCATACAATTATAGCAGAAAAACCGAAAAAAAACAAGCGGTATCGCGTGCGTGCGCGAGCTTTCCGCTTATTTTTTTCGATTTTTTCTTATTTTTCCGCGGCGTTTTCTTCTTCGTTCCGCTTGTTTTCCGCAAGCAGGCGCAAAAATTCGCGCTCGTCGATGATTCTGACGCCCAGTTTCTGCGCTTTTTCCAGTTTACTTCCGGCTTCTTCGCCCGCGATGACCAACGTGGTTTTCGACGAAACGCCGCTTTGACATTCGCCGCCTTCCGCTTCGATAAGTTTCTGCGCTTCGCCGCGCGTATATGCCTGCATGCTGCCCGTGAGCACCACTTTTTCGCCGGAAAATATACCGCTTTCGTTCTTCGCTTCCGCCTGTTTTATCCGCACGCCCAGTTCGAACAGCTGCCCGATTTCGCGCAGGTTGTCCTCGTTTTTAAAGTAAGAAACCACGTTGTTCGCGGTGATACCCCCTATGTTTTCGAGTTGTATCAGTTCTTCCGCCGTAGTCTGTTTTAATTTTTCGAAATCGCCGAACGCAAAAGCGAGGTCTTTCGCCGCCACCCTGCCGATGCCGTCGATGCCCAACGCGTAAATGAACGCGGGGAAAGCGGGCGTTTTGCTTTTTTCGATTGCCGAAAGCAGGTTTTTAATCTTCTTTTCCTTAAAACCGTCCAACGTTTCCAGCTGCTCCGCCGTCAGGCGATACAAATCGGAAAACGTTTTCACGTATCCCTTTTCGAACAGTTGCGTGGCGGTGGAATCGGAAAAGCCGTCGATATCCATGGCGTTTTTCCCCGCGAAATGATCGAGCGCTGCCACCACGCGCGGTTTGCAGCCGCGGTTGGGGCAGAACAGATTCGCGCCCGTTTCGATAAGCGGCGTACCGCAGGCGGGACAAACGACGGGCTTTTCGATTGCCGCGCCGTCGCCTTCGTCTACGGCGCCTAAAATTTCGGGAATGACTTCGTTGGAACGCCGTATCAGAACGCGCGAGCCCTGTTTTACGCGCTTTCTTAAAATATCGCCGTAATTGTTCAGCGTGGCGCGCGATACGGTTACTCCCGCGAGTTCTACCGGCGTGAGCAGCGCGAGAGGCGTTAATTTGCCCGTTCTGCCCACCTGCCATTCCACTTTTTCCACCTTGGTTTCCGCTTCTTCCGCTTCGAATTTGAACGCAACTTCGAAACGCGGGAATTTATCGGTATACCCCATTTTTTCGCGCAGCTTAGGTTCGTTCAGTTTAATGACGGCGCCGTCCGTAAGAACGTCGATATGCTTTCTTTCCACTTCGATTTCGTCCACGGCGGCTTTGACTTCGTCGTAATTTTTCGCAAGCTTAAAATACGGAAATACCTTGAAGCCCTCGGCCATTAAAAATTCGTGCGCTTCCCGCTGCGAAAGCGGCTCGCCTTCCGAACGGTAATTCACGTCGTAAAAATAAATATCGACGTGCCGCGCCGCCGTAACCTTGGGATCGAGATTGCGGATGGCGCCCGCCGCCGCGTTACGCGCGTTTTTTAAGGGTTCCGCCGCCGTCCGATTGTATTTTTCCAGCACGGAAAGGCGCATGACGGCTTCGCCGCGCACTTCCAGCGTGCCTTTGTACGAAACGGAAAGCGGAAACGATTTCACGGTGAGCACCTGCGCCGTAACGTCTTCGCCGACGGTACCGTTGCCGCGCGTGGCGGCGCGGACGAACGCGCCGTTTTCGTACGTCAGACACACCGTAAGCCCGTCGAATTTATATTCCACGGTGTACGTGGGGGCGACGTTTTCTTCGGCGCCCGCCTTTTCCGCGCGCGTAACGAACGCCGCCAGTTCTTCGTCGGTTACCGCTTTATCCAGCGAATACAGGCGGCGGATGTGCGTGTGCTGCGAAAACGCCGCAATCGGTTCACCGCCCACCCTGCGCGTGGGAGAATCGGGGTATACCTCCCCGGAAAGCGCTTCGAGCGCCTTTAATTCGTCGTATAATTTATCGTACTCCCCGTCGGGTACGCTGGGACAATCGAGCACGTAATACTCATACGCCCATTTGTTCAACAGATCTGTGATTTCTCTTTGACGGGACATGTTTTTTCTCCTTTCAGCCGATGATTTTCAGCGGGGCGAGCGCGGCGGAAAGCTGTTTGATGCCGAATCCTTCGAACGCCACGTGCAATACCGTGTTGCCCTGAATCCCCGCAACCTTCACGATGGTGCCCGTGCCGAATTTCGGGTGCGATACCTTTACGCCCTCTCTGAACGCCGATACGTCTTTGCCTGCCGTTTTCGCGGCTTGGAACTTATTCGGCGAGCCTACGCCGCCGTATGTGAACGTGCCGCCGCCCGTGCTTTTGCTTCTGTTTGCCGGGGCGTACATTCCGCCGGAAGCGCCGTCGCCCGAAACAGGCTTGTACGTGCTTCTGATCGGCGCGGAATCGCGCGTTTCGGCGGCATACCCCGAAGTTACGCCGCGATTGCCCCCGCCGTAAGAATTGCCGCCGTATGTACTTCCGTACCCGCCGCCGTAAGCCGAACCGTACGATTTTCCGTAACCGCCGTAGGTGGATTTCAATCCGTAGCGATCGAGATTTTCCGTGCGGGTATCTTTGGGGAGTTCCACCACGCCGGCGAGTTCTTTCAGAAACCGCGAACGCGCCGTGCTTTCGCGCTTACCGTATAAAAAGCGGCTCTTCGAGCGGGTGAGATACAGCCGCTCTTTCGCGCGGGTAACGGCTACGTACATGATGCGGCGCTCCTCTTCGAGGGCGTCCTCGTCGGTTTCCGCGCGGGAAGAAGGAAGAATGTTTTCTTCCAGCCCCACCACGAACACGCATTTGAATTCCAGCCCTTTCACCGCGTGCACGGTGGCAAGCGTTACGTATTCCGTTTCGTCCATTTCGTCGGTATCGGAAACAAGGGAAACCTGCTGCAGGTATTCGGAAAGATCGGCGTTGCCGTTCAGGCGTTCGAAATCCGCCACGGAATTGACGAATTCTTCGATGTTTGCTTTTTTGTTCACGCTTTCGTCGTCATCGCCCGAAAACGCCGTATCCAGTCCGGAATCTTTTACGATTTTTTTCACGAGTTCGAGCACGGAAAGCTCCGCCGAAGCGATAATCCAGCTTTTAATCTGTCCGCCGAATTCGGCAAGTTTCGCACGCGCGGAGGCATTGAGCGCGAGGTTCTGCGTTTCCAGAAGCGTTTCGTAATCGGAAATGCCGTTTTGCGCGGCATAATCCTCTACGGTTTCGATGGTTTTCGCGCCGATGCCGCGGCGGGGAAAATTGATGATGCGGATCAACGCCTCGTTATCGAACGGGTTTGCCACAAGCCGCAGATACGCCAGCATATCTTTGATTTCCTTGCGGTCGTAGAATTTAAAGCCGCCGAATACTTTGAAAGGAATCGCGTCCGCCGAAAATTCCTGTTCGAACGAGCGGGTGAGCGCGTTTACGCGCATGAGCACGGCGAAATCGGCGTAGGAGTACCCCTCGCGGACGAGTTCGCGGATGGTGCGAGCGACGAACATGCTTTCGTAGCTTTCCTCTTCCGCCTCGTATACCTTTACCTTTTCGCCCTCTTCCTTATCCGTCCACAAAGTTTTCTGTTTGCGCCTGCCGTTGTTTTTGATGGTTTCGTTCGCCACGGCGAGAATGTTTTTCGTGGAGCGGTAATTGCGCTGCAATTTGAATACCTGCGCCGACGGAAACTGCTTTTCGAATTGCAGAATGTTTTCTATCCGCGCGCCGCGCCAGCCGTAGATGGACTGATCGTCGTCGCCGACGGCGAACAGGTTGCCGTGCACGGAGGAAAGCAGCCGCACGATTTCGAACTGCACTTCGTTGGTATCCTGAAATTCGTCCACCATGATGTAGCGGAATTTGCCGCCGAGGTATTCGCGAGCTTCTTTATCGGTGCGAAGCAACCTCAGAGTGCGGCTTAACAGATCGTCGAAATCGAGGGCGTTGTTTTCGGCAAGGTGTTTTTCGTACGCCGAAAATACGCGGGTGATGATTTTGATATTGTGCTCGCCTTGGTTGGCGGCGGCGTATTCTTCGGGCGTTACCCCCTCCGTTTTGGCTTCGGAAACGCTGCGTTTAATCTGTTTGAACAGCTCGTCGTCGCGCTCGTCGCCCTCCGTAATTTCTTTGAACGCCTTTTTTAAAACGTTGCTGCGTTCGGTTTCGCTGTAAATGGAAAAATTTTTGTTGATGCCGGCGCTTTCGGCGAAATCGCGCAGGATGCGCACGCACATGGAGTGGATGGTGCACACCCACATGCCATCGGTATCGCCGAGGCGGGAAACGCGTTCTTTCATTTCGTTCGCCGCTTTGTTGGTGAACGTGATGGCGAGAATCGAACGGGGCGAAACGCCTTTTTCCTGCATCAGATACGCGATGCGGGTGGTTAAAACGCGGGTTTTGCCGCTGCCGGCGCCTGCCAGAACAAGCACCGCTCCCTCGGTGGCGAGGACGGGTTTGATTTGTTCTTCGTTGAGTTCTTTCAATAATTCTTCGGTACTTTTCATCGGGTTCTTCTTTTTCGTAACGGAGTGCCGCACAGAAGCTGCGCGGCACCGCCTGTAAATTCTTTTGCTTTATTATACCATTTTGTTCGCGCTTTGGCAAGTATATTTCGCCCTGTTTTTTACCTTGTGCCGCGGGCGTTTTGCGCCGAGGAAGAAAAGGCGAATTCGCTTTCGCGGCGGAAACGTTCGAGCGCGCGCAGATACTTTTCGCTTAAAGAGAGTGTGTAGCGCTGCTTTTCTTCATAGGAAAGCGTGGAAAAATATTCCCTGTCGGTAAGTCTGCCGATCGCGTCGGATACTTCGCCCTCGGAAAGGAGCATTTCTTTCACGCGCAAATAAAATTCGTCCTCTTTTTCGCCCGCGATCGCCTTTTGCGTTTCTTTGATGAAATAGCGTTCGGCTTTGCTTTCGTTCACGCCCTGCCGTTTCGCTTCTTCCACGCTTTCGCGTACGCTTTTTTCGCAATGTTCCCAAAAACCTTTTTTCATACGTTGTTTCGCGCTTTTCGCCGCGCTCTTCAATGTCTGCGCTTCCGCCACTTTTGTTGTTTCTCCTTTTTTTTGCTGTATTTTTCATCTTTCGCGCGGTTTCGACGTTTTTTGCGTCCGTATAAAGCAATTCGCTTCCCCGCAGGTTTTGCGGGGAAGCGAATTCATGTTTTAGTTTTTGTTTCTCTTTCTTGCGGCTTCCGACTTCTTCTTTCTTCTTACGGAAGGTTTTTCGTAAAATTCCTTCTTGCGAAGATCGCCGATAATGCCGTCGCGCGAGCACTTTCTCTTGAAGCGGCGAAGCGCGCTTTCAACGTTTTCGTTCTCTCCGACTTTTACCGTGGACATTCTTTTCTCACCTTCCTTTGCCTGTGCGTTTATTTTTTACGTGTTTGATTATATCAATTTTTTTTGGTTCTGTCAAGCTGTTTTGCGGGGTTGAACCAACCTTTTTTTGCGTTCGGCAAAGCTTTCCTCCGTTCGACAAAATTTTACCCGTTCAGATTGAGTTTATATAAAATTTCTTCCAGATACACGGCGGCGGTTTTCAGTTCTTCCACGTTTTCGTAATCGTCTTTATAAGCTTCGATCATCACCGCGCCGTTAAAGCCCGTATCGGCAAGGCGGCGGAACAAATCTTCGAAATTATACGTTCCCCTGCCCGGCAGGCAGGTTTTGCCGCAGGAATCGATATCGGATACGTGCACGTGCGAAATATGCCCCGCCGTTTCTTTGAGATATTCGCTTTCGGGATAGCCCGAAATACGCGTCTGTTTGATATCGAATGTGGCGAAAAGGCGCGGACAGTATTTCAGCAGTTCTTTAAACACGCCCGGACGATTATACGTAGACCACTCCACCGTTTCGAGCGAGAGCGCCACGCCGTATTTTTCGCAAAACTGCCGCGTTGCTTCCAGCGCCGCGCCGATTTTGGGGAAATTGTCGTTCAAGCCGCTTCTCGAATTTTTTTTGTAGCGCGCCGTGCCGTGAAACGTATAGTACTTCGCGCCGAACGCGTTAGCGGCGTTCATCGCTTCGCCGAGAAAATAAAACGCGTCTTTCCTCGTTCTTTCGTTTTCGGAAAACAGCTGCGGTTCGAGATTCGTTGTGAAAAGGTGGACGGAATTGACGGAAAGATTCCCCTTTCTTTCGTTTAACAGTTCGCCGTAAGCGCGGGTGTATTCCGAAAAAGTTTCCAGAAAAATTTCGCACGTTTTCACGCCGAGGCGATTGATCGTCTGCACCGCGTCTTCGTTGTATTGTCGCATGAACAGCGACGCCGTAGATATGCCTGTCCGCATGGAAGTACTCCTTATGAATATTTATATTATAGCATCTTACGAAAAATTTTACAAACTTCCGCAGGGGGTTTTCAAAGAAAAATATTTCCGGAAAATTTTTCCGCAGGGGTTGACAAACGCGGAGGTTTGCCGTATAATATAAAGAAAAGCGTGGAGGCTTTTTATATGGTTAAAATCATTACGGTAGGCAGAGAATTCGGCAGCGGCGGCAGAGAAATAGGCAAGCGGCTTGCGGACGCCATGGGCATTGCTTATTACGATAAAACGCTGATTACGGAAATCGCGAAAAAAAGCGATTTTTCCGAACAGTTTGTGGCGACGATTCTGGAAAACGGCGCGATGCAACGCAACTTTCTTACGTTCGGGCACACGTTTGCCGATTGCGCCTGTCCTTCCGCGGGAATCACGGAAAAAATACTTAACGCGCAACGGGAAGTCATTGAAAAAATTTCGGAAACCGACTGCGTGATCGTGGGAAGATGCGCCGATCTGATTCTGGCGGAGAAACATCCGTTCCGTCTGTTTGTGTATGCGGACGAAGCGAGCAAACTGGAACGCTGCCGCGCACATGAAGAAGGCACGGAACACCTTACCGACAAGCAACTGTTAAAGAAAATCCGCTCGGTGGATAAGGGCAGACAAAAACTGTACGGGCTGTTCTACGGCAAGGAGTGGGGCGACAGAGAGAACTACGATTTGTGCGTGAACACTTCGCATGCGGACCTCCCCGCCGTGGTGCCCTGCATTGCGGAATACGTAAAAAAATGGTACGAAAATCAATAAAATCGCTATAAAAAAACCTGCGGGGCTTACGGCTTTGCAGGTTTTTTTGCGATTTATTAACGAATTTCGTTTTTCTTATTCGACGCTTTTTACGGCGCACGCCCATGCCCGCAAGGTTGGCAAACGCCTGCATAATAAAGTAACGGGCAGCGCTACGCCGATAGCGCCGTGGAATTTTTCATGCCTTTTTCGCGCTCTGCCGCGAATCGGAAGCGCCGTCCTTTTTCTTTTTATTCTGCCGCACCACGATTTTCGCGCGACTGTTGATAACGGAATCTTTCAGAATGATTTTCCCGATGGAATCGGCTACGATTTTGCCCGATTTCGGGTTTTTCACGCTGACGATGTCGCCTTTCACCGACGCGTTCACGTGGCTGTATTCGAACGCCAGATCGCAATCTTCCGTAGTGCAGTCGATCAGCCGCAGCCCCTTGCAATAGCAAAGCGGTTGCGTGCCGATGATTTTGCAGCGCACGAGCGTGAGATTTTCGGAATACCAGCCGAGGTATTCGCCTTTGATAACGCTGTCTTTCACGGTAACGTTTTTCGTGTGCCAGAACGCGTCCTTGGTATCGAAAACGCATTTCGTGAATTTCGCGTTATGCGCGTACTGAAACGAGTATTTCCCCTGAAATTTCAGATTGCTCACGATGAGATTGCGGCTTAATAAAAACGCGTATTCCGATTGAATCGAACCGCCCGTAACGCGCACGTTTTTACATTTCCAGCCGAATTCCGGAGAAACGATTTCCGTATTATCCACGGTAACGTTTTCGCATTCGCGGAGCGCTTTAATTCCGTGCATTTTCGACGCGGAAATCGAAACGTTTTTATCGTACCACAACGCGGCGCGGCAATGTTCCGTCATTTCTATTTTCGAAAGCGCCGCGCCCGTAACGTGCCACAGCGGATATCGTAAATCGAAATACGAATCTTCCACCCGTAATTTTCCGCTTTCTTTCATAGCGGATTCGCCGTCCTCTTCGCCCTCGAAACGGCAGTTTTTCACAAGCGCGTCGTGCAGATTATACAGCGCGCGTTCCTCCGAAAACGAAGCGTCTTTGATGATAATCATAATAAGTTCCTCCTTCGTACGATTGTCTGCGTGAACGTTATTTTATATTTATACCACCTTTTCCGCAAAGTAAAACGCGCGTTTTTCAACGCGCGTTTTACCGCCCGAGCGGTTATTGTTCGTCCGGTTCTTCTTCCGGTTGATGGGCATATAACTCACCCCCCCCCCTGCCGTTTTTCGGGTTTCCCGCGTATTTCTTGGGGGTAGTGCCCGTGCGTTTTTTGAATGCCTTCGAAAAATAAAACGGATCGTTGAACCCCACCTGAAACGCCACCTGCTGCACGGAAAAGCGGCGTTCCTGCAATAATTCCTGCGCGCGGGCGAGGCGCAGTCGCTGCAGATATTCGAACGGCGTGATGCCCGTGATTTTTTTGAATACGGAGCGGAAATAATTCGGCGTGAAGCCGTATTTCGCAGACAGCGCCGCGATATCTATTTCCTCGGCAAAATGGTTGCGCACATAGCGGATGAAATTATCCACGCACTGATAATAATCGTCGTTTTTATCGACGTCGTCCTCCCACAGATAGGCGAGAATTTCCAGCATATCGCCCTTTAAAGAGAGGGTATCGGAATGCTGCGCCGTACGGTAGCGGTTTCTTGCCGTAAGCGATTCCATGCGTTTCAGGCACTCCGCCAGTTTATCGAATTCGCGCGGGCGGGTTTTGAACGGACCTTTCATCAGCCCCACTTCTTCGCGCCCCGCGGCAAGCAGTCCCCTGTCCGGCGTAACCTCGTCCACGCCCGGAACGCAGCGGGAAAGATACACGCTGTTTACGTCGATATCCGCGCGGGCGGGATCGTAAATCATATCGAAGTGCACTACGTAATATTTGCACCTGTCGCCCTGTTTTATGATTTCGCGATGCGTAATCATCGGGGGCATCAGGTGAATTTCGCCCTCTTTCACGCACACTTCTTCGCCGCCGTAACGAAACCAGATGGCGCCCTGCAACACGCAGATCAGCCCGTAATCGTACAGCATCCGCCGCGGCACGTGGTGTTCGTCCGCAGCGATGTTATACATCATTACAAACCTGACGTACGGATTGATTTTCATCAGATCGAAAGGCTTTGTGAATACGTCCTTCAGCATACTTTGCTTTTCCTTTTTATTCTTCTTTTTCTTCGGCGCGAATTTTGCCGACGGGTACGATTTTTATGCCGGCGGGCGGCAACGTAAACGTTTTTCCGCCGCCCGGCAGAGAAATCCGCGCCGACTGCGAAACGCCGGAAACGTTTGCCAGCGCCAGCTTTTTTTCTTTTTCGAAGTATGCGCAATCCACATACGGATTATCGGAAAGATAATTTTCCGCCGCGGACAGATTTCTTAACCGCAGCAGCAACGAAAGCAGCGCCGCGGCGTTTTCCGGCGTGTGTTTATACGAGGATACGTACGTTGCGAAGCCCTTGCCGACGTTTCGCGCAGCCACGGCAAACGTTTTTTCTTCGCCCGCGCGCGCTTCCGCGTTTTTAAGAATGCGTACGTCCGGCGCGAAGATAAACGCCTCTTTCTTTCCCGTGAAAGTTCCGACGGAAATTTTCTCCCGTTCCGCCGCCGAGGGATATTTGCCGCGGCAGTTGAAATCGCCGCGATCGAGATCGACGCCGAGCAGCGGCGCAAGGCGCAGATTCGTTGAAAATCCGTCCGTTTCCGAAGCTTCGTTCACGCAGATCAACGCGCCTCCGCCGTGCACGAACTTCGCCGCGCTTTCGTACGTTTTTACGTCGTTCCACTCGCTTCCGCCGCCGTACGCGCTGTTTTTCAAGCCCGCGACAAGCAGCACGTTGCCCGTAAAATCGCCGTTTTTCAGCTGCGCGAAATCGATAAATTCCGTCTGCACGGGCAACCCCGCGACGCTTTCGAGAAGGTTGATAAGGTCAAGATCCGGGTGTTCGTGATAATGCCCGCCGCACGTCCAGCTGCGCAGTTTTCCCCAGTGGGTGAGCACGGAAATTTTCACCGGAAGCGCATAGGGCGCGCCGCCCTTATGCAACGCTTTGATTTTTCGGAATTCGTCCGCAAGCGTTTCGATATAATCGCAAAAATCGGGAAAATCCTGCGTTAAGTGCAGATATCCGCCCAGCCCGATACGGTCGGCACAGCGGCGAAGAAGCGCGCGGCGCACCGCCGTCCAGTATTGTTTTGCCGGCGTAACGGGATCTCCGCCCGCCGCAAACACCGGTTCGCCCGTGAGCCCCGTGGGAAAAAGATACGGGTGCAGACGAAGTTCGTGCGTTTCCACGCCCGGAACGTCCGCGCACATACGCGCTTCGTAGGCGGAAAACACGCATTTGATGATACCGTCGAAGCCGATGCGCGCAAAACTTTCGGAATAAGGCTCGCTGCCCACCCAGCTGTCATCGTAAAACATATACGCTTTTTTGCCGGCGTCGTGCACGATTTGCACCAGCTCCGCCGCGAAATCCGCCACGAAATTCTGCACGAAACGCATATATTTCCGCTTCGTTTCATCGGAAAGAGTATGGGTAGAGCGTCGTTTTCCGCCGTTGATAAAATCTTCCGCCGAAAGTTTTCCGCCCGTGTATTTTTCGTAATTTTCCAGCATCGCGGGGCTTGCCGTAAAATCGTACGACGCCCAGTCGGTGAAAAGAAAACGGTTGTTTTTATCGCTGCCCCAAATCCACACGAAATTGTAGAAAAGCGAAGTAAACCGCACCACGTTTGTGGCGGGATGCGCCGCGCACCACCGCCGCAGATAGTCTTTGAGATACCCGCGCACGACGGGGTGAACGGGATCGAGCTGCCGGAGATGTTCTTTCTGCCAGCCGTTGGTGATATGATTGTACATGGAAATTTCTTCCCAGATACGGAACGCGAAAAAATTCACGGAATATTCGTGGTACTTTTTCGCGTGTTTAATCAGCGCCTTTCCGCCGCCGAGGTATGTCCATTCTTCGCGCGGCAGTTCTTTATTTTCCGTACGGTCGAACGCCTGCCAGTATTTTTGCGAGCACTCCCTTTCGTCTATTTCGAATTGCTGCGAAAAATAGCCGTTCAGAAGATTTATTTCAAGCGTTTCGCTTTCCGCCGCGACGGGCAGCGAATAAAGCGGCGCTTCCGCCTGCGTTTCGGGATGCGCTTTCGCGAAATCGTTGTGTTCGCGGATGACGCAGATTGTGGAATAAACGCCGTAACCCGCCGACAGAATTTCGGGGGAAAGCTGCGTTCCGTCGCTGTCCCGCACCACGTCGGCGCCCCACTTTTCCGCAAGGCGCAACGTAAGTTTTTCATAGCCGGCTTCGCCGGGAAGCGTGAAATCGCCCTTTGTCTTCCGCCGGCGCGCCGCTTCGGATTTTTGTTTCATAATTTATTCCTCCGCTTCGGCAAACACCAGCCGATACGCGCTGATTTTCACCGTATCGCCCGCTTTCGCGCCGTAAATGCCGCCCGTCGCGGGATTGTAAATCGTTACGTTCTTCGCCGCGACAAGTTCCGTTTCCTGCAGGTTGTTGTTGTAATACGCCGTAATGCCGCCCTCGTAACTTTGCTTGATAACGTTCTTCTTCGGCACAAGCAACGCGCGTTTCTTTTCCTTGCGGCGGATTTTTTTCAATAATCCGGAAACGGTGATGCTTTCGCCGAAATCCGCCGTATAAACGCCGCAGTTTTCGCCCACCGCGATTTTCGTTCCGCCGCCCGTTTTCGCCGCGCCGTCGTAACAGGCGCAAGCCGCCGCGCCGGCTTCGCGCTCCTCTTTCAAAAACACGATTTCCGCGCCGTTTCCCGATAACGTTTTCAACGATTCCAGCGTTTCTTTCCGGATAAAATCGCATACGGGCACCACCACGCGGCGCATTTCCGCTTTCTTCGTTTTCGCGGCGTTCTTCGCCGCCTCCCGCAGCTGCGCGCCGTCCGAAAAGACGTATTCCTCGCCGCTAAGGAGCAAGGTTTCCGCCAGTTTTTTCAGGGAACGATCGAGCGCCGTAAGCACGACGTCGCGCGCGTATTTTCCGTTGTTGCACGGGGCGAATTTCGCCTGCACGTCCTCCAAAGCATAGTACACGCATGTGATTTTCTGCGTTTTTCTGCCCGAAAGAGCCGCGTACATTCTGCGCGCATAGGCGTTTAAATACAGCGACTGTTCGCGGGTGAGTCCGCCTTTGAACCGGGCGAGAGAAGCCACCGAGCCGCCGCGGTAATCGCAGAGTTTCGGCAGGTAATAGCTGTTGATTTTGCGCGCGCCGAACATATATAAAATGCTCAGCGAACCCACCGTGTTTTCAAACGCGTTTTTATAAAACGCTTCGGCGTTGAAAAACGGGCAGAATTCCACCATGAAGCCGTCGGAATTTTTCTTTTCGGCAATCATCTGCAGAAATTTCGGCGCGTTGAAATAAAAATCTTCGGGCGTGCATTGCAGAATGTCCATGCCGGGATAGCCCGCTTTTTCCAGAACGCGTTCGTAACTGCCGTAATTCGCCGCGTGTTCCCACACGTGTTCCTCGGCAAGATAATGCCCGGAAATTTTCGTGCCGCGCTTTTTTAAGTATGCGCCTATCTGCCCCGTGTAATTTTCCGCCGCCAGCTCGCCGACGGTTTCGTAAAAATCCGTACGGATTTTCGGATACAGCGCGTCGGTTTCTTCGAATACGAGCGGCAGATACGGCAACAGCGAATATCCGCGGCGTTTTTGAAATTCTTTAAATAACGTACCCGTATACGGCGCGAGCGCGTAATTGAACGATTCGTGTTCGCGGGCGTAACTTGCCATCACGCTCGGCTCGTCTGTAAACACGGCTCGGGCGTTTTTGTAAGCGTTTTCGTCCGCGGCGGCAATCGGCGCGTACGCCACGTTTAAAAACCGTTTCACGGCGCGCTTATCCATAATATCGATGTAGCGTTTGCGGCTGGAAATATTATGCACCGTGTGCGCGCCCTCGTAGGCGGGACGAACGATGAACACATACGCCGCTTCGCCGGACCGTAACGATATTTTAACGCGTTTTTTCGAAAAAGGCAAGCTTTCCGCGGCAGAAATTTTCAAATAAGCTTCGCAATTATCCGAAAGATCGATTTTATACTTCGCCGCGTACGCGATTTTATCGGAATCGCCGTCGATGACGTACGTAAATTCTTTCGGTTGCAGAAACGCTTCGAATTTGCGCATATAAAACCCTTTCGCTTCCAGATTTTTATGCCCTTCCAGCGTGATTCCGCCCGCCTGACCGCTGGGATACCCCGTTTCGTCGTATATCCAGTATTCCAGTCCGTTTTCGTGCAGCGTTTTCACGGCGCTCACCAGTTCTTTTACGTTTTCCGGGTTTTGCGTGAAGCCGTTTATGCCCGGAACGTTGGTTACGGCGCCCGCAAAGCCGAAATCTTTCAGCGCCTCGCACGCCGCCGGAACGTCGCTGCCCGGAAGATTGTGCAGAATGGGATTGATCCCCGCCGACGGCGGCAGATGATCGAAAATTTTATCGTTCATAAATGTTTCCTTGTAGTTCGCGCAGGCGCTTTGGCGGCGCTCGGTTAATCCTGCTTTTCGTAAATCATTACGCGGGTGATTTTATACGCCGCCTTTTCCGTCCGCCACGAAGTGCCTTCAAACCAGAACTCCGCTTCCTGCGGCAGATACACCGAAAATAAATCGCTTGTTTCTTCTTTGCCGTTCGTGCCGCGCACCACGGGGTTTACCGTTACCTGCATGTTTACGCGCACCGTCAGTTTGTATTGCGCCAGCGTATCGCCGTCCACCGCGTACGAAAACCGCATCGCGTATTCTTTCGCCGCGGGCAGCCGCACGGTGAATTTATCGCTTGAAAACGGCTTGTCGTACAGCGTTTTTCCCGCTTTCACCGATAAATCGCGGCGTTTGAAACCGCCCTTTTTAAACGTTTCGGTAAGCATGACGCAGCGCAGTATATTCTCCGCCGAACGGCGCAGATCGAAGAACGTTAAATTGCCCTGTTCGAGCTGCTTTTTCAGATCGTCTTTATACGTCGCGGCGTCCGGCACCACCATGTACAAATCGTTCTGCGCGCGTACGCCGGAAGCTAATTTCGTAACGTCGGCGTTTTCGTCCGCGCAGCCTACGCCCTTATCCAGTGCTTCCGCGGAATCGCACGCCGCCCACCAGTCCGTCATCACCGCGCCGCGAAAGCCCCATTCGCCGCGCAGAATCTGCGTGGTAAGCGCGTAGGAATTGGAACAGTGCACGTTTGCGACGCGGTTATATGACGTCATGATATATTTCGCGTAGCCGCCGCGCACCGCGATTTCGAAGCCTTTCAGATATATTTCGCGAAGAGCGCGCTCGCTCATCTCTTCGTCCACCGAGCCGCGGCAAAGTTCCTGTTCGTTTCCCGCGAAATGTTTCAGCGTAACGAACGCGCCGTTTTTCGCCATGACTTCCGCCATCGCCGCCGCGTTTTCGCCGGAAAGAAGCGGATCTTCCGAATAATATTCGAAATTTCTGCCGCCTAAGGGGTGGCGGTGAATATTCATGCCGGGGGCCAGCGCCACGTCTACCCCGTGCAGAGCCAGTTCGCCCGCGAAGCCCTCGTACACCGCGCCCGCCGCATACGGATCCCATGCGCAGGCAATCAGCGTGCCCGAAGGGATCTGCTGCGTTTCGATGGAACATTCCAGCCGCACGCCGCTCGGTCCGTCGCAGGTGGTGATGACGGGCACGCCCGCCTCCGCCCACACGGCGGATACGCCGCCGAAACAGCTTGCCGAGCCCGAAACGCTGCCCTTCACCGAGGACATGCCCTCGCCGCGCACCAGCATGCAAAGTTCTTCCGCCGTAAACTGCGCGACAAATTCTTCAAGCGTGGCTCTGCCGCTTTCGACGTCTTTTAATTTTATGCCGCGATTGCCCGTTACGGGCGTTTCCGCCGCCGCGCTTCTTTCGATGCGCACGGGTGATTTTTGCAGCGCCGCGGGTTCGAAAAAGTACGTTTTGCCGTCCGTCGTAGCCATTTTTTCAAACGGGAACACGGGTGCGAGGCACTGCGAACAGCGCGAAATAATCCGCAATTTATCCATACGGAAGGAGAAGCATTTTTCCGCGTCGCGCACGTTTTCGCCCGCATAAAACGCGTATTCTCCCGCTTCCGCCACGTAGCAATACGCCGTGTTTTCGCCGCTTTCCGCGCCCGCGGCGCCCGTATCGTCGTACGAAGCAAGCGTGTAAAACGGCACGGAAATTTCGATTTTCTGCGTGTTTCCGGGCTGCAGTTCTTTCGTCTTTTTAAACCCGCACAACACGCGCGCCGGCTTGCCCAGCCTGCCCTGCGGAGCGAAAAAATACAGCTGCACCACCTCTTTGCCGCGCTCTTTGCCCGTGTTTTTTACGCGGAAAACAAAATTCACGGCGTCGCCGCACACCGCGGCGGTTTCGCAAACGATTGCGAATTGCGTGTAAGTTAAGCCGTAGCCGAACGGGAAAAGCACGTCGTCTTTCGCAAACGTTTCGAAATAGCGATAGCCCACATAAATATCTTCGGCGCGGAAATTGCGCACTTCGTTGCCGAACGCGGGTTTGCCCGTGATACGCGCGGCAACCTCCTGCGGGTAGCTTTCCAGCCGCGCCGCCGTATCGGCAAGCCTGCCGCTTGGCGGAATTACGTTAAAAAGCGCGTCCGCCGTGCCGCGCGCCCCTTCCTGTCCGCCCTGCCACACCAGCGCCAGCGCGGGAACGGAAAGTTCTTCGTGCCAGGAAAGATCGATTAAATTGCCCGAATTTACAAGCACCGCCGCCCTGCCCGCGAAATATCTGCAAATCAGCGCGATCGACTGCCGTTCTTCGTCCGATAAATACCAGTTGCCTTTTTCCGCCTTGCAATCGTACCCTTCGCCGCAGATACGTGAGAGAATAAACACGGCTTTATCGTTCTTTTCCGCCGCGCGTTTTACCAGTTCTTCGGGTAAAAGCGGCTGTTTCTGCGAGGCGGGGTACGTCCAGCCGTCGCCCTCGGCGGGGTTTTCCGCGATAAAATCGCGATAAAACGCGGAGACTTCTTCGTCGAGCTGCGCGCGGGAGGAAAATTCGTCGTAAAACTGCGTGATGTACGGGCAGTTGACTCTGCCGCCGGAACCGGAACCGCTTTTCACGTATTCGAACTGTCCGCGCGAAAACAAAGCGATTTTATCGGTGGATTTAAAAGGCAAAACGCCGTTTTTGTTTTTTAAAAGAACAATGCCTTCGGGGATCAATTCTCTGCAAGCTTTCTGATATTTTTCTACCTGAAACATATTTTTTTGTGTGATCTGATTGAAATGAGCCGTTTTTTCAGCCCGTTTGTCTGAATATTTTTTGATTTTCGGCGATGAAACTGCCCCTCATCACCGCCGCTTTGCGGCAGAGCTTCCCCCCAAGGGGAAGCCTATGAAATAGGCTGACCATTTTTGCCGAAAAAATGAAGTTCACCGACTTTTTTCAGGCAAGGGGAAGCAAGAATTATTGCCTTATTGCAAGCCTTCCCCCGTTTAACGGGGGAAGGCTTTTTGTTTTGTTTTACGCCTTAGGGTCAACGCAGGAATACCGCAGATTGTTATAATACATGATTGCGGGAGTTTCCGTCGAACCGCCCCGAGGCGACAATCTCATCGATCCCCAGAAACCGCCTTTATTTCCCGTAGTAAGCATAAGCACCGCGGTGTACCATGTGTCTTTCTGTAAAGTATCTGCTTTGTTACCGTCTTTATCGTAAAAACGAAGAATTTCCGCCGTCTTGCCCGAACCGGAGTGGAAGCCGTTCCATTTGCCCCATACGCCGTTATTGTTATATGTAAATGTATAGCTATAAGAAGGCAAAGCTTCGTTAAACGTTGCGGTTACGTCTATTCTCAATTCTTTTTCATCGGAATCTTTATTATCTTTGCAGATATTGTCCCAGAAGTAAACGCCGCTTGTTGCGCCTGTGAAATATACGTCAAACGAAACATACTTCACGCCTTTCGTAAGAACTCTTTTTGTTTCCGCTTCACTAACGCCAACGATACACAAACCGGCTTCCCAAGCATTACTCGTTGTTTCAATTTTTTTACTACCCGCAAAGTCACCTCCCGTTACCGTTGTTTCTGTGGTAGAAGATGTCCCGACATTCAAAATATCAGAATAAGCCGCGGAAACGTCAAACGGATCAACCGCCGAATTTTCGATTTTCACGTCTTTGAAGTACAAAGTGTTATTTGCGGGCAAATCCCAGTACATGCCGCCGAAACGCGCCGAATCGTGATAATTCGTATGCACGGGGAATGCCACGGTATACCACGTATTCGTATTCAATTTAAACGTTCTGTATCCGTTTTCGTCGTAATACGAAACTTTCGACTCATTGAGTTTATAGCCGTCTCCAACGCCGCCCTCGGAAGAATCGTACCAGTCTACGGAAACCGCCCATTTATTATCGCCGATAACGCCGTCGCCAAGTTGCGAAACAAGGTTGAACGCGCCGTACGTCGTATAATAAGCTTTCATCGTAACGTAGTTTACAAGGTGCACTTTGCCGTCTTCGGGGACGGTTACGCCTTTCAGCACCTTATAGTTTTTCAGATCGCCGCTGGCAAGCTGAAGCCGCGTGCCCGTAAACTTGTAGGCGCCCGCGAACTCTTCGCCGTCCTCTACGGTTGCCGCGGTAATCGCGCCTGCGGAGGAGAACGGAATAAAGCCGTCCGCTTCGTAATACCGCTTGATAGAAAGCTGCTGTCCGCGGTATACGGGCGTTGTCGCAGACGATAATTCTTCGCGCAGCGCATAGCCCTCTTTCGCATTGCTTTCCGCCGATAAATCGTACTGCTCGCCGATTTTCGCCGTTACCATGTTCGTTTCGCTTACTTCCGTTTTATACGTGCCGACGGTGATATCTTCGAGATAATCGTTTGCCGTAATGTTTACGGAAGCCGTTTTCAGCGCGACGGCGTTTTCAAGATAGTTCGTGCGGACGTAATTTTTCGCATCCGTATCGGTAACCGCGGCATCGGAAACGTATTTCTGCGCCACATAGTAGGCGGAAACGGTGTTGTTTTCGATATCTCCGCCGAAATATTCCGCAAATTTATATTGCGGCGTTTCTTCGCCCTTTACCGTGTATTTCACGTAGCCTCTGCCCACAAAACCGCGGGTGAGATTTTCCTCCCGGACAGAGTGCATATAGCCGCTGAACACGTAATAATTTTCCGCGTTTTCAATACCGAGATTCGTTTCGGAAGCAAGCGTAAGCGCGGTTTCCGTTACGTTGATGGCGGCATATTTGCCCTCTGCCGCGTTTTCTTCGTTGAATACGTATTTCGCATTTGCGCCGAATAAGTTTTCCGCATTGAATTCCGCGGCTTTCACGTTTTCCACGGGAGCGATCAGCATGCCCCATTCGATACTTTCGTACAGGTCGGCGTTCAGTTGGGTATAATCCGTTTTCGATACCTGCATGGTAAAGCGCAAGCCCGTTTCCGTAAAATTTTCATCCGTGCCGATACGCATGGAAGCGCCTTTCGCCATGGTTAAAGCAATGTCGTCAAACGTTTTCGTACCCTTTTCGTCGGCATTCGCCAAAGCTACTCCGCCACCTACCAAAGAAGCGGCGAGAAACGCGAAAGCGCTGCAGATAAGTCCTTTGTTCTTCTTCATTTTCCTTTTTCCTCCCTTATTCGTTCGCTCCGCTCTCGTCGGTGGAAGCAGAGTCGTTAAAAATGTCCCGATAGCCCTTTTCGCTTACCGCTAACGTGCCGCTGGTTCTTACCGCGTCGCTTTCATTGAAAACGATTGCGACGAGGCGTGGTGTGGTGTAAAGTTTCATATTTTCCTCCCGTTTTGCCTTCCGGCAATTTATTTTTGTGCCGCAGGTTTTTATTTTCCGCGGCGTTCGTACCGAAATTTTGCCTTATTCAAGCCTTTCTCCCTTGGGAAAAGACGGCAAGGCATAACTTTGATGAATGATAGAGGGGCAACGGTGTTTTTTCGCTGATTTATTTTTAATTTCAAACAGACTTTCGGCTGCCCCTCATCAGTCAACTTCGTTGACAGCTTCCCCCCAAGGGGAAGCCTCAACTATTGCCGCATATTGATTATTCCGCGTAAATGTTGGTATTGCCGTAATCGGCGTTGCGCAGGTACACCGTTGCGTTCGAAGTTGCCGAAGTATCGAATTCGAAGAACATTCTCAACGTGCCCCACGTTTTGTTCGGCACCGCTTTCACGGGTACCGCCATTTTATACCAGGTTTCGTTCTGCACCGTGGTTACGGGGTTGCCAGCCATATCGTAGAACAGCACAACGCCGTCCGTCTTATCCACGCCGATCGTGCGGGGATCGTTGTAGTTATCTTTATTTGCCATAAAGCCCAGCTGATCCTGCGTGTTGAAGGTTGTAACGTCTTTCATGTAAATTTCCGCAAACACGTACTTCGCGGTGTACACGGGCGAAGAAGTATCGCCGAGAATCAGCGCCGACTTCCACGAACCGCTCATGTTCAGCGTGAATTTGTAGGAATTTTTAAAGTCGCCCTCGGTAATCAGTTCTTTCGTGCCGCCCGAAGGATCGCCGAACGTTACCTGCAGGTATTCGTCGGCGTCTCTGGGAACGTCCGCCGGCTTCGTGTTATGATAGCTTAAATCTTTGAGATACGCCACCGCTTCTCCGTCGCCGTCGCCTTTCAGCAGCCGATAGTAAATCGACGACCAGTTTGTGGGTTTCGCCGCATATTCCACGGGAATCGTAAGCGTGTACCAGGTATCGGTTTCGATATAGCGGGCGTAAGTGCCGTCCTCGTTCATCAGATATACGTTCAGCGCGGTTTTCTTGCCCGGCGTGAGGTTGGCGGTGTACTGCTTCGCGCCCTTGCCGTCGTTGCACCAGGACTGTACCGCGATGCCGCCGAAGTTGCCCGTTGCGTACATTTTAAACGAAATGTAATGGTAGCCTTTATCGTAGAAATCACCCGCGGGGTGGAACGCGGAATCATGAATATTGCTGAATTTCAAGCCGTCGTTCCAGCGCTCTTCCGCGTCGATAATCGCGGAGGTGAGCGACGAAGTATATTTCACCGAACCCGCAAACTGCTCGCCGTCGGCGGATTTCGCAAACGACACGCTTTCGTACACGCCGTCCGCAATATAATAATCGGATACGGGGCGTTCGCCGTCGAATTCCGCGGGAATATACGAATTTGTTTCGTAATAGCGGACGTTATCGATATACGCCGTTTCGTTCGCGCCCGTAAGCGCCACGAAAATAGACGCGCGCGACCAGCCGGAAATCGGCTGATAGGCGTCGCGGAACGCCAGCGACACGGTTACCCATTCGCCCTGCGGCAGGGTGTACAGGCGCTTGCCGTCTTTTATCACCGCGATGTATTTATCCGTTTCGAGCGACGTACCGACTTTTTTGCCCGCCGTTAAACGAATGGTTTTCGAATACAGCCAGTGCCCCATCGTAAGGGAGAGTTCTGCCGCGTTGTCGGTGTAGAAATCAAATGTGAGATAATTGCCATGCTCGGTTAAATTGAGCATGCCCACGCCGATGCTGGAATCGTCCGACGGCACAACGACCAGCTGATTGTTCCAGCCGCTTGCCTTGCCGGGGGTAACGTATCTGTAAGCATTTGTATGTACGCCGTCGTCGGTAACGCCGTCTACGGCGCCCGCCCTCTCGTACGTGGTTCCGGAATCGACGCCGTGCACGTGCAGTTCTTCGTTGGTTGCCTGCACGAAGCCGTCTTTCTGTTCGTACGTGCGGGTTTCTTCGGGCAGGAACTCGCCGTCCAGATAATAGCGGATATGATCGAAATACGCCTGCGCACCCGTCTGCCCGCTTGTGAAGAAGAATCCGACCACCGCGTTGGGATAGTTGAACGCGTAGTATTTCATGTCGTACACCACGCGCACCCACTGTTCTTTGCGAAGCACGTTTGTTTCTTCCCATTCGCCCTCGCCGTTCTGCTGCAATATGCGCAGATAGCTGCGGTGGAAATACTGATTGAAGTCGATAAATTCGCACAGCGCGCCCGGATGAGAAGCGTCGCCGCCCGAACCTACGTACAGTTTTGTATAAGGTTTATGATATTCTTTGCCGTCTGCGGTAATCACTTCGCCGTCTTTATAATACAAATCGTAAGCGAAGTATCTGTAGCCTTTGCGGTACGCTTCCACGAAGTTGGTGCCGTATTCGCTTACCAGAATCCGATGCCCCCACATTTCCGTTTTCGCGTTGTCCTCGTTGTTGATGTAGCCCAGCGTGAGTTTGTACATATCCGCAGAGCTTCTGCCGCCGATTTCGCCCGTTTCCGCCTCGTACGTGGTGATTTTTTCCACGCCGTCGGCAGGATCGACGCCGCCGACGGGCGAGGGCGTAAACGATTCTTTCACGTAGTTTTCGTGAATGATTACGGGAAGTTCGCCGTACACGGAAGGATCTGCCGTATACGTGGCTTTAATGGTAGCCGCGCCCGATTTCAGCGCCTGTACGGCGCCGCTTTCCGATACGGTGATGTTGCCCGCGCCGGAAGTAACTTCGTACGTTACGGAGGCGTTTTCCACTACATGCCCCGCCTTTACCACTTTGGGCGTGATCTGCGCTCTGGAAAGTTTGGAATCCGCTTGATAAATTTCAAGCGACGTTGTATTGAATTCCAGTACGTTTGCGGGTTTTACGGCTACGTCGAACAAATCCGCGCATTCGTAACCTTTATAAACCAGCGTAACGGCAAGCTGCGTTTCGCCAAGCGCAAGCCCTTCGATTTTTCCGTTTTCGTACGATACGATGCCGCCGCCGATTTCTTCCGCTTCGTATTGCGTAACGTCCGCGGGCATCTCTTTATCGAGATACATCACTCTGACGGGAAGATCTATCGCCACGCCGAGATACACGGACGGATCGGGCATGGAAAGTTCCGGCACGGCGCCCGAATCGCGCACTTTTACGGCAAGTTTCGCCGACGATTTTCCGTGCTTTACGGTAAGAGTTACGTCGGTGGTTTTTTCCGCCTTGCCCGTGGAAATCACGGTGCCGTTTTCATAACGCACCAGATCTTCGTGATCGGACGTTACGGTAAGCGAAGAAAGATCTACGCCGTCTTTTACGGGCAGCGCGCATTCTTCGTATCTGTCCAGCCAGAGTTTCGTTTCCGCAAGCAAATCGCCGGAAACGTCTGTTGCCGAGCAGGCAACCGCGCCGAACAGCAGTGCGCCCGCACCGGCGCCGAGTATGGCGGATACCATTCGTTTCAGATTTCTTTTCATCTTCTTTATCCCCTTTTAATTGCTTTTTACCGTGCAGAACGCGCCCATGTAGCCCGTTTTCCGAACGTCGGTGCCCTCAAAATCGTACTCGTTCATCACGGGAGCAAGCTTGCCTTTGGCAAGAAGTTCGGCGCTTGTTACTTTAAACGCCGCCGCGGCGCTAAGCCCGTTCTTCGCTTCCGTGCCCGCAAAACCGGGATCGAGGAAGTATGCGTTTTTGCTGATATACGACGTGGCGTTCAGAACGCCCTCTCTGAATTTTTCGTTGAAGCCGTAAAACACGTTGCCGTCGAACACGCACGTTTCCGTTTCGCACAGCGCCACGTCCAGCACCGTATCGGCGTCGCCGCGGGCATAGAAAATATTGTTGCGGAAATTCCAGTTACGCGCTTCCGCCATATAACCGTTGGTGGCGGAAAGGAACATTTTCTGGTTTTTCACGTCGCCCGGAAACACAACCACGTTGTTATCGAAATCCAGCGAGCCGATCGTCGCCTGAAAGCGCACTACGGCGCCCTTGTTATCGGCGAATACGTTGTTTCTGAGTTTGTTGTTTTCCCAGTGCGCGGAAACTTCTTTACGGATGGGCAAGCCGTCCTCGTCCAGCACGAAATTTCCGTTCTTGTCGTACTGAAGCTCCTCGGTGGAAATGCTGCACAGCAGAATGCCGCCGCCCGCATTATGGTGCGCGTAATTATACCGGAACAAAACGTTTGAATTGCCGATATCGATATCGAATCCCTGACCGTCGCCGCAGCCGTTATCGAGGTGCGTATACGCCGATTCGTTGTACTGCATCACCAGATCTTCGCACGAATGCGGCCAGATGCCCACGTTGTAATAACCGCTTCTGCCGAGATAGGAAGCGTGATAGGACGTATTGCGTTCGATATAGCTGTCGCGTGCGGACAAAAGCACGATGGAATCGCCGCCGCAATACGAAAGATCGTTATCGCGGATAACGAAATTCCGCAGCGGATAATAGCCGTACTCCTCGCCCGTTTCTTCGTCTTTACAGTACTTGCCTTTGCCGAAATCGTGTCCCGGTCGGCGCGACCAGGTGGAATCGAGGAACATGCCGCTTCTTGCCACGCGCTCCACGGTGTTGTTTTCTATCCACACGTTTTCCAGCCAGCTGGCGCCCTGAAATTCGTCCGTAGGGCTGGAACAGAAAATGCCGCCGGAACCGTAATCGTAGCGCGAATCCGGGCAGATCTGCTGCACCTGCGTGCTTGTAAGCGTTTTCGTAAGCGTTTCGGGCATAGCGTTTTCCTCCAGCCCCAGCGCTTTAGTATCCCAGACGTAGTTGATATCGTGAATGTAGCAATCGGACACCACGATGTTTTTCATCGCGCCCGCTTTTACCGTCGTCATATTCACGCCGCGTTTCGCTTTTTGCGCCGTAATTTCAAACCCGCTCACGCGGACGTTGCCCGCCTTGATTTCCACGCCCGTGCCGTCCTCGTCGGGCACGATTTTCGGGTATTGTTTTTCTTCCGCCGTTTCGTCGGCGCCGTAAACGCCCACAAGCAACGGCGTTTCTTCCGCCGCCTCGAAATTTTCCAGCGTCAGCGTGCCGTAAAAGGTTGTTCCCGCTTTGAAAAGCAGCTTCACGGGCTTGTTTTGCGTAACGCTTTTCGCAATCGCGTTCGCTTCGGAAAGCGATTGTTTCGCGTTTTCGGCGCTTGCACCGTTATTCGCGTCGTTGCCCGCTTCGCCGTCGAAATAATACACCGCGTACTTCGCTTCGTTTTCCGCCGTGATTGCCGCGTAATCGGGCGAAGAAAGTTTGCCGATATATTCGGTTGCCGCGGGCGCGGGCGTATCGCCGCCGTCCTGTTTACCGTCGTCCGGGGCGGGATGATTCGCCGCGCACGAACACGACAGCAGCAGCGCCGCGGCAAGCGGCAGAGCCATACGAAATTTGTTTCTCATGATTTTCTCTCCTTGAAATTTTTTAAGGCCGCGTTTACAACCCCACGGCATTGTTGCGTTTTTCGCGCACGGGAAGCGCGGCGTACGCCACGGGCAACGCGATCAGTGTAAGGTATAAAATCCGGTCGCACGGGAAGCGGCAACGCCATTCTTCAAACACGGCGAGGGAAGATTTTACGTTTCCCAGATAAAATACAATCAACGCCGTGCCCGCAGGCACCCACATAATCTGTTTCAGGCACGGCGCGTCGATCTCGCCGAGATGCGTTTCGCCCCACTTCGCATAGATGAACGCAAGAATACACACCGCCGTTTCCACAAGAACGCTTTTAAAAAGATTCTCCACGGGGATGGACATCACCTTAAAGCCTTTCGTGGTTTTGTTGGCGAACGTAAAGGCGTAAAACGGAATGAAATAATACGCCCACTCCTTACGCCCGCGCCGCTTCGCGAAAATCGCCACGCCCGCGCCGAACGCTTCTATATATGCCAGAAATACAATCCAGAGCGTCATAGCCGTTCGCTCTCCTTAATTTTTCTTATCTTTGCGCGCCTTGATTAAAAGGTACTGATCGGTCATCTGTTTTCTCACCGCTCCGCTGGCGGCGATAAAGGCGGCTCTGTTCTTTTCGTATACCGTGCGTTTGCCTGTTTCGTCCATCGTCGTAGGATCCCATTTGCCGTTCCAGGCGTTGTTTACGTCCGCATAAACGATGTTCGTCGCCGTGTTGTACTGCGCCTTAGCGTCGTCTTTCAGCACGAAAAGATAATCGATCGTATCGTTCTTCACATAGTTGTCCCGATCGCCCGCCACGTCGTTGATCCAGCGAAGTTCTTCTTCGGAATAGCCCTTGTACGTCAGATTGGAAATGTTCTGATTTTCAAGCAGCGTTAAAATGCCCGAATACGGCGGAGCGGTAAGGTAGCTTTCCTTGCCCGCGGGATAAGAATACGTGCCGTCGCCGTTGTTCACCCAGTGCTCGCCTTCGATGCCGTAGCGGCAAAGGTTGTAATTATCTTCGCTTTCGAACACCCAGTTTAAAAACTTCAGCACGTCGTCCACGTTCTTTGAATTTTTCGAGAAACACGCGGCGAACACGGCGCTGGTGTTTCTCATGAATCCTTTTCTCGCATTGCCGCTTTCGTCCTTGGGGCATTCGTCGGCGTTTCTGTGCGCGCGGAGCGCGGGAAGCACCGTGAACGTAGCCGAAGCGTCCTCCGCCTGAGTTTTTCTCGCCACCTGAATCAGGTGCTGCACGGTGGGATCTTCCACAAACACGCTGGTTTTCCCCGCAATGAATTCCGTTTCCGCTTCTTCCAGAAGCACGCCGTTCATCTTGGGATTGAGAATTTTTTTATTCACCCATTCGTATTCGCGCTGCAATACGGCTTCGTATTCTTTCGTGCCGGCGCCCTGCGTTACGAACGTTTTTTCGGCGTCCTCGCCCGAAAGCCCGATTTCGCTGCCCTTTCTCAGCGTAGAAGTGAAATACCCCGCCTCGGTGTACGCGCCCAGCGTAAGCGCCTTTTCGATATCCCACGAAGCGCCCGATACGGTGTACGCGCCCACGTTTTCAAACGAGTTGATCGCCACGCACATATCCGCGAAATCGTCCAGATTATCCACAAGAATATAATTCTTTCCCGTTTCGGGGCACACCGTGTTCGTTTTCGCCGCGTCGTCCGTATAACCCGCTTTTTCCATGCGGTCTTTTCTGACAAGAATACCGAATTTATAGGGGCTGATGACGGAAGGGATACCCACCACCTGATTATCCGAAGTGGTAAGGCTCCACAGCGGGTCGCCTGCGATGTATTTCACCAGATTTTTCGCGCGGCTGTAAAGGCGGGTGCGGATATCGTAATACGCGTCGTGATCGATTAAATAATCGTCGACGCCCACGCCGCCGCGGGTGTGCGAAACGATTACGTCCACCGAACCCGAAGAAAGCGCCGTGCCCAGCTTCGAACGCATATTTTCGCCGAGGTGAGAAATCTGGAAATCGAGCGATACGCCCGTTTCGTCGTAATATTTCTGTTCCACGTAATCGATCACGCGCTCTTCGTCGGAACCCGCAGCCCACGTGAATTCACTGGAACCGCCCGTATAAATGGAAATGGTTTTTCCGAGGGGACGGGTGCCGTCGCTTCCGCCGTCATCAGGTTTTTTTTCCGGATTGCAGCCGCCGAAGCCCATACCGAAAGCCAGTACGCCCGCCGCAATGATTGCAGATACTTTTTTATTCATCTTTATTTCCTCCCGAATAAAATTTTAAGATTTTTGTATAGTCAAGGCATTCCGCCCGTTTTTTTATCAGCCTTTTTCCGCGCCCGCCGTAATTCCGCCCACAAAATACTTCTGCAGTATCGGCGAAACCAGAATCAGCGGCAGAATCACGATGACGATGCCCGCGTTTCTCGCCGAAGTGAGCGGCGCGTTTGCAACGCTGCCCGAAGCGTGGCTTGAATAAAACGCCTGCATGTTATCGATCATCTGTTTGAGAACGTGCTGCGCAAGCTGCAGAGAAGTGTGCGTGGCTTCGAGATACAATACCGATGGCAACCAGCTGTTCCACTTGCCTACAAACGTTATCATGCCCACCGTGAACATCATCGGCAACGCAAGCGGCGTGTACACGCTCCGGATTTGCTGAAAATCGTTGGCGCCGTCCAGCTGAGCCGCCTCGCCCAGCGAGGGGGAAAGCCCGTAGAAATAATTGCGCAGCAGCAGAATATTGTAAGCGCCTATGCTGCCCGGAATAATCAGCGCCCAGATGGTATCGTACAGTCCGATGCCGCGGATGACGAGGTAGGTGGGAATCGTTCCGCCCGAAAAGAACATGGGAATCATAAAGAACACGTTGAAAAACTTTCTGCCCACCAGTTTTTTGTTGGAAAGCGCGAACGCCGCCCACGTACAGCCGAATACGGAAATCGCCGTTGCCGCCACCGCCACTGCAACCGTTACGAACAGCGCGCGCAGGAACGCGTCGCCGATAGAAAACAGAAATTTATACCCGGCGAACGTGAATCCGCGGAAAAAAATCGAAAATCCCTCGCGCATCAGAATAGAATTGCTGCTCAGCGAAGCCGTTACGATCAGCCAGAACGGCAGAACGAACAACACCGTAAGCAAAATCATAATCAGCGCGTTCACGATATTGAATACGGATATTTTTTTGGTTACTCTGCCCGATTTCGTCATAATATTCCCTCGTTATCTGTTTTCTTTACGATCCGGTTGGTGAAAATCACCAGAATCAACCCGATGACGCCCTGTATCAGTCCGCACGCCGTAGCGATAGAAAATCCGCCGCCGCCCAGTACCGAATTGTAGGCAAGCGTACCTACCACGCTTGTGGTGGGGTATAGTATATCGAGGCTGCGCGTCATGGCGATGATCTGTTCGTAATTGTCGCCCATAATCGACGAAATATCCAGAATCAGCTGCAACATCATCACGTTCATTACGCCCGGAATCGTTACGGTAAACGCCTGACGGAATCTGCCGCCGCCGTCTATCGTGCAGGCGTCGTACAGCTCGTCGCTGATGCTGCCGAGCGCGGACATATAAATCAGCGTGCCCCAGCCCATGCCCTTCCATAGCGACGAAGCCGCCAGAATCCACCACCAGTAATCCGGTTCGCCGTAGAAATCGAAGCTATGCCCCAGCGTTTTTACGAATATTGCGTTCAGCGTGCCGTTTTCGCCCAGCAGGTTGAACGCCATGCCGCCCACGGCGATCCACGAAATGAAGTTGGGAATATACGAAATCGTCTGAATCACCCCTTTCGCCCTGCGGTTTTTCACTTCGTTCAGAAGCAACGTGAACACCAGTATCAGGGGAAAATTGGTGCCGATTCGAATCAGCGATATGTAAATGGTATTGCGGAACATCCGGTACGAGCCTCTGATCTGCGCGTAAAAAATCTTTCTGAACGTTTTCATTCCGATAAATTCGCTGCCGAACACGCCGTCCAGAACCTTATAATCCTGAAACGCGATCACCAGCCCGAACATGGGCAGATAGCAGAAAATCAGCACGTACAAAAATGCGGGAAGCAATAACAGATACAAGAGTTTGTGCTGGCGGATTCCCGTGCAGAAATCGCCCTTTAAAAACTTCTTCCAGCCGCGCGACAGAACGCTTTGTTCCTTTACTCCGCGCACCGTGCGCATTTCCGCCTGCGCCGCAGAAGCCGCGCTTATCTCCGTTGCCGACGTAAGCGCGACGGCTGCTCCGCCGCCCGCAGCGCCGTTCTTCGCACCGCACGGAACGCTTCGAACCGCGCCGTTTGCAGTCGCGCCGCCGCACGCATTGCCGCCCGGAACGTTTCCGCGCGCGCCGTTTGCAGCGAAGGGCGCAACGTTTTTTCCCAGTTTTACAAGATATACGAAGAACGCAGCAAGCAAGCCGCCGAGAATCACGCACGCCGCAACAATGCCGCATATCGCCGCGGGGCTCAGCCCTTTTTCGTAAATCACATAGCCGAAAATCGTGCCGATGTCCTTCGTTTCGGGAATCATATTTCCCTCGGTGGAAGTGATTTCCGCTTCGATGAATACGGGGCGCATTTCCACGGTATTTTTGTTCACCAGCCGCATATCCCCGCCCGCGTAGTACGCGATGTCCGCCGGGAAAGATACGGTTACGCTTTCCACGCAGCCCACGTCCAGCAGGCAGAACGCCGCGGCGGTGGATTTATCGCCCGCGCCCGCCGCGTAAGAGTCCAGTTCGTCTACGGCGATTTCTTTGCCGCCCGCCGTATACAGCCTCAGCCCGTCCGCAACCGTGGTTACGTCGATATCCACCGATTTCGCCACGGACTTATAATAAATGGTTTCCGTAACGGCAAACATTCCCGCTTCCCAGTTGCGGATCATTTCGCCCGTTTCGCTTGTTTCGGGCACGAACGAGGAGGTTTTCTGCAGGAAAAATTCGCCCATTGCTTTCACTTTATCCAGTCGGCGGAACGAAACTTCCACATTGTAGCCGTTTTCCGTTTTCGTAACGTCCTCCAGCGTAATCATATCGCTTTCGCCGGAACGCACCGTGAAGCCGTCCACATAGTCCTGCGCGGCTTGTCTGAACTCCTGCTCCGCCGCGTCGGAAATCACGGAAAAAGCGGCTGTGCCTTTGCCGCTGTACCTGATTTTCGCCGAGCCCGTTAACGTAAAGCCCGAAAAACACACGAAAATCAACGCAGCAAACACGCTCGCCGCCAGATATTTGAACAGTTTTTTCAGATTGACTGCCAAAGCTTTTCCTCCTTATGTCCGCAAAGCGGCGTTTCGCGTTATCATCTCCGCCGCCCGCACGGAAAAATTTCCGCGCATGTGCGTGGGGCGCAAAAAAACCGCAAATTTTTTGTTTCGCGAACTTATTATAACAGAGGAATGCGCTTTTGTGAATAGACAAAATAACGATAAAAATGGAAAATGTAACGAAGTTTTTTAGGTCATAAAAAAACGGAGACTTCGCAAAGTTCTCCGTTTTTTTCTTTTATTCAGCGTTATTTTTTTCCTGTTTTTTAGTATTTTTGCCCGTTTTTCACTGTTTTTGTGAATTAAACCCGTAAAATATAACGATTTCTTTTCCGTTTCCGATAGCGCCGTCCGTATATTTTTTATGCAAATTTCCCCGCCGTCGTTTCTCTGCCGATGAAACCGTCGAAACGCCGTCATTTCACATCGACGTTACAGATTTTGCGAAAAATTCCGCGTGCTTTTTCCGTATCCGCGGCGGACGGCAACACGGGCGGCAGCGTATTTTCCAGCCCCAGCGCGGCGTATTTCGAACCCGCAAGATTGTGATAGGGCAGCACGCGGACGGCAATTATGTTTTTCAACGGCTTTAAAAATTCCGCCGCCGCTTTTATCTCCTCTTCTTTAGCGTTAAAACCGGGAATCAACGGGTAACGGATTTCCGTACGCGCTCCCTTTTCGTTTAAAAACAGCAGATTGTCAAGAATCGTTTTATTGCCGCAACCCGTACCCGCGCGGTGTTTTTCGCCGTCGATATGCTTCAGATCGTATAAAAACGCGTCGGTGTACGGCAACACTTTTTCAATCGCCTCGCGCGGCACGTTTCCGCAGGTATCCACCGCCGTATTCACGCCGCTTTTCTTCATCTCGCACAGCACTTCGGCACACGCCTCGCTTTGCAGAAGACACTCGCCGCCGGAAAGCGTAACGCCGCCCGGCGCATAAAACGCCCTGTCCCGAAGCAGCGCTTCGCAAAGCTCCTCCGCCCGCACGCGCTTCCCGTACAATTCCAGCGCGCCGTACGCGCAGACGTCCGCGCATTTTCCGCACGCCGTACACTTTTCGCGCCGAAACTCGTGGCGGATTTCGTTTTCTCCGCGCTCGTTCTTTTCAAGCCGCAACGTATGGCATCCTTGCGGACACGCTTTTACGCACGCTCCGCACAGACGGCAGTTCTTTTCGTAATATCCCGTCTGCGCGCGCGAAGAAAGCGTTTCGGGATTGTGGCACCAGCGGCAACGCATCGGGCAGCCTTTGAAAAACGCCGTGGTGCGTATTCCCTCGCCGTCGTGCACGGCAAAGCGTTTGATATTCACGATATTTACATATAATTCTTCGTTCATACGCCCATACTCCGCGTCTTTTATTGCGCAATGTTTTCCGCGCGGCGGATATACGCGTTCTGTTCGTCCGTGCTCAGATTGTTCCACAACACGTTCCAGCCGCACACGCGAACCTGCAGATTCTGATATTTTTCGGGATGTTTCTGCGCGTCGCGCAGCATTTCCGCATCGAACACGTTAAACTGTATCGCCATGCCGTTGCCGTTAAGATACGCAAAAAGCAACGTGCGCATTACCTGCAAACCGTCGCTCCCCTCCGCCGAGGAAGGATGCAGCATCACGTCCAGACAAAAGCTTTCCGTAAATGCGTACGGCTTTAATTTCAGCGCCGAAGCAATCAGCGCGGTAACGCCGCTTTTATCGGCGCCGACCGACGGCGAAGCGTTTTTCGAAAGTTCCGCCCCCGCCGTTCTGCCGTCCGGCGTCGCCGCCGTCTTTTCGCCCTCCCACAAAAATTGCATGGCGGAATGGATCGAAGCTTTGTAAACGCCGCCGCGCGCGTTGGGGCGGAAATTCACGACGGACGATTCGAAAGCCGCCAGATCCGCCGCGATTTTATCGGCGGCATCGTCGTCGTTGCCGTATTTATGCGGACTTGCCAGAACGGTTGCGCGTAAATTTTCGTACCCTGACCAGTTATCGGAAAGCGCCTGTTTCAGCTGCGCCAGAGTAATCCGTTTCTTCTCGTACACAAACTCTTTCACCGCCGAAACCGCGTCCGTCAGCGTTGCAAAACCGGCGGTAAGCACGGAGGAATTGTTATATTTCACGCCGCTCTGATAGGCGTCCTTCCCCTTTTCCAACGCGCCTTCGACGGTGGCGGAATACATGAGCGACGGATTGATATACGAAAAATATTTTTCGTACTCGTCCGCAACGCGCATCGTTTTTTCAAGCAGCGCTTTCAGTTGCGCCTTTACCGCCGCATAAAATTTTTCAAACGTTTCAAACGGCGCGTTTCCGCCTTTTTCATCGTTTATTCCGCAGGCATCGGCGCCGTTTTCTCCGCCGATTTCCCCCGTCCGCAGTCCGAAAACCTCGTGCAATTTTTTATCGTACCCGTTGAAAAACACATACTCGACGGCTTTCGCGGCGTTCACGTAGCCCGTGGCGGAAGATACCTCGTTTGCCCGCACGCCCGTTTCGTAACAGCCGCGGATATCCGCCTCGCGCGATTCTTCTTCCGTAGCGCCGTAAGATCGCATCGCTTTCGCCATACCCGGCTCGCACATAAACGCAAAGCTGTTTTTGCCACGCCGCACCATGTCGAAAACGAAATTCAGCAGTTTTTCGGGCGTATTTTTGTTTATTTTCAGCTGAATTTTCGGGTTGTAAATGCCGATTTTATCGTACGTTTCCAGAATCAGATACGATAAATCGTTGTATTTCGCAGAGCCGTCCGCGTTTGTGCCGCCGAGATAAAACGGCTGCCCCCAGTAATTGCCGATTGCCTGCCACTGAAACAGAAAATACTTCAGAAGCTCGCCTATTTCTTCCCGCGTATACGCCCCGCTTCGTAAATCGCGTTCGTAAAACGGATATAACGTGCTATCCAGCCCGTTGCCCAGCGAGCGCACCTGATACGAATCGAAACACTCGCAAAGAATAAAATACATGTATATCGTCATCAACGCGCCGTACGTGCTTTGCGGCGCGCCCGCGCGCACTTCTTTCAGGCAGGCGGAAACAACGGGCAGCTTTTCCGATTCCGGTTCGCGTTTTTTCCGCGTTTCCGTATACGAAATCAACCTGTCGAAAAAGCGCAGTATCGCGGAATATTCTATGATGATCGCATCGAAAAACGCCTCTTTTTCCGCGGTGAGCGTTTTGTTTTTCTCATGCAGTTTTTTATACTTTTCCGCACGGGACAAAAGTCCCGGAAAGCCGAGGGAAAGCACCGCCTGCCAGTCGGGCACCACGTGATCGAAATCCGCCCAGATTGCAATCGCGCCCGATTCGTTCATTTTTCGCATTTCTTCGTTCGTCCGCGGCAGAATTTTTTCGAAAACTTCCTTCTGCCATACGTCCTGCGTAACCGCATTCGCCAGACGGTTCAACGAATACACGCCCGGAAAATAATCCTGTCCGTTCACGTCTGTTTTTGTATTATCCAGCACATATTCCACCGCGCGCGCCTTTTGTACGGGATGCGGCAAAGCGCTGATTTTTTCTTTCAGCGCACGTAATCCCGCCAAAATTTCTTCGTCGGATTTCCCTGTCGTTTCGTCGAAATCGTAGCCGTGATACGCCATCCGACGGTACGCGTCAAACGGTTCGCCCTGTTTGTGATATTTGTTCGCTATCTTATCTTTGTCCTGTTCAAAAGTTTCCTGTATGCGCATATTTCCACCTCTTTACGGAATTATTATATCCCTCCCGAAGAAAAAATGCAATGGACAAAAGAAAACGATTGACTTATCCGACACAAAAGATTATACTGAAAACAAAAAAAGCGGAGGATTTTATGAACGCCCGGAACGGTTTTGAAAATTTCTTCTCTGTAACAAAAATCGAACTTGTGCTTTTCGTTACCAGAAAGCTTACCGCAAAACGCATGGAAGACAGAAAAAATCACGGACTCGTTTACTACGAAAAACCGTACGGCAAACTGACGTTCGGCGATAAAATCATCACGCCTCAGGCAGGGCAGATCGTGTACTTTCCGCAAGGTTCCTCTTACGATGTTTCCACGGAAGGCGCCGCGGAAACGGACGGCTGCCACGCAATCAATTTTCTTGCGCCCGATTTGCCCGCGCAGGAACCGTTCGTATTTTGTCCCAAGGCGCCGCAACAGATTTTCCCGTACTTTCTGCGCGCCGAAAAAGCCTGGAAAGAAAAACGCCCCGGCTACGAGGAACAATGCCTTTCGTGCCTGTATGCCGTCATCGCCTCCTTGAAAAGCTCTTCTTCTTACGCGCCGTCCGGGTACGGCAAACTGCTTTTCCCCGCCGTGGAATACATTCATGAAAATTATACGGAAAAGAAGCTGTACGGCGCGGAACTTGCCGCGTTGTGCGGTATTTCCGAAACGTATTTTCGTCGGCTTTTTACGGGAACTTACGGCGTTACCCCCGTGGAATACGCAAACGCGCTGAAAATCGGCAGAGCGAAGGATTTGCTTTCGGAACGCGGCGACGCAAAAACAAAAAACCGCGAAGCGTACACGATCAGCGAGATCGCGGAGCTTTGCGGTTTTTCCGACGTATACTATTTTTCGCGGCTTTTCAAAAAACTTACGGGCTATTCCCCGGACGGCTGGAGAAAAAGATAACCGTACGACGTCCGATCCGCCCCTTTCTCGCCGTTTTTTGCGGCGGTTACTGCTGCTGCCTATTGATAAAGTTGGTTTCGATAAACTGCAGATAATCCACGTATTTCAGCGGTTTCGAGAAATAGTAGCCCTGAATCACTTCGCAGCCGAGCGCTTCCAACCGCAGCAAATCCTCTTTGGTTTCCACGCCCTCCTGCGTAACTTTCATGCCCAGCTTTTTCACCATGCCGATGACGCCGCTCAAAAGCGTTTCGTCGCGTTCCTCACTTACGCCTTTGCTTAAAAAGAATTTATCCAGCTTGATTTCGTCCATCGGAATGGATTTTAAAATATTGTACGAAGAATACCCCGTTCCGAAATCGTCGATAGAACAATGAAATCCGCCCTCGTGCAGTTTATGTACGATGTCAAACAGATAATCGTAATTTTCGTAAGCAAAACTTTCGGTGAATTCCAGCGTGATGAACCCTTCTTTGATGCCGAATTTTTTTCGGATACGCACGTAATAATCCACAAAATCGGGCTGAATCGCCGAAACGCGCGAAACGTTCACCGATACCGGATAACAAATCCGTCGTTCCGCAATACGCGAAGCGATATTTTCGCACGCTTTGTACAATACGAAACGGTCGATTTTAACAATAAAGCCGTCCTCTTCGAATACCGGCAGAAACTCGCCCGGCAAGCGATACCCCTCGATTTTCGGATCGTACCAGCGGATTAAAATTTCGCTGCCGTCCAGCGTTTTATTGCGAAGATTGTATTTCGGCTGGTAGAAAAGGTGAAATTCGCTGTTTTTCAGCGCGTTTTCCATACGGCTTTCGATTTCCGCCTTACGGATATAATTTTTGCGCAGCATATCTTCGTAAAAATTGATGCTGAGCGTTTTCGCCTGCGAAGAAGCGTTTTCGCGCACGGAGCGCAGCTTTTCCAACATCGATTTCACGTCGTCCCGATGATTTTCTTCCAGTTCGTACACGGCAAACGTTACGCCCACGCGATAATCTTCGCCCGCGTTGAACGAAGAAATACGCAGGTAAATTCCGTTCAGCCGTTCGGTGAACGACTGCCTGTCGCGCAGGTGCATAAACAGCAGAAATTCTCCGCCGCCCGCATACGCGAACGTTTCTCCGACGTGCGTCGCACCGCGCACGCACTGCGCCACAAATTTTTTCAGTTTCAATTTCTGTTCGTCGCCGAATTTTTCCGTAAAATATCCGAAGTTATTGATTTTCAGCGACGCCATCGCAAACGACGAAGCGGCATGTCGTTTCAGTATGCCCTCTACGTCTTTTTCAAACTTTTTCGGCGTGGCGCAACCGATAAAAGGATCGATCATTTCCAGCGCGAAAATACGCTTTTTCGCCGCACGCCGCCAAAGCACCGCCGTGCCCGTAAGCAGAACGATAATGCACGCCAGCCCCGTCAGCGAACTCCAGATCGTCTGCGTTAAAGCAAAACCCTCGTCGTACACCGCGCTTACTTTATACGCGCACACCAAAGTTACGTTGCCCCGATCCGCCCCGAACGGCAGCACGGTAAGCACGTAATCTTCCGCGCCTTTTCTGAAAGCGAACGATTTCAGTTCCGTTCCCGCCAGCGCGTTTTTCGCCTCTTCTTCTGCGGCGGAATCTGTAAGTACGTCCGCAAAAACGTCCTGCACGAGGTCGTTCCGCTTCACGGAAAAAACGTCGTCCGCTTTCACCGCGTCGAAAATTCTGCCGTTTCCCTTGCACACAAACGCAAAATCGGCTTTGTTCAAGCCTTCGGCAACGCTCTTTCCCGCGGCTTCGTAAGCGGTGCTTAAAAACAGCGTTTCGCTTTCGTACACCACCGCAACTTTGCGGATGCTGCCCGTATACGTATCCGGCTCGGGGTACGTTACGTTTGCCGCCGTACAAACGGACATGTTATGATCGCCGTACTGGAAGATGCCGGATTGCACCGTTTTTTCCGCGTTTTTCAACGCCTCTATCTCGGCGCAGTCCGTTACGGGAATTCCCGTTTCGTCGTACAGCGTATCGCCCGAAAAATACAGCACCGCCACCGTGCTTTCTTTCGTTCGCGCGAGAGAAGCGATGGTATGAAAGCGTTCATGCAGTTCGTCCTCGCCGGAAGCGTTGGCAAGCTCCTCGGCGTAAAATTCCGTTTCCGCGTTCATCTTCGCGTACTGTTTTTCAAGAATCTGCGCCTGCGCGGAGGCATACGTTTCCGCGCGTTCCGCCGCCTGCGCCTGCACCGTGGAAGAATAATCCCGCCCCAGCGACACGAAGTGCGCAAAGAAAAATATGCAGATCATCAGCGCCACCGCGTACGCGATTTCACTTCTGTGTTTTATCAGAAATTTCTTCATCGTTCACCTGTTTTTCGCTTCCGCTTTCGCGGTCGGCGTGTTCCGCTCCGTTTTCGCGGAGCATCTTTTGCACTTCTTCCCGCACCCGTTCGTCCATCAGCTTCCGCTTTCCTTCCTCTTTCTTTTCCTCGCCGAGCGCGGAAGCGATTTCCGGCACGTATACGAACGCGCACGCGGCAATGAATGCCGCAAACAGCGCTACCAGCCCGAAAGGCGAGGCATACAGCCTGCCGAAAAAGGTAAATACGGGCAGATTGCTTTTAAACGTGGCGGCAATATCCTCTTTTTTCACCGTTTTCGCGTCCGCCGCGGCGTTCGCGTCGCCTTTCATCACGTACCCGTCGTCCGTGATTTTTTCGATGCGGTGCGTAATCAGACTGCCGTACGCCGCCGAAGAAACGTCCTGCATGCGGTAGGTTACGATGTCGCCCTCCGCCAGTTCGCCGCCGTCGTACTTCTTCACGAGAATATAACTCTTCGCCCCGATCGCAGGTTCCATGCTGCCCGTTTCCACGCGCATCATCGCATAGCCGAACACGTACGCAGGAGAATTTCTCTTCCTGCCGAGCACCGCCGAAACGAATACCAGCGCCGCGCATATCACGGCGCAGACAAGCAGCACCGTTCCCGCGATTCTCTTGAATTTACTTCCCGTTTTCGCCATCTGCTTCGCGTTCCTCTTCCGTCCGTGCCGACTGCTCTTCGTCTAAAATAAAGCCCGTACTGTCGTCCAGTCCGTAATCGGTAGGCTTTTCGTAATTGCCCTCGGGGCGGACCATATTTTCCAGCGCCTGCGCAGCGGACGGTCTTTTGTATTCCGCCGCGGGCGATTCCTGTTGCACCGCAGCGGCGTTCGGCGCAAGAAACGAAGCCGCAGACTCCGAAACGGCGTTTTTCTTTACTTCTTCCGCCGCAACCAAACTTTCTTCCGAAACCGCCGTGCCGAAATTTCCCAAGCCGCGGAACAATCCCTTTTCCGTCGCGAAATCCGTGATTTTTCTCTTCGCCGCAAAAATCCAGCCTTTCAGCAGCATCTCTTCCAACGGCACAAGCGGATAATTTTCCGCCGAAACGGGTTCGGGCGGCTTTTTCGCAAGTTTCAGCCCGTATGCTTCCGCCAGCGCGGCAATGTACGCCGTAGCCCGCCGCTCGCCGCCGCTTCCTCGCACGCGCAGGCAAACGGGAGTATCTTCAAACCGCGGATCTTCTTCCCACGGCATGTTGTCCGCCGCGTTTTCCGCTTCCGCAAAATACACTTTCAGCGCCTTTCCGCTCACCGCCACGCGCGCCAGAATCGTTCTGCCCGCATGAAACGAAGCGAACCGCTTGCTTTCGCGCATCTTCACTTTGCCGAATTTCAAAAGCTCGTTGGCAATCCGCGCGAATCGCTCTTTCAGCTCGAACGGCGCCGTGCGGATCTTCGAATGGAACGTTCTTACATACCGCGTTCCGAACAATTCCGACGTCGGCTCCGCCAGATCGTCCGCCAGAAGCGCCACGTCCAGCGCGAACGCGATTTCGTCGTTTTCCGCCGTATAATCGGGCAAAGACTCGCGGAATTCCTCTTTCACTGCCCCGCGCGCGGTATCGATTTCCGCCTTCACTTCGGGCGCCGCCGAATATTCGTATTCCGCCGCGTCTTTCACGGGCTTGCCGGCGTTGTGCAGGAACACCAGATAATTCTGCGCCGCAAGCGCGTAAATCTCTTTTACGTACTCGTCCGGAACGTCTTTCACCGTTTCGCTCACCGTAATGCCGTAGCCGGCGTCCTCGTAACTTTCGATAAACTCCCACAGAGCAAGGCATTCGTTGAAATACTTGTTTTTCAGAATCGCGTTCGTCCGCATCACCGGCGGGCGGATATAATTTTTATCCATCGCCTTCACGAACGACGACTGCATATACCCCGAAACAATCTCGTTCAGCCGCTGCACTCTGTGCCAGAGCCCCGTGCCGAGGAACGGCTTGCGCGCCGTTTCTTCCGTGTTGCGTTCGGAATATTCCACTTCGATTTTAATTCTGCCTCTGCCCTCGCCGTGTTCGAACGCGCTTTCGAATTCGAAATTTTCCAGTTTTTCGTCCGCGCCCGCCTCTTCGGCAATCTTCGCCCGCTTGCCGATAAAAAGATACAGCCGGCTGATCAGCGTGTTCAGAAATTTGTTTTCGTACGTTAAAAGCGAATCTTCGCGGAATACGTTCAGAAGCTTCGTGGGCGTAAGTTCGCCGTATTCGTTTCTGCTGATATAATCGGTATGCCGCGCAAGATGCGCCACCGATCTGCCGCTCACCCGTTTCGTCAGTTCGATGGGCAGCACTTCTTCCGTTTCCGCGATATACCGCGCGGGTTTGCGTATCAGTTCGTCCAGCGCCGGCAGACAGCGCTCTATCGCGCTCACCCACATTTCGTCTATCGAACGCAGCATCAGCTTTTCCGAAAACCGCGCCGTGCCGCAGCCGGCAGCCAGCGCGCTTAAAATTTCGGAATACGCCCCGTGGCGCGATACCAGATTCTCCGAGGAAGCCAGCGTATCGGCGTACGCCCCGTATTTTTCGTTCTCCGCGGGATGTTCCGCGGGCACGGGCACGATAATTTCTTCCGCCGCGCCGGATGTCCGAACCGCCGCGTTCTTCTCTTCCGTTTTCACGATGCGGATAAAACCGCGCGTTACGAGATTGTTGAAAGAATCGGCTTTGAAATTATCCGCCGATACGGGTTCGAACCCGTCCGCGCGTTTTTTCAGTCCTTTTTCCGCGGCAAGCGCGGCAATCAGTTTCAACGCGTGCGCCAGCGCGCCGCGGCTTTTGATTTTAAACAGCGACGGCGTTCTCGCCCGCTTTTTCACGCCGCCGACGTCTTTCGCCTTATACCGCCCGTCCGCAAACTCTTCCGGCGCCACGGCGAGATACAGCGAAAGCGTCTTTCCCGAAAGCGCGATAAAAGCGAGGCTTTCCCGCCCCGCCGAAAACGCCACGCCCGACCAGCCCATTCTGGAACGCGCCTTTTCGTACGATAAAAGCGCCGTGGCAAGCGCCGCGTAATATTCTTTTACGCACCGTTCCGCCAAAGCGATTTTCGCATAAAACGAACGGTCGAAACGGATTTTCTGTTTCCAGTCCGCCGCGCCGCCGCTTTGTCCGCCGCCCGCCGGATTGTTATTTAAGCCGCTTTCCGCCGCCCGCTCTTCCGTGTTTTCGTACTCCATAGCCGCCATCTATCCTTTAATACATTTTCTGCAACCGCTGCAGATACGCGATGCTTTCTTTCATCGCACCTTTGCCGAACAGCGAATCGAGATACGATACCAGCGGACGGATTTCGTCGCGGATCAGCGAAAGGTTCAGGCTTTCAAACTTTCTGAACACCTTCGTGGCAAGCATATAGTCCACGCCTTCCACTTCGCTGCCGCCGCACGCCACGTACTCCGGAACAAACGTTTTCAGCTGCTTCATGATACGGTTACCGAACGCCACGCGGAATTTCTCAATCACGTAGTTATCCAGCTTCGCAATCTTTCCGAGGCTCTCTTCCGATACGGGATAATCCGCCGCAGCCTGCCTGTAAAGCGATTCCACTTCGCTGTACGAAACCCGCTTCGCCTCCGTTGCCGGCGCGTCGAACGGAACGCCCTTGCTGTCCAGATTCACCACAAACGCACGGTCGTACACCTTATCCGATACCGAGAACGTGGAATCGTCGTTGTTGATCGTGCCCACGTACCATACGTTCTGCGGAATCACGAGATTTCCGTTTTTCAGCTTCACGGGATCGTTTTCCCACGACGACGGCACCAGTTCGATTTTCCATTCGTTGTGATCGGGCATTTCCAGAATAGAAAGCATTTCCGCGAAGTAATACTCCACGCGCGCGATGTTCATTTCGTCCAGAATCACGATGTTTAAATCGTCGTTATAACCCGATTCGTAAATGCGGCGCAATACTTCCGTTTCGTTGAATTTCTTCGTAAATTCGTTGAAATAGCCAAACAATTCGTTCCTATCTCTCCAGGAAGGCTGCACCGACGCGATTGTGGCGTCGTTTCTGAAAAACTTGCCCATCACGTACGGCAGCGAAGTTTTACCGGTACCCGATATACCCTGCAGAATCAACAGCTTCGTGGAAGCCAACCCCGCAATGGTCAGGCGAATCGTGCGGATATCGTAATACAAACCGTTGTGCGAACAGGCGAAGTTGCGCAAATCTTCGCACAGACTTTTCAGAGTGATGTCGTTATCGTAATCGGGCGACTGATAAAACGCATACTGTTCGTCCACCAGCGCCAACCGCTGAAAGCGGCGATCGGCAAGCAGCTTGTTTTTCTTCTCCTCGTCGTTTCCCGCAGCGTTCGCCATGGCGGCTTCTTCCGCCTCGCGCTGCAGTTCTTTTTTCATCTGCTCGTACGAAAGTCCCGCGCGGGTAACCTGCAGCTGCGTAATTTTCTCCTTTTCCGCCGTCAGGCGCGCGTTCTGCCGCTGCAGTTCCGCAATCTCTTCCAGAAAATCTTCGTTGCTCGACATCGACTTTTTAAACCGTACGATTTTTCCGATACCGATACCGATCAAGAAGAAAATTCCCACCCAGACGGCTAAAATCAGAATAAACGCAAAAATCGAAAATATCCAGTCCGCAACGCCGAAACTGCCGCCGTTATCGCTCCATAATTTAAAATAATACGAAAAGTCGAATATTTGTATCACGCCGAAAAATATGCCCTTGAATACCTGCAGTATTCCCTGGAGCATATTACCGAAAAAAGCTTTGAACCAAATAAAAAATCCTTGCATATTACCATTCCTTTTTACGCGCATTCTGCCGTCTGCGGCTCTTCTCTTTTGGGGGCTTTGCTCTGCCGCGTTCATGGCTTCCCCTTGCTTCTTTTTGCTATCGCAATAATCAGCAAAAATTGTCAGCCGCTACGCGGCTTCCCCTCGGGGGGAGGCTCCGCCAAGAGGCGGTGGTGAGGGGCGTAGCCCATTTTTGATTGAAATTTTTCACTGGAAATTTTCAATCAAGGGGCAGTTACATTTGCCTTGCAAAAAATTTTCAAACAAAGGGGCAGTTACATTTCCGCTTTAAATCATTTCGCGCGAATCAGTCGCGCCCCTCATTCGCCTCGCTTTCGCTCGGCACCTTCCCCCCAAGGGGAAGGCTTAATTTTCGCCTTATTTCAGCTTATTCGTCTTTCTCCGAGTCCCTCTTGTCGCCTGCCGCGCTATCCGCACCGTCCGCACCGTCCGCAGCGTTATCGGCGCTATCCGCCGCGTTTTGCCGCTGCAATTTCAGATACTCCTCGATGGCGCGCTGCTTAATCGCTTCTTCGTCCTCTGCGGTAATCATCTTCTTGCCCTCGTTCTTAATCTTCACAAACGTACGGATAAACACCGCAAGTTCGTAAATAAAGAACAATCCCAGCGGCACGATGATGGCGATAATAAACCCCGTTTTCGAACTGATCAGGTCTATCACGCCCCCCGCCAGAGGAATTTTATGCCCTGTGTATACGGAAATAATCTGCGAGGCGTACACGTCGTCCGAAGCGAACGAAACTTCGTGATTATCGCCCTGCGCTTTGAAGTACAGCACCCTGCCGTCCGTTTCCGATTTCACTACTTCCGTAATTCTGTGCGAGTTTAAAATAGTAACGGTCTGCCCGTTCATTTCCGTTTGCATTTCAAACGTAATAATGTCGCCCTTCTCCAACGAATAAATTTTATCGGTATTTCCGTAAATGTATTCGCCTATCAGAAGATCTCCCTTGGTAAACCCCTTGGGCTTGCCCTCCGCCCAGTCGGGCTTATCGGCTTTCATCGAATACGATTCCACTTTCAGATAGCACTTGTTGCCTATGGTGGGAATCTTTTTATCGTTCGCCCCGGCGGAAACAGCCAGCACCGTAATCAGTACGGAAAAAATCACGAACAGCCAAACCAGCACGTTCACGATAATCCCGATGATTTTTTTTGTTTTAGAGGCGTTTGCGTTTTGTTGCATTTTTTTATTCCTATGTTTCCCCCTCCGCCGAACAACGGCTTCGGGCTGCTACGCGGCGATTTCCCCGGCGCAGAGGAGTTGCGCGTAATCCGAAGTGTTAAAAAAGTGAAATTCCCCGCGCGCCTTCCGCGGTTTTCCGCGGAAGGTGTTGGAGAAATTAAATTTGATTATGCTTAAATTACTCACCAGCGATAGTAAGTCCGATTTTTCCAGAAAGGTTTTTGATATTGCTATCAATAACGTTTTGATCTTCACCGTTAATATAAAGATATACAGTTACGGTAACATAAGCCGTTCCATCTGCTTTTAAAACAAAATCCGTCGTAGTTTGCTGAGCTTCCTTCAAAGTGTAAATTTCCACCACTTCGGCAGTTGCGTTCACAAGATTAGAATCATCAAAATTTGTTCCAACAGTTGTCTGTTTCTTTCCCTCTACTTTTACGGCTGCAATCTCAACGCCATCAATGTGTTCAGCAACACTTCTATTAGCGGTAAAAGAAAGCTGTCCTGCATAATCGGAAGAAGTCGTAGTAAGCCCAACATAGAACGTATAGCCAACAAAATAAGTGTTCTGCGTTAACATTTTAGCTTTGTCAGCGTTATCATCTAACTTTTTGATATTTGTCAAGTTCGTGTTAGTCTTATCGTCGTAAGTAGTGCTATTAGCAGTATACCAATCGCCTACAACAACAGTATCACCATGAGCTACACTCGCTTTGGCTACGGGAATAACTTTACCATCAGCCGCGCCCGTCTGAGACGCAGTCGCCGCCGTTGCCTGATTCATATCCGACGACGGAGCCTCAAATTTAGGATTCGGCTCAGTTGTAGTAATAGCAAAATACTGCGTATTCGCAACAGCGGTAACGCTCATACCGTTGGCTTCTACTTTCTTATTCACCGAGAACCAAGCATAAGTAGAGGTGCCCAGCATAGCGGCGCTAACAAGCATTGCGCAAAATGCAGGAATCAGCTTTTTGAATTTTTTCATTTTAGTTTCTCCTTAAAAAATAGAATTTTTTTTATATTCACGCGGGTGCGCCCCCGCAATAAATATCAAGTTTGTTTTTCGCCTTCGCCTTCTTTCAAAGCTACCCCTCTGGGGGCTTGCCGCTGTTCTCGGCTTCCCCTTGGGGGGAGGCTCCGCCGAAAGGCGGTGGTGAGGGGCAGTTCCATTTGCCTTGCAAAAAATTTTCAAACAAAGGGGCTGTTTCATTTCCGTTTAAAATCATTTCGCGCGAATCAGTCGCGCCCCTCATTCGCCTCGCTTTCGCTCGGCACCTTCCCCCCAAGGGGAAGGCTTAATTTCTGCCTTATTTCAGGGCTACCCAAAGGGGAAGGCAAGAAATCTTACTCCTCTGTGCCGCCAACCACCGCGAAAGACATATCCGCTTTGAACTGTCCGCCCAGTGCGTCGTCGTTGCAGTCGGCGTCGTCGCCCTCCAGCCAGATAACCACGGTGATTTTCGCGATGCTTTTCGGAGCAAAATTCGTTACTTCGTTTTCCACCACAACCGAATCGTTCACGAAATTCACCAGCTTGTTGCCGTAAATATCCGTTTCCGCCTTGCCGTTACCGCCCGTAACGGGCTTCGCGTAATCGGTATAAGCGCCGCTGTAATTGTATTCGCCCGTAGAGGCGCGGTAGTAATCGGGGTTGAAATACACCCGGACTCTCGCCGCCCCGTCGATACCCAGCGTAGCGCGGGAGATTGCGATTTTATACGAATACGTGCACGCTTCCGTGCCCGAATTTTGCAGATAAAACGTATACGCAAGATAATTTTCGCCGTTATGCGAACCGTCCGTATCGTTCAGGTTGGTAGGCAGATCCGCCACGGAAATGTTATTCACGTTTTCCACCGCCTTTACCGAAAGCCGCGAAGTTTTTCGTTTGAAGTCCGCGTTTTCGCAAAGCGTCAGCGAATATCTTGTATCGCCGTAATCTTTCACGGAAACGGTGAAAGTACCGTTTTTCATAAACAGCAGCGAAGCCACGTACATCATCACCAGCACCGCCGCCAGAACTCCCAGCACCGCCGGAACGATTTTTCGCCATTTATTGAGGTTTTTTATTCTTCGGGCGTTCCGTTTCAGCTCGGTGTCCGTCGATTTTTCTTCAATCATTTCCGTTCACCTCGCTTTGTTCCGCCTTATTCTCGGCTTCTCCCTCGGTGGCTTTCCCGCCAAACTCCTCGGCTTCCCCCTCGGGGAAGCTGTCAACGGAGTTGACTGAAGAGGTCAAATTCTCTCTCGGCTCGCCGTCCTTGCCTTCTTCTTGGGATACTATGTCGCGCCCCTCATTCGCCTCGCTTTCGCTCGGCACCTTCCCCCCAAGGGGAAGGCGCGAAGCGGCTGACAATTTTTGCTGATTTTTGCGGTAGCTAAAATCGGCAAGGGGAAGGCTTAATTTCTGCCTCGTTTTCAAGGCTTCCCCTTGGGGGGAAGCTGTCTGTGAAGCAGACTGATGAGGGGCAGTTTCATCAACGGCTACGCCCTCCTCCGCTGCCGATTTTTCAATCAGCCGTTCCAGAGCAATCGTTTCAAGATGCACATTCAGCCTGCCCGCATACCCGGCGCCCGGCACAAACCCGAAAATATCCCGCGCACGGTATTCGCGCAGCTCCTCGTCGTTTTCAATCTCCGCCGCCACAACTCTGCCGCCGAGATTCGCCAGCAGATTCACCACGGGCGCCAGCGCGTTCTTCTTTTCCGCGTCCGTGGCAATCGCGTTCAGCCGCGCCGAAGTAAACGCAAAATCGGGGCACGCGCACAGCAGCTTTTCCAGAGCAAACCCCTCGCAGCCCAAACCGTCCACCGCGATTTTTAAAGACAGCGCCCGCGCCTCCGCAAAAAACGTATTCAGGGTTTCGCCGTCCGCGTCCGTCGCCGAAGCGTCGAATTCCAGACAAATTTTCCCCGCGATCGCCAGCGCGTCTACGTCGTTTTCCGTTGCGGCGCCCGACAGTTCGGAAGAAAGCAACCCGCCCGCGTTTTCAGCATAAATCAACGCCACGGGGCACCGCACAAACAGCATGGAGCACGGCAGATTGTTTTTCGTAAGCTCCGCAAACGCCGCCACCGCCTTGCGCACCGAACGCAGCGCGTATTTCACCGCGATATCTTCGGGAATCTGCGCGGAAAGATAATCGTTTTCGCCCAGCACGCCCGCCACAACGCTGTTGATTTTCAGCTGCATGCGGTACGCCGCAACATCGCCGAAATCCGCCTCGAATACGGGGGTTAACATCGTTTCAATCGGCTTCACGCCGCTACCCAGCGTACGCCGAGCGAAAATATTCAGTTTTTCGTTGTAGATATTTCCGTTTTCCATACGCCTGTTTTTTGCTATCTTTCCTTATCCCCGGCTGACTTTTTTTGGGGAAGGCTTAATTGCTGCCGCCGTTTTCGGTCGATTTCCGCAAAAAAACCGGGCTGCATATCATACTTGCGTATAATTTGCAACCCGGCTGACTTTTTGCAGTTCTTCGCCCCGCGTTTTCGCAAAGGAACGAAATACACACCTTGAAGTCCCGATGGCTTTGCGTCGCCGCCTCACGGCGGTTTTGCCCCACTGAATTCAATTTACGCTATTATTTTATCATACGCGCGCAAAGATGTCAACGGATTTTCTTGCCGTTTTTCAATATTTTTCTATATTCCTCGCGATTTTTCCTCAAAATTCGCCTGATTTTCAAAATTATTTTTGAACACCGCGGAATAATTTTTCTCCGTCCACGCCCGCCGACTATGCCGCGTTTTCTTTCTTTTCCGTCCTCGAGGAAAGCGAATCGTCGCTCGGCGTAACTAAAACCGTGATATTTGAATAAATATACGCCACTTTGGTAGCCGCAGTATCTTCGCCGTCCGCAGCCGCCGCCCGTTCGAACGATACCGAGGGAACGCCGCTTGTTCCGGCGCCGCTTAACTTGAAAGTAACATCCTTAAACGCGGTGAATTTACCGTTTGCGGCGTAATCTGTAGTGTTGTTTACAAAGTCCACAGTATCTATGGTGTACGCCGCCGTTCCGGGAGTTGATCCTCCGCCGCTTTCGCCGCTGCCGTTCGCACCTATGTCAAGGTACATGAGGTAGGCGTTGTTTGCGCTGGAAGAAACGTCGGTACCGATAACATAATCGCCCGCATTCACAGGCATTTCGAAATAGTACGCCGCACCGTTTTCCAACCTGTCCGATTTTGTAAGGCTATCGAAATCGAACACCAGTTTCCAACCATCGCCAGGGTCGGTATTGTAACTAATAGCGTTCGTTGTGGAATTGCGGTAAATCTTAGAAATCCTCGTCATGCTTGAAATAGACGTGGAATTTCCTTTTATAGTTCTTTCCACTTTATACAAATCGAATAAAGAATTATAGGCGGATTGATAAAACGCCCCTACGATCGTTTTAATTACCCCATCTTCCGCAAGCGTAAAATTCACGCCTCCTTTCACCAACGGATAACTGTAATACGTATCTAAAGTTTTGTCCGTTCCATTATAAATTTTTACGGTTGCTTTTTTAATATTTGCGCTATTGCCGTAATAATAAGTTGAACTTGAATCGGTTGAAATTCCTTTCTGAAAGTGAAAACCGTGCACCATATAGGCGCCGTCCATTGCCGTATCAAAATTTTTTCTCGCTGAAAGATACAGTTTCCCTTTATCGGCAAAACCGATCTTGCTATCGTTATATTGTACCGTTTCCTTGCTTGTAGAAAATACGTCTTTGTTTTGCGCTTCTGTCGAATTTACCGTATCGCCGATACGGTATGTGTTGCCGTTTACGTCTATTGTAAGCATAACAAAATCCGCGCTTGAATATTGTTTTAATGCGGACGTAGACGGAACCTTCCCAACATATCCCTGCGATTTATAAATTCCGGCTTCATTATCCGAACCCATAACCAAAGATTGTATTCTTGCTCGAATGAAGCTTTTATCTCCGGACGTGGTTGCCGTACCGCCGCCCACTATATACCCGGTATTTTTGGAGTCGATAGTTTCTGTTGTTTTTTCTTTATAAGCTTTATTATAATAAAAAATGTTATTCGTTTCAGACAAATATTCCTTTTCGTTTAAATCCGACAACCCCATTTCCGTTTTGTTCACATTGAGAGGCAAAACGGTTCCGTCAGCCAGCGAAAAGTATTTGTATGAGGTCAAGGTTGTAGAATTCCAGTCATATTCCGAAGTAGAACCTCTTCCGTATAACCCATACCCGGAATCGCTAACTAATGTATAATAACCGGAAACCGTTCCCGATTTTGCCGCCATATAATCTAATCTTCGGTTCAAAGTACGCATGTCAATCGAACCGCCCCAAGCTGCGCCGTCGCCCGAACTTCCCCCCGAAGAAGGTTTCTCGTCCCAAGTAATCACCGCGTCGTTATAATCGCCCAGAAGCGAATAGTTAGAAAGCGGCGCCGAATCGCTCAGCCCCGTAGCTCCCGCTTTCACCGTAATATCGCACCGATACACGCCCACGCTCCCGATCGCCGCGTTCGCATACCCCGCAGCCAAACCTACAAGCGTAGAATCCGAAGCGCTTCTCACGTGCAGATTGTCCGCATAAAAGTTCGCTACGCTCATCGCCCCGTAATACGCCTTTTCCGGGTCATTCGCGTCTTTATCCTCAATGCTTGCGGCGGGGTTTTTCAGCGTATCCCGCAATTTTCCCGCGGTGTTCGATTCGCTGTAAATGCCGTACGCCTCCTGCACCACGCCTCCCGCCGTCGCCGTCGAACCGTAATCGCCCGTTACGCCGAACAGCCCCACAATGTTCACGTCTTTCGTAGTATCGCCCCACACGGGCAGCACGGTTTTGTCGGCGGCAAAGTTATCCGCCACCGTCGGGCGCACGCTTAAATAATTCTTAAGCGCTTCGCCGTCGGATCCGTTCAGTTTATTCGAAATCGTTATGTTGTTAACCGTATACCCGCGACCGTCGAAATTGCCGATAAACGGATACTTCGAAGTGCCGATGGGCGGCAACGCCGAGTTCAGCTTGATCATATCGATATTATCCGCAAGGCGAAAATAGCTTTGATATCTGCCGTTATTCGCTTCCGCGTGGTTAAAATAGCCTAAATACTGCAGCCATGCAAAGTTATAAAAATGCGTTTCCGAAGAAATCTCGTAAGGCTTATCTCTGCTGCCGTCGCCGCCGCCGAAATACGAAGCCTTTGCCGAACCGAAATCTTTGCGGAAATTCAGCAATTCCCCGCGCGAAAACCAGCAGAACGTTACCGCAACAAACGCGAACGCCAAAGATAAAAATATGCAGATTGTATGAACCGCTTTTTTCATAATTTATCTCCGCTCCGCTTTTCAGTCCGCCTGCACCTTTATTTCGAAATCGCACATAAACGGCACTTCGTCCAGATTGACTATATCGTTGTTGCCGATATTCGCCGAAAACACAGCCTCTATCAGAGCGGCGTCGTACGAAATGAGAATAAACGCCGTTTTGCACTCTTCGTTCGTGTACGCCGAACCGTCATAGCCCGTGCCCGTAAACGTTTCCGTGCTTTCCGGCAACGTTGTATCGCACACGGTAATCGCGCTCCGCGGAACAGAATCCGCGCTGCTGTCCTTCATAAATTTCACATACTCGTCGGTGTTTTCCGTCCACACGTAGCCGTTATTCGCGTCGCCCGAAAGTTCGCCTGCCGCCACGCCGCGCATCGCAACCACGCTGGAAAGCGGATTTTTCAGCGTTCCGTCCGCGGGCAGCGCCGCCGCCAGCCGATGCTCTTGCGTTCCGTCGCCGAGGAAATAATTCGTATCCGTTTCGGCGCTCACCAGCACTTTTTGCGCGTCGGCGCGAAGATACAGCTTTATCATCAACTGATATTTCCGGTTCAGAACGTCGTAAGCGCCCGGCTTCTGCTTGGTTTCGTCGGTAGTTTTCACAAAAAGAAATTTGTCCTTGTTCTCTTCTCTTGTATCCGCGACGTAATATTCGTAAGCAATCAGATCGGCTTTCTTTTCCGCCCCTACGCCGATGCCGCCGCCCGAAACGTTATTGTTAAACGCAAACCAGGCAAGCGTAAGCGTTACGCACGAAAAAAGGCTCGCTATACAAAGGAACAGCGACGTAAACATTTTCAGTTTTTGCCTTGCACGTTTTTGCATAACGCCCTCTTCAACAAAAAAATCGCCGACAACCACCGCTCCTGGGCGGTAATTTCGGCAACCGGCTGACTTGTATTTTTTCCCTCGTCGCAGCGTTTGCATGCGGTATTTTTTATACCTTGCGCACGCGGCGGAAAGGAATCAAGTCCCTTTGGCTTTGCGTAATAGCCTCACGACTATCTTGCTATTTTCGAACGGGAACAGATTCAATTTCAAGCATATTATATACTTTTATAGCGTATCTGTCAAGTTTTTTTTGGCTTTTTCGGCATTTTTTCGGGCTTTTTCACAAAATTTTCTTGATATTTCACGAAATATATGATATAATTTTACATATTAAACAACTAATAAAAGGAGGATTTTCGCGATGCAGGTTGCCCTTTATGTCGAAATAAACATTTTGTGTATGATCATGCTCAGTGTTATGGCGTACACCGCCGCGCGGTTCGAGCTGGATTCCACCGCGCAGACTCGCACGTTCATCGCCGCGATATGGTCGGCGTTCACAATGAATTTATGCGACGTGTTCTGGGCGCTGGGCTTGTCGCGAACCATCCCCATGCCCGTCTGGGCGCTGCACGTTATAAATGCTCTGTATTTTACCATGCTCTGCTGCGCTACGTTTTTCTGGTTTGTGTTTTCAGAATATATGTTCCGCCAAAGCATGCCGCGCAAACGCATAGCGCATCTTCAGCTTGTCATGCCGCTCGTCGCGCTCATCGCGCTGTTCTTTATCAATCCGTTCACGGGCTGTTTATTCACGTTCGGAGTCAATTTGAAACGGATTCGCGGACCGCTTTATTATATGCAGTCCGTGCTGGGGGTTTCGTACCTCTTATTATCCGTAGCGCTGTATCTCGCGCGGAGATTTTCGCAGCGCAACGATAAATACTATCTGAAACAGAACGAAGATACCGTTTTCATTTCGTTTACGATTCCGCTGTTTCTTTGCATCGTTCTGCAAATTTTCTTACAGAATCTGCCCATTGTTTCGGTTTCGCTCGTCATCGCGTTCATGCTTGCCTACACCAGCGTAATCAAGCTGCGCATCACGCTCGATCCTCTTACGGGCATCAACAACCGCCGCTCGCTGTTAAAAGCGCTGGCGGTGAAATGCCGCAACGTGAAAAAGAATTACAGTCTGTATTTTCTGTTTATCGATATCGACAATTTCAAAAATCTGAACGACGTGTACGGGCACTACGAGGGCGACCGCGCGCTGCAGTCGGTGGCGGATTCGTTAAGCAGGGTGTGCCGTTCTTCGGGCGGGTTCTGCGCGAGATACGGCGGCGACGAATTTGCTGTAATGCAGGAGCTCGCCGCAGATAAAAGCCCCGCGGAACTGTGCAGAAAAATAGAAACCGCGGTATCGCATCACAGCGAAAAAGCCGGGCTTGCCTGCACGGTGAAAGTCAGCGTCGGGTATGCGGAATTCAATAAAGACGCGGCAACCGCGCAGGAACTGATCGATTTTGCCGACGAACAAATGTACAGAAAGAAAGCGAAAAACCGTAAAAAAGCGTTTTAAGAGGTAGTTATGAGCGCACAAGACAGCGACACGCAATTAAACAATCGGCAGAAAGAAGAAGCGCTGCTGAAAAAATGGTTCCGGAAAAAAGAAGTACTGCTCAGAAGATTGTTCCGCGAACGTTTTCTCGGCGTGGTGTATATCGATTGTAAAACGCAGAAACTCGGCGTTTACGACGAGCAGCTCACGGGGAAAATCTCGGAATATATAAACCCGGACGGCGGCTTTTACAACGAAGAAGCGTCGCGCGTCATACGCGAAAAATTATGCCGCGATCAGCCGGAAGCCACGCTCCGGAAGCTGACGTTCGAATCGCTGAAAAGCGAACTGGAAAACCGCAGCGCTTACGAAGCGGATTTCTACATACCCGACGCGGACGGCAACCGCGTTTACATACGCGTTTCTTTCGAATATGAGGACGAATCGAAAGAGCGCATTATAATATTCGCCGAAGACGTAACAAAGCTGATATCCGGCGAAATCGATCCCCTCACGGGCATTTACAACTCTGCGGGGTTTTACAAACGCATCGAAGAATGGATCGCCGATCACCCCGGCAGGCGGTACCGGTTTCACCTTTACGATCTGGATTATTTCAAAGACATCAACGGCGTTTACGGGTACGAGCTTTCCGACCGCCTGCTTCGCGACATCGGCAAATATATGAAGAGATACAATACGCCGGATTCGTTTTCCGCGCATTTGAACGACGACCGCTTCGCCCGGTTCTGCGCCGACGACGGCATATCCGTGCCCGATTGTTATAATAACTTCGTGCAGTGTTTCAGCTCGTATAATTTAAGTATTCCCATCAACATGCACATGGGCGTATACAATTTATTCGAGGACGATAAAAATCCCTCCTCAATGTCGTACAAAGCGCAGCTGGCTCTGCAGGAAATCGAAAGCGATATGAACAAGCGCATAGGCTATTACGAACACGGCATGCTCGATCGCGAAACGGAACGCCTGCAACTTTTAAAGGATGCCGAAACGGCAATCGGCAACGAAGAATTCGAAGTGTGGTTTCAGCCGCAGGTAGATTACGCGCACCACAGATTTTTCGGCGCCGAAGCGCTGGTACGGTGGCGGCACCACACGCGCGGCTTCCTTTCGCCCGCGGAATTTATTCCGTTGCTTGAAAAAAGCAATTATATCGGCAAAGTAGATTTGTACGTCATTCAAAAAACGTGCGAATATATGCGCAGCTGGCTGGATATTCTGCCCGAATCTCCGTTCACCGTTTCGGTAAATCTTTCGCGAAAAGACGTGCTGAACCCTCTGTTTTCGGGCGAAATGGAAAACATCGTGGAAAAATACGGCGTTCCGCGCGAACGACTGCGCCTCGAAATTACGGAGAGCGCGTACATGCAGGACGGCGAATGCCTTCATAAAGAAGTCGCCGCGCTGCGCGAACGCGGTTTCGCCGTAGAAATCGACGATTTCGGCGCCGGCTATTCCTCTTTGAATTCGCTGAAAGACATGAACTTCGATAAACTGAAGCTGGATATGAAATTTCTTTCGCAATCCTGCAACGCCGCCAAAGGGAAAATCATTCTTTCGTCCGTGATACAAATGTCTTTAAATCTCGGCGTGCCCGTGATTGCCGAAGGCGTGGAAACGAAAGAGCAGGCGGATATGCTGCTTTCGTTCGGCTGCGAAGAAATGCAGGGCTATTATTTTGCCAAACCGATGCGCGCGGAAGATTTCGGCAATCTTCTTCTCGGAAAAACTTCCCTGCCGAACCTCTGAATGTCTGCGCAACCCCTATAAAAACCTCGCCCGCGGGAAGTAAGCTTCCCGCGGGCGTTTTTCGTATTCTCTGTTTTCAAAGCTTATTTTTCAATCAGGTCGAGGAATTTAAACGTTCTGCAATCTACAAGTCCTCTGTCCGTAATTCTCACTTCGGGCAGGCAGGCAAGCGACACGATAGACATCGTCATGAACGGCGAAGGCAGCGTGCAGCCCAATTCTTTCCATGCGTTTTCCAGCACTTTCACTTTTTCTTCCATTTCTTCCACGGGAACGTCGTTCATCAGTCCCGCCACGGGCAATTCCAGCAGACCAAGAATTTTCCCGTTCTTCACGGCAACCAGCCCGCCGCCGCAATCGATCAGCGTGTTTACCGCAATCGCCATATCGCTGTCGTTCGTACCCACCACCAGCAGGTTATGCGCGTCGTGCGCCACCGTCTGCGCAAGGGCGCCGTCTTTGATTCCGAAGCCGCTGATAAACCCTTTGCCTACGTTGCCCGTTCTGTGATGCCGTTCAAACACGCAGGCTTTCATAATATCTCTCGCGGGGTCGGCTTTCAGTTCGCCGTTCACAGCCGTCATTTCCACCGTTTTATCCACTGTGCTCGTCTTTGCGGGAATCACTTCTATCACGTGCGCTTTTACGGTGCCTTCCGCCGCGATTTTCAACGCGCTTTCGTCGATTTTATCCAGATTCACCGAATGTCTGTACTCTTCGGGATAGGAATATTTGCCTCTTTCGAAAAGCGTTTTTCCCTTCTCGGCAACAAGTTCGCCGTCGATGAACACCTCGTCCACCACGCACTTTTCCAGATCGGAAATCAGCACCATATCCGCGCATTTCGAAGGCGTAATCGAACCGAGCTCCGCCGCCAGCCCGAAGCACTCGGCGGTGTTTATGGTTACCATCTGAATCGCCGTTACGGGGTCGAATCCCTCTTCCACCGCGCGCCGCACCAGATGATCGAGATGTCCGCTGCTTACCAGCGTGTGCGGATGCGAATCGTCCGTAACAAGGCACGCGAAACGGCTTTCCACGCTATGTTTCGTTACCGCCTTGCCCACTTCTTCCAGATCGTGCCAGGCAGATCCTTCGCGAAGCTGCGCGTACATGCCTCTGCGCATCTTTTCCAGCGCGGACTGCTCCGTCGTGGATTCGTGGCAGCAGGAAATTCCCGCGGCGATATACGCGTTCATCATCGCGCCCGTTTCCGGAATCGAAAAATGTCCCGTAACCGTCTTTCCCGCTTTCAGCGTTTCGCCCACGATATCGTGCGTGTGTTTATCCGAATTGACGATGCCGGGGAAATTCATCATTTCTCCGAGCCCCGCGCATTCCTTCCACTTCATCGTTTCCGCAACGTCCGCGGGGTGAATTTCGGAACCCGTATCTTCGAAGCCGGGCACCGCGGGCACGCAGGAAGGCGTCGTCAGCATGGCTTTCAACGGCGTCGTTTCCGCGTCTTTCAGCATACATTTCACGCCTTCAAGCCCTTTCACGTTGCATATTTCGTGCGGGTCGAAAAAGATGCCGCTCGTTCCGTGCGGAATCACCGCCCGCGCATACTCTCCCGCCGTCAGCATGGAAGATTCGATGTGCATGTGCCCGTCCATAAACGCCGGAGCCAGATATTTGCCCGTTCCGTCGACGACTTTCGTATTTTCGCCCACCGAAGCGGAAACGTCGCCGATCGCGGCGATTCTGCCCATCGATACGGCTACGTCGTACCCTTCGAGAATCTCATGCGTGCATACGTTGATCAGTTTTGCGTTTTTGATGACAAGGTCGGCTTTTTCTCTGCCGAGCGCTACGGCAGAAAGCTTGCGGGTACATTCCCAAAGCGGAAATTTACAGAACGTGTTTATCATGGTTGCCTCCGAAGTAAAATAGAATGATACCTGTATTATACTCTTATTTTTTTGTTTTGGCAAATTTCCGAAGCCCGAAAAAATGTATTTTCCGCGAATTTTCATAAAAAATCCGTAAAACTTTCCTGTAAAAAACAACGACAGGCGCATCATCCGCCCGCCGCCGCTTTCTTTTATTTTTCTGTGCGCTTACGATATTTCCGAAACGATCGTCGTCATCGTTCCGCTTTGCGCCGCTCCTATCTCCGCGCCGCCCGTCCGCCTCATTCCGTGCGGAAGTTCAATCCGCGCGGCAATCCCTTCCGGAATCGTTACCGTCCAGGTAAACGTGTCGTCCTCCTCATTATACTCCCACGCCGATACGATCGCTCCGCGCACGCTTTTATAGGAAACGTAAGCGTTTTTCAGCTCCTTGAAAAAATACGGCTTGATAACGATTTCTTCAAATCCCGCTTTCACGGGCTTGATTCCGCCGAGGTATTCGAAGAACCAGCGCGTCGCATTGCCCACGGCATAGTGATTCAGCGAATCTCCCCTGCCCACGCGCGCTTCCCACGATTCCGTCGTCGTACCGCACCCCGCCGTGTCTATCATATTCAGCAAAGAGGGATATTCCTTGTTCGTCATCATTTTCAGCGCGTCCGCCGCATACCCGTTATCGCACAAAATTCCCGGAATAAACTCCGTGGACATAAATCCCGTCTGAAAACGGTACCCGTCCGCAACAACGTACCCGTGTAACGTATCGGCAAGACTTTGTATCTCTTGCGGTTCCGCAATTCCGAACGCCACGGGATATACGATTCCGCCCTGATTTCCGGGGGTATAATCGTGTTTTTCCGGCAAATAATATTTCGCATTGAACGCTTTGCGGGCTTTTTCGAATTCGTCGCGGTACGTTGCCGCGTCCTGCGTTTTCCCCGCGATTTCCGCCATGCGGGCAACGCACGCGAACATACGGCAATAATACGCCGCGCAGAAAAAATCGTCAGGAACGCGCTTTCCCGCTTTATGGTCGCCGTAAGTAACCGTGTTTACCGACGGCAGAACGTCGCCCGGCGCCACCTGTTTTTTACGCACGGAAATCAGTTTCCGCACTTTTTCGTATTTCGAAAGCACTACGTCCGTATTCTCGTAAAAACGGTACAGCGTAAGCGGCGTAACGTAATCTTCGTCGCCCCAGCCGTACGTGTCGTCGCCGCCCATTTTCCGCCCCGCTTCCGTCCAGCGCTCCAGAAACAGATTGTTATCCGTATACCAGCAGGCGGTATTGATAAACGCCTGCAAATCGCCGTTCCAGAAATTCTTTTCGCGCGTGGGGCAATCCGTCGGCGCGGTTACGGTATTCGAACGATACGAACGCATCACCGCGTCAAAAATCCGCTCCAGCCCCGCGTGTCCCGCTTTAAAAACGCCGGTTTGCGCAAGGTCGCTGTACATTTCCGCTTTTTGCACGGCGTCTTTTCCGTAAACGCCGCTGTATCCGGAAACATACACATAACGGAATCCGGTAAACGTAAATTCGGGAATATACGTTTCCTCTGCGTCTCCGCGGCAGATATAAACGTCGATATTCCGCGCCCCGTAACAAGCCCGCCCCGTCGCCAGCGTATCGCCGTAAAAAAACACGTCGCCGTATTCCGTAACGTTCGCTTCGCAGCCGCGTTCCGAAAGTTCCGTTTCCTCGCAGTAGCGGATAAGCACCCGTTCTCCGCGCACGGTGTTTTTCAGCGTAAGTTTCACTCTGCCCGAAGAATTCGTCCCGAAATCATAGCACACGGAACCGTCGGCAAGCGTAAACATTTTTTTCGCGGAAACTACGCTTTTTATGCGGACGGGCGGATAATTCTGCGCGGCGAACGGCTTCTCTTCAAATCGGCGTTCTTCGGCATACCCCCACGTTTCGTCGGCGGCGCCCGCAAACGGATTTCCGTTTTCCTGCCGCGCGTCGTACCTCTCCCCGAATTGAATATCGTTTTCCGTCCGCGGCGAAGCGTGCACCCGCCAGTTTTTGTCCGTACAAAAATCGTACGTTTCTCCGTCCCGATACTCGATTTCCAGCCGCATCATCAGTGCCGGAATCCGATTGTAAAAACTTCCCCAGGATTCGCTGTTATAAAATCCGCTGCCCAGTTCCGCGCCCAAAACGTTTTTGCCGCCGAGCAGAAATTCCGTTACGTCAAACGCGCGGTATTCGGTAACGCCTTCCGCGGAACCCGGCAAAAAACGCGCGTCCGATACGCGCCTGCCGTTCAGGTACGGAACGTACAGCCCCTTTGCCGTCGCGTACAGCACCGCTTTTTTTACGGGTTTTTCCGTTTCGAATTCGCCTTTGAGATATACGGCGCGCACACGAAGCCGCGGATGCAGACGGCTTTGATTCATCGCGCGTTCCTCCGTCAGCGGCGTGGTCTGCCATCCCGGCGTTTCGGCGTTTTCCCAGAACCCGCACATGCCGTAATTTTTAAACCCGTCGCTCGTATCGAACAATTCCGTTTCCCCGTCGGTATACGTAACTTTCAGGCACCCGCGCACGCCGATAATAAAATGTTCGGGGTTATCGGACAAAAATCCGCGCACGCTCAGATAATTAACGCCGCGCCGAACCGCCGTCGTTACGTTATGCACGCCCGTCAGATACCAGCCGTCCTGTTTTTGCACGCCAATTTCTTCGTCGCCCAGAAATATATCCGCGGGCAGGCTGCTCTGAAATTCCAGTTCGGCAACCGCCACGGGTTTTTCAAGAAAAACCTCCCGCCGCAGATAATAGCGCGTATACTGCACGGGCGAAATCCAGTCTCCGAGCGGCAATACGGAAGAAGGCATGCTCTCCGGAGCGCTCAGATAGCATTCGGGCGCGGAAATAAATTCCGCGCCTGACATTACGTTACGTTCGTTTTTCTTCTCGTTTTCCGTCATATCGTCTCCGTTTTTCCGCCGGACGTCAAACGTCAAGGCGGATTTTTTATATTATAACATATTTTCCGCCGGACGTCAAACGTCAAGGCGGATTTTTTATATTATAACATATATCTGTAAAGTTTTATAATGGAATAGAAGATTGCGAAAGCGACTTCTACTCCATTTTTTTATTAAAGCGAAACGCCTGCGCTAACGGCTTGACGGGCAAATAAAACAAACGAGGTAATGAAAATGAAAGACGGAACGGAAAAGTACATTGAAACGGTCAACTACCTTGCAAAACTATATGATTATTGCAACGCAAAGTTATTCGGCGGCGAACTCACCCGCCCCGTCATAACAGTACAACGCGACGAGCGCAACAAAACTAACGGTTGGTGGTCGGTTAAAAAGGTTTGGAAAGAGAACGACAAGGACGAGGGCGAACACGAACTGAATATGACGGCGCAACAGCTCAACCGTCCTATCAATCAGATAGCGGCAACAATGATACACGAAATGTGCCATCAATACGCAAGCGTTCACAATATGCAAGATACTTCCCGCGCGGGCAACTACCATAACAAACTATTCAAAAAGATAGCCGAAACGCACGGTTTGACGGTTGAGTGTGTACAAACAATCGGTTGGTCGCACACGGAATTAACGGACGAAACGGCGGCATTGATTGACGAATTTGTCAAGGACAACTCCGACAGCGTTATATACCGTTTGCCCGTTATGAAAGGTCAATGCGTTAAAACTTCAAGCACTCGCAAGTATGTATGCCCCGTATGCGGCAATTCGGTACGGGCTACGAAAGAAGTGCGGATAATGTGTGTTGACTGTAACGAGCTTATGCAAGAGGAATAAAGCCCACTCCCGCGCCGTTTGCTCCTTACGGCGCATACGACAAGCGGGGGGCAACCTCCACTCCCGCCATTATCGGAAAAAGAGTTTTAAGCGGTGCAATTCCGTTATTTCCGACCATACCGAAAAGGTAAATAAAAAATACGCGTGCCGTATGCGACAAGCGGTAAAGGAAAGTAAAAATGGCAAACGAAAAGAACGTAAAAGTAATGGAAAGCACGACCACGGCGGCAGAAGTAACGGCAATGCCCGAAAAGCGGCTTATTGTGGAACGCGAAAAATTCACGGCGAAAGACGGGCGCGAAATGTGGGGCTATGCCGTACACGGCAAAGGCGTAAACGGGCGCGAAACAAAGGTTGATTTCAACGCATACGACCAAGGCGGTTACGAAGTGTTGGATATGGTGTTTGACATTAAGCCCACGGCCGAACTTATTATGCACGACGAAACAATGGTTGACGGCGATACGGGCGAAGTACGCGCGTACACGGTTTACGAAGTTGCGAATGTGGACGAGGACGGCGACGAATTAAAATGCCGCATTAAGCCCGCCCGCGATAGTGATAAATCTATACTTGCATACTTACTTAAAAAATTGAACAGAAAAGCAACTGCCGAAAAAACGGCGTAAAAATTGTATTTTCAAGGGGTGGGAAAAAACCGCCCCTTTCGGTCTATCCTTTTAGATTGCAGAGGCAAAAGGAAACAATGACAACCGTAACGGTAAGTGCGCGGTTTTCGATTGTAAAATGAGCCTACCGAAAAGCAACCCGAAAAGGTCTATCCTTTTGAGTTGCTTTCGGCAAGGCGAAAGGACAAGCGGAAATGCGGGTTGTCAAGTACACCGTGGAATAAATCTTTATGCCGCGAAAGGTACTTTACAAGCCGCAAGCAAACGACGGCAGAACGGTAACGAAATTATAAAAATTATAACGAGGTAAAAGGACAATGAAAAACTTTATCGAAGTAACGGACTACGACGGCAAAATGAACGTGTTAGTGCCTATCAGTAAGATAACGGGTATTGTATGCGACGGCGACGGTAGCGTGTTTATCGAAATGGGAACGGACAAGAACGACACTTCGTCGGGCATTCTTGTAACCGAGAGTTACGACGAAATCAAGAAAAAATTAAAAGAAAGCGAGGTATAACGGCAATGTTCGGAAAGAAAAAGACGGCAACGCCCGACTTTGACGAGAAAATCAAAGCGGCAAAATACGAGCGCATTTATCAGAGTTTGAAAGATATTTTGAAAATCGAAATAAACGCGCAAGGCAAGGACGGCGACGACCAAAAATAAAAGGATGGTGCTAATATGGCAACTCTTATAAAAACAAAAAACGGCAAAAAAGTTGTATTGCTTAACCCTGCCGAACGCGGCAAACGCTATTCCCGCGAATTGTCGAACGGCAGAAAAGTTGACGGTACACCACTGACGGATACCGAGGCGGCATTCCGTATGGGCGTTCTGAACGAACGTAAAACTCAGGCAAAAATATACTGCCGTGAAAACGGTATAAAAAGTAAGGCTCGAAAGCGCAGGAGATAAAAAACTATGTTTTGGCGAAAATTCAAAAAAATTATGTTGTGGGTGCTGATTGCGGCACTCTTTACCGCCGTTGTTGTGGCATTCGTTAAGATAAGCAAAATCGAGAAAACGAAAGACGTAGGAACGTTGTCTTATACTATCGGTTCGTTGAACGCGGACGACGGCAAAGAGATTAAGGACGAACATTCGCTCCGCAGTAAACATTTAAGCGCGGACAAGTTCAACAAAATCGATATAAAAGACAAAGCCGACGTAACCTATCAGATTTTTTATTACAATGCGGATAAGAAATTTATCGGCAAGTCTGCGGATTTATCGGCGGACACTACGGAACTTGAAAAGACTCAGATCGTAGAAACGGCTACCGAGAACGTCAAGTATTTCCGCGTGGTTATCAAAGTAACGGACACCGCGAAGAAAGTAACTATATTTAATATGAATAAATACGTTAAGCAAGTTACGGTAACGCTCAACAAGTAATTTACAAATCGATAAGCCCGTAAAGCGAGTTTTTACGGGCTTATTTTTATAAGGAGTACAGTTTATGAGAAAAAGTAAAGGCAACGTTCTTGCCGTTTTACTCGTTATAATTTTAACGTTAGGCTGTGTCGGCGTGTTTTTTGCGTTTTTCAAGGACAATATCGCCGACGAAAAAATAAACGAACGTATAATCGAAGTTACCGAAGACAACGGTAAATTATCCGCCGCGCAGGTAAAGTCTTTGGAGAACGGCGCGGATATACAATATAACGGCGAAATATACAGATTGTCGCAGACGGGCGAAGAAAACGTGTACGCGCATAACGACGAAGAAAATATATTCGTGCGTAAGTATATTGCCGTAAATACGTCGGACGGGTTTTATCGTTCGTGGAATAAGGTAAACGACGATTTAGTCACTAAAGCATTGCTAAACAGTGCGTTGTCCGATTACGCCACAGGTTCGGATGTCGATTCCGCATTGAGTAATGCTCTTGCTGGTTATCTCAACAATGAGGATGTAAAAAAGACTATAAGTGCGGCATTGGCAAATTATGTTAAAAGTGTAGACTTGGGCGCAACTCTTGCTGATTACACGACAAATGAAGTTCTAAAAAATGAGCTTGCAAATGCTTTATCTATCTATATAACAAATTCTCAATTAAATAATAGATTAAATTACCGCTTCGACAATGCAATTTTTGAAAAATGCCTAGCGCCAGGAGAATCTTTAACTTTCAAAAAGAATGCAATGTATGTTGTTTATTGCATGGACGAACACGACAATTTGACAAATTTTAAGATTACAGGCGGCGACAAAGACGGAGCGACAGGCATAGTGGCATTTGCATTTATAGGTAACGACATGAGTTGTTCTACTACATTCTACCAGACAGGCAAGATTGTATTAAATAATTTGGTCGCCACCGCAGGTGGGGCAACAGGTATAAGTGTGTCAGAACAGCATCATTTGTTTTATTATCAAATACTTGGAAGAAATGATTAAAGAGGTATATCCTATGGGAAAGGTTCTATCAAAAAACATAATCGCCGTGGCGACAATAATACTGCTTATTTGTCTTTCCATCTTGTTCGGTAATTCTTTTTGCAATAAAGAAGTTGCAAATGCTTTTTCGTCTTGGACGGTATTGACAACAAGTCGTTTCGAATTGACAGATTTTACTTTGCTTAATAACGGAAATTACGTTGCTTATCCTTGGTTTAGTTGTGACATGAATGACGAAATTTATCAGGAATTAAGCTCGGAACGTCCAGACTATGTAGTACCTACCGTTCCAGGTACATCCAAAACATATGAACATAATGGACTATATCTATTGCGCACAGATAATGCAAAAGATTTTTACTCCGCTATTGACTGCTCTTTTGAAGAGTTTGAAGAAAAGTTTGACTATGTAGAAATTCCAAAAGAAATAATAGAGTATCGTCACGGAAGCGTGTTTATGCCAACCGATACTGGAATTTACTCTAAATTTGTTTCGACAAACGTTGATGTAAATAAAGTGTATTACTATTTTTTCGTAGTGTTAAAAGAAACAACAACAATCAATAGAACATTGTCTGGGTATCCTTCAACAATAACCTATTCGGAAGTAATTAAAAGTCAAAACTACATTGACGATAGCTACGCAAATTACGCAAGACAAAAACTTATCAGTGGTTTTTATGGTGACGACGAACTCGCATTAAAAACACTTCGTTCAATTGCAGGTTATTCGATAAACAGTGGAATGTTCAATGTTTTTTTGAAATACAAGTCACTTGTCAATGATAACGGCGACGAAATTACTTGGAAAACTGAGAATTATCAAGCGCAAAACCTGAGAAGCCTTGACAAGAAATACGTATATAACACATTGATTAGCCTTTGTGGTAAGTCTATCTTGTCAGATTTCAACGTCATCCGTCGCGAAGTCGGCTATACGGTAAACGGCAATACCGATTCGGCGTTTTTACAGGACGTATATACGTTGCTCGAAGCCAACGGCTATGAGTATTCGTTCAACGAAGAGACTAATCAAGGCGAATTGACTATAACCTACGGGGAATTTGCTGCAAAAGATTTTACGCTTACCGTGCGTACCAACGACGATAAGCACAGCGCGTTGTTTATTCGTTCGGGAGATATAAAGACAGCCGACGGCAAAACGACGATTACGTTCGATACGTCGAATATAAAAACGCGATTGTCCAACAATTTTAATTGGAACGTAGACGATACGGACTTTAACAACTATATTTTTACCAACCCGCACGGCGGAAAGGTAGAGTTCAAAAAGCATTTGACGGGAACAGACGTAACGAGTATAACCGTATCTACCGCCGATACTAATTTACTTGCCGATTGCGGATTAAGGCTTGTAATAGAAGTCGTTCCGCCCGTAGAACTTACCGTTACCGTTAGATACGCCGAATTATCTTATGCTAACGGCGAAATCAGAGAAGAGTGGAAAACGAAAGTTTTACCGAATAAAATATGGTCTACGCCGAACTATACAAAGATAAACAAGGTTGCGTTTTACGACGGCGATACGAATATAGGTATACCCGCGCAAGGCGAGTTTATAGACGAAAAGATACGCGTTACGGATAGTAACGGCAATCGAATAGAGAGATTAACTTACGACGGCGTAATTCTTTCCGCGGCGGATAACGCCACCGCAACCGCTATGATAACCGTTAAATATATCCGCAATTCGCTTTTCAGAGTTCACGACAACGTAACCGACGATTATCGGTTTGTTAAAACGTACAGTAACTCTTCGGAATACCCCTGTTCGGATTTTATTTCGGCACACGACGGTTACAGGGTAAAAACTATCGAAAGCGGCAATCTCGAATATGCCCGCGTAATATCTGCCGCTACTCCTAACGACTGGGCAAACGCTCGGATTTCCGTTTTATGTCAATTATCTTCGGGAAATATTATTCCGATTAACGTAATTTATACGGATAAGTGGCAAATAACCGTCGAGTATTTAGAAGATTATAAAAATTCGGGTTTCGCCGTTAAAAAAACGTATACGAATGAAGTAAAGATTAAAGACGATAACGGGAATTTAGCGTTTAAGGATATAAACAAGCCCACCGCGGACGAAGTGGCAAGGTTTTTAGGTAAGAACTCCGCAGAAGATTTAACGGTGGTAAGGTTCGGTGCGGTCAATTCCGAAAGAATATCCGTTTCTTGCGAAAACGACGTTTACACTATAAAACTTGATTACGGAAGAGCCGCGCTTAAAGCCATTCAGTCCGACGGCAGTTACGAATATATAAATATCCCTTTATCTAACTTCGCGGACTGGGCAAGCGGTTACGGTAAAGACTGGTCTATACTCGTTCTGAACACGAAAGACAAAATTACGTTTAAGTCTGAATTTGACGTTAAACCGGAAAACTTGTACGGATATTTCTACGTTGCTATATTCAAAGAACAGGTTAAAAATCTTGACGGACTGTTTGCGGGATATACCGCCGACGGCTGCAGAACGTTCTACGATTGTAAAAAAGTCGTCGGTAGCGAATTGTATAAGACCTGCAATAATATGGGCACTCTCGGTACGGTGTTGTGTTTGGGAATAAATAAAATCATTCAGGCGGCAGGCGAAACCTTACACGACGATTACGGAACGTATTATTCGTATTTCTTATTCGTTGACGGTTCGAGCGCGCTTAACTATGCCGCAAATAATAAAGCGGACGATTATTTCGATACCGATTCCGCAACGAAGAATACGTTTGAGAACATAGGCGAAACTATATCCGAGTGGTGGAAAAAAGGCGGTGCGGCAGTAAAATTCATACAGATAATTTTAGGTTTAATGGCGGCTTTAGTAATAATTACCATACTTACCAAAATTATTGACGTAATTTTGAAAATCGTAAATAAGAACAAACGGAGATAACTTTATGCGCAGGCGATTATTAAGAAAACGCGCTGTAAAACGGCGCAAAAAATAATATTCCCTAAAAAGGAATAATCCGCGTAAGCGGTTCTGTTCCCTGCAAGGGTTATAAAAGAAAAAGACTGTCGGACGGATCGAATTACGTTCAACCGTTCGGCAGGCGGAAATACAGGTATAAGAATATGTTTTTCAAAAATAAAAAATCGGGTAAACCGAAAACAAGCAAAAAGCGCACCAAAGGCGGCAAAGTACCGCAGGGGCGAACCTTATCTACATACGACCATTATTTAGGAAACGGGAAAAAGACGGGTTCTGAAAAAGAACGCCCCGTTGTGGTTATAGAAGCGAACGAGAACAACGACCTTGCCGTCGTTCCCCTCTCTTCCCGTCAAGGCAAGAACAGAACGCGGCTTAAAAATTATCAGCAGGGGCAATCGTATTTTAAGCATTACGTAGAGATTCAGGACGACGAAGGCAAGCCTATCAGGGTAAATAAAAAATTCAGAGAGAATCATCCGAATATGGACGTTTCAAGACAGGACGTAGAAAGGATAACAGATAAAGTTTTGTATAGGTCGCAACCTGCAAAAGAAAATCGTAGGAAAATGGACAAGTTCCGCAGTAAGAAAAAGAATAAAAAAAGTCCCCGAGATTAGACCACTCGGGGCACTGTCGAAAAGTGATTCGACGGGGATGAACGCGCATTAGCCATTCAACTGAGTGAGATTATATAGTATATTACAGAAAAAGTCAAGCGAAAAAGATAAATTTTTTAATAAAAGGAAGAAAATGAATGAAAAATTGGCTTAGAATACTTAAAGTCGTGTTATTTGTGTTTGTTGTTTTGGTTATCGGTTATTTTATTTATACGGGAACGCGAGTATGAAGACGTTGAAAAAAATCAAAATAAATTACAGGCATATTATATGTACGGGAATAACGCTTTGCTTTATCGCTATGGGCGTATTTCGCTTTTCCAATGCGCTCGGTCGGCTTATAGAAAGCCTGCGCGACGTGGGTATTTCTTTCGCGTATTATTTTTGCGAACTGTTCGATTTTCACGACGTAATTACCCCGACGGTAAACGACCTGCCCGAAATTCCGTTTTTCAAGTGGTTTAATTTTTCAAATGCGACGTTGCCGAACGTGTTTGTTCCCGAGAACTGGGCGGCGTTTAAGGTTAAATGGGCGCAATATTGGAAAGTATGGGCAGATAAAGAAACTTTTAACGGGTATCTTGCCGTAATAAGCAATATTCTGTACGTAATCAGCAAAATTTTCGTGTTGGCGTTACCGTTTATTTTATGCGTATATCTGTTAATCAGACAAATGCTTAAAACCGAAAACAACGATTACGACAAAGACAGTAAAGCCCTGCAATCGTTTAAGCGGTTTACCGAAAGGTATTATACGCCGGTTAAAAATAAGATAGCGGAGTTTATTACGTTCGTTAAGGAGCGCAAGTATTATTACGTAACGTGGCTTTGCCTGTGGGGGTTGTACTTTAACGTATTTACAATCGTTATAGAATTTGTCGCGTATTATTTTTATTTCGTCGTATCGTTCGATATAATCAACCTGTACAGGCAGGTATATAAACTGTGCCTTGACTTGTACGTTCCTTTCAATTTTATTCCGTGGTGGGGTTGGACGATAATCGGCTGTATATTGTTTGATAAAATCCGTAAAAACATAGCCTACGCCACGCTTAATCACTTTGAGCGCAAGAACCGTGGGTTTATAAACGCCCGCCCTATTGTGTTTATGGTCTGCGGAACAATGGGTAAGAAAAAGACTACGGCAATAACGGATATGGCGTTATCGCAAGAAGTTATGTTCCGCGACAAGGCGTTTGAAAAGATACTTGAAAATGATTTGAAATTTCCCGCGTTCCCGTGGTGCAATTTGGAAAACGAACTGCGGCGGGCTATGGAATATCATGAGGTGTACAACCTTGCGACGGTGCGACAATTTATAGCGAAAAAGCGGCTACGTTGGGAAAAGGCGCAAACACGCAAGCGGTTGTTTAATTACGATTACGAGCGTTACGGGCTTGAATACGACGATAAATTAAAGGTTGTCGGCGTGTGGGAAATTATCGAAACATACGCACAATTATACTTTATCTATATAATACAATCGTCGTTACTCATAGCGAATTATTCCGTGCGCGTGGACGGCGTGCTTGCCGACTTGGGCAACTTCCCGCTCTGGAATGCAGACTTTTTCAAACGGGATAGCCGCTTGCTTGAAAGTTATTCCCGCCACGCTCATATACTTGACTTTGACAGTCTGCGGCTTGGGCGCAAGGTCATTGAAAACAACGTAAATGCGAATAACTTTGAATTTGGCGTTGTCATAATAACAGAGGTCGGCAAGGAACGCGGCAACAGTCTTGAACTATCCGAAAAGAAAAAGAAAGACGAAACGACAAATCAAAAGAACGATTTATTCAACAGTTGGTTGAAAATGGTGCGCCACTCCGCAACGGTAGATAACTTCCCGTTCGTGCGGGTAATAACCGACGAACAACGCCCCGAAAGTTGGGGTGCAGATGCCCGCGACTTATGCGAAATAGTCCATATCCGCGAAAGCGGCGAAACGTGCCTTGCATTGCCCTTTTTCTCGCTTGCGGAACTCTTATACAGTTGGCTGTTCGGCAAGTTTGCGGGGCTGTATTATCAATACCGCTTTGTGCGCTCGGATAACACTTTGCCTATGTATCTATTAAAGGCAATCACGGCGAAAATACACCATTACTATACGCGCATTTATAACCGCTTTGGGTATTGCCGTTTGCGGGTGCAGGTCGAGAGCGGAACGCAGGACGGACAACTTGACGAAAACAAATACTACTTAATGTCAAAGAAAATTTACAGTAAGCGTTTTTCGACGGACTGTTTCTCGGACTTCTTCACGGAAAAGGCGTTGCGCTCTCCCGTCGGCATTGACGATTTGCGCGAATACACAACCGAAAAAGCGACTTTCGCGGAACTCGGTGCACAAAACAGTTACTTTATAAACGACCTATTAAACGGTATGAATAACCGCGAAAATTGAAAGTACACTTTCAAAAAACGGGCTATCCTTTTAGATTGCAGAGGCAAAAGAAAATGACGGTTACAGTTATACAAGTGCGCGGTTTTCCGTAGTACGATAGCAAAGACGAAAAGCAACCCAAAAGGGGCTATCCTTTTGAGTTGCTTTCGGCGGCGCGAAAGGACTGCGGAAAATGCGGACTGTCAAGCCCACCGTGGAATAAATAGCCGTAGGCGGTTTATGCCGCGAAAGGGGCTTTACAGCCCGCAAGCAAACGATTACAGAGA
>OMGY01000056.1_pt1 | contig 117244 bp, 83 predicted proteins | sample 1674461 | NCBI WGS metagenome assembly OMGY01 (sample SAMN05578579, study PRJEB25193) | human gut metagenome | biome: Human Microbiome; feature: human-associated habitat; material: feces | host: Homo sapiens | place: USA:Birmingham | reverse complement strand
AACACGTTTTCTTCGATGAGTTTCGCCGCGGATTTTGCCATGTTCATCGTCTGATATTCCAGCGATTCGCGCACTTTGATTTTACCCCGTCTGCCGTCGATTGTAGGGCGGATTCCGATGACGGGATAGCTTCCGATAAGTCTTGATTCTGCCATTGTTGTTTTCTCCTTATATTTCGATTTCGGCAACTCTTGCCGAATAACTTCTTCCATATTCAAATGGTGTTACCGCAAACGAATTATCTGCGTTTACCGCGATTTTTTCGCCACTATCCAGCCATTTCGCGCTTTTGATACGTTTTGTAAATTTTACGTGCGCCTGATTGCCGCTCAACGCTACGTTCGGATCTGCGCTCATTCCTACGTTTTTGATAATCGCATAGTACTTTTCGCCGTCCGACAAAACAATCGAGTCTTTCGCGCTGATTTTTGTCGGCTTCGCCGTGTAAATAAACCCGCGGTTTACTTTCACCCATTTGCCGATTTCTTGTAACAGACATTGATCCGTTCCGTTTACTTCGCCGTTACCTTTCAAGCCCGTGTTCAAAAGAAAATTACACCCGCAGGCACGACAATCGATTAAATTTTCGATCAGTTCTTTCACCGATTTATAATTGCAGTCTTCTTTGGCATATCCCCAATGATCGTTTAACACCTGACACATTTCGCCCGCAATCGGTTTTTCCGTGGTATCTACAAAACACGGCTTGCCGCGCTCGAACGTTACCGAGTCGATTTCTTTATGCCCCGTTTTGCCCTGCGCGCTAAGCCCCGTGTTGTTGATGATCATCGCTTCCGGCTGATACTTGCGAATCGTGCCGTACAGCCTGTCTTCCTGCCAGTTTTCGTTCGGCTTATCCCACATGCCGTCAAACCAGAATCCGCCGATTTTTCCGTAGTTTTTACATAAAATTTCTATGCTTTTATCAAGATAATCGATATATCCCGGAAAATTCGTTTTATAATCCGCATTGTGCCAATCCAGCAAAGTATGGTAGAAAAACGGCACGACGTTTTCGGCACGACACGCTTCCGTAAACTCGCGGATTAAATCGCGCCCGCACGCCGAATGAGGCGCGTCGAAATCGGAAAGTCCGCACGTATCGTACAGCGAAAACCCGTCGTGATGGCGCGTGGTGAGCGTGATATATCTGCACCCCGCCGATTTTGCCGTTTTTACAAGGTTTTTCGCCCAATTTTTAGTAATTTTAAAGCGCGAAGTCAACGCTTCGTACTTTGTTTTATCCGCGTTTTTATTGCAGGCAAGGTACCATTCTCCCTTGCCCGCAACGCTGTAAAGCCCGAAATGAACGAACATTCCGAAGCCTAAATTTTTAAATCTTTCTATATACTCGTACATAGTTTAAAAAAGTTTTCCGATATTGTTTTCGATGAAGTTTTCTACGGTATTGCCCGAATCCGTTCCCTCGCGGCAACGCGTAATTCCCGCATTCGCACAAATTTCTTTAAACGACGAGATAAACGCCGTTTTCGCCGCGGCGGCATCGGAAACGCTTGTCCCGAACAGTCCGCTCTTTTCGCCGCCGAGCATCAATTTTTCGTCTTTGGTAGCTGCCTTGTAGTAAGATTCGAAATAATACAAAAGCGAAGTATACGACGAAGCCTGCACGAGGTAAAGCCTTGCAAGATATATGTTTTTCTGCTCTTCGGTAAGTTCCGCCGAATTTTTCACGGCGGCAATCGCGTCAAGCACGCGTTGCAAACTTGTACAATGTTCGCTCACGCTCACGCGGGAATAATACTCGTTTCCGTTTTTCACGGGATAATTAGCATCGTTATCGGAATAATACGAATCGTAATCTTCGCAATATGCCCGAATATAAGAAGCCGCTTGCGCGCCGAAATAATTTTCGATGAATTTATCGCGAAGATCTTCCGCTTTCAATGAACGATTTGCCATTTTGCGCGTCCAGATATAATTTCGCATTTCAGAATGCCAGATATTATCCGCATCGTACGCGCCGAGTACCAAAAGCATTTCCGCTTTCATTTCAACGACTTCATCGACGATTGCATCGATTGCCGACATCGTAGTGCCGAAATACGTAAGATAATTATTATAAGATTCGTCGTACAGCCACAAAATCAACGAGCCGCTGTTTTCGCTTGCCGTCAACGCTTTCCACGCCGACAAATCGTCTTTGAAATCGGCGCGTTGTTCTGCGGAAAAAAAGAATACCGCATATCGGAATACGCCGCGTACCAGATGCACAAATCGCGATCGGGTACAATGCCGCCTTTCGGCGCGCTTTTCGTGTATTCATAGGCGAAAGTAACGATTTTGAACTTCCGCCCGCTCAGCTCGCTATCCGCGCGCAGATTTTCAATCAGCCGATTGCAAAAACGCACAAGCACGCCGCTTCTGCCGTATGTCTGCGCCGCCGCTACGCATTTATCGCACGTGCAATACGCGCCGTCTTTGCCGTCTTCCTGTTCGAACGTGAAATAATTCACGGACGGATTTTGCAAAATCAGCCGCTTCATATTTTCGGTAACGATCGACAGCGTAGATACCTCGTCCGCGCCCGTACGGTAGTCTATGCCGTTAGTAAGGCAAGGAACGTACCCGCCGACAGCCAGATCGTTTGCAGGGCAATATTCCGTACCGAAATAATTTTCACCCACATAGAAACGCGCGTTATGCGTATCCGCACCGAGATAGCCGAATTTTACCGTGCCGCCGAGTTCGCTTCCGATTGCCGCGTACGAAGTATTTACGCCGCTTTTCACCGCAAATTCCGCTTCGGTGTGATCGTAGCAGGTTTCGTATGCTAAATACTGCCGCAGCGAAATTTCGGGCTGAGAAACGATATCGATCGACGAAGCATCGACTTCGATTCCCGAAGGAACGTATTCGCAATCCGCGGTGAAAAATTCACAGCCGAGTTCGCGCAACAATTCATACGCACCGTAAAGAAGAGCACGATCGGAATTGCCGCCGATAAACAGAGAATTTCCGTCCGCTTTTACGAAAAATCCGTCTTCGGCGGTGATACCGCCGAAGGTTTTATACGGACTTTCATTGAAAATCGCATTGCCGCCGATCGAAATATAATGGCAACGTTTATCGTAGCCGAGTTCTAATTCATCCGCCGTGCAAACGGTATAATCGCGCCCCGTGATTTGCAAAAGATATTTATTCAGTTCCTGCGCGGCGCGATATTCCGCAGACGATTGATCTTTTTCGTTTACGACCAACGCATACGTAGTCAAAGCCTTTTTCTCTTTTTCGGCTTCTTTCAATGCGTTTTCAGCGTCGGTCATTGAGCGAAAAAATCGTAAGTAATCGTGAAAGTTTCTTTTGTTGCGCTGTTGGCGGCAAACGCAATCACTAAATTCGGATTCGCCGCCGTGAATTTACTCAAATCAAGAACTTGGGTTGATTCGCTGTTTAAGCCAAACATATACCCGCTTTCGCCATACGCGCCGTTCCCTACATATAATTGCCCGTTGGTATACGCGCTTACGGTTATAGACACAAACTTGTACCCCGCTTCAATGTATTTCTGCAAATTTACATTTACTAAATCATTACCGGTAGTACCGTTACCGGAAGACGTTACAATCATTGTTGCTTTAAACGAATTTTCGGATATATATTCAAATTTGAAACCGCCCGAAGAATTTCTGTTCGAAACAAATTCGTTGACATTCAGCGCATATACACCTTCTTTATCCAACCCATAATAGAATTGATTGCCTTCGGTATATGTGATATTATTCAAATAATCCGTAACGATTTCCGCGTTCGCCGTTCCGCCAACCGAACTGACAACCGCACTTGCACCGCCCCATAATGCACCGCGATTATTTTCGCCTGTGTATAAATACTTTCCCGAAAGAATTATCGTGCGTTGTCCTACGCCGCCCGCCTGTGCGTTATTTGCATATTTCGCCCACCATTCCGTACTGCTGAGAATGTGCGCGTCGTTACCCGCCGATACGGTATCGAGTACGATAAAGCCGTTTTCTTCTTCCGCGCAGTAAATGCTGTTTCTGCCGTCCTTATTCCAGCTTGCCGTTTCGGTACTCTTAAACAACGTAGGATTCGTAACGGTAAGACTCATATCTTTTGCATCGTCCCAAGCTACTGCGTTTCTTCCCTGCATCCAGATTTTCGCATACGCGCCATCTTTTTTAAGGGCGGTTAAATCAAATCTCGCCGTATTCTGATTGGAATAATATTTACAATATGACGTGCCTTGCCCTTCCATATAAATTCCGGGCGTAGCCGCATCCGACATATTTTGCAATACGTAATCGAATCTTAAATGCGTATAGCCCGCTTCGATTGCTTTTTGAATATATGCCGCGGAAATACTGAATTGCCATCCGCGCACGGAGATACTGTTTTCTGCCGTGTTTTCCGTTTTTACGCTGCCATCATAATCGTCCCAGTTATCGGCTTTCAGTAAATCTTGCGCGAGAGAAACATATTCGATTTTTTCTATCGTGATATTCTGCCCTGCGTTTGCTGCACGCAATCTTAAATCGTATTGAGAAAAATCGTGTACCGACGTATCATTTAAAGGAATATCTACATATTTAAGAGTTTTTCCGCCTACTTTAAAGCCCTCCGGACCTAATTCTCCGGGCATATAACTCCACGTAACGTCGCCTGCATCTTTCGCGCGCGGCAACAGCCAGAATTCAGCAGCATTCGTCGATTTCAGGTATAATCTGAGATAATCGCTGCCATTTCCGTTTTTTGTAATTACTTCACGATTAAGAAAAATATTAAAATCAGTATTCGTAGCAGTTATGCTGACTTCGCCGGTTTTATAATCAACGGCGTTTTGCGGCGTTTTATCGCCGTTTTCCACACTACTTACGATTCCGCCGAGAGAAGCGTATTTCGTAAAGTCTGCCAAAACACCGTCGGTATCGGTTTCGCCTTTTTCAATCGCCGCCTGCGCCACTTCGATTACGCTACGCGCGTTATTGTTTGCGGAAGCGAATTTATATGCGGCTTTGCCGTTTTTATCCACCGCTTTAATGTATCCTACGCCCACGAATCGGCGGTTGTAGTTCACCGATTTCACGTTAGTGAGAATCCCCGTAAACGACATTACACCATCTGGCGTTTCGTGCATTTCGTTATCGTAAATATTCAGAATTTTCAGTTTTTCGGAATCGGTATCGTTTTCGTCGAAAGTATACACGGCATTTTCGCCGAATACGTTCGCTTCGTTTAATTCTTTTTTCTCCGCGTAATCTTGCGGCGCGATAAGCATACCGAACGTAAGAGATGTGTAGTCTTTCCCTTCGCCGACGTTTTCCGTCAACTTATTATAATCTTCTTTCGAAAGCAACGAACGGAAGCGAAGCCCCGTAGGCTCGTCTTTTCTCACGGACGCGCCGTTTTGCATTGTGAAAGATACCGAATCAAGCACGGAATCGGAAGCGGCGAACGCTTTTTTCACGCCGATTCCGAAAAGAAGAGAAATCGCAAAAAATACGGATAAAATTACGATCCATAAATTTTTCTGTTTTGTTTTCATTGTTGTGTTCTCCCCCTTAATCGAAAATATCATCTTTTGAAATTCCGTCGAAAGAGCCGTCGAGTTTATTACTCAAAGCTTTTCCGCCGCCCGTAACGCTTGTGCTTACAACGTCTGTCTGTTCAAACGAAAATATCGTGATTTCCGCCGATTGCCATTGTTTTTTCATTGTTTGTTTCTCCTATTTATTTTTTCGAACGTTTATCGGGCGGCGATTTTTTTCAACCGCCGCGCCGATTTCGCCGAAATTATTTACTGAAAGTGTAAGAGATCGTTACCGTAGTGGTATCGTTAGAACAATAAATATGCAAGTTAGGATTAGATTCCGTAAACATCGAAAGCTCCAGCTGCTGCGAAGCGCCGCTGTTCAAGCCAAACATTCCGCCCGACCAGTTGTCGTTGCCCACCCAGATTTGTCCGCCGGTATATTCGCCTGCCCGAATGGTTACTTTCGTATAGCCTGCCGCGATATAATTCTGCGTATTAACATTTACAATCTTTCCCTCGTTAAACAGCGTTACCGTAAAGGTGTTTTCATCGGTATACGTGTAAGAAAATCCGCCCCAAGAATTTCTGTTGGAAACAAATTCGTTGACATTCAGCGCATATACGCCTTCTTTATCTAACCCATAATAGAATTGATTGCCTTCGGTATATGTGATATTATTCAAATAATCCGTAACGATTTCCGCGTTCGCCGTTCCGCCGACTGTTCCCACGCCGCTACCTGCGCCGCCGAATACAGAGCCGCGATAATTTCCGCCTGCGTATAAATATTTACCGGAAAGAATTACCGTGCGTTGAGCCGCACTGCCCGTCTGAGCGTTGTTTGCATATTTCGCCCACCATTTCGTGCTGCTGAGTATGTGCGCTTCGTTGCCGCAGTAGACGGTATCGATTACGATGAAGCCGTTCTCTTCTTCGGCGCAATACACTTTCGGGTTACTCTTCGTCCAGCTTGCCGTTTCCGTACTCTTAAACAGCGTGGGATTCGTAGCAGTAAGACTCATATCTTTCGCATCGCCCCAAGCTTCCGCATTTCTTCCCTGCATCCAGATTTTCGCATACGTGCCGCCTTTTTTAAGTGCTGTTAAATCGAATCTCGCCGTATTCTGATCGGAATAGCATTTTTCATACTGCGTGCCTTCGCCCGCCATAAAAATACCCGATTTTGTTTCGTCGGACATATTCTGCAACGCGTAATCGAATCTTAAATGCGTGTAACCCGCTTCGACCGCTTTTTGTATATACGCCGCGGAAATACCGAATTGCCATCCGCGCACGGAGATACTGTTTTCTACCGCGTTTTCCGTTTTTACGCTGCCTTCGTAATCGTCCCAGTTATCCGCAAGCAAAAGTTGCGCCGCCAGATCGTACACTTTTACGGTGAGAGTTACGTCCGCCGCAACGTTTTCAAGCGTATACATGCCGTTTTCGCCGATAACTTCCGCCGATCCGTTAAACACTTTGATTACGTCGGAAGCGTTTTTCGCCGCGATTGTAAATTGCACCGAAGAGCCGTGGTTTACCGATTTTTGACGATCTCCCGCAACCGTAAAGCCTTCGCCCTCCGCTATTTTTGCGGTATAGGTGTTAAGTTCCACATTTTCTACGGTGATTTCAAGTGCGCCCGTTACGTTTTCCACGGTGTATTTTCCGTCTTTTTCAGTAAGACCGTTGCCGTTGCATTTTACAATCGGCGCGCTATTCGAATACGCTTCGTTCAGCGTGAGAGTAAACGTATAATTTCCGCCGTGTTCCGCTTGCGCCGCGCCGTCGAGCGTGTATCCATCGCCCGTAGAAAACGTTACGTTATACTTTCTGATATTCAAGCCTTCCACGGTGATTTCAATCGCACCCGTTACGTTTTCTACCATATACGTTTTTCCGTCCGCCGCCGCGGTAAGCTCGCTACCGTTGGCTTTCACTTTAAGGTTGGCGGTATCGTAGCTTTCCTTTACTTCCAGCGTAAAAGTATAAGCTTCGCCGTGAATCGCTTTCGCGTTGCCCGTAAACGTAAACGCCACGCTTTCGGCGGGTGCGGTTACGGCATATTGATTTTTCTCCGCGCCCTCCACCGTGATTTCCAAAGCCGTTTTCACGTTTTTCACGGTGTATTTGCCGTTTTCTTCCGCTATCGTTTCGCCGTTAACTTTCACGATAAGCGCGCTTTGATCGTAGCCCGCGGCTTTCGCTACGGCAAACGAATAGTCTTCGCCGTAAACGGCTTTTGCCGCGCCCGATACCGTGTAGCCTTCGCCCGTGGAAATCGTTACGGCATACGTTTTCTTTTCAACGCCGCTTACGGTGATATTCAGATCGGACGATACGTTTTTCACCGTGTATTTGCCGTCCGCTTCCGTAAGCAACGTATCGTTGACTTTCACCGCAAGCGCGGCGGCTTCGTAGGCTTCGCTTGTAATTTCAAGCGTGAAAGTATAATCTTTGCCGCCGTACACGGTATCGGCGCCATGCAATTCGTACCCCTCGCCCGAGCCGAGCGTTACCCCGTGCACCGAATACGTAATCGGCTCGGAATAATCGGAAACGGCTTCGTCGTTCTTCGCTTTCACTTTCACCGTATACGAATTCACCGCCGTAAGCGCGTTGAACGTGAGCGTTTCCTGCGCTTTCAGGTCGTCGCCGTTCACGTTTACCACATACGACGTTGCTTCCGCAACGGCTTGCCACGATACGGAAAAATCGTCGTTCAATACGATTTCCGGCGCGGAGAGCGTTTTCGGTTCTTCCCGATCGGAATCGTTGTCGCACGCGGCAAGGCAGGTTGCCGCTAAGGCGAGAGCGAATGCGCCGACTACTGCTGTTTTGAATTTCTTCATAACTTTCCTCCGTTATTTTAAGTCCGTTCCGGACTGATTTACTTATTTAATCTTATTTGAAAATGATATTTTCGGCGTCGAACAACTGATTTTCCGCCCAGTATTTGCCGCCCGCGCTTAATACTTCAAGAATAAATTGCTTCGCTTCGATATTCATCTGCACCTGATCCGTTTCATATTCCATATAGTTGTACAGATACATATAGCGGGGCTGAAATTTCACAACTTCGATTCTCTGCACATATTCCGCCTTTTCGCTTTCGGAAAGCGTGCTTTCATTCACCGCGGCTTCGGCTTGATTTAAAAGCGAGATCGCGCTTTTCAATGTGCCTTTTCCGCAATAGCCGAGTCCGAGCGAAGGCTTGTAATCGTTCTTCGCCAACGTATCGTAACAAGCCGACGTAAGCAGACGGACGTATTCGTCGGCATACGCCTGCGCCGCCTCGCCCAGATAATACTTATGAAATTCCGAAATGAGTTCGTAAATATCGTAAGCGGGATTCCACAGCATTTTCGAAGCTACGTAGCCTTCGAGAATCGTTTGATAATTCGTGCGTTCCTGATAATTCGATTGCAACATAGCGTATCTTACGCCCATATTTTTCATCGCCGTGAGCTTACTGTTCCACACGGGGAACGTGGGATACCACCAGTAATGGCGCGGATTGTGCGTAGTGTATTCCCACACCATAAAGTTATTTGTAACCGCCGCCCATTTTTCCATATAGTCCGCGCCGTACGGATTACTGTTCTGCGCTTCGTCGTTATACGCTGCGAAACGATTCATATTGATCGGCGCAAGACGGATCACTACGTTTTTCTTCGGCACGCACGTGGAATCGAGAACTTCGAAGTTACCCTCGGCATTCTGCTTCGCGGGGGCATAAGACGACCATTGATACGCAAACATCACCACGTTTATATCGCGATCGATTTTTTCCGCGGCAGTGTATTGCGCCGCACCGTCTGCCAGAGCGTTGATAAAACGAATCATCATTCCCGCGTCGGTATACGTTTTCGAATCGGCAATACATTGCTCGCACAAACACGGACGGGAGAAGAAATCGTTCTGCCCGAACATATAATAATTATTTTCGTCGGTATCCGCGCCGATCACTTCGCACATTCCCTCGATTGCCATACCGATCGCCGTTTTGCGCTTCGTGCCGTCTTCGTTCGTCGTTTCGGTTTCGTACGAGCCGTCGGCATTAATTCCGTCGGTATAGCAAAGATCCGCGGCGTATTTTGTTAAGCCGTAAGAATCGCTTTCGGTTATCACGTTATGCCCGTCGTTGGAAAACGCTTTCGTGTAAGCGGAATCGATTTTTCCGTTTTTCAGATATTTTTCCACTTGCACCCATTGCAACGAGCTATGCGTTTCGTACCCCTGCCACCACTTTAAATTGCCGCCCGCGGAATCGGAAAGATGCAGATATTCCGAAGTAAAGCGGCGCGCCGTGGAAAATTCGGTGCTTTCGTTATAAAACGACGCAGGGTCGAGATACACGCGGTATTCGAATGCGGGAATTTCCATTCTGTCCGATTGATATACGTTGGCGTTCGCGTTATCGGGAATATACGTAGTATCGGAAGTCAGCCATTTTACGCCGAGCTGATATTCGAGAAAATCGTAAACGCCGTACAGCGTGCCGCGGTCTTCGCCGCCGCAAATAAATACAGCCGAATTTTTATTTTTTACGATAAATCCGTCGCTTCCGAGTTCTGTTTCGTCCGCCGAAATATCGGCGGTATCCATAAATTCCGTTCTGCCTACGGAAATGACTTTACCGCCGGAATATGCGCCGTCGGAGCGATAAGAAATCTGCGTTCCCGTTACCGCTTTCACATATTTAATCAGTTGTTCCGCCGCATATTTTTCCGTTTCCGTTGCCGCCGACGGAATCACCACAAAATAATCTTTCGCTTCGCCGAGCGTTGAAGAAAAATCGATGCCCTGCGTTCTTGAAGCCGTAATGCCGATTTCGTCGCCGTTGTCATCGGGTTTATTATCGTCTTTTTTGCAACCGCCCGCCACAGACAACACCGCCGCGGCAGATAAAATTAACGCCGTGAGTTTTTTCAGATATTTCATTTATTTATCCTCCGCGTTTACATAGTAGGTAGCCGTGGTTACGTTGCCGTATTCGTCCTCTGCGGAATATACGATACGATGAACGCCGCTTCTGCCCAAGCGATACTCCCCGCCCGCAAAGCTTGCGCCGTTTTCGGCGATAAAATCGATTTTTCCGTCAGGGCGGAAAACGCAAACCTTCAAGGTTACGCCGCTTTCATCGGTTGCCGAAGCCGCCGCCAAGGCGATGGTATCCCCTGCCTTCGCCGTTTTTACAATTTCTCCCGACACGCTGAGTACGGGAGGCGTATCGTCGTCCACCGCAAACCGGTACGTAAGATTCATAACCGCACCGCCGCCGTCTTTCGCCGTAATTTTAAGAAGATATACGCCGAGCGACGAAAGCGTGTGCTTCTGCGCCTTTTCGGGCGAAACGTTTTCGTATACTTTCGTGCCATCCGGCTTCGTAAGCGTAACGTTTACGGAAGAATTTCCTTTCAACACGTCGTATGCCTTCAAGCCGGATACGTCAAGCGCATACCCTTTCCGAACGTTTGCGTTGCCAAGACGGAACGACGGGGAATACACCGCAGGACCGGTTACGTCACCGTACGCGAAGCCCGAAGAATAAAACAGCTGATTGCCGATTCTCGTGATGACGATTTCGGCAGCTGCGCCCGCAATTTCTTCAACGGAAATATCCGCGTAAACGCCGCCGTCGAAGCCCGAAAACTTCACGCCGCGCACGTCCTTTTCTACATAAGCTTGAATTGCCGTGCCGCTTAACAGCGCCTTGTAAAAGTTTTCGTAAACAATCGAAAACGTATAATAATTTTTGCCTGCGTACTGTTCGCTTGCGCCGGAAGAAAACGTTTGTCGGTTTTTAACCACTTTCACCGACGTATCTTTGCCGCAAATGAGCAATTCGGGCGAAACGCTCGTTAAATCTTTGATCGTAACCGTTACCGCCGTACCGTTTTTATCGGTAAGTTTCAGCGTTACGGCATTGAAATTCATCTTTTCTTCCAGTACAAAGAAATCGAAATTCAAGCCGTTCGGCGAAAGCCTATACGGAAGCGATATATAAGGATTTGCCTCGGAAAGCGTGAGTGCCGTGCCTTCATCGGTAGTTACGGCTTCGCCTTCGAAAATCAACGCGTCTTTTCCCGTTTCCGTTGCCGCGCCTTTTAATTGTAAGGTATACGTTTTGCTGCCGAGCGTCGTACGATATTCTACGCTCGCCTGCGTTTTATCGGCGGGAAGTACGATTTTTTCTTCTGTAACTTTCACGCCGTTCAAGTAAATTTCGTAAGGCAAAATTTCGCCCGTTTTATAATACGTAGCCGTGGCTTTCGGGAACGTAAATTCCGATCCCGCTATCGCCGCACGGGGAAAGTCGATATCAAAAATCAAAACGTCTTTATCCGCTTCCACCGTAAAAGCTTGTTCTTCGGTAAATCCGAGTTCATCAACCGTGCGAATGACGATTTCCAGCCGATCTCCAGAAACCACGAGTTTATCGCCGATTGAAAACGCCGCGCCGTTTACCGTAATCGTGTACGTAACTTTGCCGTGCCCGCCCGATAACACAGGCTCTTCCACGGTGTACACCTCGCCGATTTTCGGCTGTTTCACATCGTCGTAGCTGATATTTACGGGAATTTGCGCTTCCACGCAAACGAATGAAATTGCACGGCTTATTTTTTTACCGAACGAATTTGTGCCTTCGTATACAAGCGTATAGTTACCCGCTTTGTCGGGAATGAACGAATCGCCGCTTATGTGCGTTCTTTCGTCGCCGATTTCCGCATATACCGCCAAATCGGAAACATACTTACCGCTGTAACGGGGAATCGGATACGCCTTACCCTTTACCGCGGGTATATTGCCGTTAAACATGCCGAAAAGAATAGATGAAGCGTCTTCGTAGTCGTCTGCGGAAACGCTCATCGTTTTGCCGCCGATAGAATCCACTACGATATCGCCTTTACCCGATACTACTTTCAGTGAAAGATATACTTCGCCCGTAGTAAAACCGCCAAATTGCACAGGTAGCGACGGCGAAGAAAGTTCCGCGATTTTCCACCATTTCACGCCCGATTCGTTACCGTCCGGTCTGCCGACGCGGCTGAAATCGCCATAACTGTAAATTTCGTTGGTTGCCGTATCAAACGCAAAATTCATCGTATGCAACGTTTGCGCCGCTTCGTAATTTTTATCGGGATTTGTGTTTGCGGTCGACAGCCAGAGCGTATCGAATCTTGTGTTCCACGCCACCGCGTCCGTTTTCAAAGGATAATAATTGTTAAATGCCGTGGAAACGCTGCCGAACGACGCGCGCACAAGCGTGTTGTCGTAAGACATACGCGTTTCTGTGGTATCGCCGTTCTTTGCAAAGCGCACCGTAACGGCATTTTTCGAATCGTATACGTCGGTAAGCGTAACTTCCACGCAGGAAAGCGTGCCTCCGTGCGAATTATTCGTAGTGAACGAAATCACGGGCGAATTATCGCCAAGCTTTTTCAGATCAATCACGCCGTTATACGATAATTCCGCTTCCGACGCGCTCATATCAAACAAGATTCCTTTTTCCGATGAGCCTGCGCCGCTCACGTTGGAATGATTGTTAAATTCTTCGCCGCCCGCAAATCCGGTTTTATCGGCAATAAACGAAGCAAGCCCCGCAGATACGTTCACCGAGATTTGTTCTCTTACTGTTTCGCCCTGTATTTCCGACGAAAAAGTAAAGGCATATTGCCCCGCTTCGCCGAACACGTACGAGCCGTTCGTATTTTCCGTTTTTCCCGACGGGGTAAACACGGATACTTTCACATTGAATTTTTCGCCCTTAAAATATCCGTAAGTACCCGAAAAAGAAATTTTTTCGCCGATTTTGTATTGCGCGGAAACGTCGGTTAAAATAATTTTTTTATCCGCAACGGAAAAAGTATAATCTTTCGAACGCGCCACGCCGAATACGTCGGTATACGTGTACGAAATCTGCCAGATGCCTCCGATTTCCGGCGTATACGTAAACGCTTCGCCCGCGTTCCGCACCGTGTACGCCGTTTCTCCGTTTTTAGAAAACACCGCGCTTACGGCATATTCGCCGACTTCCGGCGCGCCGTCCGTCCGCACGATTCCGCTCTTTACGTTGCACGCGGGGAATTCCGAAACCACGCCCGCAATGCCGCCGCCCGCAATTTCGCCCGAAAGCGTGATTTCGTCTTCCGGCGCGCTTTCGTAAACTTTCAGATCTATGATTTTGTTTTTATATTCAAACGTATAACTTCCCTGCGCCCAATCGAGCAGAACTCCGTTTTTGCAATCGGAAATCACAGTACCTTCCGGGGATTTTGCCGAAATTAAACCGTCTTCGGGCGTATATATTTCGCCGAGCAACGCATATTCGTAGCGTATGTTTTTTTCGGAAACATTCGTATCCGCCGAGCCTGAAAGCGCAAAAATGCCCGCGCCCGCGCAAACGAAACAAGCAATAGCGGATAAAGCGATAATTTTTTGTTTTTTCATATCTCTTTTCTCCTTATTCGAAGCTGACTTTCACGATAGCTTTTACCTTAGCTTTGTTTGCAAAATCCAACTGCAAAGGGTTTTTCGAAGCGGCGGAAAAATAAGTTTCGCGCAGGAAACCCGTAGTATAATAATTGAATTTACCATCTACGATTTTCATTCCCGAAATACGCGGAGATACTTCCGCCGAATCGTCTTTATCGTACTCTTTTTCGCCCGAAAACGCCCATACGTACCCTTTCCAGCTGTTAGAAAGCCATATCGAACCCGTTCCTTCTTCGCCGCCGTCTACGATTTTATCGCACAACGCTTCTACGCGGACTTTCGTTTTTCCCGCCGCCATAGCGATTTGCAACACCGAATTATCAATCGTATAGCTGAACATATCGTTGTTTGCGGAAGTATCGATTTCATACGCGCCGTTTTGCGCTTGCAGATAACTCCCGCTCTGCTTATCCAGCCACAACTCGTTTTCTTTATCTTTCAGCCACGCTTCAAACGTGCCTACGATAAACGACTGCGTATACTCGTAAGCAACGTCGTTTTTCACGATTGTTGCCGTCCATACGTATTCGCCTTGTTTCAGCGCCGCGGCTTCATACCCGTTTTCCGTTTCGGAAAATTCCGCGATTCCGCCGTCTTTCGTAAGCGTATACGTCGCCTCGTAATCGTTCTGATAAGAATCCTGATCTTTCACCGCTTTCGGCAAAACTACGTTTGAATAAAACGGAAGCGTTTCGGGAATCTCCGATACGAACACATAAGCGGGTTTTTCGTTATCGGTTACGGTTAAACGGATTACGCCCGTCGTTTTTCCGGTTTTGTACGTAAACGTATATTCCCCCGCGCCGAGAGAACGGATATAGGCTTTGGAAAACTTACTGTTTAAAAGCCACTCGGTTTCATCGAGCTTTCTGCCGCTTGCATCGAATACTTCCGATTTCACGTCGGCCGGAACGTCCGCCTTATTTTCGGGCGCACGCAAATCAACGGTGATTGCGGGAATCGAAATTTCCGTAAGCGAGCCGTCGTCTTTTTTGCCGCAACCGCCGCACACCATACACGCGGAAAGCGAAATACAGCAAAATATCGCTGCTAAACTTTTCTTTTTCACCCCTTTAATCCTCCCACTACAAATTTGCCGGTGATGATCTTCTGCGTGCCGCAATATAAAATCACGGTGGGCAACATCACTACTGTAAAGCCCGCCATAAGTTCGGGCAAAGATACTCTGTACGCGTTTGCGCGCTGGTAAAAGAGATACATACCGTAAGAAATATTCGGCGTACTCGGCAACCAGATCAGATACGTGTTATAATCGTTCCACGCGCCCATAAATGACAATACGAACAGCACCACCGCCTGCGGCAATACCATTCTGATATAGATACTGAAAAGCACGGTGTAATCGTTTGCGCCGTCGATATACGCTGCTTCCGCATAATCCCACGGAATCACTTTGAACGCGCCGTACATCAGAAGAAAGTTTGTGCCGTAAAAGCAGCCCGAAGGCGAAGTGATGATATTCAGGAACAGATTATCGTATACGCCGAGCGCTTTACTCACCTGCATCGCCGAAGGCAAACTGCCTACGATCGGCAAAATCATCAGAACGATTCCGAGATTAAATAAAAACTTTCTGCCGAAGAAATCGTATTTCGCTTCCACGTACGCAAAAAGCGTGGTGAAAAAAATCGCTAAAAACGGTTTCAGTACCGAAGTGAGAATACTTACAGAAAACATTCCCGCCACGCTTACTTCCATTTTTTCGTCGAAAATCACGAAAATTTCTTTAAAGTTACCCCAATTCGCGCTTTCGGGAAGCCCGAACGGACTGTAAATACATTCCAGATTGTCCGCTTTTAAAGAGGTGTTCAGCATATACAGCGGCAACACCAGCATCGAAGCAGCATACAAAATCAGCACTATCCACAAAAGCGCGTATAACACCACAGAAATCGCGTCGCCCGCGGAATGAATTTTTATTTTCTTTTTCAATGCTTTTATCATAGTTTTCACTCCGTGGCAGGTCCGAATTTTTCAAGCGCCCACTTCAAAAGAATCGTTAAAGGAGCAACGATGATCGTAAGAATAATGCCGCCGGCGGCATACTTCGGGTAAGAAAATTCCGTGCCGTCTACCAGAATCATCTTCGTGAAATAGTAGCCCATATTCGATACGTAATCGGGCGCGTCGGTATAGTAAAATTCAAGAAGCGGTCCGCTCGTTGAGAAAATCGCCGCAAAACCCGTGATTAAAAACGTGGTGAGCGTGGGATAAATCAGCGGCAAAATAATATACCAAAGTTCCTGAAACATATTCGAAATACCGTCGATCTTCGCACTTTCCAGCACTTCGGGGTTGATTCCGCGCATTGCCGTAGGGTATACGATAAGGCTGGTGGCAAACGAAAGCCAGATCATATAGAAAAGCGTTGTGCCGAACGCGTATTTTTCGTCGTAAAGCAAATTCAGCCACTTCCCGCCGTTCCAGCCCGTTCTTTCCATAATAAAGGTAAGCGGACCGTTCGAGCCGATAAAGTTTACGAAGATGAGCGCGATGACGAGTCCCGACATAATGGAAGGAATCATCACGAGAAAGCTCACCGTTTTATTCAGAAAACATTTCTTGAAAAGAAGATACGAGAAAAACACGTACAGCGGCATACAAACCACAAGATTGATGAAGTACATTTTTATCGAATTGATAAAGCTGTACGACAATAAATTCCCCTCGCCGAACATTTCGGAGAGAAACGTTTTGAAATTGTTCAGTCCCGCAAAGCTTTTACCGCTGCCGTCGATCGTTTGAAACGCAAGCAGTATCGAATTGAAATTTACAACTACGTAAAATATCAAAAACAATATCAGAGGATAAGCTATCAGCGAATAAACGAATGAATTTTTCTTCAATTTATTGCGTTTCGATCTTTCCATACGATACCTCCGAAAGTTTTATTCCGTATAGAATCCGTACGATTTTGCCTGCGATAAATACCCTGCCCAACGCGCCGCCGTGTTGTATTCCACGATTCCGGCGGTAAAGCTTGCCGCATTGCCCTTATCTCGGAAGCCCGTTACGAGATTGTATTGCAAATCGGAACACATCATCAGCCCGCTTGCGCCAAGCGAAGAATAAGCGTAAATCGGCGTTGATGCGGTATCGATATAAGCCGAATGAATCGTTACGTTTTTCGTATCATACGCCATATCGTAGGCGTTTTTCGAAAATTTCGTCATCGTTTCTCTCGTTTCGGGAGATACTTCATACGAATAATTCCAGATCATACCGGTATCGGCAGTAACTTTCGCCATATTTTCATCTGTTAAAAGATACGCAAGAAAATCTTTAATCGCCGCGCGTTTTTCTTCGTCGTTCTGCTTCGTTACGAGTATCGAGCCGCCCGTTTGCGAAAACGCCTGACTTTTTTCGCCTTCCGCCGAAGGAAGAAGCATATATCTGTAATCGCTTTCGCCGTATGCCTTTCCGCCGTAACGTACGTTCGCTTCGATCAACGATTTCGAACCGTATTCAAACCAATTGCCCTCGATAATAAACGCGGGCGTATTATCTGCCACCTGAATAAATTTCGTATGGCTGGCATCTACGGACAGCGAACGATCGTTCAGCGTTGCGTCGCTTACGTAACGGGAATTGCAAAGATAGTCCTGCAAAAATTCCGCCATCGCGTCTATACCTTTCATCTGCCACGTTTTATAGCCGTCATCGATAGAAACCGCCGTTTTCGTACCGTCAAGCAATTCGATTTCCGCGCCTTGCGAATCGTGCTTATAGAAAGTTCTGTATCCGCTTTCGCCGAGTTCGCCCGCAAGATACGAATAGGCTACGTTGTTCGCATATTCGGGGTGAAGCGCGCCCATATACAAAAACACATCGTCTACGCCGCTGACTTTGATTTTTTCGCACATCGTTTTAAACTCTGCCATCGTAGCGGGTTGCCCGTCGTCGTACGTTCCTTTGATGCCGTCTTTTCCCGCCGATACGCTTCCGTCGGCGTCGGTAACAAGCCAGCCGTTTTCCTTAAAACGATCGAAATCGAAAATCAGTCCGCAAGGGCTGATATTGTACGGCAGAAGATATGTTTTGCCTTTCTCGCTTGCCGCTTCCGCCCAATGATCTGCGTCGTTGATTTTTTCTCCGATCGATTTCTTCCCTTCGGGCTTTACGGAAAGCACATCGGAAAGGTCTTCGAGATAGTCGCCCGAAAATAATTGCTGAAACGCGCAATCTTCCGAGATAAACACATCGTAAGCCGAGCCGGACTTCACGTCCGCTACGATCGTGCCGCCGAGATTCAGATTTGTTTTTACGTCGATATAATATTTTTCGTTGGACGCACTCCAATCTTTCGCTTCCGATTTCAGCCATTCGTCGCCGAATTCGCCGATATAATAAGAAAGTCTGATCGCCGTTTTGCCTGCGTTTTCATCCACTTTCGGCTTGCACGCCGCGCCTCCCGCGATTACCGTACACGCCATTACCGCCGCAATTGTGCTTTTTAATACTTTTTTCATAAGAGTGCCTCCTTAAATAATCATTTCTTTGCTTTCGTAAAGAGTTTCGCCGTTATAAATTACCGTTTTTACTTCGTATTTTCCAAACGACAATTTAAGTTTTTGATTGCCGAATTTCACCGTATCGCGCGCCGTTTTTTCCGAACAATTCTGCAAACGCATTATATACCCCTTCGTTTGCCGCGCTTTTTTCAAGGTTACAAACGAAATATCAGGATTTTCGCGGGAAATCGTAAAACCGTTGTCGTCCTTTTCATCGATGGTGGGGAATACGTTCAACGCGTAGGTTTTTTCGGTAAACAGATCGGCTTTCGCTTTCAGCTCGCTCTCTTTCGCCGTATCGATACGGAATTGAAAATCTCTCTGCCCCTGATCAACTTTGGAAATAAATCTGCCTTCCTGCAACAGCGGACGATTCGGCACGGGGTGCGCGCAATACGTAGCCGTTTTTAAAAGCGTAAGACAAATTTCCTTGCCGTTGTACGAAGACCCGAAGTTATCGGGCGTTACCACTTCGAGATATTCGCCGCTATCTTTCTTCAACGCGACGAAATTCTGCGCGATACATTCTCTGCCGTCGCTAAACAATTCTTCTTTGCCGAATACCTGTTCGCCTACGTACATACCGCCGCCCACGGCAAGCGTGAGTTTAATCGCTTTCGACGCTTCGTTCGGGAATACGTTGGCTTCTATATCCACCGCCGAGCCGTCTTTATATATTTTATACCCGAGCCGGACTCTCGTTAATCCCGTTCCGAAAAACGCTTCCACACCGAGATAGATTTCCCCGTCTTCGATAATCTGTACCGATTTCATTCCTTCGAATACGCCGTCGGGTTTTTCAAGCAAGGTAAGTTCCGCGGGGTTATGCCCTACGAACGGCTCGTTCATTCCCCAAGGGTCGGGCGTATCGTCGTACATTTTCGGCACAAACAATCTGCCTTCGGCATATTCTTTGCCGTGTACGACGTAACTTTCTATCAAGCCGCTTTTCGCGCCGATCACCACGCGCTTATCGCCGTTTTCAAAAACAATATCTTCCGTAACTTCGGGATATTTTTTCACGGGCAACACCACCGTTTTTGCCGTATAACGCGTAATCGACATTGCGGCGGGCGAGGTTTCAAACACCACTTTTTTGCGCCAGTCGATTGAAATATTGCTGGCTTCTTTTACCGTCTGCGCTTTCAGTTTATTCCCGTTTTCGTCGTATACCTCGATATACGAACGCTTTTCAAGATAATTTTCGGTGGGGATGATAGAAAGTTCACACTCGATAATCTGTTTTTCCGCCGTTGTTTTCGGATTAAACACCATTAAAGGATATGTGCCGGCTTCCGCCACGGGTTGCCCTTTGCAAAGCGCGAAAAATGCGTCTGCGCGGATATTATTCAGAATGTGCAATCCGTGGTTGATATAAGTAAAGCCGTTTTCTTCGCCTGCGCGGATCATATCGCCGGGCAGAATATCGTGAAACTGCACATTCAACATATCTTCCGTAACGTCTTTGAGGAGTTCTGCGGGATAAGCATAGCTTCCCTTTAACGAAGCGATACTCGCGATTTTTTCGGCAAACATCAACTGACGTTCGAGATGGCGGTATTTTTGTTTGAGCGAAGACATCGAAGTGTAGCCCCCCACCATACACGGCACCAAAGAACCCGCATACACTTCGGTGGGCTTCACCTCGTTGAAATATGTTTCGGGTGTGGAATACACGATTTTTATATCGCTTTCTTTCATCAGTTTTTCCACGTCGGCAAGATCTTTTCTCGAAGGTCCGCCGCCGTGATTTCCCACGCCCCAACAGGTAAGTCCGATTTCCGCGTCGTCTTTCTGCCGTTCGATGTCTTTCGTTATTTTTTCCGTAGCCTTGCCGAGATCGGAATTATATTCCGTGATGCGGCTCGCCTTTACGCGGCTTCCGTCGTACCCTTCCCAGATAAAATATTCGGCGGGCAGTTTCAACTGCGGATACGGCATATATTTTCCGTACGGGCGCATAAACATATATCCGTCCTGCCCGCATTTCGCCATAATCTGTACGATGCCGCGGGAATGTCCGAACGGATCGAAGTTCACCGCCGTTGTAGGTTTTACTCCGAATTTTTCGCGGAAATACATTTCGCCTTCGCGAATTTGGCGCACAATTCCCTCGCCGCAAGGCATAAGACAATCGGGCTGTAAAAACCAACCGCCCATAATATGCCACTTGCCCTCTTTTACAAGCTCTTTGATTTCTTCGAACAACGCGGGCGCGTATTTTTCCGTGTATTTATACAACGTTACCTCGTTGTGGCAGAAAATGTAATTAAATTCTTTGGCAAGGTTTTCCGCGCTCTGAAACGTAGATAACGCGGCGGACGCTCCTTCTTCCCATTCCCATTGCCAGATCGGATCGATATGCGCATTGCAGATCATATGTAACTTTTTCATTGTTTTACAGTACCTCTGATATAAATTCCTTCGCCTTCATCAAGCGTCAGCGTAATTTTTTCGTTTGTATTTATTTTTTCGCTTTTGCGGAAAATTTCATATTCGCCTTCGGGCAACCGTAATTCTACCGTGTTTTTGTATACCGTAGAAAGATTCACCGCATACCAGCGCGGTTTTCCGTCCTTTTCGAACGTGGAAACCATCGTTCCGTTTGAAGATTTTACAGAAATCGATTCGTCTTTATATCGATAAAATTCAGGAAGATTTCCACGGAAAATACATTCGTTGTCGGGCAGATTTTTGATTTCTTCTTCACTGAATCCGTTATCGTAAACGCCGTATCCGTACGCGCCCTTACACTCGCTACGCAGAATATCGTCCGCAATCGCCGCGAAAAATGTATTCAATTCTTTCACATACCCGTATATTTCACCCTTGCGCCCGTAAATATCGATGAGTCCGCACGCGCCTTCCATCGCATATTTTTGCGCCGGATCGAATGTATAATCTATGGGATAGCACCCCGGGAACCAAGCGAAGCCTTCGTTGCCGTATGCCGCCGTAACGTGCATTTGCAAAGCGACTTCCCCCTGCGACATATGCTTTCTGTTTATCCCCGTTCCCCATTGCCCCGCTTGCATATAATTATAAAATTTGTTGCCGTACTTCTTCTTTTTCAAGGCAAAATACGCGTTCAGCTCGTAGAGCGCCACGTGTACCGAAGTCGGCACGCTTTCCCAGAAACTTTCGAAAGGATATTTATCCTGCGAAATAAAATCGAAGCGGTTTTTTGAAAGAAGCCCCTCAACAAGTTTATCGTAATAATTGAAACGGTTTGCAAAAGTTACGGCAAGATCGCCCGTCAGTTCAAACGGCTTTTCCCCTTGAGGAACGCCGTGTAACGAACCCGCCATACCACCCCAGAAAATCGCGTCGTTTATGGAATAGGAAAAGAAATTGAAATGAAATTCTTTTCCCGGAAAATTTTCGTCGAAAACTTTTTTGGCGTGCGCTATTCCGTCGAACGACAGATACCCCGCCTCATCGCCGAAAAACACGCCACCAAACGCCGGGAACGAAACATAAGCGTTTACTTCGTCGATAAAAGTTTTGTCTAATTTACGTTTTTCTTCCGCCGATAAGTGTGCCCAGCCGAATTCGATGTATTTGCCGAACGAGCGCATTGTAGGCAAATATTTTATGCCGTATTTTTCGCAAAACCGCAACGTTTCTTCCTGCGTTTCGCGTCGTATATCATAGCCGAAGCCGAAAATACGGTTAATTCCCGCTTCTTTCAAAGCGGAAAACACTTCATCGGTCAGTCTTGAAGGATACGGCAAATCATCAAATTTTCCCGTTGGCGCACAAAAAATCGCCTGTATAAATTCTTTCATACTCTCATTATATCACAGGTTTTCGTTTTTGCTTTGCTATTTTTATTTATTTTTTTGCTATTTTTAGTCGTATAAAAATCGTGCTTTTTTGAAAAAATATTGAAAAACAAGCATTTTTTCGCAATTATCTTTATTTTTTACGCGATTTTGCATTAGTTTATTTTTTATATCTTTTTTTCAATTAAAATATTTTTAATTGTTTTTTGCTTTTTCTCTTGACTTGCTTTTCATTCGGTGGTACAATTGGATTATGGAGAACATAAAGAACAATGACGAGCAAAAACGCTTGACGGCTCCCGTTGAAATACTGCGAAAAAGCCAACTCGCGGAAATGCCTTCGCACGACTTTTTTCCGAATGTAAAAAAGACAAAAACTTCGGCTGTGCTTCAAGCAGAAAAAGACTTTTCTTTTCATATCTGGACTCGCACTACAACGTTCTACCACGCGCATAGTAATTATATTGAAATTTTCATCGTAACGGAAGGAAAACTTGTCCATCACTTCAACAAACAACAATCCGTATTGAAAACGGGCGATGCGTTTATTGTTTTTCCCGGGCAATATCACAAGCACAGTCCGTATAAAAACTACGAATCTCAGCATATCAATCTTACTTGCCGTTTGCCGTTCTGGAAGGACCAGTGCGGTATTTACTTCGGCGAAAAAGCTTCCTGTGAAAAACAGCTTGTACACCTTAACGCAATACAATTCGAAACGGTTTTAAATTTTCAGAAACTCATTCTCGAAGCGAAAAGCGAGCTTTCGGGAACAACTTCTTTAAAAACGCTTCTCTCATTTTTATTCGGGATTTTCTACACGCAGGACGAAAGTCCCGATATGCCGGAATGGCTTCGGGATTTTGTGCAAAAACTGAACAATATCAATTTCGGCAACGATTTCAAACTTTCGTACATTTATTCGTATTCGAATTACTCGCAAACGACGCTTTGCCGCGAATTTAAAAAATATACGGAAAAAACGCTTGTTTCTTACGTAAACGACTTGAAATTGAATTATTGTTGCAATCTTTTGCAAAATACTTCATTGCCGCTCTGGAAAATCGCAAATTCGGTAGGATTTTATTCGCAGGCGCACTTTACGCGCCTTTTTAAAGAAAAATACGGAATTACGCCGCTTCAATATCGTAAAAATTAAAATTTTTAGTGATAATACGAGTTTAAATCTTACCGAGATCGCCAATTGAACTCCCAGTAAATTTACTTTATACGCCGCTTTGAAAAAGCGGCGTATAAAAAAAGTCGGAAAAGAATAGTTCTCTTCCGACGCCGAATTTGCTGTTTATTTTTTTGCTTTGGTTTATCCCCAAGGGATAATTTGCTTGATTAAAAATATTACAGTTTTATTATCGATATGTTATTCGCCGAAATCGTTTTCTGAGACAATTTTTACTCTTTTTCCGCAAAATGCCACGCCGATTTTTACAACTTTCATCGTTCCGCACGATTTCATCTGCGTATCGTATCGCTTGTCTTCTATCTGCTTCAATGCTTTTTGCGCGAATTTGTCTAACGATCGTTCGTCGCTCGTTTGTTTGAATTCGAAAATAAACCCCGGAATCGATTTATAGATCGGTTCTAAAGCTATATCGAATCTTCCAAGTCCCGATTCTCGGTTTGACGCCACCCTATATCTACTGCCGACAATCGCGCAAAGTCCTAACATCATCCCGTGATAAAAACCTTCGTTCGCACCGTCAAAAGAAGAGATACTTTCTATCATAAACTTTTCCAGCAATTCTTGCAAAGTTTCCGTATCGTTCCGGAAAATCGCCTGCTGAATCGCAATCGCTATACTTTCCTTGCCTGTTCTTGACAAGATTTCTTTTTCATAAACGAATGCGATTTCTTTATTCGGAATCGCCACGTCGCACATATAATTTCCGTCGCTTTGAGGATATGTTTTTTCTATTTTCAGATACCCTGCTACAAGCAGAAAGCTATATATACTATACGGATTTCTGTTTACTTCCGGATAAATCACGCTTGTATCTATATAAGTCGGTATTTTTTCGCCGACCAATAATTTATGCAGATTTTCCGTTGTTTCGTCGGTTGCGTTTTCGACAATTTCGCCTATGATATCGTTACTGCCCGTAGACAACCAAAAGGCTTTCGGGTAGCATTTTCCTGCGATATAGTTGATGACGGACCACGGATTGAAAATCTCTGTATTTCCGAAATAATAGCCGTCGTACCATTCGCACGTTTCCTGATATTTATCGACATAATTATAATACGTCAGAAGTTCTTTTACTTCATTTTTAGTAAAACCGAAATACTGACTGTATTCGTCGTCGAGAATCGAATTGATTTTTAAATTATTCAGTCCGCTGAATATGCTTTCTTTGGCTACGCGCAATATCCCTGTTAAAAAGCCGTATGCAAGGCACGGATTGTCTTTCAATCCGCCCGAAAAAAAGGAACGCATAAAATCAATTGTTCTATCGTAAAACCCGCACGTATGCCCCTGCTGTATCGGCGTATCATACTCGTCGATAATGATCACGCTTTCTTTTCCGTAATGCTTAAATAAAAACAGAGAAAGTAACTGCAAAGACATCTGGCATTCTATTTCGCCGGCAATGCCTTTCGCGATTTTTTTGTACTGCGATTTTTCGTATGCGTTTAATTTTTCGCTTGTTTCAAGTTCGCTGTGGCGTAAAAATTCAATGGATATCAGCTTTGTTATTTTATCAAAAGTTTCTTTCCATGTACGGCATTTTACGTCTTTAAAAGTCAGAAATATGACGGGATATTTTCCTTGATAAGATGTATAAGCTTCTCCGCACGCCCATATTTTTTTGTTTTTAAAATAGCGTGAAGTATCTTCGTCTGTTTTTTCGAAAAAGACGCGAAGCATATCCATCGTTAAAGTTTTTCCGAAACGGCGCGGACGTGTAAACAAAGACACCTGCGGTTTGGTATCTAAAAAATCTTTAATCAAAAGAGTTTTATCTACATAATAATATTCGGTAGTCGCTTTTTTAAAATCTGAAATTCCGATCGGCAAAGGTTTTTTCAGAGTATCGACCGCGCTGAGTGTATCAACCGACCGTTTTTTCATTTGTTTTCCGGCAATAAAATCTTCCGGTACAAGCCACGCTTTTCCGTCTTTTTTCGCACCGATTATTTCTCCCTTTTTGCACATTTGCTGAATACGACGCGTTGTGATGCCGAGTTTTTCCGCCGCTTCTTTACATTCAAAATAAATCATTGTCCGCCTCCCTTTTGCTGTTTCTATTTTACCACATAAAGCGAAACCAGTCAAGCTGATTTCGCTTCGTTTCGTTTTAATTTCGTTATTATTGCAAAAATTTCGTTTTACTTCGCTTTTTTTCGCTAAAAAAATGGATTTCTCGGCGCGATTCGTTTGATACAACATATCAATTTTTTGAGACAGGTAACGTTTTTTAGGCTTGTAGAGCGTTTAGTAAGGGTTACAAATCGACTGAAATTATACAACAACTTAATTTGTGGGGAAATTTGTGGGGTAAAGTTCGAAAATCGGCTGTTTTTGAGTGTTTTTGATTGATTTTTCGCCGTTTTTTGATATTTCGCCCAACCTCTGACTCCGTCACTTCGTTGGTTCGAATCCAGCTACCCCAGCCAAAAGCCTTATTGAACTTCGTTCGGTAAGGCTTTTATTTTTCGCAACAAAAAGGTTGAAACCAAACAAATTTTGTGATACAATTAATAAATAAACCATAGGAGGTACGCTGATGTCCCATATTCAGGTAAAATCAAGCCTTGCTCTTGATACGCTTTGCTTTCTCGAAAAAAGGTTGCTGAATGATACCAAATGGATGAACGAAAAACAAATCGAAGAAATCAAAGTTATCAATGCTCTCTTGCCGGAAGATTTCGGGGATAATATCATAGGAATGTCAAATATCTGCCTGATTGTAAGCGCATACTTTGATGGGGATCTGGAATGTCTGACGTTAGACGATCTGATTGACATGTTCCACAATCCGCGAAAAATTGAAAAAACGGTAAAGGAGAGAATAACGGGCGGGTTTACGGCATCGTATATATATCCGGTTCTGGAGTGGCTGAATGACGGATACGCCAGCCTGTATGCAAAGAGATTGACTGTGCTGAGAAACATAGGATTTGAGGGCATATACAAAGAACGCATCTTCCCTATGGTGGATTCTGAAATGAAACAAAAGGAAGCTGAGGTTGCAGGTTACAATGCCGACTTATTATTCCGGAACGTTTCTTTACTGAAAAAATCGTCCGTCATAACTTCCGCCAATATTTATGTGTCGTTTTTCAGCGCTCCGACGGCATTTACTCTGTACGGCGGCTCGTTTCTGACTTGTTTTTGCCCTGCCGGAGCAGTTGATTTTTACTCCATTATTGCTCACGAGCTTATGCACGGTTTTGCGAGCGAGAAATTGACGGAGTTATATCGGAAACACGTTGAGAGCAGCGAGAAATTAAAAGCGTGTCACCGTGCACTGCTTGAAGATTATCAATCGGGAGATGAAGAAGAATTCGTTATGGCGGCAGAATATTACCTCTGCTATCTGTCAGGAAATTATTCAAAAGAGCAGCTTTTGAATAAAGCAGAGAAACGGTACGGCGGTAATTGCCCTACATCGGTTGCTGTTTTTGAATTGCTGTTGCAGGAACCTCAAATCCCCGAAGACTATGATAAATGGTTAATAGAACAGTTCGAAGGCAACAAACTGTCAGTTTGCGATTAATTCTTCGCTGAAAGAACGATATCTTTTTCGGCGGCGCGATACAGATTGTGATAATTCGAACTTTTTTTCAATAAGAAAATCGTTCGGATTATTTCTTTTTCTATCCGATTTATAACCGCTAAAATTCAGGGCAGACGAAAAAATTTTTTTCGTCTGCCCTCGCTTTGTTTGATTATGCCGTTACTTCGTTTTTCTTTTCCTTTTTATTTAAGTCTTTTTTTAACTTCGATTTAGAGCGTGATTCTTCTTGCGCCGTTCGCTTTGCTTTCCATTCGGCATAATCTTTTTTCCCTTCCTCGGATACACATCTTTGTCGGAACGAATACTTTACCGTTTCTAAAATACAAACTTAACAAATATAGCCGTTATACGCTAAGTTTTTTATCCGAAGGAAAAGTTATTTTACAAGCAATGCCGATTCCTTTCAGGGGTGCAGCTTGATCAATATTTTCGGCTTTTTGCTCGCTTACGACATCATATCCCGTGAGCGCGTATATCAAAAATTTCGCTACGTATGACGCAAAGCCGTGATCGCAGCTTGCGCATGCGCCGTTGTGTTCCCACAACGTTCCCGTTTTTTTCGTCATATCGTAGAAATATTTTATACATTCTTCGTACAGCTCTTCTCTGCGCCCTTCCCGCATCAGCAGTTCGAGCCGCATATACACCCCGTAAATCATGTTCGCTTCGGCTAACTTTTCTTCTTCGCCGTGCCTATGTCCCTTGCCGTATTCGTTTAACATTTTGTAAAACAATTCTTTATTCGTCGTTTTATCCGCCACGCGGAAGAAAAACATATAATACTGGCAGGTTTCCGTATAATTTTCGGTGGGTTCGAGCTTTCCCAACGCGTTTCTCGTGAGATTATCCACGAAAAATCCGCCGCGGTATGCGTGCGCAAGCAGATATTCCCGCACTCTTTCCGCGCGCTCTTTCAAGCCCTTGATTCCATAAATTTCTTCGGCGACAAGCAACATTGCGAAATAGCACGCGTTCGACGGCACATTCACGCCGCGGATATGCGATTTTTCGTTTGCCGCGCTCCATTCCACGAACACCCAGCCGCGAAGATTTTCAAGCACGCCATATTCGTTTTCATACGCCGCAAAATATCGCAAAAGTCCTTCTACGTTCTCGCGCGATTTTTCGATGATTTCATCGCGGCCGTATCGCCTGAAATATTTGTTAAGTTCGAGAATATACCACATCGCCCAGTTGGGTATGTAGCCGTCTTTTTCGTAATAATCGGCAGGATAGCAGCGCGGAATCATTCCTTCTGGCAAACCGCTTTTATCCGCATACACGAAATTTTCTAAAAAAGCGCGTTCCACTTTGTTTTCGCCTGTGAAAATCCATTCCGCCACCGACGAAAAATAGCTGTCCGAAAGCCACCCCGCTCGCTCGCGCGAGGGGCAATCCGAAAGAAGATCCACGGCGTTTTGCGCAAACGTATTCCGCGCCGCTTCCATGATCTGTTCCGCTCGCTGATCCGCGCAGGAAAACTTAAATTTCTTCGCTTCGGGGTTTTCGTAAGTGCGGATTTTGATTTTTGCCGAAATGCCCGGCGTTGCGATGATCCGCGCGTAACGGCAGGCATACGGCTCGAACGACGACACCGAAAACCGCCCCGCGTTTTTCAGCCGCCATTTAAAAACGTTTGCCGTTTCGCCGCGGAACGGGTTTAAAATCTTTCGGCTTTCGTCCGTGAGAATTTCATCGAACGCCACGTACACTTCGCCCGCGTTTTTCGCTTCGATTTCAAGCTCGGTGAACCCCGTAAAGATACGCGAAAAATCTACCGTTTCATAGCGATATTCGCCGACCGCCGCTTCCGAAATAAATTCGAAACGGCTGACTTCGTCCGTAGGAAACGCCTGCCAATCGGGGCGCAAAAATCCTTCGAGCAGCGTGCCTACTTCCGTTTGCGAACGGTGCGTCCACACGGGAAAATCTTCGTTTGCGTTTGCCGCGCCGCAATCTATCGTGCGCGCAAAAACTTCTTCGAGAAGCGGGTTTTTTGTGTACGTGGGCAAAACTTCCGGCAATGCCGCTTTTTCCGTTTCGCAGCGCGGATACGGCGTTTTTTCCGGCTCGCCGGCATACAGTGCACGGTGATCGGCGGAAAGCTCGTATACTTCCGCAAAGCCGCGCTGAAACGAATACCGCTGTACTTTCTGCACCCTATCCGTAAGTTCGAAGCATGCGAAATCTTCGGCGGAAAAAGCGTTGCCTTCCGCCGTTTTCACTTCACAGGCGAAGAACGGCTTCTGCTTCACCCAACAGAAATTCTGCACGTAGATACTAAGCACTTCCACAACGATGTGCCGCGCTTCGAACGCGTAAGCTGCAAAACAGCAATACCCGTGCGCCGCGCGATTCGGACCGAAGCCGAGCATTTTTCCGTCCGCATACAACTTATAGCAAGACGCCGCCGAAAGATGAATTTCGCCCTTTACATGCTTTTTAAGATCGAGCGCGAACGCAAACGTGCGATTGATTTCTTCCGCGCGCCCTTTCGCCCACACTGCTTTTATTTCTTTCATTTTTACGTCCTTTTTTGTTCTTTTCGTGGCCGATTTACTATGTTTTTATTCGGCTAACATTTCCGCAATCAGTAAATTCCAGCTTAAAAAGCCCGGATTTAAATTCGGCTCGCCGCTGTCCGGCTGATAGCTTTCAAAAAAATCCCCGTATTTTTTCAGATTTTTACCGTATAATTCAATCGTGGCTTTCTGCAATTTTTTCGCGATTTCTTCTTCGCCGTACCGCTTCAGGCCTTTCCACACGCAATAATTCGATATACCCCAGATCGCGCCGAGCCAGTTCGACGGATTGCTTGTTTTTTCGAGATTATACATCGGCTCGTTCGAAGCAAGCGTGCGTATGCCGTATTTGGAAAACACCGTTTCATCGCGCAGGCGTGCTATACATTTTTCGGCTTTTTCTCTATCGGCAATGCCCGCGTACAGCGGCAGAAAACACCCCCAGAATACAACGCGCATCGGCATAATTTTCCACGTGGGCGCAAGATTTTCGTGAAACGTGAAATTGCCCGCTTTCAGCGTGGTTTTATGGTACGAAAGATCGCCGCTGTAATAAATGCCGTCGCGCTCGTCCCATAAATATTCGTTAATCGCGTTTTTCAGCTGTTCCGCGCGCGTTTTCAGATCCGCCGACCGATCGTCGCCCGCCGCCGCAAATACCTTTTGCAACGCTTCGTATTCCAGCGCCATAAACGTATTCAGATAAATATCGGCGCAGGTACGCGGAGGGCGAAAAAACACCGTGGGGTTGTTGTCTATGCCGATCATAATATCGTCCTGCCAGAAAAACAGACCCGTTTTTTCGTCGCGCTGATTCGCTTCGTAATATTCGAGATATTTCAACGCTTTTTCTTTATCAAACCACGCATAATCGCCCGAAAATTCGCAGGCGTTCAGAATTGCCTGACACAAAAACGGCTTCATCTGATTGACTTTCACGCCGCGCAGATGTTCGCGTACGAAAAAATCGCAGAAATCGCCGTCGCCCGTCATCATCACAGGCACGTACCCATCGGCGCACTCGCACGATAAAAAATTCAGCGCGCACCCTTTCGCGTGCGCTTCCGCTTTCTTCAACGGCACGCCTGCCGCCGCCATACGGTTTTCGCCGTACTTTTTGCCGAGCATTAACAGCGCACGGGCGGTAAAATAGGAATCCCAGTCCCAAAGATTGCCTTCGTAGCCCTCCCCGGGATCGATAAACGGATACTGAATTGCCTTGTAGGGCTGTTTCAGCACGCGTGAAATTTTGGAAAAAATATAATATTCTATTAACGTTTTATAATCGTTTATCATTGTTTTATTTACGCTTTATCGGGGTATCCCGCCGCAACGGGACGCCCCGACAAACGATTGTTCTTTACGCTTCCGCCGCTTCCGTAACCGTGAAATCGGAAATGGTGAAAGTAATAACACTACCAACCGACACGTCGCTGTTAAAGCCAAACGTTATAATCAATACTCCGTCGGAATCAGCCAACACCGTAAACGTATTTTTCCCGACTGTAAGAGCCTTATAAGCATCGTTTTTCGTTCCGCCAAAATGCTGAACGAAACACCCGCTAATATCATCTTTCTGAGTATTGTTGAAATCGGAAATAGTGAAAGTTACCGTATATTTTTTACCGCTTTCAACTTTCGTTTTCGTTGTGATTTTAGGGGCAGTCCAGGTACTCTTTTGTTCTAACTTCACCGTAGCCCCGGTCTGCGTTCTTTCCCACGTGGCAAAACCGTCCTGAGAAGTAAACACGCCGAACTCTTCAATCGTTACGTCGTAAATTTCTGCGGCAACGATATAATTACCGTTAAAGTTACAAGCCAAACGAAGCACAAAATCTTTATCACTCGAAGCGGTAAAAATTATTTCCTGAATGTAATATTTCGAACCATCGTTTCCGTTTTCGGGCGTAAATTCATTCCAGTTGTTGTCTTTACCGTCTCCCAACTCAATATCGCCTTTATCCTGATTATCGATAAAGAAGTTTTTAATACTAATGTTTTCACCGCTAAGTTGATCGATACGTAATTTCACGGTTAATCGATATTCTTTTTGCGCTACAACGGAATACTTTGTATTAAACACTATTGTATTCCAGTCTGCAGACTTATTAAAGTAAATATTCCAGCCGTTCTCCGTCTGTTCGTTTGTAAATGCCGTGTCTCCGTTCAAGCCCGTGAGCGTATTGTTCGAATAATCTTTTTCTTCTAACGTAACGTCGAAAAGCTCAACATTGTAAGAGTAGTATTCAGCCGCGTGCGAGCAGGCAAGGCGCAATAAGAAATCGCCGTCCGCCGTAGCCTGGAAGTTACGTTTGATTGTATACTCTTTTTTGCCGTTCGTTTCACCTATTTCCGTCCAGTTCTTTAAAAACTTCTCGTTATTGTAGTTATCGTCGATATTCAGATTCGTCAACGCGGTATTATTCAGAGTATTCACGCGCAACTTCACGGAAAGGGTATAATTTGCGCCCGCTTTCAGCGTGTATGCCGTTTTAAAGCGGATAAACGCCCAGTTATCCTTTCCGCCGTATGCCACGCGATAGCCGTTTTCCGTTTCGCCGTAGGCGATGATATTTGTTGTTTCTTTAACGCCCGTAAGCGTATTGTTTGCATAATTATCGTAGTAAGGCGCGGCGGTGAAGCCGGTTTCGCCGAACGTAAACGTTGTGCCGCCCGTTTCGCCTGCGGTGGCTTCGGGAATCAGTCCCGCTTTCAAACCGAACGTGTATCTTACGCCGTTATCGGCAACCGCGGAAGTGTTGGTGAAATGGCAATGCCCCGCAAGCACGTTTTTCACGCCGATCCGTCCGAAAATTTCGCCGATATCGTACGCGCGGTATTTGTCGCTGACGAGATTTAAGTAATTTTTTTCCGCTTTCACGTGCCCGAAATCGCCGTTTGCTTTCGCCGTAGCGTTGTCGGCAAGATTTACGTCGAGATTGCCTTCATCGAAGCCGTATTTCGTGAGAACGTTATAGAAATTCGCCACGGGAATATGCATACAAGCCATATCGGCAGTTACCGCATTACTCTGGTAAGCGGAAATCGCCTCGTCTTTTGCGATCATATCGTTTACCGTGGAATCGTACAACCCCTGCGGAAGATTATCGGAAGCTTTCGCCGTATTGTAAATACAGCCGTTGGTATCGAGCATATAAATATTGCTCAGCCACTTTTCACCCTGTTTCACAGAAATCGTATAGTTGCAATTTCCCGTAACCGTACCGCGGGCAAACAGACAATATTCAGAATTGAGATACTGTCTTACCTGCCACGAAGTGCCTTGCGCCGATTCGTTATCGTGATTGCCGAATACGGGCGCATAAAAAATCTTTCTCGCTTCGAAGAACGAAATCAATTCTTTCGCCATTTCGCCGTTATCGTCGAACTCGCCGTAGATGATATCGCCCGCAAGCAAGATAAGATCGGGTTGCGTTTCTTCGATCGTCTTTTTCAGCTTGGCGTACACGGAAAAATCTCTGTCCGCCCAAAGCAGTTGCAAGCCGCCGTTTACTTCTCTGCCGCTTCTTATCTGACTCATATCCGCTACCTGCGGATCGGAAATCTGCAATACTTTGAAATTCTTTCCTTCGGTAACGTCAAGCACGAAATCCGCAGGATTTTCCGCGTCGTAAACGAGTTTCGCGTTACCCGACGTAACGGAATAATTGCCGCCTGCATCGTACACCGTAAAGTTGGCGTAATCGGCGTGATCGCCGAGCGCGGCTTTAATTTCTGCCTTGCCCGCCTTTTTAAACGTTACTCTGCCGTTATCTACCGTGGCTACGCTTTCATCGGAGGAACTCCACGTAACTTTGCCCGCGAGATTGCCCTGATCGACCGACAAATCGTAGGTTGCGCCGACTACGCCTTTCGCCGCGCCGAGCCAGCCGAACGGAACGTTTTTTCCGTTTTCATTTGCGGTGATCGTTAAGCCGTAATCGCTGTTTTCGCCGCGTTCGAAAATCTCGACGGACGGAATTTCATACGCATACGCCGCGCTTTCGGTGGAAGCTACGTATACCACGAGTTCGGAAAAACGCACGTGCGGCGTTACAAACTGCGAGATGATTTCCGTGCCGTCTGCCGACGGCGCCCAAAAGTTGCCGCCGTTTGAGAATTCCGTACGATACAAGGGCGTTGCGTTACCCGCATTATCGTAGCGGGTATCGTAAGATTTGCCCTCGGCGTTATAATAATTCACGCCGAGATACGCTTTGCCACCGTTCCCTTTGAGAGAAAGCCGCACGTTGTACTTCGTTTCCGGCTTTAACCGAGAAGCGGAAAATCTGAAATTCACGCCTTGCCATGCCGTAGCTCCGCTCACTTTCAAGCCGTTTTCCGATGAGGCGAGCGTGCTGACGTTCGTGCCGGTGCTTTCCGCGATAAAATTCTCGCCCGTGATTTTGTTATCTTTCACCGCCGCGTTTTTAAAATCGATTTCGTATTCGGGCGATTGTTTATAATTTACGGTGAATTGCGTTTTTCCGTTCGCATATGCCGTAGACTTTAATTGCGTTTCCGTCGTCGAATAGACAAAGCCGTCCTGCGCGACGCTTTCTTCGGGCGTGATTACGATTTCTCTGTCGAGTTTCGCCGTCTGCGTTGTTGTTTTTGCGGTTTTCTCAAGACCGTTGTCGTACACGTAATTCACGGTATACGAAACGTCGGTATTTACGAAATCTTTGATGTAATTTTCGTACAACGCCGTTTTCTGAGTTTCGGTAAGTTTCGTATCTTTTTCGCGAGCCTGCTGAGCTACGTAAGTCATCGAACGCACATTGTCGTTTCTTGCCGCAAACGTATACACGTCTCCTGCTTTTATATACCCTATGCCGATAAATTCACGATTTCTGTTGTCCGTGCCGCCGTTTTCGCCGCGCAAGAGATTGACAAGCGAAGCGTACCACACCATCGCGCCGTCTTTTTCGCCCATTTCATCGGTAACAAGGTTGATGATCTGCGTTTTCGTGCCCGTATATTTTCCGTAAGTACCGTCTTCAAGCTTTTCCGCCCAGCCGTACTTCGCATTTTCGCCCGTAAGATTTTCTTCGGTGAGCGGCGCGTAAAGCGTTTCGTAATCAACGGGTGCGATGAACATACCGAAAACAACGTTCGGATTCAATTCTTTCAAATCTTCGTAGTCGCTTTTTTGCATATTCAGCTCGTAGCGGATGCCGTTCTGCGCGTAGTTTTCCGAAATTCTCACGCTTGCACCCTGACGGATCGTAAGAATTTCACTTTCCGCTACGTCGGCGTTTACGTTTAATTTCAACGCCGCGCCGCCGACGGCAAACGCTACGGCAAATGCCGCCGTCGCCGCGATCAATGCGTTTTTCTTTCTGATTTTCATTTTACTTTCCTCCCGTTAAAAATTTTTTGCCCGCGGTAAACTATCTTTCACAAAGATATCGTCCGCCGTCTGTTCATGCCAGTCCGAAGTCCGTATGATTTCGCTTTCTTTCAAAACGAAACGAACGGAAACAGAAGGCTTTTCGTACACGTTTTTTCTTGCTCGTTCTCTCATCTTAAATCCTCCTGAAAAATATTTGTTCCGAACTTTTTATAAAATCAACGCGAAAATGTGGTTTCCGTGGATTCTTTTCCGTTAAAATAGGCGTACAGCATTTTTGCAATCGGTTTCGGCGCGCTTTGCTTCGCCGTATCGGCGTGATTCGGCGAATAAAAAAGCCCGAACCCGTTTTCGTACGAAGAAATCAGATGTTCTTCGCACGTGGCAAGCCGAAAATAGAAAAACGTTTCTACCCACGGCATATTTTGCTTTACCGAATCGAGCATCATTTTCATTCTCTGCGCGATGGTTTCCTGCCCGTCCGAGCCTTTATACCGATCGTCGGTGAAGCCCACTTCCGTTGCCCACATTGTTTTTTCGCCGTCGCCGTATTTCACGAGAATATCGTGCCAGCCGAGATTGTACTTCGTCCACTCTTCGATTGCGGCTTCGTCCTCGTCTTTTTCCAACGCGGGTTGAAGATATGGATGCCACGCCACGATCTGCCAGTAATCGTTGTAATTCGTATTCGCGTACTCTTCGCCGGTGGGATGCCGCCGTTCTTGCACCGAAGAATACATCGCTTCGAGAAACGTTTTTCCCGATTCCATATACGTTGTGCCGGGAGATACGATTTTCGCCTGCGGATTCTTCGATTTTACGCCTTTATTCGCATAGTAGCACATATCGGCGGCGATATAGCCCGCTTCTTTTGCGGAATACGTGTTTGCGCCGTCGCCTTTGCCCGACCAGCCTGCGCGGTGAAGATATATGCCCTGTTCTTCGTCGTCCCACTCGTTGCCGGGTTCGAAAAAGCCGATTTCGGGAAATTCTTCGGCGATCAGCGCGTACGCGTTTTCGTACATTTTTAAAAATCGCAGATACGTTTCGCCGTCGTCGTACGGATCAGGCACGGAAGTTTCGTCGCCCACGTACCCGTAAGGATGAATGAACGTGTGACTCATTGCCAGAATACGCTCTACGCCCGCCGCTTTCAGCGCGGAAAGATAATCGTGGTATTTTTCGGCTACGTTTTTATTTAAATACAGTTCGTCGGACTTTTCCGCGCGGTACAGGATATTCGTATGGTGCATCCACACCCGCGCCGTTTTCACGCCGAGTTCGCCCATTTTTTTCGCCGTCCATTCGTTCGTTACGCCGCTATCCACCGCCGAGGGCATCGTTTCGGAAGTCAGCTCGCACATACCGAAAAGATATTTATCCTGTTCGGCTGCATATTCGGGCTGTTTTTTGCAACCTGCCGCCGCCGATACCCCGAAGAAGATCGCGCCGCATAAAACCGCGGAAACAATTTTCGAAATCAGTTTTTTCATTTTTTGCCCCCGTTTTTATTCTTTTGCCTTTTGCTTTCGCCGCGCGCCGCCGCAACTACGCCAGCCGCGGCAACCGCCGCGATCGACGCAAGCGTGCCGCCGTGATTCAATATGCCCGAACAGCCTTTTTTCTTTTCTTCTTTCACGGGCTTTTCGGCAAACGCGGAAGAATCGTGCGACGGATCGTAATCTTCGCTTTCCGTAGGAACGGAAGTTTCCAGCGAAAAAATTTCGAAATAACTTATTTCCGCCGTTCCGTTTTCCGCCGAAAACGACGGTGCAACCGCGTTCGTCCTTTCTTCCGTAAGCACGGCTTTGAAAGCGGTTTCGTACAATTTTTCCTGCGGCTCGTCGTTTCTTCTTACGCCGGCTTCGATTCTTCCGTTTGAAACGGTAAGCGCAATCAGCACGTCGCCCGAAAGCGCGCGCTTTTCGTGAAACGTTTGCGCCGCACCCTGCGCCGAAAAACCGTTTTCGCCGCAAATCAACGCCGCGTTGCCAAACGATATTTTCATTTCGCCCGCAATTTTCGCGCTTACGTACAGGCGAAATGAGAGAAATTTTTCTTTCGCCGCCACCGCGCCGCCCTGTTTCAGCACGGCTTTGCCGCCTGTAATCGTTACGTTACCGCTTACTTCCGCCGCAATTTCGTCACTTTGAAAATCAACGATCAGTTCCGCGGGCGGCAACGCGTTATCTTCGGCAAACGCTTTATTTTTCACGCCGCCGAACGAGAAAAACAGGAAAAACGCACAGCACGCAAGCGCGGTAATCGCCGCAAGCGCCGCCGATATACAACCGAATTTTCGTATCGTTTTCATTTTCCGCTCCTCCCGCGATACGGCGATATATTTGTAACAGAATAATTCGAAATTCTGAAACTTGCCGAATTCAAGCCAACGATCGCCGCATAGCCGCACGTATTTACGCCCGTTACCGTGAAAATCGGCGACGACATTTTTTCCGCGCTTTCGTCGGCGCGCTTCATATACAGCTTCGCCGTGGAATTTTCCGCAATCACCATTATGTTATAAACGGCGGATTTATCGCCCCAGAGATCGTAAGAAATCGGCGCGTTTCCGAATTTCCACGAAGATTTTTCCGTATCGCTCGCCGCGAGATACGTGCCGCAATAAACTTGCCCATCCGCGCCCGTGTACGTTTGTTTGCCCTCGGTAAAATCGGGGTTGTACCAGTTGTAAAAGAAAATTCCGTCCGTTTCCGTTGCGCTTTGCGCCGCGTATTCCTTGCCGAAACTCACGCCGAGCATCGCGCCCGATTTCAGCTTCGGCAAATCGAACGAGCCGTCCGGATTCTGCTTCACGTTTCTTTCGTCCGTTACCCGCAAATCGAAGCGCATAATCCATTCGGAATACTCTTTTTTCGGAGCGAAATAGCCGTAATTTTTACATTCGCCGAATAAAAGACTGCCCTTTTTCCCTTCCGCGTACACAAGCGGCAGATTGACTTCCGCGCCCACGTAATACGCCGAACGATTGATATAATATTCCTTCACGGAAAGTATGCCGTCGGAAGCTTCTATTTCCGAAATCTTCACGCCCGAAAAATCGTTGCTCACCGATTCCGCTTTCGAATTTCTGCTTACGTACCGCACGAAAAGCGCGTCGTCGATTTCTATTTTCGCCGTATCGCCCGCCGCTTCGTTTCCCGTTTCGCCCGTGCGATAAAGGCTCAGCGCAAAATTACCGGTCGTATCGAAATTATCTAATTCGTGAGTTACGCCGTTGGCTTCGATTTCGAGTTTTTCGCCGAATTTTCCGCGAAACAAAAGCGTATTTTCGCCTTCGGCTACGGCTTCGGCGGAAAGCGGCACAAACGCGCGGATTTCAGATTTTGCATACCACACAAGCACGGTTTTACCGTCCTTTTTGCCGATTCCCGCAAAATTTTCGCTCTTGTCGCACCCGAAACGCACGCCGACATAGCTGTTTTGCGGCGTTTCCGCTGCGGAATAATACCATTTAAACGATAATTCAAACGTCTTTTCCGTTTCGGTATTCGCTTCTACGGCGGTATTCGACCGCAACCCCCGCCCGGCGGAAAGCCCTACGCGATTTGCCGCGCCGCAATACACCGCTTTTTCGCCGTATCTGCCGCTGATCGTCCAGATTTTTCCGTTCTGCGATTCGTCGGGATAGGCAAGTTCGTCGTGTGTGAACGCGCTTTCGAACGTCGTTTTTCCGTTCGATTCTATCGTAAAAGAAGTAACGTCTGCTTTTACGTTCTGTCCGCAAAAAGCGAGATACCCGTCCGCAGAAACGCCGTCGGGCTCTTTTCCGTCCGCCGCGCCGTAGGTTACGATTTCTTCGGCGATTTTTCCCGCCGCGCCCGCTAAAACGCGCATTTCGTAATTTCCGTTTTCGCGCTTTTTCAGATTGATCTGCACCGTGCAACGATGATCATTCGCCGAGTTCGCGCGAATCGCTTCCGTTTTCTCGTTCTGTACACGGTTTTGTTCCGCGCTCGCGTCGTTCAATACGCCCGAAATATCGGCGGAATGAAGCGAAACGGACTTTTCTTCCAGCCGCAGCACGTGTTTTGCGCCCTTTGTGAAATCACCCGCATTCTTATTGCCGAACGCCAACCCGAGCCAGCCGTTACCGCTCGTTTGCGTAAGAGTAAACGTGATATTGCAATCGCCTTCGATTTTATACTGTCTCAGCGTGATGGCGGGCCCCCATTCGTCGGCAAGATTCAGGCGCAGCACGTTGTATTGTTTCTGTAACGAAACGGAAGACTCGTCCGCGTTCCAACGGCGCGAATCGAGCGTCTGCGCGTCGAAATTATCGAAAAATATTCTTTCCTCAGAGGTGGCGGCTTCACACGTTTTCGTTTCGCCGCGCGGAATCACAATCGCTGCCGCGACGAAGCAACACGCCGAAAGAAGCGCGATCGTATTCGAATGTTTATGCTTCATTTTTCTTTCTCCCCGTTTAATTCGCTTTCGCAATCAGTAGCTCACGTCGGGCGTAAGCTTATCAATCACGATTTTCGCGACGATCACGAGCGGCATATTGATTGTGGAAAACACCACGCCCGTTGCCGCCGATTGAATGATACTGTCTTCCGAGCCTTGCACCGCTTCGAAAATATACCAGCCCACCGTCATATACTTATTCTGCGCGCCGCCCGAAAGCGCAAGCAACATCGGTTGCATCACGAACGACGAGCTTGACATTACCGCCGTAAGCACAAACACGCCGATCGTGGGCATGATGAGCGGAATCGTGAAAAAGGTAAGCTCGCGCCAAAACCCCACGCCGTCTAACGTAGCCGATTCCACGATTTCCGCGGGGATTCGTTGCATTGCCCCGCACATTAAAATCACGTTTGAGCCAAGCCCCGCCCAGATACAAAATACGTAGATGATTTTCCAGAGATAATCGTTACCGAGCGAGAGATACGATACCTCGCGCCCCGTAAGCTTATTCAGCATAAAAGCGAAAGGACCGAATTCCGCGGAAAACATATTGCGGAAAACCATTGTAAGCACCACAAGCGAAATCATCGACGGAAAATAGAAAAGCACGCGGAATAGCTTTTCGCCCGGTACTTTTTTATAAAACGCAAACGCCGTAATTACGGCAAGCGGCAAGATCATAAGATTGATTGCGATCGCGCGGAAAGAATTGAGAAACATCGCCCGATCCGCCGCATTTTTGCCCAGAATCATATTGCGGAAAATTTTCGAGTAACGCTCCGTGCCCCAGAACACGTATTTTCCCGTGGTGACGTCGAACCGCGAAAAAGTCAGGCGAAAAGTATCCGCATTGATATACAGCCAGAATACGAGAAACTGCAAAATCGGGTACGCGAGCATCAGGGCGATGAAAATTTTCGTGCCCGCGCCGTTTCCGTATTTGCTTTTTCCTCTTTTTTGAATCGTTTCCATATTTTGCTCCGCTACCGCGCTTTATTCAAGACCAAGCGCCGCTTTCCAGGTGGGAAATTCTTTGCTTACCGCGTCGAACACGCTTTCGAAGCCTTCCGCGCCCGTCTGCATAATCTCTTTTCCCGTAAGCGCAAGCATTTTTCTGCCCGCCGTTTCGCTGCCTACGCCCGCGAATATCGTGGGACGTTTATACGTGAAAATTCTCGAATAATCTTTATAATCCGTATGGTTGCCGGGGTAGAGATACAAATTCACGTCGCTTTCCGTGTACATTTTAAAGCAACTCTTCTGAAATTCCGTCCAATCGTAACCGTCTTTGCCCGCTGTGAGCGCAATGGGATCGTAATTGAACGGGCGCATACAACCAGTGCTTTTCGTGAACGCGAGGAGCTGTTCTTCGTTGCAAAGATACGCCAGAAACTCTTTCGCCAGAGATTTATTCGTGGCTTTCGAAGGCACGAACATAATGTCGTCACCCGAAACGAAATTGATTTTCGTATTCGTACCGTCTTCGTTTTTCATACAGTTTTCGCTGTAAGGAATATTCATCATTTTCATCGTGAATTTTTCGTTACCGCCCGCACCGATAAATTCTTTCATTTCGTTTTCGAGAAAGCTGCCGCCGAGAATCATTGCCGATTTCCCTTCCACGAACGCCTTTTCCGCTTCCTGAATGGTTTTTTCTTCTACGTTTGCCACGGTATGATTCCACGCGGCGTTTTTCGTGCCGCGATCTTTCACGATAATGCTTTCCCAGATATCAATCGCCTTTTGTATTCCCGTCTGCTTCCATACGTCGGGCGAAGCGAAATCGAAGAAATCGTAAAACGAGCCTTCGCCTTCTATTCGCGATTCGTAAACGCCCTGCTGCTGCGCCCACCAAACGTAAATAGGAAATTCAAACCAGTTCCACCCTTCCGCGCCGCTCCACGAAAACGCGGCTACTCCTTCGTTGGCGGTTTCTACGTCGGAACAATACTCGATCAGCTCCGCTACCGTTTCGGGTGCGGCGTTCCACGTGCCGCCCGTAGAAGAACGCGGCGTTTTTTTCAACATATCTTCGTTGTACACGATACTGCATTCAAGGCTCGCCCACGGCATTACGTATGGATGATAATCCCCCTGCCCCGCAAGCCTTTGCATATAGCTCTTGTTCCGAGCTTCGGGCGAAAGATATTCAGCCACCGTCTTTTCGCCGCCGCTCGTGCGCACTTTCGAAGCATACACTTCGTCGAGCGGTTCGATATACCCTGAAGTTACCCACGTAGCCCAGTCGCCGCCCTGCGTCATAAAGATATCCGGCACGTCGGTACCCGATTTTAAAATCGTGCCGGCGCGCGTCGTAACCGATCCGTCTGGAACGAGTTTATACGTTACGCCGTCTTTGCCGTCGCAAAATTCTTTCGCTGCGTTTTCCAGCCATTCTTTACCGTAACCGCCCACATAGTAACGGATCGTAAGACAGTTTTCCGCCGCTCCCTTTTTTACGCCGCACGCGCCGAATACGCCGGCCAAAGAGACCGCCGACAACGCGCAAGCCGCAATTTTACCGAATTTTTTCATACTTTTTATCTCCCTTGCGTTTCTTTTGAAACGACTTTATTTTTTTCGATTTTTACTTTTGTTTTCGGCATTTGATTTCAGCTTTTTTCAGCCTTTAATGCCGCCGCCCATATTCAGCCGCATAATCTGCTTTTGAAAACAGGCGAACAAAACGATGATCGGCACAACCGATAAAATCATGCAAGCAAACAGTTTCGGATAATCAAGCTGATATTCGCCCGTTTTGATATTATCGGAAATATACTTGATGCCCGTAGACAACGTCTGATGCGAATTATAGAAAAGATATGCGCCCGTATAATCGTTCCATTGACCGATAAAATTAAGTATCCAGATTGCCGTGAGCGTGGGGAAGACTTGCGGAAGATAGATGAAAAAATAGATTTTCCATTCGCTTGCGCCGTCTAACATCGCGGCTTCGCGGTAGGCGTTCGAAACACCTTTAAACGCGCCCGTAAGAAGCAGGAAATTGAAACCGAACGCGGAGCTTGTGAGCAGCACCATCGCTATCAGGGTATCCATCAGTTCCAGCGCGTTGAGCAGTTTAAATGTAGCCGCAAGCGTGCCGGATACAGAAAAGAACATGACGAGCAGCCCTAAAAAATACACGACGTTTCTGCCGAAAAAGCGGAATTTGCCCACGATATACGCCGCGCACGCCGTAACGAACACCGAAACCGTGGGGCAGATCAAGCTGAGCGTAACGGAATTGAAAAACATTTCGCCGATCGGAAATACGGAAAACATTTCCGCGTAATTTTTCAATCCCGCTTCGCCCGACGGCATAGAAAACGGATTGCCGGAGAAAAATTCCTGCTTCGTTTTCAGCGAATTCAGCACAAGCCACAAAAAGGGAAATATCAACGTGAGCGAATACAGCGAAAAAATCACCGACATCACGATGAGTATTTTTTTGTACGCGGGATTTCTCTTCCCTTCGTCTTCGTTTATTTGTCTGATTTTATTTTTCATCGAAAATATCCTCTGCCGTTTCTTCCGTTTTCGGTAACACCCTGATCAGAACGCTTGCGGAAATTGTTTTATCCGTCTTTTTCCGCGCCGTAATCACCGCGCTTCCCGATCCTACGAGAAGCACCGCGCCATCGCCGTTTACGATTGCCGCGCTTTCGTTGCCGCTTACCCATTCGATTTCCGTACCGTCGCTGATGGTCGCTTTCAGATAAATCACGCCGTACCGCTCGGCGATAATTTCACGCGCGCCCTCGATTTCTATCGCGGCGAGCTCGCTCGGCAATACGTTTTTCTCTTCTTCCGTGGCTTCGATTTGCACGGGATTCGTATTCGCGTTGCCGCCGCAAGCCGACGCGCACAAGACGAACAAAACCGCCGCTATCACCGCAAAATTTCGTTTTTTCATCGTTTATTCCCCCGTCTTTTCTCCAAACAACGTATCTAAAATCACCTGCGTATATATTCTTGCCATATAGTCGGACGGGTGATTTACGTTGTCGCCGAATAGTCGGACGGGTGATTTACGTTGTCGCCGAGCATATCTTCGATTTTTTTGCGTTTCAACAGACTGCGTTGCACGGAATACACGTTTGCAACCGCCACGCCCGTTTCGCTCGCCGCGATTTTTTCAAGCGTTTTTTCGTATTCCGCAAGATCGGCGGCGCAAAGTCGAATTGTATCGTCAGAAGCGTCGATAAGCTTCGGATTCGTCTGCATACACGAAACGAGAAGAATACTACAATCGACGTTTTCCTCTCTCACGTACGCAATCATTCGCCGCACGTTTTCTTCGTAAGAAGCCGCCGAAGTTCCTTTGCCGTTATCGCACCAGCCGCCCGCGTCGTTTGCGCCGATGGCGATAATCGCAAGCGATACTTCGTTTTTATGCGCCTGCGCCAAGGCGAATTTTTCTTTCGCGCTCTTTAAAAAGGATTCGCCGCCGCCCACGGCTTCGTCTTTTCCGTCGATCAACGCAACGTATTGCGCCGAATGTATGCCCGGTTGCGCGGCATTATACAACGTAGCATCGCCACCCGAATAGTACGCCATGCCTTCTTCCACCATTTTCGCCCACATCGGGAAGTTGCCGCTGACGCCCGCGCCCGCCGCGATGCTGTCGCCGAGAAGAAGAATTTCCACGCCCTTTTTAAGGGCGGCGTTTTCTCTGAATTTCGAAAGCGTTGCGCCCGATTGATTCGCCCGTACGCCCTTGTATTCGTTGGTACGCACATAGGTGCATACGTACTGCGCCGGATAAATCTCACCCGTCGTGTTTGCCACGGTGCGGAAATCGCCCGAATATTTCCATTGCCCGACTGTTTCACCGCCCTGTCTGAAAAATGCCGAGCGCGAAAGCGCGGTAATCGAGCTGCCTGCGGGGAAAGACAATTTTCCGTTTTTCACCGTGTAATCTTTGCCTTCCCTGTAAAGCGTGCGAAGATCGTTTGAGCGTACTTCCAGCGCAACGCCGATCGGAAAAGCCAAAGATACGTCGTCAATGCCGCCGCGCTCGTTTTCAAGCAGGAAAAAGCCTTCGCCGTACTGCACCTGACTTTGATAAAACGGCGTAAAAAACTTCTGCTTGTCGTATTCGGCGCAAGTCAGCGCGCTTTTCGCCGTCAGTTCAAAAACTTTTTCCACGGGTAACAATCCTTCCGCGTTTCCGTTGACGGCGGTATCTTCGTATTTTTCGGGCAAATCGCCGCCGTTTACGCAAATATTGAATTGCGGATAATATCCCGAAGCGGGGACTTCCGCAGAACAAGAAGCAAAGAGTATGCTTGCGGCAAGCAGGCACGCCGATAAAGTAAATTTTCTGAATTTCATCGCTGTTCTCTCCCCGTTTTTGTTTGCGCCTCAGCGGCTGCGGTCAAATCGGTTTTCAACGCCACGTCGTCGATACAAAAACTTATCTGCATTTCTTCGCCTTTGCCGTTATGCGCGAAAATTTCGAGCGTGATTTCGCCGCCGTTTTCCGCCGTAAATTCGCCTGTGTGCAATACGCTTTCGCCCGCCGCAAGCGAGTTCGTTTTGAATACATGCGTTTTGCCGTCGGTTTTCACGTTGCAAAAAACGAACGCGTCGCCGGAAGCGGGACGGTCAATCATCTTGATTTTCGCCGAAAAACGATATGTTTTTCCGGCTGTTACGGTTGCCCGCGGAATTAAAATCACGCCCGCGAACGCCGCCCGCCCGGCAGAAACTTTCAACGCCTTGCCGCTTCCGTCTTGCGGTATTTCTTCGGCATTATCGGTGAGAGAAACATTTACCCCGTCGTAATTTTTCGCAATTTTGCGATAATTTCCGCTACCCGCATCGTTTTCTAACGCGGCGTATTCGAAATCTTCGCACAACGGATCAAGCCCTTTGCTTACAACAAGTTCGAAAGAATCGGAAACCGACGTTCCTTTCGCGGTAAGCGTGATAGTAGCCCTTCCTTCGTTTACGGCGATAAGCTCGCCGTTTTCTCCGATTTGCGCAACCGAAACATCCGAGCTTTGCCATTCTTCTTTAAACCAGCCGCAATCTTGCGGCAAATATTCGCAGGATAAAAACGTGCTTGTTCCCGCGCGCATCGTATTATTCTGCGGCTTGCCCGAAATCGCAATTTCGCATACGCGAGGCGCGCCGCCTACGTACAGCACGAACGAATCGCTTAGCGATTTTTTGCCCTTTACTCTCACGCCGATTTCCGTTGCACCCTTTCCGTGTACGCGCACCTTGCCTTTCTCGTCGATCGTTGCTACGTTATCGCTTGTCGAATACCATTCCGCCGAAAATTCATCTGCGTTTTCCGGCTTGGAAGCATAACTCAGCGTAAACGGCTCACTCGGGAACGATACGGTATCGTTTTCGGGACGGCCTGTCAATTTTAAAGACGTCACGGGAGTTTCATCGTTCTTCACTTCGATCGTCACTTTATCGGAAATTTCTCTTTTTCCGATCACGCTCGCCGAAATTACGATTTTTCCGGCCGACAAAAGCGTTACCGTTCCGTTTTCGCTTACCGTAGCCACGCTTTGCCCGTCGCAATACCAACGCACGGCGAAAGGTTCAACGTTTTGTTCGGGCGAATATTCCACGCCGAGTTGCACGCTTTTTTCGGAAAGGTCTACCGCGGTTTCGGGCGCGCCCGTGATTTTTAAAGATTCAACGGGATGCAGCGCGCCTGCGTTTTCATTATTGGCGCAAGCGCCGCCGAGAGATAAAACCGCCGCGAGAATAAACGAAACGGCGCAAAATCTTCGCCTGTTGAACATTTTTTCTTTCATTTCCCTTCCTCCGTTTCAACCTGCAAATATGCGTAAAATTTAAATTTTCGAAATAATTTTTCCGAAAACAAATGCATATTGCGGCCCGATTTTCTATCAATCGGCTAAATTATATCACACGGATATAAAAAAATCCACCCCCGCCATTGACGAAAAATTTCTATTTTTTGAACTGATTTTGCTTTCGGAAATAAAATATCCGATTGCCTTCAAATTTTACTTGACGGCGGCAAATAAAGCAACTATAATGGTCATAAGAGGTGAAATATGATCAATCTGACGATGGACACAATCCGCACATGCCCGTACACCGCATTGATCGTGAATACGGAAAACACGCGACACGTACACGAGTTTTGGGAAATTACCTACACCGTAAGCGGCAAACTGACGAACATTGTAAACGAACGCCCCATAACGTGCGATCCGTTTACGCAGTTTTTGATTATGAAACCGGGCGATATTCACGAAATCAAGCCCGATAACGGCGTTTCTTCGCCCTACGAGGGGAAATTCTATCACCGCGATATTTACGTAACCGATGAAAAAATGCAGTCGATTTGCAAAGAAATCGCGCCGAATTTATACGAAGAATTGTCGGCGCAGACCGAACCCGTATTTATAACGCTTCGGAATAATATTCTCGAATGTCTTGAAGCAACGCTGAATTTATTTAATTCTTTCGAGCAATGTTCCGCGTCTACCGCCGCGCTGTTTCCCGCAATTCATACCTCTATCGTAGCCATGTTGCTCGGATTATATATCGAGAACAAGATTCGACATCACAAGCAATTTCCGAAATGGATTGAAGATTTTTTCAAAAAACTGAACACGGAAGAATTTTTAACGAAAAGCGTAACGGAAATCGTGGACGAGCTTTCATACAGCCACAGTTATATCTGCCGATCATTCAAAAAGTATGCGGGAAAAACGATGATGCAATGTATCAACGAAGCGAAAATACGCTATTCCACGATTTTATTGATGAACAAAACGATATCTGTACTCGAAGTGGCTTTGCGGCTGAATTATAAAAGCCAGAGCGCGTATATCACCGCTTTCAAATCGATATACGGCACTTCGCCGAATAAATGGCGTAAAGAAAATCTTGCGCAGAAACACTTTTCCGCGCAAGAATATTGGGGCGATTTCGTGGTATTGGAATAAGAAAACATTTACAAAATCAAAAAAATAAACACCAACCGAAAATCGGATTGTTCAATTTTAAATAATAATAACCTTATGAAAAATTTTGCATTTTAAATACAAAAAATTAAAATGAAGTCTTATAATTGTATTGACTTTTATTTATATTTGCGACATGATAACCGTATGAGAAACAACAATATCAGCCAACGGCTCAAAACTTTAAGAAAAAATTCAGGCAAATCGCAGGCGCAAATCGCTGAACTCAATGGCACGGTTACACAACCCGCTATTTTTCCGCTATGAACACGGACTTACCGATGTGCCGAACGACGTTTTGCTTTGGTATGCCGTTGACTTTCGCTTTTCACTGTGCTACAACGCCGACGAAAGGCGATAAATCGGACGGAAAAACGACATAGAAAAACCGAGCGTTCAGAACACTCGGTTAAAAGTTGTGATGTATTTATCGTTTGATTTTAAGTCCGAAATAATCTCTTGTAAAAAACAAAACGAACTTTGAATTTTCATCAAGGTTCGTTTTATTCTTGTTTGCGTGTGTACTACAAAATCTCGTTTTTGAAGCGATTTTCGATAGTGTGTCGGACGATAAGCTCTTTTTTGCTACAAAATCTTTCAAAAATTTCACTTATTTATTTTAATCTTATCTATATTAGACCTCTTTTCAAGGACAAATACTGCTTTTCCATTCGTTGTTAATCCTTTAAAGAATGGAATTGGCTTGCCACTTTGCGCTCCGTACAACTGAGGATTAAAGTCATTTTCTTTTCGCCACAATTCATTCATGAAAGCAGAAAAATGCATCCATCCATCGATATCGGCACCCTCTTGAACAATACTTTTGGCTATTTTAATTATTCTATCCACCTTCTGACTTGAATTTTCAGTTTTCTTTGCTTTTCCTTTTCGATTATTGTTCGGCTGTTCTCTTGTCTTTAACAGTTTATCAATAGAAATAAAAATATCACATGCACGTCTAAATGATTGCGGAGTTTTATCTTCTCCTGCACCAATCACAATTAAATTGTCGTTTCTAAAACGCATAGCAAGATTCGTAAAATCACTATCGCTTGTTGCTAAACAAAAACAGTCAACATTCCCCTTGTATAATATGTCCATTGCATCAATTATCATTTTGGAGTCCGTAGCATTCTTACCACTTGTAAAAGTAACCTGCTGTATCTGTTCAATAGAATACTCTAACAAAACCGACTTCCATCCATTGGCTTTGGGGTTTGTAAAATCGCCATACAAACGACGGTATGTTACTTTTCCATATTGACTTAATTCATCCAAAATAATAGAAAAGTAGTCACTTGATATATTATCGGAATCTATCAGTAAAGCTATTGTTCTGTCTTTAATTTCCATATAAACGATTTCCTTAAAGCGTACTTTTGCTGCTGTATTACAAACAAGACTGTTGTTCTAAAATCAAAATGTCGGTCTGCAAGAAAAGACTTACAGACCGACACACTTGGTGCGGATGAAGGGACTCGAAGCCGCAGCCGATTCGACAAACGCCTTTATTTAAAAGGGATTCAGCCGATTTTCGCCCATTCTCTGCCCCAAAAATCACAGCCTTCTTTTTCCTTTTTCATGCCCCAAAAGAAAGTCCGCCTTCAGCGAACTTTCTTTTTTTACCCACCGCTTATTGTGCGATAATACCCGACGCAACCGGAAACTTAGGATCTTTTCGTGTGAGCGAAAGCATTCTGCGCGCCGAACCTTCCGGAGAATTTTTTCCAGACTCCCAAGCTTCCACCGTTTTCACGGAAACCCCCATGTATTTCGCAAACAACGCTTGCGTCAGCCCCGTTTGATTCCTGATTTCTTTGATTTCCGATGAAGTAAACGATTCCAAAGGCATTACAGACAAAGTTGTCTTTCTCGCTTTCAGATTTCCTTTTTCGTATTCGATTGCTTGTTCCAATCCTAATTTGATTTCATCGTAAAGACTCATATAATGCCTCCCTTTTTTCTTATTTTTCGTTCTCTTCAAGTTGTTTTTCCAAGACGGCAATCAAACGTCGTAAATCGTTGCACTCTTCTTGCGACAAATTCTCTTTTTCTTTTTTAGTATATGCCGTAAGCAAATAAATTTTCTCGTATACCTCGAAATCAACGTAAATCACCCGAGCCCCGCCGCTTTTGCCTCGATGTTCAAAAGCAAAACGCATTTTTCGAACGCCGCCCGTACCACGAATTACATCGCCTACCTTCGGATCGGATAACAGTTCGGACTGCAATTTGCGCAAATCCAAATCGGTCAATCCCAAATCTTCCCACTTCGATCGAAACAAGGGCAACTCTATAAAAGAACGCGTCATAAAAAACTCCTTTGTATGTTTGTATTTATATTATACCCTATTTAATAGGGGTTGTCAATACTTTTTTTAAAATTTCCCGAAAAAACTTTTTTTAAGCGGAAAAGCCCGCGAACGACGCGGCTTTTTCTAATAGCCTTTTTAGCAGCACTACCGAAACGGCGGGGCAAAGCGAAATCCGACGTCGGATTTGAGCCGCTCTCCCCTTTGCGGCAAAGTTGCCCGAATTCTATCGGGCGGCGCGCCGATATTTTCTTTAATATAAAGCCTTTTCCTATTACCCTAAAATTTCCGAACACGTTTTTGCCCTTTGCTCTAAAATTTTCGAACGCTTTCCCTTAAATTTCCGTACGCAAACCGTCCGCTTTTTTTCGGGCAAATGCGCTATAAAAATTTCCGCCCTTGCAACGCGCAAAGACGGCTGTTTTTCTATAACGGAAATCGGCGCGGCTTTCCCGCGCTTTTTTTCGTTCGTCCTTTTCTATTCTCGCTAACAGTTACCAAAGCCGAATCGCTTTTCTACGTTTCGTTATGTAGCCCGAAGCAATCGCAGGCGCGCCCGTTCGGCAGATACCCCGAATCGCCGCACTTCTCGCAATACGGCTTCGGAAGAAGTTCGTCCGGATCGATTCGCAGCTTCAGAAGCACGCGCTTCCTCTCTTTCAGCAATGCCGATTTGCGCGCCAAATGCGCCTCGGATTTTCCCGTGGCGAATACTTCGTCTTTCGCAAGCTCGATTTCAAGTTCTTTGAGTTCCTTCTCGATTTCCTCGAATCTCGAATCTTTCTTCGCTTTTTCTCGCGCCTTGTCCGCCCGGCGCAACGCCGAATCTTTCAGTCTTGCGTAATATCTTTCGCGTTCCGCGCGATCGTCGGCGTTCCGAACGTCGGCAGAAATAAACGGCTTCGCGTTTTTCTCTTGTTTTCTCGCCGTCTTTTCCGCTTCCTTGCGCTCTTTCTTTTTCTTTCTGATAAGCTTTTCCGATACCTTGATCGTCAGCTCGTTATAATGCGCTATGCGCTTTTTATGTTCGATAACAATCAAGCCCGCGCCGATTAAAGCAGAAATCGCGCGTCTGATCGTCGGCTCGGAATACGCCATCGTATGCACCATCGACGCGTACGAGCCTTTGAAACAATTCGTCTTTTCGTTGAAATTATGGCGGCGAATCCGGGAAAGAATATTGAATTCCGTTGCCGTCATCGTGCGTGTTTCACTTTTTTCCGTTGCCTTATCGTAAAATAAAAACGGCGTATCGCGAAGCTCGAAGTCTTTTTCGTCGTAACCTTTGCCCGCGCCTTCCGGATCCGTTACTTCGAAGCCGCCGCGCGCATTGCGCGTGATTACGTTGTTTTCTTGCAGGAACTTTGCGGCGTTAAAAAGCGACGTTCTGCCGAAGCCGAGCGTTTTCACCATGTCTACGAATTTTTCGCCGTATCCGCCGCTTTTCGTAAACGAATACGCCGCGCTTGCCAACGCAAGCGACGCGTTATTCAATTTTCTTCCGCCTACGATCTTACCCACGTAAGAATCGGGCGTCTGAATCATTGTGATTCGCTTTGTTTCCGCTCCGTACATTGCTTTTTCTTCCTTTTTTATCAGCCTTTCTATTTTCGCCGCAACCGGGAAGTTCCTGCAGTTCCCGCGTACGGTTGTTTTCTTCGTTATTTCGTTGCGACCGATTCCACGATCATCGAGCCGAGATATAACTTCTCGCCCTTCTGTACTACGATTCCGCGTTCTTTCAGTCTTTCCACGGCTTTCGAAAAACGCGAATACGACATTTCCAGAAACCGCGCGGTATACGCGTAATCGATTCGTTTTCCCCCGTCCGCGCTGCTGTACGGCAGAACTCGGATCAGATACCGGAGTATTATCGTTTCCGTTTCGTCGATTTTCTTGATTTTATCGATCAGAATCGCGTTTTTCACTTCCTGTCCCCTTTTCGGCTTTGCCGTTTTCGATTCGGCCCTCCGAGTTCGGGAAGCTACGCTCCCTCACTCGTCGGGAGGTGTGCGGCGCGCCGCGGCTTTTTCGTTTTAAACAGCCGCCGTTCTGTGGCGTTCGGCGGTGTGTGCCCGCTTTTCAGCCGTGCGCCCCTGTCTTGTTCGCCCCTCGGTGCGAACCAAGGCACGCGCGCACCGACCTGCACATCTGCACACACCTTCCTTCCCGAACGCCACCCGCGCCGCCGCGCTCCTTTGCAATTAGATGTGCGAAGCCCCCGTCGGGCTACCCTGCCTTTTCGTACCGCCTTTCGCTTGTTCGCTCTTTTTTTTCTCGCCTTCTTCTTCCTTTTCCTTTTCCGCTCGTTCTATCTCTTTCAATTGCTTTTCCAGCAGTTTCCGCTGCCGTTCCGCTTCGTACTCGCCATTGAAATACTTCGGGAATTTCGTATAAAATATACTGTTCGTTTCCTGAAACTCGTCGCCCGTGTTCCTGATTCCCTCAAACAGAGAAAAGTCGTTCATTCCACCCTCGCTTCTGTGTACCACCCGCTTCCGGTACAAGCCAAGTATTCCGTCCGTCGAATATCTCTTCGCCCGCGCTCTTCGGAAGATTACCGTCCACACCGCTTTTTCCGCGATCGTTTCTCCGCCTTGCCCGTTCGTGATATGCAATACTTTTTCCTGCGTGCCGTACGCGTTTTCCATGCGCACGTACCGCCGCGCTATCGGCATGTAGATCCGCCGTGCCAGATACGCAAACAACGTTCGCGTTTTTCCCGTGTAGCTCGCTTCTTCGTCCGTGGCGTTGTACTTTTCCGCCAGCTTTTCGTACATCCATTTTTCCAACCCGAAAAACGGCAGTTCCACTTTCGGCTTCTTCGATTCCACGATCCTGAATTCCAACGCCATTTCCGTGATGTCGCTCGACACCGCTCCGTTCCTTTGGCTGTCCATGATTTTCCGGTAATACGATACGTATCTGATCGTCGTCGAATGATTGTGCATTTTTTCTTCCACGTTGTACAAATCGTTTTTCGGATTCACTTCTATATCGTCCGCTTTTACTCCTGCGTTCGTGTTCTGATTCCCTCGCTCCTTATCGATTTCAGGATCGTACGAAATTGCGATTTCATACCCGTTTTTTATAGGATCGTCCGGTTTCATGCTTCTGCCCAAACGCTCCGAATCGTAATTCTTCCGATGTGAATACGTAGATATCTTTTCAGCCTCTTCCGGATCTCGCTTTAAATAATCCAGATCGTACTTCGGAAAATACCCAAGCGTTTCTCGCTTGAAATCTACCCGCACGCCCTGCGTGGAAAAGATCAGCGAATTCGGCGCGTCGTATACGTAATACAGTTGCGCATAGTCCACAAGCGTTTCGTATATCGATATCGTTACGATTCCGTTATTGAATTTTTCGCCGTATCTCTTCCACTCGTACCCGAACATATAATCCGCGTATTCGTAGCCGCAAAATTCTTTCAGCCGATACCCGAACAGTTCTTTCACTTTTTCGTCCTGCTCGTTTTCGTGTTCGCGCATATACTTCAAGGAATCGATAAAATCTCGCACGCCTTCTTTCGTGTACAATACATGCCGATCGATCGCCTGCCGCATAAACCGTTCCAACCGATCCCACGGAAAATACGGAAATTCAATTTTGCAATCGTGCATTTGTTCGAGCGCGATTTCGCGGAACGTCGTTTCTTGTTTCAGCACCATGTCCGTGCCGATGATCCCTTTTCCGCTCCGCGGCTTCCCCGTCAGAAAGATCGTGCCGGGGTTTTCGTTCAGAAGCTCTTCATTCTTCTCATCTTTCTTTTCAAGCCGCCGATCGCCTACCCGTCGCCGCCATTTATCGAAGATTACAAGTCCGATATATGCTTTCAGCCACCACGGCAGAAAACCAAGCGGCACGGATATATCGATCGCGAACTTTACCACCTGCGAATACGCTTTCACTCCGTTCACCGAATCGAGCGCCGCTATCGGAAAATAAAACGCGTAGGCGAATGTTTCAAGAAAAATCGTAAATAAATTGAAATTATACAGCCATATCAGTATCAACGTTATTCGGTAAATTCTTTTTTCCCGGATATACACAGCAAAACTTTTTACGTACCGATACGTCGGCGAAATCACGCCGCGCTCTATTTTCAGCCACGCTCTGAGCGGCAGCGTTTCTTGCCGCTCTTCGCTCTCTTCGCTCCAACGCTTCGGCTCGCCTTTCAGCTTTAAGCTCAACTTTTTTATCAGCCATATGATCAGAATGATCATTCCAAGAAAATACACGTACGGCATAAGTCGCGCCGCCCATTCCGCAAGCCATATATTGAACTCCGTAAAATTCTTTTTGTCGAATATGGCAAGAAATAACGTGTTACATTTTTCTTTGAATTCTTCCCATTCGATCGGCAACAACGACGGCATTTCCGACGGAATTTCCGTCACCGTCGGTTGCACCGCGCCGTAGATCCCGAGCATGTCGGTGAAATAGTATAACGCCGATTTCCCGAGATCTTTCAGCGATTGCAGCACGCGCCTCGTCACCGAACCGAATCTGAATACCGTGAACGCAAGCGAGCCGAGAATCAGTATCACGCCGAGAATCGGATAGCTCGCCGCTGCCGCGCCGCGCCTTTCCTTCTTCTCTTGTTCGCTTATCTTCTCTTTCATCGTTTGCCTTCCCTCGCTTTCTTTTTCGTCAGAATATCTGACTGCACGTTCGCATTGCGTATATTACGAAATAGATGATCGCTACGATTGCCCCGACTTTCAATATTTTAAATAAACAGCCCATTTTTTCTACTTCCTTAGCAGCCATTTCACAAGTCTGATTGCCAGCACCACCAAAAGCAAAATCAGCAGAACCGGAAGCCCGATCGCAAGTATTTTCGCAAAAACGGAATCGTTTGCCTTATCCCAAAGCCCCGCAAAAAATTTGCCGATATCGTCGCCTATTTTCTGCAATGTGTTCTTTGCTGCCGAATCCGTATCCGTTGCAGACGTTGCACCGCCGTTCGATACGAACGATAAATCGCTCGTCCCGTCAATGAAAAAGAAATACGAATGATAGATTGCGTTTTCGTCGTTTACAAGTTCGCAGAAGATCATTCCGATTCTACCTACCGCTTTTCCGAGAATTCCGTTTTCCGATAACCCGCCGAAAAAGTTGTAGACTTTCGATCCCCGGATCTCTTCGCTCTCGTGCATTGTGATACACCCCGCGCCCGTTGAATTCTTGAAATAATAATTCAGATCGGATACTCGCTCTTTAAATACTGCCACCGAAAAGAATCCGTAAAGATTTTCGCGCTTCACTTCGTTACTGTACTTGAAGTACTGCGTTCCGTTCCCGCTGTAATTTAAATATAATATCGACCAATCCTGTCCGTACTGCTCGCACCATTCTTTATAGCATGTAAGCGGCACTTTGATTTCTTTCCTGTTTCCGTCGTAATCGATCTGCACCATGTTCATATACGTGTAAGTCGTATTCACCGTATACGTGCCGATTCCGTCATAACTCACCGAAATCTGATCTACCGTCGCTTTGTCGTTTATAATCGACATTGATTTCAATTCAAGAATCGCCGCAAGATCTCCGGACGTCAGCGCGTATATATCGGGATAATCTTTCACGCGAATCTTGCCCGAATACTTCGCCTTTTCCGCGAACGGTGTTTCTTTGTATTGCCGCATATAATTGATTTCGATCAGCCATTCGTCCGTAAAGTTTACGCATACGCCGTAAATTTTTCCGCTGTACGTATCTGCGTTCAATACGGCTTTCGCGTTCGCATAGCGATAATTATTCGTAATTCTCAACTCGCTTGCACTGCTTGTGATTTTATCTACGCGATACCCGCTTACTTCTCCGCCCCTTGCGTTCACGAATTCGTCGCCCGTATATACGTTCGACGTGTGCCGAATCTGCAGATAATGCCATTCGTCGGTAAGGTTATCCGTCACCAAAAACAATGAATGTTTCTGATACTCTATCGTAATTTCGCAAGACTTGCTTGCCGAATCGGTAGACATAACAATGTTCTGCGGTTGCACGTATTTTACGCCGTACTGTCTTTCAAACGCTTCCAGCGGCGCATTGACTTCGCTGCCGTATTCCGTCATAAAATTCGAATAGTCGTTATAGCGTTTCAATTGAGAAAGCTTCACCGCTTTTCCCGTGCTTTTCGTTACGTCCGGCGTGATTGTTTTTCCGTCGCGCGATACGGCTAAGCCGCCGTAATACACGTACTTCATCTGATATTCTTCGTCGGGAACGATTTGCGCGACTGCCGTGATGTTCAGTCCAAACAAATCCGATTGATACTTCACGGGAATCCGCACGTTCAATCCGTTATCTTCGATACTCACGCCCACCAGCGCGTCCGAATCGCCCGTTACCGTGAAATCCTCTTTCTTCAAATCGAACAGCCAGCCGCACGAATTCAAAAGCCGCTCCTCTATATCCGCATACTTATACGTAAGCGTAACCACCCCGTCTTTTTCGTTTACCGTGGCGGTATAATAATTGATTTCAAGCGCGTTGTCCGCTTCGTTGTTTTTTATCGTTATCGAAAAATCTTTATATCGGAATTCATCGTAAACAACCGTCAGATACCCTTTTTCTTCCACTTCGTTATATACATATTCATAACCGAGGGCTTGCCGCAAAATTTTATCGCCCGCGTTTATTACCTGCCCCGTTTCGCTGTCGTACGTTCTCTTTTTCGATACGATATTGAATTCTGCTAAACTTTTTATTCCGGACAAATTGTACATCGCCCTGATTGCCGAAAATTTGTTATAAGCGGCAACCTCGCCGATATTGTATATTTCCGACTTCGTTTCATAATTTCCCGAAGATGAATACGCTTTATAAATTACTTCTAGCGGCTTTTCTTCCGTCGTGGAAATGCCTACGCCGCTGCACATATTCGTTCTTAAACTATCCGCAAGAGAAGAATTGTTTTTAAGTATCTGTTTCGTTATATCCTGCAAAGAAGAAGCTTGCACGTTGCTTCTGAATATAGAAGTAATGCTTTCCCTTTGATATGACACAGATCTTGCATTATTACTATTATACCAAAATTCTTCTTCGCGGTAGTATTGCAATACTTCAACATAAAAATATAATTTCGTTGCTTTCGCCGTTGTAGGAAAGTCAAAATAAACGGTATATTTTCCGTCTGACTGACTCATCCTAAACGCGTTACGTACATTCGAAGTGTACGCTCCGGTCAACGAAAAACTTTTATTTACAAAGTTATGTGAATCCGTTCCGGTCAGCCACCGACTGAATGTACCGCTATTATTCAGCAAATAGAATCTTCTGCCGATTATTCCTTTTTGCGTTGACGCGTTTATATCCTGCGTTGCCGGATCTTTCGTCGATACAGTCGCACATAACGCATAATAATTTCCGGATTGATTATATCTTTGAACGGCGGGAATACTTGTTACCGATTTAAGCGTGAGCTCTTCAAGATTTTTATCGCCTAAGGTCTGAATATCAGACGGTATTTCAATATCCGCAATATATTGTGAGGAACCGACGTAGGTTCTCGGCACAACGTTTGAAACCATCGAAAGCGCGTTCGTTGCATTCGTAGGATCTTTCCCGACGTACTTATCGTAAATCTGCGCCAAAGCGGACGGCGCAGTTCCTTCGTCAAGCAAAATTTTCGTTGCCGATACCACCGTGTGTTCGTCGCTAACCGCCGAAGTCGCCGAGCAAGTCGCCGTCAGCCGACCGCGCTCGTACACGTTCAGATACATATCCACGTACACCGAAGCCGTGCCGCTTTTAAACGTCATTACGCTTTTTGCGAACGAAACGCTTTGCGTCTGCCCTTCCGTATCGCTGTCCGTCAAAGTCGTTCCGTCGTGTCCGCGCTGTATAAACGCGCCCTCGCTGTTACTCGCAAGCGTTACCGTTACGCTTTCGTTTACGCCCAACGATTCTTCCGATACGATTAAATTAAAACGAATCCGATACCGTTGTTCGATTTTTGTTGTGGAAATCACCGGATCGCTGCGAAAGTAAAACGTTCCGTCGTATGCGCTCGCTTCACGTCTGATCGGCTGAATCCCGAATACCGCAAGAAGAATTAAAAGTGCCGCCGCCAGAATCGAAAACAAAACTATTCTTTTTTTTATCGCCGTTTGTTTCATTTTTCCGTTTCCTTACAATCAATAGTAACCCGTCCACGGGCTTTTCGTAGTATACGTTTTTTCGTACAATTTGTACGAAGTCGCGTCCGTCGTAGTTACTAATATTTGCGCCGTTACCGTAACGCTGTCGTCCGCCGCGGTAAGCTTTTCACTCTCTTCCGGAATCACGTCGTATCTGTACGCACCGCGTATATCCGGCTCTTCCGACTTCTTAAACGCCAGCTTCGCGATTCCGTAGTTCTCTACGTGAATTTCCAGCAGAAGCACTTCTTCCGTCGAATATAAATGCCCCGATTTTATTCGCACGTCGAACGCCTCTTCGTCAAACTCGAATTCGCCTTCCATAATCTTGCCGATCAGATCGGGATTCGTTTCCGCGGGCTTGTCGTTCTTCTGCACCAGCTTCACGATGATCGGCGTTAGAATCAACCCTAAGATAAACGTTACGATCGATACGATTATGCTCGCTTTGCTCCATTTTGTTTTTCCGCTCATTTCACTTCTCCACTAACGTATTTTCGCGTGTTGCCTGCCACGGATCTTCTACCTTCCATATCGTATCGAACGCGCCCGCAGCTTCCCCGTTTACGCTGCCTATTTTATACATTCGCGTACCCACGTACGCGTATAAGTCGATTTTACATTTTGCCGTGTTTCCGAATATTTGGCACGGCGTGAGAGCGCACGGCTTCAATCGGTACAATTCGTATTTTTCCGTTTCCGTGTATACCGTCTGCACTTCGTATTCCAGCGGAACGCTGCCAAAGCCTTGCACGTTCGCAATCAGTTTATCCGCTCCGCACCCCGCAGCAAACTTCACTCGCCCGTCTTTTAACCGCACCGTGCAGTTGCTTCCGTCTATGTTCAGCTGCACGCTTGTTACGCCCAACTGTTCCGGCGTTTTCGCCGCGTCCAGAAGCACCACCGCTTGCCGCACCGGCTCTTTTTTCGATTCGTCCTCTTGTTTCCCTTTCACCGCTTTCACTATTATCGGTGCGGTGAACACAACACCTAACAGCACCGTCGCCGCCGTCAGTATTCTTCCCGTCCGTTTCATTTCCTTTTCACCGCTCCTTCCGCGTTTTTTGCTTCGGGAAAGTTTTCTTCGCTTTCCCGAAACAAGTCGCGCCCCCTTATTTGTCGTACGTTACCGTGTACGTTTTCGCATACGTTCTGATGTCGCTCGACGAAATATCTTTATCGTTCGCGTGTTCGAATACAATACGCACATACTTCGCGTCGGACGGCAAACTCGAATCTTTCGCCGCCTCGTAATCCACTTTCAAAGCAGTTGTCGTTTTTTTCAAAAATGCTTTGTCCGCGTCGTAGTAGAAGATATTGTACGAAATATCTCCCGCCTTTTCGTCTACGTCCACCACAAGACCTTTCACCGGCACGAAATCCTTCGTCCGCCATGCCGTCGCGCCCGATTTGTCGCGCCCCGTTTCCGTATCGAGCAAGCCCGTTTCGTAGCCGAACGTTGAAGAAACGTCTTTCGTCTTTTCGCCGCTGATCTGTTTCACCAACGCCGCGCCGCCTAAGCCTACGCCCAATACTGCCACAATGCCGATCGCCACTCCCGCGACCTTACCGTTTTTTGCTTTTGCCATTGCTAAAAGCCTCCTGTTATTTTTTCCGCGGCTTTTATCTCGCGGTTTTTAACTCTCTTTGACGCCCTTCCGAAGTCAGGGCGAAGCGGATAATAAGGAAGTACCTCTTCGCCCCTTCAAGGCTGCAACCCGCACGCGCTCACGCGCGTATGCGGGTACATATATAGCAAACGGCTTTCGCTCACCGTTTCGCTCAATTTTCTTGCGCCGGTCTTTCCGAATACTTCTCCCCAAGCCACCTTTCAAGCTGTATCTTCGACGTCGCTATCCATTCCCCGAACGCGCTCAATCGTACATAATAAAAATCCGCTACCGTCGCGCTCTCTTCGTCCCCGATTGACTTTTCAAACGCCTTCTTCTGTTCCACCAAAATTTCCGTTTTATCTTCGAATCGCCAGAAGTACCGCGCCTCTGTTTCAGGTTTTTCCGGACAAGCCCGCCATTTGCTCAGATCGGCTAAAAACGCTCTTCGACCGTCCCGCACGTTCAACGGATATTCCGAAATAAATTCGCACGGCTCGATCTCTATTCTCGGCGATTTATATCCGACGTCGGATTTTTCTTCCGCTTCTTCCGCCTCTTCTTCCTGCGCCTGTGCCCATTCTTCCGCCGCGCTTTCTATCGTCCGCTTGTCCGCTTCCAAATCTTCCGCCGCGTCATAATACGGCGTTTCGTTTTCGTCAAAAGTATCGTCGAATAAATTCGTCTGTCCGGGGATCTGATCTTCCGCTTTTTCTTCCGAAAGCTCGATTTCCTGCGTCGGCTTTTGCATGATCCGTTGCCGCTCCGCTTTCTGCTCCGCGCGTCTGGCGTTCTGCTCTTCGCGGAATTTCTTCGCCTTTTCTAAAATTTGATCCGACTCCGAATCCGACATATAAAAAAATCCCACGCTGTCGCGCATGTAAACTTTCACAGCGCGCATATCGTCCACCGACATTTCCGAATTGAAATATTTCCGGTTTTCTTTCGGTACGCTCGCAAGCTCTACAAGCTGCGACATCGAAAATTCCGCGTATTGCCTTTCGATGAAATTCACGTTTTCGCCGTTCAGTTTCACGAATTCCGCTATCCGCACCAGATTCGACGTTTTCGTCTGCGAAAACCCGAACGCGTATTTGCAAAACTCTTCGAAACCCGCGTAAGAAAACGGAGTCCCCGTTTCGTCCACCACTTCGCGCCATTGTTCCGCCGCTTTCATCTCTTTCAGCCGCAAACCCAAAAGGCACAAATCCTTCACCGTATCGCGAGCATATTGCGCCACCCGCTCGCAGTCCGCTTTCAGCTCTCTCTGCTCATAGTCTTGCGCATAGCGGAAACGCAGAAAATCGAAATTTGCGCGATCTTTAAATTCAATCAATTCATTTTCGCTCATTTCTTTTTCTCCCCGCTCACCGCCGATACAAACTTTTCAAAGCAGCTTTTGCAGCAGCCTTCCGAGTAAATCGGCTTTTCCTTTCCGCACACGTCACAAAATTGTGCAATCCCGAACGCCGCTTCCGTTATGTTTGCGCTTGCCGCCACATACTTCCGCGCCCGTTCTGCCTGTTCCTGCGTTGCGTAGTCCGTCGAGCTGAAAAACCGCCCGCCGTTATCGCATGCAATGTACAATCTGAATCCCATTTTTTGCAGCCTTCCTTTCCGTCTTTATTTTCTTCGCGCTTCTTCCTTTGGCGCGTTGAATCCGTTTTTCTTATTTCCCCGGCGCGCTCCCTTCGCCCGGCGTTTCGTCGAATATGTTTATCTGCCCTTTCAGCGGCTTTTCTTTTACGCCTTTTTCGTTCGCCGCGCCGCTTGCCTTTTCTTGCTCTCCTTTTTGCGCTTGCTCCGCTCTCGCTCTGATCGACTCCGCTATCAGATCCGAAGGTTTTCCGATCGCCTTTTCCGCGCACTTGCCTTCCTCGCCGATTTCCCGGCGGTACATTCCCGAAGCCTTCTTCCCTTCCGCGCTTTCAGGAATATCCCCGTTCCGAAGAAGATCCAGATACGCGATCGTTACAAGCTCGCTTCCGAAATTATACGTTTGCAATATGTACCGCGTCAGCCGCTCGAACTGCGCTTCGAAATCGTCCCGATCGATTTTATACTTCTTCGATAGATTCCGATATTTCTTTTCGCTCTTTTGATCAGACATTTTTCATTCGCCCCTTTTCTGTTTTCTTTGCGGCTATGCCGCAAATTCGGGAAAAGAAACGGCGAAGGTTTTCTTGCCAAAACCTCGCCGTTCTTTCCTATATCATCACCAAGCCTCTCGGCTTGACTTTGACTCTTTGACTTCCCCGGCAAGACTGAGAATAAGTTAGTGGTGCTAACTTTTGTTAGTAAGATTATAACACTAATTTTTCTTAATGTCAATGATTTTGCTGAAAAAATTTAGTAAAATTTTATTGTGAGGTGTAAAAATGTCTGTTTTTTCGGAAAATCTCAAAGAATTACGCGAGCAGAAAGAACTCAGCATGCGCGCCTTAGCTGAAAAAATTCAAGTTAGCGATGCGGCAATTTGCAAATGGGAAAACGGCGAAAACGAACCGAAAGCGACTTATTTAAAAAGACTTTGCGAATTTTTTGAAGTATCCGCCGATTTCTTTTTAGGGCTTGAAAATATGAGCGGAACAAAGCTCTACCCCACTCCGACAATCGAAGAAATTCCGCCTATCAGCAAAGAAGCTCAAACATTATTGCAAGTTTTTAATCAGTTACCGTACGTTTCAAAAATGCGCGTTCAGGCATACGCCGAAGCGGCTTTGGATATTTACACGGAAGAAAATAACAAAAAGAAAAACGGCTGATTGCTTCAGAAAGAGGGGGGGTACTATGAGCGAAAAAAAGAAAAAGAGTTGTTTGGCGCGTTTATTGACTACCTGTTTAATTCTCGTACTTATAGGGTTAGTGGGCTTTAATCTGCTGCAACGCAAAGCCGCCAACGACGCGGGCATTGCCGCGAAGCCTCATATTTACGAACGCATTGCCACGATAAACGATATCGATATCAGCGAATCTTACAAATTTCCTTTGAGCACGTCTATCAATGTAACGCCGAGAAAGAATATAAAAAATTTGATGATTCGGGTAGACTTTCTTAATTCGGCGGGAAAAACGGTAACTTCGTCTTATTTAAAATTCGGCGACGTTTCGACAGGAACGCCGTATCAGAAAGAAATTTCCGTAACCGACTTTTCTCTTTCCGAATTGATATCCATGGGAACAACTTGTCGTTATGCAATCCACGACGGCACAGTTTCATTGATATAAAATCCCGTTTTTAAGCACAAAATTTTTTTACTAAAAATTTTTGCTTACTTCGCGGTTTCGCAAAAACGAATAAAAATTTGATATAATTCCCCTATGCGTGAAAGCGTAAATTTTACGAAAGGGGTTTTATTTATGATTGAAAAAGACGATCTGCAAACGCTCGAACGCGCCGCGGTAGAAATTCTGCGCGTGGTGGAACGTTACCGGCTCGGCGAGGAGGTGGCACAAGAAAAGAGAAATTTATTTTATTTTATTAAAAGCTCCCCTGCTTGTTCGGCGGAATCCCCGCCGGAACTCGATGAAAAAGAAGAAAAAGAAGGCATTGTAAAATTTACCGACAAGGAGATCAGATCAATGCCAATTACACTTCAAAGAATTATTCGTGTAGGAAAATTCAACGTACACGTAAGAAAAAGAGAAACTTCATACAACAAATTCACGTACGAACTGCGCTACCGGAAAGACGGCTACTGCATAGAAGCGTGCGGAAAGACGAAAGAAATCGCAAAAATAAACTTTTTGAAAAAAGCAAAGGTGGCGATTGCCGAAAACAGGCAAAAGAAGAAAGATTCGCTTTCTTCCTTTCCCACCACGTTCACCGCGTTTTCTATGTACTACTTCGAGCGTTTCCGCAGTAAAAAAGTTACGCAGCAAACCTACAAAATCGATTTGCTGCGTTTCAAAAAATATCTCGCGCCGTTTTTTAAAGAAATGAGATTCAACGCCATTACGCCTACGCACTGTCAGGATCTGTTAGATTCCGACGACTTGCAGGGAAAAGCGAAAACAATCGAAGAATTGTACGGATTGCTTTCCGTAATTTTCAAAGCCGCGGCGGCGCACGGACTGATGACGAAGAATCCGCTTGCGCTTATTCTCAAAGTGCAGCACAACCGCGTACACGGAAAATCGCTTACAAACGATGAAATCTCAAAAATGCTTCTCGCTCTGAACGGAAGCAAAATCGAATTGCCGTGCGTACTTATGCTTTGCACCGGAGCGCGTCCGAACGAACTTGAAACGGCGCGAATCGACGGAAACTTCATCGTGATGAAAAACAGCAAGCGCAAAACGAGGGAAATCGAATATAAAAAAATTCCTATCATCGACTTGCTTCGTTCATATCTTCCGGAAAGCGGAATCTTTCCCGCGTTCCCTTCGCCGAACTACCTGACGTTACATTTCCCGAAATTCGTACCGAATCACAAACTGTATGATCTTCGCACAACGTTCAACACGAAATGCGAAGAAGCGGGCGTGGCGAACACGGCGCGCATGAAATTTATGGGACATTCTCTCGGTGCGCTGCGCGACGCATACACCGATTTATCGAACGAATACCTTTTGCGGGAAGGCGCAAAGCTGAACGATCCGATGATTTTCTGTCCCAAACCTGCCCCGAAAAGTGAGTGAACGAAATTAAAAAAGGGCGAGAATCCGCCCGAAAAAAAGTAAAAAACCTTAGAAATATGCGTTTTTTTCACATATTTCTAAGGCACATTGGTGCGGATGAAGGGACTCGAACCCATATGGTCTCCCACAGGAACCTGAAACCTGCGCGTCTGCCAGTTTCGCCACATCCGCAAATTTTTTGCTTACACGGTTTTCAAAAGCTCAATCGATTTCCGTCAATGCCATCGCCGTCTTTTTCAATTCGCCGTTCAGACTCTCGATTTTCCAGACGGTACCGCCGCTTGAAATCACGCCGCACACCTGTTCATCTTCGAATACAAGCGCCGAATTGTCCTCTAATCCGTAAGCACTGCAGTTATTATAGCACAAAATTTTATCAAAGTCAACCATTCTTGCGCCATAATGCGGAGAAATTTTTCCTTTTATCCAGCCAAGCCCGGAAAACATTGAATATTTTTCGCCGTTTCCGTTGACGGCAGAATCGGTGTACATATCCGAAAACCAGCAAATCGCGCCCGCAGAAAGCCCGCAAAGCACAACTCCGCGTTCGTACGACTCACGAATCAGCGGCAAAATTCCCGTTTTCTTCCACTGCTCTATCATAAACACGGTATCGCCGCCGCCCACGTAAATCATATCCGCTTTATCGAATTTTTCTTTCATGCGAGATAAATCCACGTCTTTGAAAACGCACAGCGCCACGTCCGTTTTAATATCGAAAACGCCGGTGTACACCTTATGAAACGTATTGTAATACGGCATGAAATCATGGCTTGCCGTAGGCAAAAACAACGCGTTCGCTCTCCGTTCTCCCGCACGCGCTTTCGCTCTTTCCGCAATATATTCGTCTATTTTCAGCGTAGTGCGCTCTTTCAGCTCCCCTCCGCCGATCGCAATCAACGTTCTTTGCGCCATGATTTTCCTTATCCGAAAGTCTGTCGGCGGCACAGTTTCCCGCGCCGCCTTTCACGCTTTCGATGCTTGTATCTTTACAGCCGGAGTTACTTCGTTCCGAACAGTCTGTCGCCCGCGTCGCCCAAACCGGGAACAATATAGCAGTGCTCGTTTAAAATCGGGTCGATCGCCGCCACGTACACATCAACGTCCGGGTGATCGGCAAGCACTTTTCTGATGCCTTCGGGGCAGGAAACGATGCAGCAAAGTTTAATATCTTTCGCGCCGCGCTTTTTAATCATCGTAATCGCGTCGGAAGCGCTGCCGCCCGTAGCAAGCATGGGGTCTACCACAAGCAAAGTTCTCATTTCGCTGTCCGCGGGAAGTTTACAATAGTATTCCACGGGCTGATGCGTTTCGGGGTCGCGGTACAAACCGATATGCCCCACTTTTGCGTTTGGAATCAGCTGCAATACGCCGGAAACCATACCGAGTCCCGCGCGAAGAATGGGAACCACGCCCACCGTGCGACCGGAAACCATTTTGCAATGCGCGGTAGCCACAGGCGTTTCCACATCCACGTTCTCCAAAGGCAAATCCTTCGTCGCCTCGTACGTTTCGAGCATCGCAATTTCTTCGGCAAGCTCCATAAACTGCTTCGTGCGCGTAGATTTATCGCGCAGAATCGCCAGCTTATGTTCGATCAGCGGATGCCGAACGTAGTGAAATTTGGGGTTATCCAGAAATTCATACTTTTCCATGATTGTATATCTCCTTGCTGTAGTTTTTCGGTTTTTATCATCCGGATGTTCCGGGCTTTAGAGCAGGCTTCGGAACACATTCCGAAGCCTGTCCGCAAAAATCACTTTATATATTCTTTTTTGCAATATTTTTCTTCAATCGCTTTGATTTTGGCAATTCTTCTGTCGTGCCGCTCGCCGCCCATATATTCGCAGGTAAGAAATTCCGTAACGATTTCTTCCATCAGCCCCGCGCCGATCACGCGTTCGCCGAAAGCAAGCATATTCGCGTCGTTATGATAACGCGTATATTTCGCGCAATACGTATCGTGGCAGTGCGCGCAACGAATTCCGGGTATTTTGTTCGCCACGATGGAAACGCCGATGCCGGAAGAACAAATCACGATTCCTCTCTCGCATTCTCCGCTTGCAACGGCTTCCGCCGCTTTCAGCGCAAAATCGGGATAATCGCACGAATCCGCGGTATACGTACCGAAATCAACGTATTCGTGTCCGTTTTTTTCCAGAAACGCAAGCAACGCTTTTTTCAGATTCAATCCGCCGTGATCGCATGCTACGGCAATTTTCATACGCCTTTTCTCCTTTGAACAACCTCTTGGGTATTTTCTTATCGATTATATCACTTTCTATTAAAAATTTCAAGCGTTTGGCGCGTGTTTGCGGTAAGTTCCGGTTATATTTTTTTCGGCGCCGCCGTTCTCTTTTTTTTCGTTCCGTTCTTCGCCCGCGCTTTACCGTTCGCGCCGCCCTTCGAAGTTTTCTTCGCCGATTTCTTCTTTGCGCCCGTTCCCGCTTTTTTCGTCGGCTTCTTTACCGAAGTTTTTCCGCCTGTTTTTACCGCCCGAGGCTTCTTCGTAAACCACTTCTCTTCGATGGCGGGAAACGCCGCGATGATTTTTTCCAGCGTTTCCGCATACGTCTTTTCGTCTTTTCCGTACGGATCGGGAATATCCTCTCCCGTGAGATCCGCAAAACAGAAAACGTTATTTTTCGCCGACGGTTTTCCCGCCTCTTCCAGAAAACGCTTTCTCGCGGGTTTTAAAAGTTCGCTTTGCGCGCGCGTCATGCAGAGAACGATATCCGCCGATAGGAGCGTTTCTTTCGTAAGCGAAGTGGAGGAAAAATACGGCAGCATAAGTCCTGTATTTTCCAGCGTTTTCGCCGCTTTTTCGTTCATATCCCGCTCGGTCGGCGAAACATTCAAGCCCGCCGAAGTAGCCACCGCGGGCAAGCTTTTGCGTTTGATTTCCGCCGAAAACGCCGCTTCCGCCATCGGCGAACGGCAAGTGTTTCCCGTGCAGACAAACACTATTTTTTTAATTTTCTGCTTCGCCATCTTACGGTTTACTCTCCCTCGGCAGAATCCGCCGCGCCTCTTCTTTCATTTCTTCAATGCGGCACGTCCGCCGAAACGCAGGCTTTGCGCAGACGATTCAGAACGCCCGCCATCACCCCGTCTTTTTGCTTCGGTTCCACGGCAATCAGTACGTCCGCCGTTTTTTCCGCCTGTCTGAGAAGCGCAAACAGATTTTCCGCCATCTCCTCGCCCGTCGCGCCCAAATCCAGCACGGAATATCCCGCCGCGGTCAGCTCAACGGCAACGCCGTGTTCGCACAAAATATACGCGCGCCGTCCTTTCGCGACTTCCTCCGCAGCCTTTTGCGCCGCCTTGTCCGCCTCGTTATCCGTAAACAGCGCCGTTTCGCACCTCGGCGAATAATGCTTATACATCATTCCGGGACTTTTCGCCCTGTCGCCGGGCTTTAAAACCGGCTCGTACATGTCGCATCTTCCGCACACAGCGGCAATCATCTCCCGCGTAATCAGACCGGGGCGCAAAATCACGGGATAATCGCCCGTAACGTCCGCCACCGTGCTTTCGATGCCGCCGCTGCACGCCCCGCCGTCTAAAATCAGCGGAATTTTACCGTTGAAATCGTCGAACACATGCTGCGCCGTAGTGGGCGAAACGTGCTTCGATAAATTCGCGCTCGGCGCCACAATGGGAATATCCGCCTCCCGCAGAAACGCCTGCGCGTCCTTATGCGACGGCACGCGTACGGCAAGCGTGTTCAGCCCGCACGAAACACGCGGCGATACCTTGCCCGTGGAAGGATACACCAGCGTAAGCGGGCCCGGTAAAAACGCCTCGCGCAGTTTTTTCGCGTACGGCGGATCGTAATCGATGATTTTCGATAAATCGTACTCCTCGTGCACGTGCGCTATCAGCGGATTATCGTTCGGGCGCCCCTTGATTTCGAAAATACTCTTCACGGCGTCGTCGTTTTTCGCGTCGCCGCCCAGCCCGTACACCGTTTCGGTGGGCATCGCCACCACGCCGCCGGAAAATATAATCTCCCGCGCCTCTTTCAGCGACGCGGCGTTGACTTTTTCTATTCGCGTAATCATTGCTATGTACTTCTTTCCGCTTAAAACGGCGGCTCGTCCTCAGGCGGCGGCGCGTTGAATCCCGCCGATTCGAGAACGCTCTCTTCCTCGTCGAACGAACGCGGTCTGCCGAACTGCGGCGGCTCTTCCGGGCGGTTCTCGCCGTCCTCGTCCACAAACTTCGTGGATTCGCCGATAAATTTCAGCTGCACTCGCCCCGGCGAACCGTTTCTGTGCTTGGCGATATTGATTTCCGCCGCCCCTTTCACGATTTTTCCGCTGGCAAGTTCCTCCGCCGTCGCCGTCATTTCGGGGCGGTTGATGAACATTACGATGTCGGCGTCCTGTTCGATGGCGCCCGATTCGCGGAGGTCGGAAAGCTGCGGCTCTTTCGTCTGCATACGCCTCAACTGCGAAAGCGCGATCACGGGCACTTCCAGCTCTTTCGCGATGATTTTCAGATCGCGCGTGATCGAAGCGATTTCCTGCTGACGGTTTTCCGCGCCCGCAAGCTTCGAATCCCCGCCGGACATCAGCTGAATATAGTCGATCATGATGAGGTCGAGCGCGCCCGTTTTCGCTTTGAGCCTGCGGCATTTCGATTCGATTTCCGAAGGCGTGGTACGCGAAGAATCGTCCACGTAAATGGGCGCGTCTTTCAGCCGTTCCGCCGCGTCGATGAGTTTTTTCCAGTCCGGCGCGGAAAGTTCGCCCGAAAGCGCCTTAGCCATGCTCACGTTTGCATACGAACATAAAAGTCTTTGCACGATCTGCGCGCGCGGCATTTCAAGCGAGAACACGGCGCACACCTTATGGTTGCACATTGCCGCGTGTTCCACGATGTTCATCGAAAACGAAGTTTTTCCCACGCCGGGGCGCGCCGCAAGCACTATCAAATCGGATTTCTGCAATCCGTTCGTCAGTTGGTCGAAGCGGCGGAAACCCGTTTCCACGCCGCGGTACGCGTTCTTGTCGAGGGAAAGCGATTCGAATTTCTTCAGCACGCCGTCCACCACGTTTTCTTCCTGCATGCCTTTCAGCGACGAACGGTCGGTCTGCCGGGAAATATCGTAAATACTTTTTTCGGCAAACGCCAGCGTCTGCTTTTCGTCGGTGGAAGAAGCGCAGGCTTCTATGATTTTCTGCGAAGCGCGGATGAGTTTTCTCGAAAGCGAATCTCGCTTCACGATATCGAAATACGATTTATAGTTCGCCGCGGAAGGCGTAATCTGCGCCAGTTCCGTCAGGTAGGCAATCCCGCCGGCTTTCGCCAGATTGCCCTCGCTTTCCAGCTGATCGGAAAGGGTTACGAGATCGATGGGACGGCGCGAGCCGAACACTTTTTTCATCGCGCTCAGCACGTAGCGGTTGCTTTCGCCGTAGAAATCCTCTTCTTTCAGAGGTTCCACGATGTCCGCCGCCGTTTCGTTATCGATCAGCATACACCCCAGAAGCGCCATTTCCGCGTCGTTGTTGTGCGGCAGCACGTTGGTTGCGTTCGCCATAATTTTCCTCTTTCTCCGTCGGTTATCTTACCCGACGTTCTTTATCTCTCGTCAATCTTTTCAAACGCTTCAAGCGTTTCTTCGAATTCCTTCATCGCCGTTTCGAAAGGCGCTTTCGCGGTAAGGTCCACGCCCGCACGCTTTAAAATGGAAACGGGATCGGTGCAGCACCCGCCCGAAAGGAACGAGAAGTAATCTTTCACCGCGCTTTCGCCTTCGGTAAGCACTCTGTGCGCGATGGAAATCGCCGAAATAATGCCCGTCGCGTACTTATACACGTAAAACGAACGATAGAAGTGCGGAATACGCGCCCATTCGTAAGAAATTTCCTTATCGTGTATAATCGCGTCGCCGTAATATTTCTTGTTCAGCCCGTAATACGTCGCGCACAGATTTTCGTCGGTCAGCGGCTCGCCGTCCTCCGCCATCTTGTGCACGATTTGTTCGAATTCGGCAAACTGCGACTGACGGAACAGCGTCGTGCGAATCATATCCATATAATAATTCAACAGGAATTTTTCCGTTTTCTTGTCGCCCTTTTCGCGCGCGGATTTCAGAAGGTGTTTTAACAGCAGCACTTCGTTCACCGTGCTGGCGATTTCCGCAAGGAAAATCGTATAATCCGCCTTGGGGTACGGCTGCGCCGCCGAAGATTTATAGGTATGAATCGAATGCCCCATTTCGTGCGCGATCGTGAAAATCTCGTTGGTGGTACGCTGGTAATTCAACAGCACGTACGGATGCGTATCGTACGAACCCGTGGAATACGCTCCGCTCTTCTTTCCTTCCGTTTCGCAAACGTCTATCCAGCGTTCGTCTTTCGCGCGGCGCAACAGCGCCTGATAATCTTTTCCGAGCGGCGCCAGCCCTTCCACAACGATGTCGTACGCCTCTTCGTACGAAACGCCGATGTCCGCGTTTTCCACCAGCGGCATATAAATATCGTACATATGCTGTTCTTTCAGACCGAGCACTTTTTTCCGCAACGCGATATAGCGGTGCATCAGCGGCAGCGCGCCGTCTACGGCTTCAATCAGATTTTCGTATACGCTCTTGGGAACGTCCTCGCCGTGCAAAGCCATTTCAAGGCAGCTTGCATACCCGCGCGCGCGGCAGAAGAACACGTCCTTTTTCACGTTGCCGTAGTACGTCTGCGAAATCGCGTGAATCAGTTTGATGTACGCGCCGTAATACTTTTCGAACCATTCCTTTCTTTCCGTCGCGTTCCCTTTTCTAAGAGCCACGCCGTAGCCGCCGTGCGTGATTTTTTCCGTCTTTCCCTCAAACGTAGCTTCGGGCAGATTGAGATCGGCGTTGTCCAGCATCGAAAATACGTCGTGATACCCGTCCGTAACTTCCGCCGCCATCGCAAGAAGCCGTTCTTCGCCCTCGGAAAGCACGTACTTTTTGGATTTTTCGATCTTCTGCAGCAGATAATCGTAATCCGCGAAATCCTTGTCCGCAATATACTCTTTCAGTTTCTCTTCGGGCAAAGCCGTCAGTTCGGGGTCGATAAACGCCGTTTTCGCCATGAATTTCGAATACAAAGACATCATCGAAGAAACCGCGCTGTTCCACTTCGCGTTCCGAAGGTCCTCGTCGCGCTTCATCGAGGCGTACAGAAACAGTTTTTCCAGTTTTCTCATCCCCTCGTATTCTTTCGCAAACAACGCCAGCAAACTTTCTTTGTTCCCAAGCTTTCCCTTGAACGCGCCCTCGTAATCGAAATCGGCGTATTCCTTTTCCATCGCGTCTTTCGCTTCTTTCCACGCTTCGTAAGAAGGAAAAATTTCCTCCGTTGCCCAGCGATACTTTTCTTCTACTTCGTTCCTTTCCATTTTATATATACTCCTTGACGTTTTTTACATATTTCCGGGCGTGCCCGCCGCTTCGTCCGCGTTTTTTTCCGTTGCCTTTACCGGCTCCGCCGCGCTCGTCGCAGGGTTTTCCGCCCCGTCCGAAGCTTCCTCGCTTCTTTTCAAAACCTCGTATGCCACCACGAAATTGCTCTGCACCACGTAACGAACGTAATCGCCCGCTTCGAACGGCGGCAGACTCTTTTCCGCCGCCCAGTACGCTTCGCGGCGCATCCACTCTTTTTTCTTTTTGCTCCAGGTTTTAAACACGCAGGAAATCGCGTCCACGTTGTCTTTCTGCAAATCGTTGAGTTCGAACCCCACGAAATAATTTTCCTCTACGTTCTTCATCCCTTCGGATAAATAATACATCATCTTGCAGTATTTGTTCACCCGATGATATTTGATGCCCATGTACAAAAACAAAAACACGATGAACAGCGCCGTGGAAATAAACATCACCGCTTTCGGCAACGCCTGCATCTTATCTTTGTACGGCAGCGAGGTATAATACGCCAGCGAAGCGATCGCCAGCACGATATACGCGCCCAGCACGATATAAAACACCAGCTTCACCTTCTTTCGCTGGTCTAAAATCGCGTTGAAATCTTCGTCGTCAAACACCCGTTCCATTTTTCTCTCCTTCGTCCTTACCGCGCAACGCTTGGTTATCGCGCGGATTTTTATGCGGAATTTTTTTCAGCTCTTTTTGAACAATGCGCTTATTTTATCCGTAAAAGCGTAATATTTCGTGCTGAACGTGCGGCAATTCACCGCCCACCCGGGCACCACTCCGCAGATATCTTCCGACCGGTACGCCCGTTTCAGATGCGAACGCAGATTTCCGTTCTTATCCCGCTGCAACCACCTGCCGTCGGTGCTGTTGTACGTATTGTCGCCGAGAATCAACACTTCCCCTTCGCCGAGTTCGTAAACGCAGCCTTCCAGCGCATAGGAAACGTTCTGCGGCTGCGCTTTCAGCTCGGTGTACTCCGTAATTCCGTTTTCTTTCTGCTCCGCCGTCAGATAATAAATTCTGCCGTTTTCCTCTTTTACGGTATCTCCGGGAAGCCCCACCAGCCGTTTCACCAGAAAATTCACCGTCTGCGTTCCGCCCGAAGCTCCGCGGCTTACGAACGGCGCCGCCAGAATATCTTTGTACTTATCCGTATCGTGGTACTCTCTCACGTCCACAATCACCACGTCGCCCCGTTCCGGCGTTTTCGCATACCGCAAAAAGCCGCCATCGCCCGTATCGGCAAATTGCATAAACAGCCTGTCCCCGTTTTCCAGCGTGGGCAGCATCGACGATCCGTCCACGTCGATTCTTGCGAACGACGCCACGAATACGCCGCGGAACAGCATAAAAATCAACACGACGAGAAACAGCGAAACAAAAAACCGTACGTTCGATTTTCTTGCTTCGCTCCGGTACGCTTCCTCGTACAACGGCGAGGCGATCAGCCCGCCGTTCTCTCTGTCGTTCGCTTTTTCCTGCTTCATAATTCTGCCTGTACGTTTCCTTCCCGTTTATTTACAGCCACAGCACGTTCGCCACGGGCACGGGACAATTTTCGTTTTCGGGGCGGATGACAATGGCAATGCCTTTCGAAAAATCTTCCAGCGATCCGCCCGTGCGTTCGTCTTTCAGATCCGCTGCACGCAACACCACCCGTTTCCATTTTCCGCCGCCCGCCACGGGTACGATTACGGAATATTCTCCGCCCGTTCCGCGTTCGCCCGTTTCCACCGTAATTTTTACGGAAGTATCCTCTTTCGAATATAAATCCATCTTGAGCGCCGCGCCGTCGTCCGCCACAAACCGCGGCGAATTGATGCGGTACGTTCTGATTCCCGCGGAAGAATATACTCCCGTGATTCCGCCGTAACCGGCAATCGTTTCCGGCATGCTTTCCTTCTCCAGAAAAATGCCGCCCAGCGCTTCGGCGCGGTAATCCGCCACGGCGAATCCGTCTTTTTCTCCCGCCGAAATCACCCGTTCTTTCACGCAGTCTCCGCCTTTGATTTTCAGGCGTTTCCCCACGACGGGCGAAACGGTTTTAAATCCGTTCACGAACTCCGCCGAAGCGTACGCAAACGCGTATTCCGCACCCGAAAACGGTTCGCACCCGCACGTAAAACGATTGTCTTTCATCTCTCCGCCCGCAACGATTTTCACGCGTTGCCAGGCGCGGCAGGAAGAAACCTGCCCGCTCCGCCCTTCCGCATAATACACGGAAAGCGTTTTCACCAGCGCGTCCTCGTCCGTTTTCGCCGTCATCTCCAGATTCCCGTCCGCGCTCTCCGTTACGGTAAGTTCGATCGGCTTCGGAATATAAATATGCCGCCCTTTCAGATGCCGCTCTAAGAACAAATCGATGTCGGTCAGCGCATACGGACCGATGCACTTCCCGCTGTCCGCCGAATATACAATCCCGCTTCCGTCCGGATTTCCCAACCGCACGAACGTATCGTATGCCCGGTCGCAATCGAAAAACGTATCTTCCATCGCGCAGCACATCAACACGGGGCACTTTACGAACGGCGCGTAAGATTCCGCCTCCACGCCCGCGATAAACGCGCGCACTGCGTCCGCTTCTTCCCCCGAGTCCTGCGATTTTTCGCCCGTGGCAGACGCCGCGCCCCACTTCGGCGCGGATAAATGACTTCTCCAGCCCGCCGCGTTTACAATCACCGCGCAGGAAATATCGGGCGAAAGCGTAATCATCCAGGCGATTTCTCCGCCGAGCCGCACCCCCGATACGCCGATTTTCGAAACGTCGCTCCGCGTTTTCAGGTATTCCAGCGCGTATAAAGCAACGTACGCCCATTCCATCCACGCGCTGTTTTCCACGCTCTCCGATTCGAGATACGCGGGCGCGCCCGATACCTCATAATTCGCGTAATCCGCCGCTTCCGGGTATACCGTATAATTTTTCTTTCCGCCGTCCGTATTTTCTTCCGCCGCTATTTTTTCCGCTTCCGCCGCTATTTCTTCCTCTTTCGCTGCGTCCGCTTCGTTTGCCGCCGTATCGCTCTTCGTTACTTTGCCCGTGCCTTTACCGCCGCGCCGTCCGCAATAATCGGGAATCAGCGTGGCATAGCCTTTCGCCGCGAAATAATCGGCAAGCTCCGCGCCGTCGTCGTCCGCGTCGGGCAGCAATAACAGAGCGGGCGCCGCTTCGGAGCCGTGCGGCTTCGTAAACCGCGCGAAAATTTTCACACGTCCGCCGTCCGCAAGAAGATGCCCGTCCAGCCGTACGTTCTGCGCAACAAAACCTGCGGGCGTAAGCGTTTCCGCTTCCGTTTCCGCATTCAATGCCTGCGTCAAATCGAATTTTTTCCAGATGGTAACCGGGCTTAAAATCATTCCTGCACCTTTTTCAGCTTTAATTTCTCTCTTTATCCGCTATTTTATACGAATAAACACGGTTCGGCAACGCAAAAGAAATATTTTACGCGTTTTTATCGAAAAACCGTCGGAAAGCCTTGCTTTTCGCAAAAAAAACCGCTATAATTAACGTACTTGTTCTGCGGCGAACTCTGATTACGTTTCGCTGCCTATATGCCATTATACAACATTTTTCAAAAGAAATCAACCGTAGAAAGAAGAAAAAGATAATTTTCGTTAAATTTTCTTTTTTCCGCCGGAGCGTTCCGGAATCACGCCTCTTTTCTTCAAGCGACGTTTCCCCTATCGTACGGCAGGTTCTTCCGACGGCGATATTCTTCCTTATCAGAGCCGCTTGCCGCGCGACTTCGCGCGACGATTGAAGCATTCATTTAAAACGCGCGCCGAAACGCACCGCGCGCCGGAATACAAAAATTTACCGACGGGGGCTGTTCCATGTCTTTCTGTTCCTTTTCAAAAGATTATACCGAAAACGATTACACGCTGATCGAAAATCGGTTTTTAACGAAATATATGCCGGAATCGGACGGATTTTTCGTAAAAGTATACCTTTACGGCTTGTTTTTATGTCAGAATACCGCTTCCGATTTTTCCGTCGCGTCGATGGCGGAAGTTCTGAAAACCACCGAAGATAAAATACGCGACGCGTTCTGTTTCTGGGAAAATTACGATCTCGTGGAAATTCTTTCCAAAGAGCCTTTCTCCGTTTCGTATCTTCCCGTACGCACGGCGACGGGGCGCCCCACGCGCATCAATTATTCGCGCTATGCCGATTTCAACAAAGAACTTCTCAGAAAAATGAGCTCGGTCGGCAAAGACGTCGGCTACGCCCAGAGCGTGAAATACATGCAGTTTCTCGACGAAAACGAAATGCAGCCGCAGGCGTTTCTGCTGATTGTGGAATACTGCATTTCCAAACAGGGAGAAGCGGTTTCGCCCGCGTACATATTCAATAAAGCCAAAAAATTTATCCGCGAAGGCTTATACACTTACGAACAGGTGGAAAAAGCGCTTTCTTCCTACAACGCGCACGAGAAAGAACTGCTGGCGTTGTTCGCCGCCATGAAAATCGCGGGCGCGCCGGACGAATCGGATTACGCCGCCTATACGCGCTGGACGGAAGAAAAAGGCTTTACGTTCGCCGCCGTTCGCGCCGCGGCAAAACACCTCAAAAAAGGCACGATACGCGGACTTGACGGCGTGCTGTCGGAACTTTCCGCACGCGGAAAAACGGAAGAAAAAGAAATCGACGACTACCTTACCGAACGCGAAAATTGCGCCGCCGCCGTATATAAAATCGCGCGGAAGCTCGGCGCGAAAGTGGAAAATCCCGCGGCGTACGTGGACGAATACGCCGAGAAATGGTTCAATTACGGCTTCGAAGAAGAAAGCCTCTGCGACCTCGCTGTCTACTGTTTCAAATGCAATCTCACCGATTTCGCGGCGCTCGATTCGCTGGTGGAACGGCTGTTTGCGAAAGGCGTCGTGAGCGCGGAAAGCGTGCGGGAATTTTTAAAGACGAAAAACGACGAACTGAAACTTTTCGAAAAACTGCGCGCCGTCTGCCCGGGGCTCAAAAAATCCGCCGCGAATCTTTCCATGCTGGAAACGTGGAAAAGCTGGAATTTCGGCGACGATATGATTTCGGAAGCCGCCAGACGAGCCTCCGTTTCCGCCTCCCCCGTGCCGTATATGAATAAGATTCTCTCGGAATGGAAACGCGAAAATATTTTCACGCCGGAAGCGGCGGAAAAGGAAATCGCCGTCGCCTCTTCCGCAGGTACAAACGGCGCTTCGAACGCTTTTACAGGCAACCGATTCGTATCTCCTTCCGTCATCGCGGCGGACGAGCGATCGAAACGGGAAAAATATTACGCGGCGCTGCGAGAAAAAGCCGTTTCCGCTGCGGAAAAAAATCGCACAGCGGCGGGAAAAATCGCGGGCTTTGCGGAAAACGAAAAAAAGCTTTCGAAAATGGAAATCGACCTTGCGAAAGCGGAAATTTTCAACGCTTCGTCTTTGCCGGCGCTGCTGGATGAAAAGCGGAAGCTGCTTGAAACGCGGCGTGCCCTGCTTGTGAAAATCGGCTTGACGGAAAAAGATTTAGCCCCGAAATTTTCCTGCGAAAAATGTTCGGATACAGGCTTTTTGCCGGGCGGCAAAGCCTGCGATTGTTATAAAAACGCGGGGAATTAACCACGCCTTTCAAAACAAAAACTCCGAAAGCAAAATTTTTGCATGAATTTTATAAAAACGGGGCAAAAACGCTTGCTTTTTCGCCGAAAATAAAGTAATATAATAAAGCTTTCTTCCGAAAACGGAAAGTTCCATTTCCGCACCAACCGAAAGAAAGCTTGCATAGAAATGCAGAGATGTCCGAGTGGTTTAAGGAGCACGATTGGAAATCGTGTGTAGGTTAATCGCTTACCGGAGGTTCAAATCCTCTTCTCTGCGCCAGCGTTTTAAAGGGTTTCAGCCATTTTGAAGCCCTTTTATTTTTTGCCGTTTTTTGCCCGTTTTCCCCTACACACGATTTTTTATACATGTATTTTTCTGCCGTTCAGAACGTAGGAAAAAGCGAAAATTTCGCCGCTTCTTTTCTTTTGAATTCGTCCATTACGTGCGTATATACGTTTATCGTCATATCCGCGCTTGCGTGTCCTACAAGTTGTTGGCAAACGTTCACGTTTACGCCGCTTTCCGCGCACCGTGTTATAAACGTGTGCCGAAGCTCGTGCAAATGGTGGTTCGGGCATAACGTTTTGAAATGGCGGCTTGCCTGTTGCGCCGAATACGGAAATACGCGCCTGCCCTTTATTCCGCGTTCTTCGTTCTGCTTCTTCTGTCCGTTTAAGATTGTTTCTACTTCGTCCGTTAAAAGTATGTTGCGCGCGCTCGTTTCCGTTTTCGTGCCTTTTATCTGTATCAATTTTTCCGTGCGGTTTATGTCGTTCCATTCAAGCGCGATTGCTTCGTTTCGCCGCGTTCCCGTGTACATATAAAACAGTATCAGCCACTTGTAACGGCTCTTTTCAAGGCGGTTTATCAGTTCCCGCTGTTCTTCGTATGTCAAGGCTTTGCCCTTGTTTTTCTTGTATTTTACTCGTTCGCACAGGTCTACGGGGTTTTGCCGTATTATTCCGTAGCGGCAAGCCTTTACAAGCGCCGAGTGCCACACCTGCCGAACGTACACATAAGTACGGCTTACGGGGATTTTCGCAAGGGCTTTGTCTATGTCGAATATCGTCAATTCCGCTACCCGTTTTTCTTTCAGTTCTTCGGGCGTGTGTAGCCTTATCATTTGTTCTATGTTTCGCGCGCTGTTCGGTTTGATTATCGGCTTTTTAAACGTTTCAAACCAATATATCAGCCACGCGCCGAACGTTATCGTTTCAAATGCTGCTTTGTCGTTCATTTCGCTTTCTTCCTGTTAAAATGCGCAAACCGCTTTTCGCTCGTGCCTGCGTTGCCGTGCGCCCGCTTCCGCGCTCGTTTCTGCCGCTTCTTTGAGCTTTTACAGGGGCGCGCCCCTGTACCCCCGTTATTCGTCGAACGGCGTCGGCAAATCGTCGCTTAATCGTACAAGCCGCCTATTTATGAAATCGAGCAAATCCGGCTTATCCCGAATTGCTAAATCCTTATATGTATTCGGGTAAAAAAATTCTAAAAATTCTTTTGCGTAGCATTCCTCGTAGCGCAATTTTGTATGGCTTGGCAATGGTTTATGTGGATCGATTTTCGATATTCACTCTCCCTCTAAATTGCTCTTATTTTAGCAATTTATATTTAGTATAATTTATACAAAGAAAAAGGCTTTATCGACAGAAAACGGCGTACTATACACGCCGTTCCCTTGATTTCTTATAATAACCAAAAGTCTTAAATTCAAATGCCTTTCTCTATTACAAGATTGTCCGCACCATCATCAAAGTATATCCAAGCAAATTTTTTCCGCGCCATTTCGATGTATCCTGCCGCAACGGATCTTTCATTGATAAACCCGTTCCCCAAATCTTATCGTTTACAGCGCACTCTGCCAAAATTGCTTTTCCTGTACCGAGCAACCGTTTCCGCAAATCTTCGTTTTGCAAAAATTTCGCTTTCAACCCTTCGTAGACAACGATTTGCCGAACGCCGTTCCAAACGTTTTCATCGTACCTTTTTACTTCACGCCCCAACGCTTTTATTTCGGCTACATTCTCGGTTTGCATAATTGTTTTTGCCGTTTCCGAATCGCCGAAACAAACCGCTTTTTTATACATCATATATTGCTCTACGGACGAAAAGCGTATGCCGTCTATCACAAAATCTGATTTATACCAATTACTCAAATATCCGTTTTCTTCATCCGCATTATGAAAACATATCACTTGCATAAAACCATTCCGACCTTTTTCACCGCTAATTCAAGTTCGAGGTCGTGCAATCCGAAATACGCCTTTTTCAAAAAGGAAACAGGTATCGCTTTTACAAGTTCCGCACTCGGAATGCTATAATACCATTGATAATACGCATAAAATTCACCGATCCAATCGGGCATAAAGCCATTCAATGCCTCTCCGCTTTTTAAAGAATAGTTTTCGGTCTTCGTGAAGTAATCCCATAACTCTTTGGCGTCCATTGTACTCACATACGCCTTTCCTTCATCTATGGCTTTTCGCGTCTGTCCTCTCATATAGCAAACAATAAAGTTTTCTGTGTCTGCATTCGGATAATTCTGCGCTACTAAATCAAATAATTTCCCTTGATTTTCAACGACATCGTTTAAATATTCCTCGGAATACGCCCCCATAATTTACCTCTCAAACAAAGTACTGAATACTTTTTCAACTCTATTTTCGTCTGAATCAACCAATTTCCGCATATTTTTTCTCGCTTCTACATCGCGTTTATTATATTTTTCGTTAAACTCATCATAATTTACAACCAAAAGCGAATCGGGTTCTTCTTTTAACCTTGAATATGCCTTCTCTGATTTTATACAATATTGTATGCCTAACCCGCCTAAAAAAAGCAGTTTTTCCAAAATATCAACATCAATATTATCTCGAACAAATTCTTTTGCGATATAAAAATAAGAAGCGTTTGCTCGCCATCCTTTGATCACATCGTATTCATCGGTATCAATTCCATATTTTTTTATAAATTTTTCCGACAAAACTCTATAACGTTTCGAATCTGCCGCAGCTCTGTGTTTCATCAATTCGGCAAGCCACGCAAGCACACTTTTTTGTTCGAAATCAAGAATTTTTAGTTCCTCGATATCCAACGTATATTTGTGCACCCAACCGTTCGTCGCCGTCGGTCTGCAAACCGCCCACTCCTTAGCTAATTCGATATCTTCCGTTAAGTAAAAGCCTTTGCCGTAATCGTGTTTTTCATCGCCGAGTCCGAAAGCGGGTATCACTTCTTTATTCGGCGTGCCGTGATATAAAACTATTTTCGACATTATTACACCTCACTCTATCACAACCTAAGTATAGCAAATTTCCACAATTTTGTCAACCGTATTTTAAAACATTGCCATTTCGATACGTTTTGACGTAGTGAAGCTATTATCGGTAACGAACTGAATTGATTCCTTGTTGAATTTCGTTTTCTGTTAGCGAAATCGGAAAATTTTTCAACGATTGCTTCCGCAATTCATAAACGGCTAATTGCACTTCAAGTTTTTGCACCATATCAAACATCGATTCAAAATTTTCTTCATGGATACCAATCATAAGCGCGGAAGGTTTTCCGTTATCCATAATTACAACTTTTTTATTAACAGAAAGATATCTCATCACGCTTTTGGTTTGATTTCTCAATTCACTAATGTTATAAAACTTCATTGCGCCTACCTCTACAAAGCATAAGGTTTGTTTCGTTATATTTTAATTTATTTTAGTATAGAAAATTTCAAATACTTTGTCAACTGCATTTTACTATCTACGTGATATTGCTCACTTTACGAAAAAATCGCGGCAATACGAACCAATTTTTTTCGTATGCCGCGATTTTTAATGCGTATTTTGTTATGCTGTAAGCTCTATTTTCCCTTTATTTCTATGCCTAAACGTTTCTCAAAGGAAAGCAATTGAATTGCACATTTAATCGCTGTGATAGCGTTTTAAAGTGTTTCAGTCATTTTGAAGCCCTTTTATTGATATTAAGAAATTCCCCCGACTGACATCGGGGGAAGAAAAACCGCAATTTTTAAAAATCTTTACTTTTCGTACGCTTCGAACGGATCGCGAATCACCGCATAGCCTATCGCGGCATCGCTCAGTCCCGTGTACACTTCGGCAAGCCCGCCCGAAAGGCGTTTCACCCCCGAGGTAAACGTTACGTCGCTAAGATCGGCGCGTTTCTTCGCGGATTCGGGGAAGCAATCTCTTGTAACGATGAGTTTATTCTGCGTGATTTCGCGCGTTTCTGAGTCGATCGCAAAAGCCATGCCGTAATAATGCAGCAGCTGCTTTCCGTTCTCGTCGTACGTTCTGCACGCTTTGTGCCCCACCGCGCCGAGTTTTCCGTTTTTTAACACGATAAGCTGATTCACGCCGCCCCATTCGTCGTCCTCGAACAATTTTTCAAAGTACGGCGCGTTTTCAATCGTTTCGGCGGTCAGACCGGACAGACTGTTTACCACGGTAAATCCCACCTTAGCGATACATCCGTACTTTTCCATGCTCGATCCCTGCGGACGACTGCACACCGCGATTTTGCCGTTTGGTAACTGTGCCAAGCGAATATCTTTCATCTGCGCGGGGCCGGAAAGAAACTTTTCCATCTTAAACGGCGTTCCGATGTAAAAATCGGTATGCCAGTGCGTATCACCGCCGGGCACCGTCGGAAATTCCACGCTCACGCCGCCGAGAACGAGTTTCCCGTCCACGAACGTAACGAACGGGTCTTGAAGAGGCAATTTTTCGGTATTTTCGGCAAGATTCCACTCCCCGTCCTTTTCTCCGCGGACAAAAAATCTTACTTCCGAAACTTCGCTGTCGCGTTTTTCCACTCTCGCGGCAATATATTCTTTGCCTTCCCACATAAACGGAACAGACGGATTATAAGCGTCGAAGCCGTCTATGCCGTTCATTTTTTCCACTCTCGCGTTTTTGATTTCTTTTTCTTCCTGAAAACGCCCGTAAGCGTCTTTCGCCGAAACGGCTGGTACGGTTTTATAAAACATACTTCACTCCTTGTCGTGTTTTTTCTTTTTCAGCGCAACGGCGGCGCAAAGCCCGCTTGCCGCAAGAATCGCCGCGCTCATCACACTTCCCTTACAACCTTTTTTCTTGCCGTCTTCCGCATCGGGGGTTTCCTGCGAGTCCGCAACGATTTCGAATTCGACGCTACCCGCGTCCGAAGCGTAATACGCGCTCGCCGTCGCCGTTACCATCACCGTGTAACTGCCTTCGCGCTGCAGCATCGAAAGGTCGTAAGAGGTTCCCGTTACGGTCAGCGTAAGCAGTACGCCCGTTTCATTGGAAACCACCAGAGAATAGCTTTCCGCATGCTCCACGGCGTTCCAGAAAACTATCTTGCCGTTCACCGTAACCACGGGCTCGGAAAGCGTTCCCAGCTTCTTCACGCCGGAACCCTGCGTCATTTCGATCAGCTCCGCCTGCGCAATCTTCACCACGGGCGAATCCACGCCCGCAAGCCCGTCGGAGGTCGCGCCGAACACAATCTGCACTTTATGCGTTCCGGTAATGGCCGAAGCCGGACCGTCCTTTCTCGTGTTCAGAACGTTCACGATGTCCACCAGCACGTCCTTATCTTCGGTCAGCCCGTGAATATCAAACGTATTGTCCACAAGATAATACGACTTGCCGTCAATCATGATTTTCAGGAAGTAGCCGCCTTGGCAGCCTTTCGCGAAGCGGATGGCAAGAACGGGCGAACGATCGAAATTCAGCGTTGAAGAAAGCGTTACCACGCTGCCCCAGTTGGTATAAGGAACGGTGATCGAAGCGATTCCCGTTGCGCTATCGAACGAAGCCGACGCCTGATTATCGTTCGGCGTCATCGCAGCAAATTTTTTGGCATTGTAATGCTCGATCACGTTCGTGTAGAATGAGTAAGTTGCCTTTTCGCCGTCGAGATACACCGCACCGTCGCCCTTCGCCGTAACTTCCAGCCGGTAATTAAACGCGCTCAGCCCGGTTTCCGCAAGATTCAGCGAAGTTCCGTTCACGTCGCCGGAGAACAACACGTTCCCTCCGTCCGCATCGGTAAGCACGCAGAAATACTTTTCCGCGTTATTTACGCCCTCCCACTCAACGAACAACCCGTTGATTTTCACGTTCTGCGGCTTGCCCAGCGTTACGCTCTCTATATCGCCCTGCTTGAACGGCACAACCGCTTCGTCCGAATCGATTCTGCCCTCGCCGTACGCGGAAATCGTAAACTTGTACACGCCCGTTTCCAGCGCAAGCGCGGAAAGCGCATACTCCGTTCCGTCAAAATCGTTTTTCTCCTCAAACTCCTGCCCGGCGGCGTTTTCGATGCGGAATTTATATCCGTCCGCCCCCGGCACCGCGTTCCATGAAATCACGTTTTCTTCATTCACTTTCACGCCGGTAACCTTTGCCAGCTTATAGGCAAATCTTACATTTCCGAACACCACCGAGAAATCGTCTCCCGTGCCGCCGAATTCGTACACCGCCGAAAATTCGCCGCTCGTTTTCAAGCCTGCCGCCGCCAGCGCGGAAACCACGTCGATATACGTCGTCCCTGTTGCCGTCGAACCATTTTTGCCTGTAAGCGCGTATGTCGTTCCGTTCACGGTTGCATTGATATACCACGCGGAATTCGCCCCCAGCGATTTCACGTTGACCGCGATAAACGGATTCATCGCAGCGTCCGCCGTCAGCGCCGAAGTAAACACGCCGCGGCTTCCGGGCGTTTTTTCGGAAATTCTCACGCCGCCGTCCGCAACCGTAACGTTCGAAGGCGCCGTAGCCGATTTTTCCCAGGTAGCCATTTCTTTGCCGAGTGTTTTGCCCGTAGCGAAATCGAGTTCGATTGCCGTGTAATACGTGTTGATTCTGCCTATCGTAACCTCTTTTCCGCCGCCGAGCACTTCCACCGCCAGATAAATTTTCCCTTCGCCCGTCAGCTTGCCGCCCGTCTTTTCGTTTAAATTCACTCTGATGGTGGTTTTCGAAGCCGACCATTCGGTAAGCGCGTACTTCGTGCCTCCCGCCATGGGCATAAGGGTAATTCTCCATTTCCCTCCGCGCGTCAATCCGCGCACCTGAATATCCAGTTCGGGGTTGTAATCGAAGTTCAGGGTGAATTTCCCGCGCATGCCCGCCGTAGCCGTATCGCTTTGCGACGAACCGTTGTTTTTAATCACCGCGCGGTTGCTCGCGTCCATCGTTAGCGTGCCCACCGCGGTGGTATCGGACGATTTTTCCCAATCCAGCCAGGCGTCGCCTTTCACCGTCGTTCCCCAGGCGGGCAGTTTATAATAGGTTTCCACTTCGGAAATTTCCGCCTCGCCGTCGCCGATCACGCCCACGATGATGCGGAGCGCTACTTCGCCTTTAAACGTCTCGTCGGGATAATTCTCCCGCAACGAACTCATGATTTCCGTCGTCAGCGTCTTGTCCGATTTGTTGTCGGCAAGCAGATACAATTTGTTTGTGCCGTTGAATCTGAGTCCCACGAAATATTTGCCCTGCAACGACTGCACGTGCAAATCGAACACGGGGTTTTGGCTTAAATCGGTGGTGATAAGCGGCGAAGCCACGCCGTATCTTTCGGCTTCCGACTCGCCTTTCGTAATCTTCACCAAGCCGTCGTTCGTGTATTCCGAATACGCGTTGTTCACGCCGCCTTCGCTTTCGGCGCCGCTCCATACGCTCAGCCATTCCGCCGTGAAATCGTGTTCCCACTTATATTCGTCCGGCTCGTCCAGAACGGGCGTGGTATACATATGGTAAACGTTGAAATTCTTAATCGAAACGCTGTCGCCCTTCTTTCCGACGGGGATGATTTTCACGCTTGCCTTATGCGCGCCGCTCATTTTAAACGTGCGGTCCTCTTTCTGAATGGCGGCAAGCACGTCTATCGTGATTTTTCCCGTCGACTCGGTATCTTTTATCAGATACGCGCCCGTGTAATTGTTGTGGACTACCATGCCGTCCACATACATCTTCACCGCATAGGCGGCGGAAACGTCCGAAACTTCGAATTCAATCATCGGTCGGCGCGAAAAATCCACCGTGAACAGTTCGGAAGTCGCAAATCCGTACCCTTTCGGCGAATTCACCGTAACGGTAAAATCACCGTCTCCGTTCACCGAAGCCACCGACGTATGGTCGCTTTCGGGGTGCGCCGAAGCCCAGGCGGACGTCGCATCGTTCCATCTGTTTTTCATATCCGTCGCGCTATCGTACGTTACCGCGGGCGTTTTCACCACGTTGAGTATCTGCACGGCAACCGAAGATTTTTCCACCACGCCGCCGTCCAGCGTAAGGGTAGCCGTAACCGAACTCTTTCCGTTCTTCAGTTTCTTCGTATCGATGGCAATCGACCCGGAAGGCGCGCTTTTGCCGGAATACAGCGTCGCGCCGGAACAGGAAAGCGTAAGCCCTTGCACTGAAGCGCCTTCGGGCGTTACGGCGGATAAAGAAGCGTAAATCGTGTCTTCCACGTTGCTTCCAGCCGTTACGGGAGAAGTGCACGCTTCGTCTGTATACAGCGAAAGCGAAACAAATCCTCTGTCCTGCGCGATAAATTCGCCGTCGCAGGTGTATACGGAGCCGCTCTTTTTCACGTCTTTGCCTTCGGGAATTTCCGCCAACACCATCGTAGCATCCGCTGCGATGGAAATCTTCACGTCGTTGCCGCCCGCGCTCGTCGTTTCAACAAACTTTTTCTCGATCGTATCGTACAGTCTGTTGCCCGCGGCGGAAAGCGTAACCGTTACCTGCTTCGCTTCGGTATAAGGGTTATAATACATCGAGAACGGAATCTTCCCGCTGGCGTAAACGTCCAGTTTGCTCAGATCCGTGCGGATAATCATCGGCACGTCGGTATAGGAAATCGTCGCGCCGAACAACCCGGAGTGCGCCGTACCGTACAAACCGTAGTCGGTTTCCCCGCCCCAGTCATACGTGAACGCGTCGCCGCTGGCATACGGCGTAACGCTTCCGTCCAATTCGGTGCTTCTCGTGCCGTTCTTCCACACCACGTATCTGCGGTATTTTCTCAGCCCTTCGTACGCAACGAAAGTCGCTTCGTCCGAATCGGTGGCATACGTGTTGCCGGACTGGTATTTGCCGTGATATATCGTGTGCCCGTCGCCCGCATCCTCTGTTTTGCCTTCCACGGCGTATTCGGAGGGATAAAAACTTCTTGCCGACTGCGAAGCGCACAGCACCCAACGGGAAATATCACGCGCGAAACGCGAATCGTATTTCACCATGGGCGCAAATCCCAGCATGGCGTCAAACGTATTCATCGCAAACGCGTAGCCGCCGCCGTCGATCAGCGAGCCCATCAGTCCGTTGGTGTATTTATCGCCCCAGTTTTCGGTAATCATGCCCCAGCCCGAACGCACCGAAGAAGATCCGTCCATCAGCCAGGAATACATTTTGTACACGTCGTAATTCGTCCCCTGCTCAACGTTCATTCTCGCCGCAAGGTAAGGCGCGAAGAAAGTGAGCACTTCGTAAAACGGCGAAGTATCGAGTTTTTCGAGGTAATTCATACTCCACACCGCCGCCTCGCGGAACTTCTCGATTTCCTCCTCGGTGGCGTAAGCCTGCTTGCCCTCTTTTAAAAGATTGTTGTTTAGCGAATACGCGCTGTAAAGAATATATGCCATGCCCGCCGCGGCGTCCGGTTCGTACCAGTTGCCGTCGTAAGGCTCGCCCGTGGCGAAGCTGTAAGACGTGTGATAGAAATCCGCGTTGACTCCGCCCAGTCCTTCCACCGCGGAACGCCATTTCCGGGCGCTTTCCGTGATGATGTCGTACATATAATAGCTTTCCGATTCATATTGCGTGCCCAGCACGGAAAACAGCACGCCGGGCAGAAGTTCGTACCACCACGTAGCGCCCGTCTTGCCGCCGGCGCCGCCGTTCAGCACCACGTTTTCGCCGTTCACCGCCTGATAGTATTCCACCACGCTCTTCACGAAATTGCGCGTTTTTCCGTCGGAACACTTATAAGCGGTAAGGTCCATTCCGTTCAGCGCGCCGGACATCACCGCTGCAATCACCGTAATCCCTTCGCCCAGCGTAGCGTCGTCGCCTTTGCCCACGTAAGGAGGAATCGACCAGATGTCTTCGGGGGCTTCGTCCGCCCTGCCGATCGATCGGAAATATTCTTTCGCGTTGTTGGCAGCCGTATACCGCGCGATTTTTCTGGTGCCGTTTTCCCCTTCGAACGTATTGTTCTCATCGAAAACGTACGTCAAAAAATCAACGGTGGTTTTCTGCCAGTCCTTCTCTTCGTACTGGCTTTCGGTAGGCAAAGTGAGTTTTTCCATATACGGATTCTCCTTATATACCGCGGCATGCGCTTCCTTTGCGGGAATCGCCAGAGCCGCCCCCGCCGCAAACGACAGAGTAAGCGCACCCGATAAAAGTATCTTCGATATTTTCTTTGTTTTCATCTTTTTCTCCTTAATTTCTTTGTTTTCATCTTTTTCTCCTTGCCGACGAAAAGCCCCGACCGCCGGCTTTCAAATCGTGCCGGAATGTCTTAAAGCGCGCTTCGTTCCGCTCCGTTTTTTTGAAATGCAAAAAAGGACAGTTTCGGACGCGGGCATAAAGTCCGCGCCCAAAACTTTTTGACGCTATATTTTCCGCGTTGTTTTACGCATTTACTTCGGAAAGCGCAAACTTCACGAACTTGAACGACAAGCAGACAACCACTTTCTGTTCCGCGCCATCAACGCTGTTTCCGCCCTGTCCGAGTGCAAACCAGATAACGCCGTCATCGGTGATTTTATCCGACCAATCCTTCGTCAGGAAAGCTCTCTGCGCCGTGGAATCGCCCCAGCCCGTACCGACAACGTCTTTGTTCTTGGGATAGTAGAATCTCGTTGCCAAAGTAGCGCCCGCGGTGGTTTTATCCATATCGATCGTCCACTGCAGATAGATGTTATCCTTATCGGCGTTCAGCTGTTCCAACGCGGCACTTACGTCGATGTTGAAGAAATTATAGCCCCAGTTTCCGTTCGCCACAGTAGAAGTCAGCGAGCCGTTCGCTCCCGTAAGTTTCGTAGAGCCGCCCTTCTTATCCGCCATGGTGGTGTAATCCAGATTGCTAAAATCGGTCAGCGCAAGAATTTCCGTATAGGTTACTTCCACAATGTATTCTTCCGAATCCACGAAGTAATTATCGTCGCCCAGCGCCTTGAACGCAACGCGGTAAGTCTTTCCGTTCACAAGGTCCAGCGCAGCCAGCATTACCGACGGCGCGCTTAAATTCGTTGCCGTGTAAATCTGTTCTCCTCCTTTTTCGGTTACGGTTACCGAATATTTGGGCGTATAAGCCGCATTTCCTTTCACGGAATCCGCAATGATTTCGCCTTTCGATTCTTTTGCTCCGGAAGGTTTCGCAAGCGGCGTTTTCGCGCCGGGCTGCAAATCTTCGATCGCCGTGATTTCCACCAGTTTAATGCTTCTCACAGCCACCTGCCCTTTATTGCCGCCGCCTGCAAGGAAGCCCATGCCGAATCTGTAGGTACCGTTGCCGTAAACCGCCGCGCCGTTCTGGTCGGCTTTCTTCCAGAGTTCGATATACAGTTTGGTATCGGTAAGCGCGCCCACCGTATCGTTACGAAGAACAAGCGTGGTTTCGTTGCCGCCATCTTCCTTCCAGCCGCCGCGGATCAGATAGCCGTAGTCCACTTTCGCTACGTCCACCACAGCGAAAGGCTTGTTGGTAAGGTTCACGCTCACGCCCGTCGCAGGGGCAATCGCGCCGTACCCGTAAGTTTTATCGGGGTTATAAACTGCCGTATCGGTCGCTTCGTCGTAACCGATGGTTTTGCTGTCGCCGAGGAGGTTCGAAGTAAAGCCCGAAACGTCCTGCGCCGAATAGTTTGCAAGATACGTTACTTTAAACGCGTACGTCGCTACGTCCGATTCCAGCGCCTTGTCGTTCATCGAATCGAACGCCGTAACGGCAAGAATATATTCGCCTTCGTCAAGGTCCGCGGCTTTCATCGAAATGCCGTCCTGCGTAGAAGATTTAATCACGGAATTATCCGCCTTATTCTTCAGCGTCAGGTGATACGAATCCGCGTGATCCACGGCTTTCCAGCCGATCGTCATGCCGTCGGCAATGTCGAATCCCGTTACTTTTTCCAGTTTTCCTTCAAACGGAGCCACGTAATCGGTGATATACATCACGCGGATTCCGTTGTAATAAGCTTCCGCGTCGTTCGCGGAGGGGGTGGAAGAGTTATCCACGCCGAGACGGATAATCGTATCTTTCGAACCCGTAAGTCCCGTCTTTTCCGCAAGATTCAACGCCACGTCGGCAAGCTTCGCGCCGTCGTCAAGCACTTTCAGGTTGTTTCCGTCCACCTGCACCTGCGCATGGAACCCGCCGATAACGATATCTTCGATGTCGATATAAAGCACGGGGTTGTTATCGTAGTTTACCGTAAACGACGAGCTTCCGATTCTGCCCCAGCCGTCCGCGGTAGGGGTAAGTTTCGCAACCTGCTTGCCGTTGCGGGTAACAAGTTCCACTTTGCCGTGTTCGCCTACGGGCATCCCGCCGTCAAACGTCGCAATCTGCGCGGCGTTATAATTTCTCACTTCCGTGATGGTCAGCTCGTAAGAAGCGGCTTCGCCTTTTTCGGCGTCGTGGCGGTTATCCGCGGGAGTAACGGAAACGGTATAGTTTCCGCTTGCAAGTCCCGTCGCCGCAATCATAAACTTCCCGTCCGTCGCGGTTACGCCGTTTACGTCGAGTTTCGTTGTGTTGCCCCGTTCGGTAACCACAACGTCGTACGCTCTCGCGTTGTTTTCATCCCATACAAGATAGCCGCCGTCGATTCTGAGGTTTTCAATCGCCTCATACGCGCCCAGCGAAGCGATGGTCAGAGCGTACGCAGCCACGTCGGAATCGGCTGCAAACACCTCGTCCTCCGCAGCGATCGTCTGTAGCGTTACGTCGTAATCGCCTTTGTCCAGCGAAGAAATATCGTAAGAATTTTCAATCGTTTCTTCGTCGATAACGGTATCGTCGCCTTTCTTTACAATCAGTCTGTACGCGTCGGAACCCGCAACTTCCTTCCAGCTCAGCGTGTTTCCGTTGCTATCTGCGGAAATATCCGAAGGTGCCGCCAGCTTCTGCGCATTGATTTTTACGTTGTAAACGTATTCGTCGGAATCGGAAGTCGTTTCGCCGTTGCCTTTCGCTACAATCGTCAGCACGAATTCGGCTTGTTCCACGTCGGAAATATCCGCCTCGGCGGTATTCACCGTCCTTTCAAACAGCTTTTCGCTGCCTTTCTTCGCAATCACAAGATACCCCTGTGCGTTTTCCACGGCAGACCATTTCACCAAGCGCGCCGCAACGTCTACCGAAGCACCCGAAGGCGTGGCAAGTTTTACCGTTTTTGCGGCAACGGTGAAATCGTAAGCCGCCGCAAGCGAATCGAGAGAAACGTTTTCAACGCCGTTCGCCTTTACCGAAAGCGTATAATTTCCCGCTTCGAGATCTGCCACCGAAATCGAAGCCGCCATAACCGTCTTTTCGATTTTCGCCGTACCCGTTGCTTTTTCGGTAACTTTTACGGTATATCCAGCCGCGCCGCTCACCGCGTTCCACGAAATTTGTCCGTTTTCGCAAGCGAATCCGTCGGGCGTGGCAAGTTTTTCGGGCGCCGCTTTCACTTCAAATGTGTATTTCTTTTCGTTCGAAGATTTATAGCCTTCCGCCGTGGCGGTGATGCCCGCGGTGTAATTGCCGATCGTCAGCGAAGCTACGCTCACCGACGTTTCTGTTACCGTCTGTTTTTCCAGCGCGATTTCCGAGGTTGCGCCCTGATACACAACCACTTCGTACGCCGTCGCCGATTCTACGGCAGCCCAGCCGAGAGTGCCGTCGGTGTAAGTAATCGATTGAGGTTCGGCAAGGGTTTTGGTTTCTTCTGTGCTTTTACACGCCGTAAACGCATACATACAAACCATCGATCCCGCCAGCATAATCGAAGTGAACTTTGAGGTTTTCTTCATGATTTACTCCTTTCGGGGGTGTGTTCCCCCGCCTTATCTTTTAAGGCTTACGCCTTTTTTTACCTGATTTGTTTCTTTTGCTTTCTTATTTTGATTTCTTCCGCCGTCATCCAGCAAACGGCAAACGCAACCACGCAACTCATCACAACTGCGGGTTTTATAAGGTAGTTCTTTTCAACGTACGTTTTATCGTAATTTTCCTTGCGGTATAAGGTAGAACGCACCGGCACGGAACAATCGAACGCGTCGCCGCTGCACGCCATCGCGTACAGATTCACCCCCCACGACCAGGTGTTTCCGGCCGTGTCTTTCACAAACGTCCTGTCGCCCGAACTGCCGATCAACGCGGCGATTTTCACGTCCGCTTTCGTCGACGTATCTACGGGGATTTTATCCTTGTATTCTCTTTCGGCAAGCTCCGCGTCGTTTTCAAGGCTGATCGGCTTGTAAAACGTAACGCGCATCGGCTTCACCACGCTGGATTCTCTCACGCACGGATTCGTCGCATATTCCGCGCTCTGCAAATTAAACGCGGCTTGTCCTTTGCCCGATTCTCCGAAAGAAAAGATTCTTCCGTCTTTCGCAAGCACGAAATTCGTGCGCCCACCCGCAAGCACGGAAGAAATTTCTATTTCCGTCTCCGTACCGTCCGTCTCGTAAAATTTCGTGATTTCCGTAGGAGAAGCAATCGCGGTTTCGGCGGAATCCAGCCCCGTCTGTCCCACGGAATTGTCTCCCCAGGCATACAGCCTGCCGTCCTTATCCAGCGCGAACGCCGTCATCGTCGAAGCCGAAATTTCCGTAATGGCAGAAAGTTCTTCTATTTTTACGGGCGTCTCGTTAATGAGGTTTTCGTCCGTTTCGCCGTTCGCAAGAATTCCTCTGTCGTTCGCGCCCCACACGTAAACGTTTCCGCTTTCCGAAAGAGCAAATCCTGCGTTTTCGGCGGCGTCGATTTTCGTGATTTTCTCGTTGCCGAAATACGATTCGTCTATTTTGGTGAATTTCCCCACCACCGTCTTTCTCGTCAGATTCAGTCCGGCTTGCCCCGTCTGTCCGTCACCCGCTCTGCCACACGTGTACACGTCGCCGTCGGAAGAGAGCAGCACGGAGAACGCGTCGCCCGCCGCCACCGCCTCTACCGTTACGCCGGAGGGCAGTTCGGGCGTTTCCTGCGTAAGCACACAGTTGGTTTCGGAATCGTCGTTGTACGCCGTGTTCAACCCCAGCTGAGCATATTTATTGTTGCCGAACGTACTTATGGTGCCGTCGTTTTTCAACACGATCGCGAATCCCGATTTCCCGCTCGCCACCAATTTTACGTTTCCGGCAATGTTTTTCGGCGTGTAAAGGGTTCCGCCTTTCGTGCCGTCGCCGAACACGCCGAAACCGTTGCTTCCCGAAACGTACAGATTGTTTTCCTTGTCGATATAGTAGGAAACGGAACTGCCGCCCGCGTAAAACTCAATCGCATAATTATCGGAAACCACAGCGTCGGCTTTCGCCTCTATCACACTTCCGGTGCCGGAAAACGTCAATGCCGCCGCAACGCCGAGAATTAACATTTTACACTTTTTCATGGTTACTGTTTATCGATAAAATCCTGAAGCTGTCTGATGAGTTCGTCTTTGATAACCTTAATCGCGCTTTGCAGCGAAGCGTTTTCGTAACGTCCCGTCAGTTTTGCCTGCCAGCTCGATACGGGGTCGCTCACCTGCCCCAGATACCACGATCTCGCCTCGGTTTTCGCGTTCGCGATGTCCGCGTTCGAAAGCGCCGTGGTCAGGGCGTCCGTCGCCGTATGGTCGAACGTGAATTCGGAATAAATGATGCCTACGTACCGCGAAGAATCGTACATATATTTCATATATTCCATTACTTTCGGGTCGGAAGCTCTCACCACGCGGATATATTTCGGGTTCCAGGTCAGCTCGTACGCGGGGAAGGTGTAAGATTCCATGCCCGTGGTTTCCACCGTGCCCTCTATCGCATTTCCGCTCTCGTCTGTTACTTCTTTCCAGTGCTTTCCTTTAATTCCGTACTGGAACAAATCGTGATGTTCTTCGCTTTCGAAAATCCAGTTCAGAAATTTCATCGCCATATCGCGCTTCGCTTCGCCTGCCGAAGTAGGCACGCAAAGGAAGTTCCACGCCTTGTAATCGGTCTGCGCGTATCCCGACAGTTTGTTTCTGAGTGCGTATTCGTTCACGTAAATTTCCAGCTCCGCGCCGGGGTTATTCTGTTTCAGCGTCGCCTCCACGGTGGAGAAATTATTGATCGTCTGCACCACGCATCCGCCCATGCCGGCCTTGAACTTGGCGTCGGAATCGGTTACCTGCAGAACGTCCTTGGAAATAATTCCGTCCTCCGCCCATCTTCTCGCCAGCGAGAAATTGCTCGTCCAGGTGGTGTCCTCGGCGTCGAATCCTTTCGGGAAGCTGCTCATGCCGTTTTCGGAAGTCGGATTTTCGATGTCGTTGATATACGCCGCTTCCACCGTACCTCTGCGCACATACGCCGTTGCCGTAACGTCCGCCGTCAGCTTGATTTCCTGCTTGATTCCCGCGTTCACGTAGTCCTGCGCGGAATGAGAAGGCTTGTTGCGGGAATTGATGATATCCCACGCGCCCCACGTGGCGTCGTTATTCGAAAGACAAGGCGTAACGCCCTGTTTGTTGGCGAGCACCCAGTATAAATAATATTGCAGTTCGTCGAAACTGTCTATGCCGTCGGCAAGGTCCTTGCGCGTTACCGCGTTTCCCTCGAATTTCCCGTCGGGCATTTTGAAGTTTGCGTCAGCGGCGCATGCCTCGCGCCAGTCTTTACGAATATACGCCACGGAAATTTCGCCGTACGTCTGCGTCAGCGGCACGCCGTACACCCCGCCGGAGAACAGGTTATTCGAAAGATATTCGCTCGAAAACGCCGAAGAAAGCCCGTCGTACCCGGAACCCGGCTTGAAATAATCGGAAAGGTCGTAATAATACTTTTTCTTCGCGAAGTCGTTCAGATAAATCCAGCCCGCGTCGAAAACCATATCGTAATCTTTCTGATTCGCCGCCATCGCAAGGTTTAAATTCTGCTTATAATCGGACTGCGTATCGAATTTGAATTTCACGTTGAAGCCGAGTTCGGGGCCGTACGTGCTATTGAAATACGTCAGCACGTCGTCGAATCCGTCGGGCGTGGAACCGTCGTCGTTCCAGATATAAATATTCAGCGTCTTGTCGCCCGCGTTCCCGCCGTTTTCCGGCTTGGAGCAGCCCGCCGCCGCAACACCCGTTGCGAAAAGCGTAAGACTCATAACAGAAGCGCAAATCTTTTTGATTTTGATTTTCATTTTCTTATCTCCCTTCATTGATTTTTTATTCTTTCACGCCGCCGACTTTCAAGCCGGAGACGAAATATTTCTGCAAAAACGGATACAGCAACACGATAGGTCCTATCGTAACGATCGCCGTCGCCAGCCGCAGCGTGTTGGCGGGCACGGTGGAAATCCCCGTCGGCAATCCCGATTGCCCCAGATTCGTCGCCGCCGAAACGCTGTTCACCATTCTCACAATCAGATACTGCAGCGTGTACAGTTTCGGATTGTCGATATACAGCATGCTCGCCATCCATTCGTTCCAGTAGGAAAGCGCGCTGAACAGCCCGATCGTGGCAAGCGCCGGAAGCGACAGCGGCAGAATAATTTTAAACGCCGTGGTAACTTCGTTCGCCCCGTCGATTCTCGCCGCCTCTCGCACTCCCGCGGGTATTTCGTTGAAAAAGTTTCTTAAAAGAAACATATTCCATACGTTGAACATGCCCGGCAGAATATACACCAGCAGATTGTTCGAAAGGTGCAGATAGTTTTTGATGAGGATGTAATACGGAATCAGTCCGCCGCTGAACAGCATCGTAAAGTAGAAGAAGAAATTGATCGCGTTGCGGTATTTCAGCTTCTGCCCGCTGAGCGCGTACGCCGCCATCGAAGTAACCAGAAGGCTCGCCGCCGTACCCACCACGGTAACGAAAATCGTAATGCCGTACGCCCAGAGAATTTCGTCGGAAGCGAACAGCGTTCTGTACGCGTTCAGTGAAAATTTCGAAGGAATCAGCCTGTACCCTTCCCTGATCAGCGTGTTTTCGTCCGCGAACGAAGAAATCAGCACCTGATAAAACGGATAGAGGCACAGCAGCGCGAACACCGCCGCAAACACGTAAAAGAAAATCAGAAGCGCTTTATCTCCCGTGCTGCCGGAAACCTTGTTCCCGCGCTTTTGCGCGGGTTTTCCGTCTGCAAAACGCACGTCTTTTGCTCGTTCCATTTTCTCCCCTCCTTTTAAAAGATTGCCGATTCCGGCGCGTATCTCTTTGCCAGCCAGTTGGCAAAAAGCACCAGTCCGAAGCCCATAATCGACTGATACAACCCGATCGCCGCCGTTCTGCCGTAGTTCGTAAACGAACGCAACGCGCGGAACACGTAGGTATCGATAACGTCCGTCGTCGGATATAACAACGCGTTGTCGCCGATAAACGGATAAATCATTCCGAAGTCGCCCTTGAACACGTTTCCGATGCTCATGATAAACATCAGCACCACGATATTTTTAATGAGCGGCAGGGTAATCGAAAAAATACATCTCACCTTGCTCGCGCCGTCGATTTTCGCCGCTTCGTAAATGCTCTGATCGATGCCGAGAATCGCCGCCATATACACAATCGCGCCCCAGCCCGCGCCTTTCCATAAACGGATAACCACAAACACGGTCGGCCATACGTCGGGGTTGGAATAGAACGGAATCGATTTCCCGCCGAGGCTCGTAACGGCGTTATTGATTACCCCGTCCGAACTGAAAAACGCCACCGAGAACAGCGCCACCGTCGCCCAGGAAACGAAATTCGGCAACGTCATCAGCGTCTGCGAAGTTTTCACGAATACCTTGTTTTTCAGCTCGCACATAATCACCGCGATGAACAGCGAACCTATCGTTCCCGTTACGATGAACAACGTGTTCAGGTACAGTGTGTTTAACGTAACCTGAATCCAGGAAGAACTCGAAAAGAAGAATTTGAAGTTTTCCCAGCCCGTCCACTTGCTGGCAAACATGCCCGCCACGGGGTCGAAATCTTCAAACGCAATCAGCACGCCCACCATCGGAATGTAAGCGAACACGATAATGAAGATCAACGCGGGCAACAGCAAAAGATAGCTCCAGCGATTCTTTACGATATCGCTGTGCATCAGCTTTTCCCTGAAAGTCTTCTTTTTCATCGTTACTGCCGGCATTTTTCCACCTCTGAAAGAAGTTCGTCTATCGAAATTTCGCAGCCGCAGATATATTTATCCGCCGCGCCGTAATAAATTTTCAGCTTATCGCCCGCTTCCACGCCCCCGCAGGAAAACACCACGTTCGAAAAGAATCCGTCTTTCTCGCAGGGCAACTCGGGCTTTAAAAACGGCTTTTTTGTTCTGCCTTTCACTATCCACGGCTTTTCCGCGTCCAGAATCGCCGCGCCGAGGCAGTATTTGTTGTTTTCGTCCGCCCCGTGATACACAATCAGCCAACCGTCTTTCACGCGGATCGGAACGCCGGAAGAACCGATTCTCGCCGAATCCCACATTCCCTTTCTCACGCCCATAATCCGTCGGTGGTTGCCCCACTGCACCAGATTGTCCGATTCCGCAATCCACAGTTCCGGGCTTCCGAATTCCGAAGTAGACGGGCGATGCAACAGATAATACTTTCCGCCGATCTTTTCGGGAAACAGCGCCACGTCCTTGTTGTCCGGGTGCAGCACGACGCCGATGTTTTCGTACGTTTTAAAATCTTCCGTCACCTTCATCGCCGCGCAGATGCCGTATTCCGAAATCGCCGAGTAGGTTATGTAATATTTCTTCCCCAGCTTCGTGATCCGCGGGTCCTCTACGCCGTATTCTTCGAAGCGGCTTTCGGGGTAAATCGCCCCATCATACATAATTTCGAAATTTTCCCCGTCTGCAGAAACCGCCGGCACGAAATAAGACATCGAAGTCAGATATTTCTTTCCGTTCGCCATCACAACCCGCGTATCCTCGTTCTCGTCGAACCGCTTTTCCAGTTCCATCACGGTAACTTTTCCGTCTTTGAACACGGGTACGCGGATAATGCCGTTTTCTTCGGGGCGCACCGCAACGCGCATCAGAAGCAGCGTTTTTCCCTCGTACGTCGTAACGCCGGGGTTGAACACCCCTACCACTTCGAAACGATCGTCAAACGATCTCACGTCGTCGGGAGTGATTAAAGGATTGTCAGAAAACCGTCTTACCATAAGTTTTTCTCCTCTGTTCGACATTATTATAGCACATTGAAATCGGTTTTGCAACACTTTTGCGATAATTTTTAGTTAAAATTTTTTATTTTTTTAGTTTATTTTTCCTTAAAAGTAATAAAAACAAGGTAAAATTACTGTTATTTTTTGTTTTTTAACTTAAAAACGGCTTTCTTCGCGCTTTTTAGCTATTCTTCCTGAAAAATATTTTAATTTTGTAGTTAAATTTTTATTTTTATTAGCTAAATCGCTTGCTTTTTTCCATAAATAGATTTATACTATATATATATTATATAGACAGGAACTTTCATCAAAAGGAACAAGCATGAAAAAAGTATCTCTCGCAACGATAGCAAATCAACTGAACGTCTCCACCGTTACCGTACACAAGGCGCTCAAAAATCAGTCCGGCGTCAGCGACGCGTTAAAAAAGCGGATTCTCGATCTCGCCGACGAGCTCGGCTATGTACGCTCGAACGCCTCGGCACCCACGCAGAATTTCGTTTATATCGTGAATAAAGATTTTCTTCTGAGCGTGAACGAACAATATTACACGCGCATTTTTTATCATCTCAGCCACGAATGTTCGAAAGCGGGCGGCTCATTGCACCTCGTGGTGCACGAATCTGTTTCCGCTACGATTGCTTCCGTGCGCGGACTTACGCAGGAATCGCCTTTAAGCGGCATTTTCGTTGCCGGACAGATCGATAAACGCCTGCTCGACGAAATCGAAAAGCTGAACAAGCCCGTTGTCTGCATCGATTTTTTCAGCAGCGATTACCCTTTCAATTATGTATATGTGGATAATTATTATGCCGGATATACGCTCACCAAATATCTTATCAGGCGCGGGCATAAAAAAATCTGTTTCATCGGCGACATCAAATTTTCCAACGCTATCGCAGATCGTTACTTCGGCTATCTGCGCGCCCTCAACAAATACGATTTGTCCGGCGAAGCGCGGCATATCAATCAGAATATAGAACGCTCGTTTCAAAGCCCCGATATAGAACTTTCGCCTGACGCGACGGCGTATATCTGCCACTGCGACAGAGCCGCCGCCACTCTCTATTCCGTCATCGAACAAAGCGGCAAAAAAATTCCCGATGACGTATCCGTCATCGGGTTCGATAATACCGATATTTGTCAGGTGATTTCACCCAAACTTTCTTCGCTGGGTATCAGCAAAGAAGTGTTTGCGATTCAGGCGCTGAACATTATGCAACAGGCGATTCAGAAAAAATGCCCCGGCGGCATCAACTATATTAAGCTCAATCTTACGCTTTACGAAAGAGATTCCGTTGCCGACGGCGGCGAAACCGGCACTGATAACAAACACGAAAGCATGCCAGAAAACACACCCGAAAGCATACAAAATATCGACTTGTAATTACGAAATATTCGATAACACTCTAACGCTTAAAGGGCTCTCCGTAACGATTTTGAAGAATCCTTTCTTATATAAAGATATTGAAAACTATGTGTTTTGTTACGCTGTAAGCGCGATTTTTCCCTTTATTTCTATGCCTAAACGCTTCTCAACGTAAAGCAGTTCAAATACATATTTATTCTCTGCGCCAGCGTTTTAAAGGGTTTCAGCCATTTTGAAACCCTTTTATTTTTGTCGTTTTTTGCCCGTTTTTCCCTACACACGATTTTTTATACGTGTATTTTTCTGCCGTTCAGAACGTAGGAAAAAGCGAAAATTTCGCCGCTTCTTTTCTTTTGAATTGAATGTACGTTTTCCTTTACAATTCGGTTCGTATATATTCACACCGCCTGCGCCACGACAGCGGCTCGGCTTGGAGTCGCACAAGAAAAGGTTTGACAAAAATAGTCAAGCCTTTTTCTTATGCTGCCTTTTGCTCTCGCCGACTTATCTCTTTTGTTTTGGGAGCACGAAATGACGTAGCGTTCCGTTGCACTACACTTACCGCCGAAGGGCACGGTCGGACGAATCCCTCCGCTTCCGTCGCAAACACACTTTCTTCCGCTCGACAACAAACAATCGGCGCACCGATTCGTTTGAGCCTTTCGCGCAACCAACGGTTGCAAAAATAGCAACGCAAGGTTGGTTGCAATGCACTACTTTTTGTGTTATAATTATTTAAAACAAATTAAGGAGCTTTTGTCATGACTATTGCCGAGAAAATTTACAAATTGCGTACGAAAAGCGGTTTCTCACAAGAAGTTTTTGCCGAAAAACTGGACGTCACGCGCCAATCGGTGCAAAAGTGGGAATCCGGATTAAGCCTTCCTACCATAGAAAAACTCATTTCCATAGCAACACTTTTCAATGTGTCCCTGGACTACCTTTGCCACAAGACAGACGTCGAAGTTTCCGACGGGCGAACCGACAAAGAATACATCCCCGATTACGGAAAAATGCACTCGTGGGAGTCTTATGCTAAAAGTCTTGAAATCGAATACAGCCAACTCGTCGACGAGGGCAAGGATGTCGAGAATTTGAGGGACGTTTTTGTTGCCGTTGAAAAAATGCCGCCAAGTAAACATAAAGACGAAATTGCCGATTCGATTTTTAAAATAGTCGATTCTCTGCCGATAAAAAACGGGTACGACTTTGTCGAGCCGAACGATTACGTAGCGATAAAAACGTTAAGCGACGGTTGTTTCCACAAGGAAACCGCCGCCAAACTGGACGATAAAATCTTACTTGATAAAGTCAAGGGCGGTTGGTACGGCAGAATTTGCGGTTGTTATCTCGGCAAACCTGTGGAATGTATCCTGATGCCCGACATGAAAAAGATTTTAACCCGTACCGATAACTACCCTTTACATAGATATATCGACCTTGAAGATGTACAAAAAATAGATTCAAGCGACATAACGCATCCCATAAAACAACGTGCTTACCCGAAGGATTTCAACAAAATGCCGTCCGACGACGACACCAACTATATGCTGATCGCGTATGAAGTTTTAAAGCGTTACGGCAGAGATTTCACTTCGGCCGACGTTGCCGAAGTATGGCTTTCCACGCAGACTAAATATGCCTACTGCACTGCCGAAAGGGTTGCGTATATCAACTTGATTAACGGTTTCGTTCCGCCCGAAAGCGGTGAATACAAAAACGCCTATCGTGAATGGATAGGCGCGCAAATTCGTTCGGATTTTTACGGATATATCAATCCCGGGGCTCCCGAAACGGCGGCAGAAATGGCATGGCGCGACGCACGCGTTTCTCACGTTAAAAACGGAATTTATGGTTCGATGTGGGTGGCCGCCATGATTGCCGAAGCGTACGTTACCGATGACGTCAAACGCATTATACAAGCCGGACTTTCGCAAATTCCGTCGTCGTCCAGATTACATAAAGCCGTCAAAAACATTATTGCCATGCATGAAAACGGCGTATCTGCCGAAAGTTGCATATCCGACATAAGAACGCGTTGGAACGAAGAGTTCAGCTACAATTGGTGTCATACAATTTCCAATGCCGAAATCGTTGCAACCGCGCTTTTGTACGGCAATAAAGACTACGGCAAATCCGTTTGCTTAGCTGTCGGCGCATGCTTCGATACCGATTGTAACGGCGCGACCGTAGGTTCCGTAATAGGCACCGCAATCGGCTATAACGCTATCCCCGAATATTGGAAAAACAGAGTACACGATACGCTTGAAAGTACGCTTATGGGCTACAATAGCGTATCCATTAGCGACATGGCAGAAAAAACGCTCGATTTTATCAAAAAGAACTGAGGTTTTATCTTGCCTCTCACATTTTGAATCCTTAATAGAAAAATAAATATCCACCAGTAGAGCGGGTGGATATTTATTTTTTTCCGTTTTTTGCCCGTTTTCCCCTACACACGATTTTTTATACGTGTATTTTTCTGCCGTTCAGAACGTAGGAAAAAGCGAAAATTTCGCCGCTTCTTTTCTTTTGAATTCGTCCGTTACGTGCGTATATACGTTTATCGTCATATCCGCGGTAGCGCCTCCCGATACCGCACGGAAAAATTTTTTTGATTTTTGCCCCGTTATCGTTTACAGATGGCGGAAAGAGGTGTATAATTAAATATAGAAAATTTATGTAATTCGTTTTGAATTTTACGGAGGCAAATTATTATGGCTCATCCTACGGAACAGTATTTCAACGACGTTGTTTCCTCTATCGTGGAAGCGGTGAAGTTCGATTCTTCTTTGAAACAGGCCGTTCCCGGCTGCCCTTTCGGCAAAGAAACGGCGGATTGTCTTGCTTATTTTTTAAATCTCGCTTCTAAGATGGGGTTTGAAACGCATAACTACGATAATTACGTCGGCGAAGTAATTTACGGCGAAGGAGAACCGCTTGCGATTCTTGCGCATCTTGACGTAGTCCCCGCAGGCGAAGGCTGGTCGCATCCCCCGTTCGGCGGCGAAATCGACGACGAAGTTTCCGACGGCGGCATCGGCGGCATGAAAATCTGGGGACGCGGCACGATGGACGATAAAGGTCCTGCCATCGCAACCCTTTATGCTTTGAAAGCGCTGAAAGACGAAGGGTTTATGCCCAAACGGAAAATCAAATTCATCGTCGGCTGCAACGAAGAAACGGGTTGGGCTTGCCTGAAACACTACGAAGAAGTAGCGCAGATGCCCGAAGAAGGATTTTCGCCCGACGCGTCTTTCCCGGCGATTTATGCGGAAAAAGGCATTGTGCACTGCAACAGTTATTATCCGTTGAACAAAGATTCGTTTGTTTCTCTGCATGCGGGCACGGCTGCGAACATGGTGTGCGCGAGCGCCGTTGCCGTACTTACGGATTCCTCCGCCAAATATGTAGCGCAATATGAAAAAGCCGCCGCTAAGCAGGCTTCTTCCGATAAAAAATTGAACGGAGCCGCCGAAAAACGCGATTTGCATACAGCGAAAAACGGCGCCAAATGGAGCTACGACGAAAACACCCGCACGATTACGTTTACGGGGAAGTCGGCACACGGTTCCACGCCGGAAAAGGGCGTAAACGCGCTGGAAGCATTGCTTGAATTTGCCTCTATGTTCGACGAAGGTTGCAAACGCGCTTACGAAGTTTTGTGTCTTGACGAGAACGGCTTACGCGAAATGCGCGACGAAACGGGACTTTTGACTATGTCGCCCGACGTTGCGAAAATCGAGGACGGCGCGCTTGTAATCACCACGGATATCCGCTTCCCCGCTACGCACAACGCGGAAGAAGTGCGCAAAGCGTTTGAAAATTCGGGCGTTAAATTTGAATTCACGCATTATCAGAAACCGCTTTACAACAACCCCGAAGGCAAATTGATTTCCACCCTGATGAACGTTTACAACCGCCATACCGGGCGCAACGACAAAGCCATTGCGATCGGCGGCGGAACCTATGCCCGCGCACTGAAATGCGGCTGCGGATTCGGTCCGGAAATGGAAGACGAAGAATCCACGATTCACCAGCCCAACGAATACGTTACGTTCGACAGGATTCGTCTGATGTGCGAAATTTATTACGAATGCGTCAAAGAACTGACAAAATAAGCGTCCGTTCGGATGTTTAGAAAAAACAGATTCGTCTGACGTTGCATAAAACGTTGTATAAAACAAGCGCCGATACCCGTCGGCGCTTGTTTTTTCATGAATTATACTTTTTAATCCGACGCTCAATTCTTTCTGTGTTTTATATCGACGTTCAAAAGAGACGAATCTTCCAGCAGTATTCCCCTCTGCACTTTATCATATCCGTATTTTTTTCTGATTGCTGCAACGGCATCCTGCGCCCGCAAATTCTTTTCGTATTTCTCTTTCTCGCCGGAAGTATCCAGAGAAAGTTGTTCCACATTCCTGTCGAAGCCGGAAACGGAAAGGCCGAGCATATGCACTTTTTGCGCGCCGGTCAAGTTTTCCGTATAAACTTCGTAAGCCGCCCGCGCCACGTCATCGCAAAGCGCCGTAGGCGGTATTTTTTTCTGTCTTGAAGTTTCCCGCAAAAATTCGTCTTTTACCGTTATATGCACGGTATCGCACTTTCCCTCGCCCGATTCGCGAAGTCTTGAAACCACGCTTTCGGCAAGCATATAAAACAATCGGCGAATCCGTTCCGCGTCGCTTACGTCGTATGGCAACGTCATCGAATTGCCGATAGACTTTATTTCGTCCGATTCGCTTTTAACAGGTTCATCGTTTCTGCCGTCCGCGTTGATCTTCAATATTTCGCCGCGCTTTCCAAGCAGCCCGACAAGCAACGCCGAATCGGCGCGGGCAAGTTCTCCGATGGTATGAATCCCGTGTTTCAACAACGCCTCTTCCGTACTTTTGCCGACGTATAACAGATAAGAAACGGGCAAAGGAAACACTTTCGCTTTATAATTCTCCCGCGAAATCACGGTTACCGCATCCGGCTTTTTCAATTCCGAAGCAAGTTTCGCGTATATTTTATTGAACGAAACCCCGATGGAAACCGTAACGCCGAGTTCGTTTTTCACCGCCGCGCGAATCTCTTCCGCTATCTTCTCGCCGCCGCCGAACAACCTGACGCTATCCGTTACGTCCATGGCGCATTCGTCGATGGAAAGCGGTTCGATGACGTCGGTATATCGCGCATAAATTTCGCGCACGGCTTTCGAATACCTGTTATAATCTGAAAAATGCGTAGGAACGCGAAGCACTTGCGGACATTTTTTTAAAGCTGAATACACCGTTTCCGCCGTTCGGATACCGTAACTTTTTGCCTCCTCGTTTTTGGCGAACACAACGCCGAGCCGTTTTTCGGGATCTCCGCAGACAATCAGCGGCTTTCCTTTATATTCCGGATGCAGAGCCGTTTCCACAGAAGCAAAAAAATTATTCAGATCGGAATATAAAATCACACGTTCCTGCATTTTGCATTTTCTCCGTTCCGCAAATTAGTACGCCACACACAATAATTACGTCTGATATATTACTTAAATACAAACAAATATCTTCGATTATATACTTTTATATATTTTAAACTACTATGCGCAACATAATTATTATACCAGACATAATTCTTTGTTGCTTTTTTAAAAAGCAATGCGCCCTTTTCCCTCGTTCGCCGAAACAGGCAGAAATACAGAGAAAAGGGCGTAATTTATACTCTTGAAACAGCCTTCGTGCGGCTATTTCTTATTTCATAAACGCTTTGCAGGCGAGATACATTTCATACACGTCGGCTTTGGAAATAACTTCATAAGGCGCGTGCATCGAAACAACGGCAACGCCGATATCCACGGTATCGATGTTCATTTTCGCGATATATTTCGCCACGGTACCGCCGCCGCCCTGATCTACCTTGCCGAGTTCGCCCGTCTGCCAGATAACGCCCTCGTCGTTGAACATTTTACGCACTTCCGCCATAAATTCGGCAGAAGCGTCGTTCGAACCGCTCTTACCGCGCGCTCCCGTAAATTTGGTAAGCCCCGCGCCGCAGGAAACGTACGTAGAATTCATCGGTTCGTTCACGTCTTTGAAGTTCGGGTCGTACGCCGCGTTTACATCGGCGGAAAGGCACTTCGAATTTGCCCGGATGACAGCCGAAGTGGTATCGAACGAATAGGCAATCGCGTCGATTAAATCGGTAAAGATAGCGCACTGCATACCCGTGGTGCCCTCGCTGCCGATTTCCTCCTTATCCGCAAGCACAACCATTACGGTTTTGCCGTCTGTTTCCGTATCGAACAAAGCGGAGAACGCGGGATACGAGCAAACTCTGTCGTCATGGCCGTATGCGCCGATAAGCGCTCTGTCGAAGCCGATATCGCGCGCTTTGAACGCAGGGACAAGCGAAAGCTCGGCGGAAAGGAAATCCTCTTCTTTAATGCCGTATTTCTCGTTTAAAATATGCAAAAGATTTTCCTTTACGGTCTTATCGCCGTCCTCTTTTGCCGCCGTGTAAGGAATGTTGCCCAGCCAGATATTGAGATCTTCGCCGGAAAATGCCTCCGCAAGCGTTTTCGTGTTCTGTTTCTGCGAAAGGTGAGGCAACAAATCGCTGATGTAAAATACGGGATCTCCCTCGTCCTCGCCGATCTTCACTTCCACCTTGCTGCCGTCGCCGAGCACAACCGCACCGTGCAGAGCAAGAGGAATCGTCGTCCACTGATACTTTTTTATACCGCCGTAATAATGCGTTTTGCCCAGCGCGACGCCGTCCGATTCGTACAAAGGCACCTGCTTGAAATCAAGGCGCGGGCTGTCGATATGCGAAGCCACAATACGGATTCCGCTTGTTTTCACGTCATCGGAACCGACGCGGATAAGATAGATATTCTTGCCGCGGTTGTTATAATATACCTTGTCGCCTTTCTTCAGCTTTTCGCCAAACTTAAAAGGCTTGAACCCGTGTTTTTCGGCCTCGGCTGCAACGTACGCGCAAGCTTCGCGTTCCGTTTTTGCCGCGTCGATAAACTTTTTATATTCTTCCGCATAAGAGAAGATTTCTTTCATCGTCTTTTTGTCCGCTACTTCGTATACGTTTGTTCTTTTGTATGCAAGTTCGCTCATAATGTATTTGATCCTCCGTTAAAAATTATTTTGTTTTATAGTTTTATATCCGCGCCTGCGCCGTAACTTTCCGGCGCACACGTCCGACATAAATTCAATGCAAAAAGCCTTTGATGATTTGTTCTTCGGCTTCCTTTTCCGTCAGTCCCAAAGTCATCAGCTTTACAAGTTGTTCGCCGGCGATTTTCCCGATTGCCGCTTCGTGAATGAGTTCCGCGTTCAGATCGTTCGCCGATAAACACGGCGCCGCGGTTACCGAACCGCCGTCCATGATAATCGCGTCGCATTCCGTATGCCCGTGGCACGCCGCGTTTCCGTTCATCGTGGAGCAGAAATGTTGTTTCGAATGTTCCGCCGCCACCGAACGGGAAACGACGTCGGCACGACAATCGGCGCCGTTCATATCCACGCAGAAATCGGTACTTGCTTCCTGTATGCCGTTCGTATAAATTTTTTCGCGTACGGTCAGTTCCGATTTTTCGCCGAGCGTGGCACGCGTTACGCGGTGCGTATCGTCTACGCCCTTAATCTGCGTCATCTCCATATCCATGCTTGCGCCGTCTGCGATAAAAGCAATCGTTTCGGGGTTCATCACACGTTTCCCCTCGCCGTCGCCCTCGCCGTAATGCCGTTCTACATAGCGCACTTTCGAATTTTTCCCGATATGGAACGTATGCACGCCGTCGTGGCGCGAAGTTGCCTTGCCGCAGTTATGAATTCCGCATCCCGCGATAATCGTTACGTCGCAATCCTCGCCGACGTAAAAATCGTTATAAACGACTTCGTTATAACCCGTTTCGCTTAAAACGACGGGAATATGCACGCTTTCGTTTTTCGTACCCGGTTTGATAATTATATCTATCCCGGATTTTCCGTCTTTCCGCGAAGCGATTTCGATGTGTTCCGTAGAACGTCGTCCCGCCGGCTTTCCGTTTTCGCGGATATTGTAAGCGCCTTCGGGTATGCCGTGCAAATCGGCGATTTTCAATAATAAATCACGTTCAAGCGCGTCCATTTTCGCCTCCTCGCCTTATGCCTTTTTCCGCGCGGCTGATTTTTCCGTGCAATCGCCCGCCGGAGATAATTTATTTTTCAACGTTTCGCACGTTGCGCCGCTGCCGAGAATTTCCGGCAGAATTTCGTCCCGTGTGCCGCACTTCCGGATTTTACCGTTTGCCAGCACCACGATGTTATCCGCTACGTTCAGAATACGCTCCTGATGCGAAATGATGATAATATCGCCCTGCGTTTTTTCACGCATATTTTCAAACACGTTGATCAGGCTGGAAAAGCTCCACAAATCGATGCCGGCTTCCGGTTCGTCAAACAAAGAAAGCCGCGTGCCTCGCGCTAAAATCGTAGCGATTTCGATGCGTTTCAATTCTCCGCCGGAAAGGGACGCATTCACCTCCCTGTCGAGATAATCCCGTGCGCAAAGCCCTACTTCCGATAAATAATCGCACGCCGCGGAAAGCGTAGCCTTTTTTCCTGCGGCAATCGATAAAAGATCTTTCACCGTCAGCCCTTTAAAGCGTACCGGCTGCTGAAACGCATAGGAAATCCCTTTTTTCGCACGTTCCGTTACGGATAAATCCGTTATATCTTCGCCGTCCCAGAACACTCTGCCGAACGTCGGTTTGATAATGCCCGCTATCACTTTTGCCAGCGTGGATTTTCCGCCGCCGTTCGGACCTGTAAGCGCAACGAAGCGCCCGTCCAGTTTTACGGAAACGTTATCGAGGACGTCTTTTTCTCCCGTTTCGTCTTTTACGTGATAGGTTACGTTACGTAATTCGATCATTAGTTTTTCTCTCCGCCGCTTTGCATTATGCCCTTTTTTCGCCGATACAAAACAATTTTCAGATTCTTTTTACGCGAATCGTCGCGTCGTGCCGCGGCTAAAATATATCCATATAATAAGCGTTTGCCTTTAAAAACGCTCTTCTTTGCCTGTAATCCGGTTCGTAGCGTTCCACAATCGCCCAGAATTTCGCAGAATGATTTTTTTCGAAAGTATGCGCAAGCTCGTGAACGACTACGTACCGCACCACTTCCGGCGGCGCATACATCAACCGGAACGAAAAATGCAGCTTATTATCGTAAGAACATGAGCCCCAGCGACTTTTTGCGCCGTTCACCGAAACGTTTTTATATACCGCCCGCATTTCGGCGGCACATGCTTCCGTTTGTTCGGTAAGGTACTCTTTCGCGCGTTTTTTTAAGAAATCCGTCAGTCTTTTTGTTGCGTTGTCTTCGGGAAGATACAACGTATCGCCGATAAATTTCGTGAATATCCGCGCCGAGCTCGTATCGTTCCCGCAATCGAGCAAGACGATTTTTATCCGTTCGCCCAGCCACAAAAACGACGCTCCGTCTTTTGCCGCGCAGAGAATCCCGCCTTGTTCCGCCGCTTTTTTCGCGCGTTCCGACTGCCGTACAATCCACGCGCTTTTTTGCGCAAGAAAAGCAAAGATGCGTTCGTCCGCACACCGCGCGGGCGCACGCACCGTTACTTTTCCCAGCCTGTCTACGCATACGGAAACGGTTTTCCTGCGCGAACGTATCAATTCGTACGAAAACGGAAACCGTTTCTCCTCCGGAAGCGGTTCGCCGGCTCCCGGTAAAATCACGCCTCGTAGCCGTTCGGATTGTTGCTCTGCCATTTCCACTGCGAAGCGCACATTTCGTCGATGCCGTATTTCGCTTTCCAGTGCAGTTCTTTTTCCGCCTTATCGGAACAAGCGTAGCACGCCGCGATATCGCCGCTTCTGCGCGGGCAGATTTCGTAGGGAAGCTTTTTGCCGCATGCCTTTTCAAAGGCATGAATCATATCGAGAACGCTGTATCCGTGCCCCGTGCCGAGGTTGTAAATATGCACGCCCGCATCTTTGCAGTATTCGATCGCCGCAATGTGCCCCAGCGCCAGATCCACTACGTGAATATAATCGCGGACGCCGGTTCCGTCGGGAGTATCGTAATCGTTGCCGAACACGCGGATGCACTTGAGTTTTCCGCTTGCCACCTGCGCCACATACGGCATCAGATTGTTGGGAATCCCCTTCGGATCCTCGCCGATTCTGCCGCTTTCATGCGCGCCGACGGGGTTGAAATAACGCAGCAGAATTACGTTCCATTCGTTATCGGACTTATACAAATCCTGCAGCACGGTTTCCAGCATAAGCTTCGTGGAACCGTAGGGATTTGTGGTGGAAAGACGGCAGTTTTCATCGAGCGGAAGCCGTTCGGGCGTACCGTAAACGGTTGCGGAAGAAGAGAAAATAATCTTCTTCACGTTATTTTTCTGCATAACTTCCAGCAGCGTAACCGTACCGCCGATATTGTTTTCGTAATATTTCAAAGGAATCTGACAGCTTTCGCCCACGGCTTTCAGCCCGGCGAAATGAATTACCGCGTCGATTTTATGCGCTTTGAAAATTTTATCCGTGCCCTCTGCGTCGCGGATGTCCGTTTCGTAAAAAGTTACTTTTTTGCCCGTGAGCTCCTCAACGCGGCGAAGACTTTCCTTGCTTGAATTGCAAAGATTATCCATCACCACAACGTTATAGCCCTTGTTTAAAAGTTCCAGCACCGTATGCGAACCGATATAGCCCGCGCCGCCCGTTACAAGAATCGTTTCCATAATCCTTCTGACTCCTTTAAAATTTTTTTCGCCTTCGTTAGACAGGCGATTTTTTTTCTTCTTTAATATTCATACCCGTTTTTACGGGCAACAAACCGAAAAGCGCGCCGTTTTACAGGGATTTCCGCCTTTTTTTCAAAGAGAATCCGCCGTTTTCAAAGCTCTTTTCAGCGCGGCGTAAATTTTTTCTCTCATTTTGCGGTGCGCCGCGGAATTTTTCGGATATTCCGTATAGCCTCTCACGCCAAAATCGTGTAAAATTTTCAGCGTTTTCTTTCTGCCGATATAGCTTTCAAGCGTTTTTAAAACACGATATTCGAAGAACGCTTCGCCGAGCGTTTCCGAACGCAACGAGCCTACCGCGTCGCCCCGCCCCGGATACACCACAAACGAATCGCCCGACGGGAACATCGCTCCCGCCGATGTATCTTCGTAAGGGTTAATTTCCGCATACGAACGCGCCGTATTATAAAAATTAAATCCCCAGTGCAAAAAGCCCTGCACGCCCGTTTCGTACAGCTGCGCGCCGATAATTTTCGTACGCTGCAAAGGCATATTCAGAAATCTGTTCGAATAAAAATCGCGGGCGGGACAGCAGCAATAATACACAAAAAGTTCTTGAATGCCCTTATTTTCAAACGCCGTGTAACTGCTTGTAATCGGCACCGGCACGTCTATGCCGCCTTTTTCGTAAAATTCGTAATGCGAAATCGCGTCCATAACAGGAAAATCGCCGATACGCGCTTTTACGAAATCCCGCAGAAACGTATACTTTTCCAGATGTTCCGCGCCCGGCTCGTCGGTAAGGTGAAAATAACATTTTTTCGCCCAGCCCTGTTTGCGGACAAACCCCGTAAGCTGCGATAAGAACGCGTCTAAAAACGCAAGATATTCCTTCGAATCGGAAGCGGTTTCCCAGCCGAAAATTTTCTTTTCTTCGCCGCTTTCCGTCTTAGCCATGATTTTCGGGCAGCACTTTCCGCCCCACTGCGTAAACAAATGCGAAAATTCAAGGTATTTTATTCCGTGCGCAAACGCAAATTCGCCGAAACGCTTCAACTCGTCAAAATCGAATTCGTAGCCGCCGTCCGCGGCAACCGTTACGCCGATCAGTTGCGCCGTGCGCCGCTCCCCGCCGATTTCCGTATCGAGCGGCGGCGTGAAAAGCGGCGTTAAAAGCATATTGTTGCCCGCACGCACGTATTCGCGAAGGTATCCTTCGAAAACGCCGTAAAACCCGTCGTCGAACAGTTTTACGCCGTGCTTCGCTTCGATGCCGTCATAATGCATCCAGTTGGTGATTTTCAAATCCGATTCCGCCGCGGAAACGGGCAGCACTTCCAGGCGATAGCTAAGGCGCGAAAGCTCTTTCCCTTCGCGTGTACGCAGGATAAACCGTAGCGCGGATACGCCGGCTTCGAACCCGTCCGGCTTTTCGATGCTTACGTAAAACGCTTTCCACTGCCAGGCAGGCAACACCGCCCCCGTCGCGCCGAAAGGTTTTAACGGATCGGGATATAATCCGGGCTGCGCGGAATATGTGTACGTATCGGGAAACTGCGGAAAATACTGCGCAGGCACAAGCTCTGCCGAACGAATCGTAACATACGGCGCCAACGTGCCGAGCACGTCGATTTTCGCAAGAGCAATCGCGTCGCCGGAATCGTTTTTATATACAAGCTGAAAATTAACGCGTTCGTTTTGCAGAACGGTTTTTCCGCGTTCTTCTCCGCACGGTTCTTCCGCGGGAAACACTTTCTGCATGGAATCTACTATTTTCGCATAGATGTTACTCATCGGTTTTTCTCCGCTTTTCTTCCGCTTTTTCTTCGTCGTCCGTTTCTTCTTCCACCCGTTTCGAACGGATTTTCAGAACTTTCTGTTTTGTTGTTTTCACCACTTTTATTTCGAGAAATTTAAAGCGGATGATTTCGCCCACGGGCGGGATGCCGCCGAATTTTTCCATCACCCAGCCGCCTACCGTGTTCGATTCGAAATTTTCGTCCTCTTCGCTGATGCCGTACAAATCGAAAAATTCTTCGAGATCGCACTTGCCGTCCACCCAGTACTCATCGTCGGAAATTTTCCCGTAAAGCACTTCTTCCTCGTCGTGTTCGTCCCAGATTTCGCCGACGAGTTCTTCCAGAATATCTTCCAGCGTAACTATACCCACCAGCCCGCCGTATTCGTCGGAAACGGCAGCCATATGAATTTTCTGCTTCTGCAGCTGCTTTAAAAGCGACGAAATGCGCGTATATTCCGTAGTGAAAGCGATTTCCTGTACCACGTGCGCGATTTCTTTATCGCCGCGCAGATACGCGTTATAAAAATCGCGTTCGTGAATCAGTCCCACCACGTTATCGATCGTATCTTTGTATACGGGCAGACGGGAAAAGCAATTTTCTTTGAAAACGGAAAAAATTTCGTCCATGTCGGCGTTCATATTCACCGCCACAACGTCTACGCGCGGCACAAGAATATCTTCCACTTTCAGATCGTCGAATTCCAGCGCGGAACGCACGAGTTCCGATTCGTCCTCTTTCAGCGTGCCGTCCTCTTCCGCTTCGTTCACAAGCGAAATCAGCTCTTCGTCCGTTACCGCGTCGTTCGGCTTCAGCCTGAAAATGCGCGCGAGCAATTTTTTATACGCGCCGAAAACGATGCCGAGCGGCGTAAATATCCAGTAAAAGATCTGAATAAACGGGTACAGCCAGAACGCGAATTTTTCGGGATATACGCCCGCGAAATATTTCGGCGTAATTTCGCCGAAAATCAACACGGCAATCGTCATTACCACTGTGGATACGGTAGTCGCGTCCAAGGTCGATTCCGCGAGCAAATTCGTAAACAACACCGTAGCAAGCGCCGAAGCCGTTAAGTTTACGATATTGTTTCCGATAAGTATCGTCGTAATCAGTTTATCGTATTTTTCTTCCGCCAGCTTATAAACGCGCTTCGCGTTTTTCTTGCCGAGCGCGATCATACTCTTGATTTTGATTCTGTTCGCGCACGAATACGCCGTTTCCGTAGCCGAAAACAAACCGGATAAAATCACCATTACGACGATTGCGATAGTTAGGGGTACCATTGATTCGTATTATTCCTCCGTGGAAAAGCCGATATTTTTCACCTTTCCAGTTTTTTATTATAGTATATTTCGTCTGCTTTGTCAAGATAACTGACGGGGGCTGAATAAAAATTCTTCCCGATTGCATAAAAAAAGGAGCCGCAGCCCCTTTTTTTGTTTTTCTTTTCGTCTTGCGGCGCATTTTTCACCGTATTTTTCCGTTTCGCCGCCGCAAAAACGCACTTTCTTTTTCCGGGCGTTTTCAACGGAAGTTATTTCACCGACTGCGCTTTTTCTTTCTGAATTACGTCGTGCGCGCCGCCTTCCACGATGCTCGTAGCCGAAACAAGGGTAAGCTTTGCTTTTTCCTGCAATTCTTTAATGGTAAGCGCGCCGCAGTTGCACATCGTGGATTTCACTTTCGAAAGCGAAATCGCCACGTTGTCTTTCAGCTTGCCCGCGTAAGGAACGTACGAATCCACGCCCTCTTCGAAAGACAGCTTTTTATCGCCGCCGAGATCGTAACGCTGCCAGTTCCTTGCACGCGCCGATCCTTCGCCCCAATATTCTTTAAAGTAATTGCCGCCCATCATAATCTTGTTCGTAGGGCTTTCGTCGAAACGTGCAAAATATCTGCCGAGCATCACGAAATCCGCGCCCATTGCAAGCGCCAGCGTAATATGGTGATCGTACACGATGCCGCCGTCCGAACACACGGGAACGTACACGCCCGTTTCCTGATAATATTTATCGCGTTCCTTGCATACTTCGATAAGCGCCGTTGCCTGACCTCTGCCGATGCCTTTCGTCTCGCGCGTAATGCAAATCGAACCGCCGCCGATACCCACTTTTACGAAATCGGCTCCGCAATCGGCAAGGAAACGGAAGCCGTCGGCGTCCACTACGTTACCGGCGCCCACTTTCACGCTGTCGCCGTATTTGCCGCGGATCCATGCAATCGTACGCTTCTGCCATTCGGAAAAGCCCTCGGAAGAATCGATACACAGTACGTCCGCCCCCGCTTCCAGCAGAGCCGGAACGCGTTCTTCGTAATCGCGCGTGTTAATGCCGGCGCCTACAACGTAACGTTTTTCGTTATCGAGAAGTTCGTTCGGGTTCTGCTTGTGCGAATCGTAATCTTTGCGGAACACGAAATAACGAAGTTTCCCGTCTTTCGTGATAATCGGCAGCGAATTGAGCTTATTATCCCAGATAATGTCGTTCGCTTCTTTCAGAGAAACGCCCTCGTTTGCCGTTACAAGCTTTGCAAACGGCGTCATGAATTCTTTTACTTTCGTAGCGGTATCCATACGGCTGACGCGATAATCGCGGCTGGTAACGATGCCGACAAGCTTCCCTTCCGCCGTGCCGTCTGCCGTAACCGCCACCGTGGAGTGTCCCGTTTTTTCTTTCAGGGCAATCACGTCCGCCAGAGTATCTTCGGGCGATACGTTGGAATCGCTGGTAACAAAGCCCGCTTTATGATTTTTTGCGCGAGCCACCATAGCGGCTTCGTCCGCAACCGACTGCGAACCGTAGATAAACGAAACGCCGCCTTCCGTAGCCAGCGCGATTGCCATTTTATCGCCGGAAACGGACTGCATGATAGCCGATACCATAGGAATATTCATGGTAATTTTCGGCTGTTCGCCCTTTCTGAATTTTACGAGCGGCGTTTGCAAGGAAACGTTTGCCGGAATCGCTTCCGCCGAAGAATATCCGGGGATAAGCAGATATTCGTTAAAAGTATGCGAAGGTTCGTCGATGTAAGTCGCCATAGTAGTTTTCTCCTTTACGTAAATGATTTATGTTGCCGCAGGCGGTTTCCGCATATTTTCTTTGCGAAAGCCGCCCGGATATTGCCGTTAAAACAGCCCTGTGATTTCGCCGTTTTCGTTGACGTCGATATTTTCCGCCGCGGGAATTTTCGGCAGCCCCGGCATCGTCATGATATCGCCCGTAAGCGCCACGATAAAGCCCGCTCCCGCGGAAACTTTCAGATTCCGCACCGTTACTTCGAAATTTTCCGGCGCGCCGAGTTTTTGCGGATCGTCCGAAAACGAATACTGCGTTTTTGCAATACACACGGGCAGATCGCCGAATCCGAGTTCCCGCAATTTTTCCGCCTGTTTTTTCGCGTTCGGCGTAAATGCAACGCCTTTACCGCCGTATACTTTTTTCGCGATGACGTCGATTTTCTCTTCCGTCGTCAGCTCGTCGGGGTATGCAAAGCGGAAGCTTTCTTCGCCTGCGGGAGAAGCTTCGCACAGTCTTACCACTTCTTTCGCAAGCGCTTCGGCTCCTTTTCCGCCTTCCGCCCATACGTTTGAAAGACAAACTTTCACGCCCAGCTTTTCGCATTCCTCTTTCACGCAGTCGATTTCCGCCCGCGTATCCGAAGGAAAACGGTTAAGCGCCACCACGCACGGCAACCCGTAAACGTTTTTCACGTTTGAAACGTGCCGCAACAAATTCGGGAGTCCGTTTTTCAGTGCTTCGACGTTCTCTTCGGCAAGCTCCGTTTTTTTCAGCCCGCCGTGCATTTTCAGGGCGCGCACCGTTGCCACCACCACCGCGGCGGCAGGTTTCAGTCCGGACTGACGGCACTTGATATCGAAAAACTTTTCCGCGCCGAGATCCGCCCCGAATCCGGCCTCGGTAACAACGTAATCTCCGAGCTTCAAAGCGGTTTTCGTAGCAATCGCCGAATTGCAGCCGTGTGCGATGTTTGCAAACGGACCTCCGTGCACCAGCGCGGGCGTACCTTCCAGCGTCTGCACCAGATTCGGCTTCAGAGCGTCTTTCAACAGCGCCGTCATCGCGCCCGCAGCTTTCAGATCGCCGCAGGTTACGGGGCGATCGTTCGTATCGTACGCCACAACGATTTTTTTCAGGCGTTCTTTTAAATCGCTCAGCGACGAAGCAAGGCACAAAACCGCCATCACCTCGCTTGCCACCGTAATATCGAAACCGTCCTCGCGCGGGGTGCCGTTTGTTTTTCCGCCCAGCCCGTCCACGATATTCCGCAACTGCCTGTCGTTCATATCGACGCAGCGGCGCCAGGTGATTTTGCGTACGTCGATATTCAGCGCGTTTCCCTGCTGAATATGATTATCCAGCATAGCGGCAAGAAGATTGTTTGCCGCGCCGACGGCGTGAAAATCGCCCGTGAAATGCAGATTGATGTCTTCCATCGGCACCACCTGCGCATATCCGCCGCCCGCAGCGCCGCCTTTGATACCGAACACGGGCCCCAGCGAAGGTTCTCTGAGCGCCGCCACGGCATTTTTTCCTATTCTGCGCAAACCGTCGGCAAGACCTATCGCGGTAGTGGTTTTCCCCTCGCCGGCGGGCGTAGGAGAAATCGCCGTTACAAGCACGAGTCTGCCGTCTTTTTTTCCGGCGTTATCTCTTAAAAACGACAAATCGATTTTCGCCTTGTATTTTCCGTAAGGTTCGATATATTTTTCGCCGATTCCCGCCGTTTCCGCGATTTCGTAAATCGGTTTCAGTTTTACTCGCCGCGCGATTTCTATATCCGTTAAAAAATTTTTTGCTTCCGGCATACGTTTTTCCTCCGTACTTTTCTTCGTCCGCCACAGACGCGCAAGCCCGCGTGCGCGGAACGCCCGCGCTTACTTTATATTTTTAAAAGTATACCACAAAGCGCCGCGGACTGTCAAGAGAATTTTCGATTATGCTGCGATTCGTCCGTCGTTTTTCGGTAATTTTCAAAACTTTTTTTAAAAGTTGCAAAACTCCGCGAAAAAACATAAGCAAACCGCCCCTGTCGATATCGGTATTATAACTCTTTTCGATAAAAAAGTCAAACGCATCAACCGGCAACGTATGCTTTCCGCCCTTGCCGCAAAGGAAGTTTATGCCGCCGCGATAACGACGGCGCATATTTTCGGAACAAAAGCGAAAAAGAGCGATACCGACGCAACAACGCAAAGACGGCGTTTGAAACAGAGAAAAAACGGAAATACTTGCGTTATGGCTATTTTTTATACTTTCGTCGGCACATATCTGCTTGCAATCAATTTTTATGCTTTTTTGCTTGTAAAAAATCTCAAAGACGAAACAGACGGAACCGATAATTTTAAAAAATCGGACGGAAGATTGTTTCTGACGGGTTTGCTCGGCGGCGCGCTTACAATTTATATATGCCTTTTCGTTTTTAAATACAGGCAAAAAAGTCTGTTTTTAATGATACTGATGCCTTTGCTCGTTGTTCTGAACGTTTATCTCACGATTCTCGCCATACGTTCCGGATTTTCTTTTTTTATCGTTGCAAAATAATTCGTGTTATTATATCCTGCAAATCAGATGTTCCGAAATGCCCGAAAAGAAATTTTTTTAAATTTTTTGGAAAATTTTCGAAAAATACGGAAAAAAACGTTGACATTCGTTTTGAAAAGTGTTATTATATACAAGCGCGTTGATGCGAGAGATAAAGGAATTGCGGGTGTAGTTCAATGGTAGAATTCCAGCCTTCCAAGCTGGCCGCGTGGGTCCGATTCCCATCACCCGCTCCACAGTTTTTTTTGCCGAGAGGCAAGATTGACGAGCGTTTGATATGCGCCTGTAGCTCAGTTGGATAGAGCAACGGCCTTCTAAGCCGTGTGTCGGGGGTTCGAATCTCTTCAGGCGCACCAAATAAACGGCGGGTGTAGCTCAGT
>OMGY01000055.1_pt1 | contig 117353 bp, 113 predicted proteins | sample 1674461 | NCBI WGS metagenome assembly OMGY01 (sample SAMN05578579, study PRJEB25193) | human gut metagenome | biome: Human Microbiome; feature: human-associated habitat; material: feces | host: Homo sapiens | place: USA:Birmingham | reverse complement strand
CTCTGTGAAATTCATTAGATTCGTCACCCATTGCATTATCCCAAAATTGTGCGTTTTTCTCCCAGATTTTTTTACTTTCCTCTGTTCCTATGTTCTCTTCATACCCTAAAATCTTGCTTTTTGCTTCAATTAAATCTTCCTTACTATATTCCATTGTTACCCTCCATAATTTCTGATCGTTGTCGCCTCGACTATTATATATCTATTCTTCCCAAAATGGTATAGGCTTTTATTTTTGTAATGCTGCAAAACTTTTGCTTTCCTGTTGTAATATCCGTCTGTTTCCAGTTCAAAATAGTTCCTCCTCTCTAATACTGATTTTATCAATGATATTGCGCAATAGCAAGCAATGAACGCTTGCATTGCGCAAGACATTACATTATCTTCTGAAACATATGGCGAACCTTATCTAAACGGCTGTTCGGGCGGCGTGGCTGAAACACAGGCTCGCCGGAAGTTTCCTGATACCCTTTTAATTCTGTAATACAAACACTTCTTCCATTTGTATAAAAATTCAAATCATTCCTATATTCACCGATACAACGGGCAGGGATTTCCCCCTTAAAAATAACTTCATCTTTTTCAAGTCTGGTTGATTCAATTATTGCGCAATACTTTGGTGCGTCATTATAAGCCCGTGAAAGATATTCCTGCGGCGCAAAAAGAGTAAAGGAAAGGTATGGTTCCAACAGCTGTGTTCCTGCTTTTTTCAATGCCTGTTCCAACACGATAGGTGCAAGAAAACGAAAATCAGCGGGGGTACTGACCGGACTGTAATAAACTCCATAATCAAAACAAATTTGGCAGTCTGTCACTCCCCAGCCATATAAGCCCTGCTCCATTCCATAACGCACCCCCTCCATGACGGCATTTTGAAAACTTTGGTTTAAATATCCGAGAGATACCTCGCTTTTATATTGTGTTCCGCTTCCAATAGGAAGCGGTGTTACAGTCAAACCAATAGATGCCCAAAACGGATTCGGCGGCACTTCAATATGAATCGTGCAGCTCGCTTTTTTTTGCGGTCTTTCCAGATAAATAACCGAAGGCTCTTTCGTAACCACGCCCACATGATATTTTTCTTCTAATAGCGAACAAATAACTTCTAACTGTACTTTTCCCAAAAAAGATAACATGATCTCATGGGTAACAGTATCAATGTCAAAATGCAAAAGAGGATCTGTATCAGCGATCTCTACGAGGGCATTTAACAGGGCTTCCCTTTGCTCCGGCTTTTGCGGCTCTACGGTTGTCCGAAGTAATGGCATGGGATCATCGATCCGTGTTTTTTGAGGTAAGAGTTTTTCGTTTCCCAGAATGTCGTTCAGTTTCAAAGTATCATCAGCTAAAACAACAATTTCTCCCGGATCAGCATGGTCAGCCGGGACGATTTCACCATTTAACGGAATACACATTTCTGTAATCTTTATTTTTTTCTTTTTTGACAGCGGCAGCTCATCCCGTAAATGGAGCGTCCCATGATACAGGCGTAAATAAGTAAGCCGTTTTTTCCGGTCTGTATACTCAACCTTAAAAACATATCCACATAATTCAGACTGAATATCGTCTGTTTCTGTAATGAAAGTTTCTGTAATCGCTTCGATCAGTTTTTCTGTTCCTAAATTGTCTTTTGCACTCCCATGATAAACAGGAAACAAAGAGCAGCATCTGGTTCTTTTGCACTTTTCATATTGTAATTCCTGTATATCCAAAGGATCCTCTGCAACATATCGTTCTAACAGTTCATCGCTTCCAGAAATAACAATATCCCATTTGTCCAAATCAGAAATATCGGTTATGGTTATCTTGGGCGACAAGGCAACCTCCTGCATGACAATCATATCACTGGTAAGTTTATCTTTGATGCTTTGGTAAACACGCCGCAGGTCGATTCCATTTTGGTCTATCTTATTTACGAAGATGATTGTCGGGATGTTCATCTTCTGAAGCGCATTGAATAATATACGTGTCTGTGCCTGTACGCCGTCTTTTGCCGAAATGACTAAAACAGCTCCGTCAAGGACAGATAAAGATCGGTATGCTTCGGTTAAAAAATCCATATGACCGGGAGTGTCCACGATGTTGATTTTATAATCATTCCAGCAAAAAGAAGTAACTGCTGTCTGAATGGTAATTCCACGTTGCCGTTCCAAAATCATAGTGTCTGTTCTTGTAGTTCCTTTATCCACGTTTCCTTGTTCCGCAATCGCTCCACTGGTGTATAGCAGGCTTTCCGTCAATGTTGTTTTTCCTGCGTCTACATGGGCAAGAATTCCAATATTGATTATTTTCATGTGATTGTCCTCCCTTTACAGCCCCAAAGGGCATAAAAATCCCCAGCAGTAAAATACTTTTACCACTGGGGATTATAAGTTGCGGACATACACATATACAGCATACACCTGTTTGTGATTGCTGTTTTTGGGGATATGTCAAAATTGATAAGGCAAAAGTATTCTTAAATTGGGTACAAAAAACTAAGCCCCTACAAAAGGAGCTATCATAATCCTTTGTTCCCACTATTTGATTATAGTTTTATTTAAGAATACCTTGCCGCATATTTTTTTACTCCTTTTCTGGAATGAAACTATTATATCACATCAGCTTTAGGAAAGCAAGTACCTAAAAGAAATTTTTCTTCCTCTTATATGTTAACAATCATACCGGCTTCTTGGCGTTCAGAATAGTTTCTGCTGTTTGCTGTGGTGTTTGGTTGGAATTGTCCAACCAAAAGCTGATCCGGGGTGTTGTCTGTATAAATGTATCGTATAAGGTTTCAACCGTAAAGCCGGAATAGCATGCTTTCTCCCTGTATAGTTACGTCTTTTTACAAACGTAAACCTGTTACGTTTATTGTGTGATATATATTATATCATATTTTAGTGCCATTGTCAATAATTTTCTTAATATTATCGTTCCTGTTCGTGATTTCGGTACTTTGTGTGGTTATGGTCTGTATTTCGTTGCTTGTTTTTCTCTAACCTCATTAGAATAGAGAATGGTTTTTCGTGCAGTTCCATATTTACATCAGCTTCAACATCTTTGTATATATCATAACTGTATTTACGTCCGTATTTCTCTTGTAGCTTTTGTATATTTGATTTTGTGTATTCATCATGGATTGTATAGCGTTCAGCCTGTACCGCCACCATATCTTCGGACGGAATACTCTTTTTGATTGATATAAATTCAGCTTTATCGTCAGCACATTGTTTTTCTAATTCTGTATTATTTGCAGCAATTTCTATAATAATATCATCATTTTTTATGTGCAATGCTTTATACTGTGGAATATCTTTTTCAGATTTGCAACTCATTTTGTCAAGGAAGGCGGATTTGAGATTTTGCAATTTTTTTATTTCTTTTTCCGTCTTGTCTATATGTTCCGTCAATTCTTTATGGCGAAAAATGTGTATTGGATTTAAATGTTTCTGCTCGGCTTTCATTTTCTTCAATTCGGTAATTTTATTATCTAACTGCTGGACAATTCCGTTATACCTTTGAACAGTAACATCAATAGTGGTGTTATACTGTTTGAGTTCTGTGGATATGTTTTCATTTTGCGTTATTTCATAACGGTTAAATATATATCTGTTCCGCAAATTCTCTAATGTATTTGCAAAATCCAAAACAGTTTTTTTCACCTTATCTACAACTATTGCCGATAGCTTTTTGATTTGTTTCTTTATTTCAAGCAACAAAGCGTTATCAGCTTTTATTTGCCTGTTCATTTCGCACCGTTCCGAAACACCGCCGCGCTGTTCTATGATATGCGCGGAAACACCCTCGTGAATAGTCGGCTGCTCGTCAATGCCGCACTCCTTGAAGCTGCGGCAGTCAACGCGTGCGTCAATGCTGTTCTGCTCCAGTGCCTTATTCGTGACTCCTTCCCATGCTTTGCGCCAACGTAAGACCTGTTCCTCGCTGTTCCACTCGGCGCATATGGGATTTTGCCTTCCGTATCGCGTACTTTTGGGATTTTTGCTTACCCTCTCATATCCCTGCTGTTCGGCTTCGGTGGGAGTCATATACAGCTTTTTCTTGTCTACCTTATACTGATACTGCTTTTCCCAGCCGTCAGCTTGTGCAGTCTTGAACTCGGCTGCTGTAAAGCCGCGTTCTTCATCACCGCGTTTGCATAAATACTCTTTCTGCGTCTTAGCCTGCCACTTGCCTTTATCATCAATCGGTCGCATAGTTAGCAGAATATGCGCATGAGGATTATGCCCGTCGGTGTCATGTATGCTGACGTCAGCACACATACCCTTATTGACGCACTGTTTGGATATAAAATCTTTAAGAATGGCTTTCCATTCATCAAGTCCGATTTCAACGGGTAAGGCAACAATCAGCTCCCGTGCAAGTCGGCTGTCCTTAGCTTTTTCGGCAGCTTCGACAGCGTTCCATAATTCTGTCCTATCCTGCCATTCTGGCGGAGCATTGGACGGCAAGAATATTTCGCTGTAAACACAACCGTGCTTGCGCGTATAGTCATGCATCATGCCGTCATAATCGTTGTAGATTTTCGAGCATGACGCATAAGCCGCAGCAGCTACTACGGAACGTCCAGTGCCGCGGCTTATCATCTTTGCTTCAAAATGGTAGATTGCTATTTTGAACACCTCCGTATGGTCTGCCATGCAGACACAAGTTTTTGTTTCTTTTTTCAAAAAGAAAATGAGCGGCAGCTCATGCTTGCTAAAAGCTGTCGGTGACAGGTTTTAGCAAACAGCCGAGAAAATGAGCGGTGCTCATTTTGCATTGGCAACAATGCTTTGCGGGAGTGGTCTCCAGCAATTCGGCTGTACCGATAATTACGCTTGCGTGATTGTCGGCGCTCCCGGCAAGGGCGCAACGTCTGCCGCTGAAAGCGAGCAGTACCACCACCTTTACGGTGGTGAGTAAGTGCGCCCTTAACAGGGAGAAGAAGGAGCTTCGCTCCTCGAAACCCCCTCAAAATAGGTACCCGTTTAAAAATCTGTCCTCATTCGGCTATGCAGAAACTCCTCCAGTTTTTCAAGTTCTACTGTTACTATCTGCGGAAAAACTTTTTCAAGAACCGCGCCTTCCTGAATTAATCTTCTCGTCCTCGCCTTACGTTCACGTACACGATTACGCGCTTCTGCTTCTTCAAGCCTGTGCTTTGCCTGTAATAATTTCTTCTCATCTTCCGTCATTGCTCATCACCTCCAACAAGCAATTCTTTTGCCGCCGAAAAATTCATAGCGGCGTTCATTGTTCGTATGTTTCTGTTGTTTATCTTCAGTGGCACACACCGTTCAAGCACTCTGTCATAGATACGCTTTCTTGAAATATCCGCAGGATTTTTCAGCTCGTCCAACGTCAGATTAGTCGTCACGATCAGCGGCCTTTTGCTCCTGTAACGGCTGTCAATAACGTTATAAACCTGTTCAAGCGCAAATTCCGATTGGCGTTCCATTCCCAAATCATCAATTATCAGCAACTCGTATTTATTAAGACTGTCTATAAATCCGTTTCTGTCCTCAGAAAACATATTTGTAAGACTGTTTAAAATCCTTGCAAAATTCGTCATAAGAACGGGAACGCCTGTGTCAATCAATGCATTAGCCACACAGCCCGCGAAAAACGTTTTTCCTGTTCCTGTGCCTCCCCATAGCAGTAAGCCCGTCGACATAGCCTTCATCTTGTCCCATTGCTCAACATATTTATGCGCTTTTTCCATTTCGGGATTATAGCCTTTGTCGTTCTCAAAGGTATAATCTCTTAAAGCCTTATCATGCAACCCGCTTGAACGCAGACGTGCTATATATTCCATACACTCACGCTTTTTGCTTTCTTCCTGTTCCTTTTTGTATTCAATACTTCTGCACCTGCACATCACCGGTACAGTCAATTGTTTAGATAGTATTTCAATTTTCATCTGTTTTGGCGTATTGCATTTGGAACAATAAATAAAACCGTCAGTTTTATTTATATATTCATTTTCTTTCAGCGGCTGTTCCTTGGGAATGCCATTTAATATTTTATCAATCCTTCTCATAAGCTTTCATCCTCTCCGCAATCATAGTTTCTTGTCTGCTGTTTGCTTTGTTGCTTGTTTCTGTCCTGCAATATCCAGCTTCGGATAGTAGCCGCGTGGTTCTGATATGTTTTACCCTTAGAAGACATGTACCTCGACAACCGTTCTATATACTCGTCACACTCCGGAAAATCAGTATGCAGCTTTTTATAATCCTCACCAGATAAAAACACGTTCAGAAAACTGCCATAGGCAGTGCGTTCTTCTTGTTCCCTCATTCTTATTATATTATTCTTATTTATATCATTCTTATTTCCGGGCATATTTCTGCCATCGGAATGAACAATTTTCTGCCCTTGATTTGATAAAAAACTGTCCTCGGCAAGACTGTTTTCTGTCCTCGGTACAGTCAGATTTTTGCCTTTGTAATCATGAGGGATTTTTACATATATCCGGCTCGCCTGTCCTATGCCTTGATGTACTCGCAAAATTAGTTTGTTGTCCTCCAACGCGGTAAGTGCTTTTTTTACTGTTGTACGGCTGCGGTCAATATCGGCGGCTATATCGTCAAGAGGGTAGTATACGAATATCCGTCCCTGACTGTCTGAGTAATCGGCGTTGACTATTGACAGCCGCGCTCTGTCAAGCAGCATGATATATACAAGCTTTGACGTTTCGCTTAACGGCACTGTAAGCAAAAATTTCGGATACATCATATACGGCAGCATAACTGTATGCGCTGTTATGTAGTCAGTCAACATCTTCAACCTCCTTTACAGTTTCTCTTATGCGATTTTCAAGTATCTGCAAGATTAAATCCTCTGCTGTATTCTTTGCATTCGGGTTCCCGAACGATGAAATGATAAAAGTGGTATTGCCGCACTTGCGCTTGTACGGTGCGCCAAGTGTAGCTGTCTGTAAAATATGTGGCATAAAAAATGCCTCCTTTCGCTGTAAACTTTAATATAAGTCTACACGAAAAGAGGCAAAAACTCATTGACTGCAAATTGAGCGTAAATTGACTAATTTGCCGATATTAAATTTTTAATGTTTACTCCGTATACCGCAGCCATATTTTTAAGCTCAGTCAGCTTCATTTGCAATACACATTGAAAACAAATCGCATTGTGCAAGGTGTATAATGAAAACACTTTGGACGGTAAATTATTAAATATATTATAATACTTATATGTGTCTTGGCTATGATGCAAGAAATATACTGCTTTGATTAAATTTCATTTTGTATGTTATGATTATCAGCCACCCAACTAATTGCAGTCTTTTGTAATTTTTCTAAAAGTTCAATATGTTTTTTATAATTAATATTGTTTAAACATCTTCGTTTTCCAGTTAATTTAATCACATTACTCGCTTTTTCTTCCATTCCGGTTTCTCGTTCAGTTCCAACAATAACCTGTCCTTCATCAGATAAAAATAGTTCTAACGATTTAAAAATAGACCCCAAATTTTCAGTGTCTTGACCCTGCTGATTAGGCGTATCAACTACATAAAAATTGAATGGGCTATATGCTCTCTCCAGATTATATAGATACAATGCAGATTGATACATATAAACCAATCGTGGAGTTTCACTACCCGTACGATTTATTACCTGCACGAAATCTCTTAGTTTTATAAATGTTTTTGGAACATTAATTGCGTCTGCCAATGTACGGCAATACCTTTCAATATCTTCTCGTATATCTTTGGAACGCTCCTTGGATTTCTTTTCGTTTATTTTTTCATCAGTTATTGCAATTTTAGAAACACATGAATTTATTTCACCTTGAAGTACATCCAACTGTCTCTTACAAGATTCATATATTTCAAATTGACCTTTACTTTTATAAAAAGAAGAGTAGGATAGTAGCTCTTGAGTGTTTTGAACTTTTTGTTCAATAGACTGAATCTCTACAGAAACATCGTTATACTTGTTCTTAAGTTCTTCCAATTCTTTTGTGGCAACAGATATACTGCTTTTCAGCTCTGCAATAAGATTTTCACAATGGGCATAATCCGAGGTTATATTTAATTGCTCATTTATTCCGTTTGAATAAATAGTACCACAAAATGGACAAATCAGCTCATCTTCTTGAGTCATTGCATACTCAATATCTTTTTTTGTCTCTATTAGGTTGTGTTCAACAATGTGTAGTTTATGCTGATTGATATATATATCATTTTCCAAAACTGTCATCTCTGCGTTATAAGAAAATTGTAATTTCCTTAATTCTTCCGCTTTAGCAAGTAGAAGCTCAATATCTGTTGTAACATCTTCAACAGATTCTATATCTTCTATTCGTGTAAGTGTAGATGTAATACGGGAAACAAAGTTTTGATTATAGTTCAATTCTTTTTTCTTATCATCTCTTTCAAGTATATGTTCTGCTTTTTGTGCTTGAAGTGCATAGTAGGAATCATCAAGGTATCCACACACATATTTATTTGTATTTGCTTTCCAATCTTTAATATAAGCAACATTCTTAAAAGAATCAGCTATCTTGCTCCACCCTTCGTCTTGGTCAATATATTGAAATCTAAAAAGCAATGGTGGTGTTATATTGAATTGTTTTCCGTCTTTAGATATGCAAGGCATCTTAATTTCTAAAATATCCATTAAGCAATTGCTGTATTCATGAAAAGCATTTGTTTCAATGATGCAAGAAAAATCATTGTTTATATTTTCAAAAATTTGAAACTTTTTATCTTGGCGAACAATACAGAATTGTCTTTCTCCATATTTAAAGAACAATAAATAGGTAGAAACTAATTTTTTCCAATCCGCCTCAACCCTTTTGCATTCACATCCCAAAGTAGTAAATATGCTTTTGATAATAGAAGACTTTCCAGTTTTATTTCCGCCCAAAATAATATTAAGTCCTTTTTCAAAAGGAACCTCTAACGAACGAGACTCACTTTGACTGATGACTATCAGTTTTCTTATCATTAGCCTTTTCATTGTCTTTTTCCTCCTGTTGCTTTCGCAAATTTCTGATTAAAATTTTGTAATTTTGCTCCTGTTTAATTGTTTCAACTAAATTTTTGCTCATAATATAACACCTCAATTAAAGATTTATCAAGAGAATCCGACAGAAGATTATGCTTTTGCAATTCTTGAATGCATAATCTTTTCAATTCGCCACTAAACTCATTTGCCTTAAATGATTCACAATATGTAGAAATTGTTTTTCGCAGAATAATTACAATTTCTTGATATCTAACATCTTTTACATCAAGCCATTTTGCATCGTGGAGTGTTTTAGCTGCTTCTATACGACAAATATCATTGTCTGATAATGCTTGTGTAATTAAGTAATCGTGAAATGCATTGTAATTTCCGCTATTTTTTATATTACCATCAATTTTCTTGCCTATTTGAGCGACATCGATACCCTTTTTCTCAACTAAGCTTTTCTTACTAATAGGTACTTTAATTTTCTCTTTACTCTTTTTTCTTACATCATTTAGCAATTGTTGAAGAATAAGATTAGCTGTATTTGTTGGAATATTCTTATCAGCTAAGTGACTGAAAAATTCTCCCTTAGTTTGATTTTCATATGCCGCTAATTGCAAATCAGATTTATGAACAAAAGTATTTTGTATAAACGCATCAAATACAGAATCAAAATTGCTTGGCATATCATTGGTAAATTCATCTTTTAATCTGTTTTTGATTTTTTGATATAGTACACTGTTTTCTTCTTGCAACTTTTTGCCGTCTTCAATAACTGCCTGCCATAACAAAACTTCTTTATCAAAATCATTATTTGACACAAAATGACAATGTGAGCATTCTGCACCAAATACCAAATAGTTATAAAAAATAAAACCTAAAAAGGACTTCTTATATCCACCACTTTTTTTCTTTTCCCGTTTAGACATTTCTGCAATAGTCCAGTCAGAGGAATCTTCTTTGGTCTTTACTTGAAAAAACTGATACTGTTGATTATCGGGAGAAAATTCTGCCATATCATCGTGAAACTCGCAAAAGACAATACACTCCGCATCCTCTTGAAGTTTACTTATTATATGGCATACAATCCAGTGAACTTGATACTCGAATCTATTATACGAGTCGGAACCTGCTTGTTCGCGCTGTTCAACAGTAAGTACTTTGCTCATGATTCAAGGCTCCTTTCTTTTTTATCCCATTTGGTAATAAAGTTCCATACTTTTTGCCATTCATCTTCATTCACTATCGCCTCAAAAACAGGCTCAAGGAAAGTCTGTATCTCATCAATTACAACAGAAAATTCAAGTGTATCATCCTTGATATTCTTCAAGAAATACTTCCACCGTTTCTGCATATCTATATCATCTGCAAGGGATATAACTCGCTTGAAGCTATCCTTATCATAGGGCGTTCCGCGCCGCCGCAAGGTTTCAAAAATTGCCTTCTGTAATCGTGCTACATTAAAATCAAAAGTCCTTGCCAGATAATAGATGTCATGAAAATCTTTCATTCGGCTGGTCAGCTCAAAGCGTTGCAGAATAGTGTCGAACTTTTCCGCAATGGTGCTTTCCAGAGAGTAGGTTTTGATAAAAGGTGCCTCAAAATCTGGGAGCTGTGTATTGATTTTGCGTTGTTCTGCCTTTGGTACAATAACATCTCCAACACCTATATCCACATTAAAAGGCACTCGTATATTTTTTATCTGTCCTATAATCTGAGTACTGACGCCATGATACTTTCTTTGCGGAGAAATCTCCTCAAATCCTTTTGCAGTCATATTGATATAGTTGTTGCCCGTGGGAGTGTCAATAATTTTGCAAATTAAACCCTTAACATCGTCTATGGAATTAGAGTATCCACGGAGCAGAAAATCAACGTCAATAGTGGCTCTGCTTTCAAAATTTGTAATGGTATAGATAAATAAGCCGCCTTTTAAAACCAGAAAATTATCATATCCTGATTTTGAAAGTTTTCGCAAAAATTCCTCCTGCATAAACAGCTGTAAGCACTGTTGATAACTAATACCGGATGCTTTTGCTTTATTTTTAAGCTTTGCAAGAACGGATGCTGCTATATCTGCCATTATAACCACACTCCAATCAAATCTTTGACGCGTTTTTGAACTCGCAATTCTTTTGCATAACGCATAAGGTTGGGAATATTTTTTTGAGGATCCTTTACATAACCTTGAATGGATTTATTAAAAATTTCCCTATCCATTTTATTCATGTTTTTAAGAACATCGCACATTGTGCGATCGCGGTCATAAATACGAACCGGAGTAAAATCTATTTCACCTTTTGTTTCACCTATGAGTAACAAATCGGATTCGATTCGATAAGCCCTGACAAACGGATAGTCTATTTTCGTGCGCTGTCTTGATGCATTTTTGTCTATTGCTATATGCCATTCGGCAGGGTTCCTGTCACTATAGCTGTAATAGAACAATGCTGTTTCCATGCAGAGGATTGCGTCTGGGAATAGTTTGTTTATAATAACAACTTCTTTGCAATCATTATCTTCAATCCAATGGTAGTAACCTCTTTTTACCTTTTCAATCATGCCTTTTTTTAGCATTTGCTGAATATCTCTGTAGTACAGTTTTTCCAAATTCAATTGAGCTGTCGTCATAATATAATCATACTTTGTGAATATCTGTTTAAGATATTCTGTATTTAGTTTAATCATAGTCACACCTCTGTATTAAATCACACCTTGATTTTTAAATTGTGGTGTGATTTAATGCATTATATCAAATATCTGTTATACTGTCAATAACTTTATAAACTTTTGTGTTACTAATTTGCTGATATTAAATTTTTAATGTTTACTCCGTATACCGCAGCCATATTTTTAAGCTCAGTCAGCTTCATTTGCAATAGCTCCGGCTCGTTTGCCCATAAATCGGTATATATCCTTAGTGCAGTTTTAAAATACATTACGGCAGTGTCTTTATCACGCATTTGTGTATAGATACAGCCTATATCCCACGCCAGATTGGCGTAGTCGCTGCTGTTTTCCGAATTGTATTCCTTAACCGCGTTCGCACAGCGTTTTAACGCCTGTATTGCTTTTCTCGGTTCTCCCATACTGGCAGCTAAATTAGCGTAGTTGCAAACCTGAATAACCGCGTCATTAGTAAAATCAATACCGCTGTCAACAAGCGTTTGATACGCAAGCTCCATATAATATTTAGCTTTATCAAGCTGATTTTCAGTGTGATACAAACCGCCGATATTACCGTAAATATTCGCCGCTAAATGCGGATTGACCGTCGCTATTTCCTCACATAGCTTGACCGCCCGCTGCTCATATTGCAAAGCCTTTTTATGATTTTTATTGCATATATGTTCGTACGCAGCTTTATAATCAAGCAGTATAGCCTTGTCCTCGTTCGTATCAACAAGCGATTGCAATTCTGATATAATTAGCTCCATTCCCGAACGGTAAGCATATTTCTCCATATATGCAAACACATCTTTAAGAAACAGCTTATACCGCTCTGTATCGTCATTATTCGCAATATCTATTGTGTTCTCAGCTATTTTAAACAAGAGCGTGTGATACGGTAAATCTAAACCGTGATATAGGCACAGTATCCTTACGGCTTCAATTAAGTTTATACAGCTTGATATGCCCGGTTTTGTATCGTCTATGGCAATTTCCTGTATAAGTGGATGGAGCGTGATTTTTCTGTAATCGTTTTCTTGTATAAAGCCGTATTCTATAAGCTCATTTATAGTGTTAAGATTATTCAATCCTATCCATTTCGCCAACATTCTCGGATTTATTCCATCATACGGTATCAGCGTCATACAGCGCATAATTTTGACAGCTTTATCCGATAACCCTATCAAGGACAACAGCTTATGGATATGCTCATAATAGGTCGCTTTTGAGCTTGTACCATCCTTTACGATGTTGATTTTATCATCTGTGTGAAGTACGCTCTTTGTGCTTTGAAGCTCCGTTAACAGTCTGCATGGCTCCAAGATCCCAGAAGTCAATAAGCGTGCTGCAAGTTCTACCGACAACGTATGGTAGTGCAATTCATTGATAATGTTTTCAACCACATTAGTATTACTTCGTGTATCTGCATAGAAATATTCTGATAACGTTAAAAGGCTTTCAAGCGGCATTTCTTTTAGCTCAAAGTATGTATAATCCTTAAAACGACTTCGCGTGGTAAACAATATTTTGCATCGATATTTCATTATCACGTCAAATAATTCATCGTCTGATGCGGTGATATTAAAATTGTCGATAATTATTAAGGTGTCTTCTTTTAAGCTCCTCAAAAAGCGGTTATGCTTTTTTAAGAGAATATTCTTGCCGTCCGTAAGGCTATCATCGGCGAAATCACAGTCTGTAATCATTTGCTTTAAACTGCCGCCATAGCTGAAATACAGAATGTTCGTGTATTCCTTTTTGTATTTTTGAGCATACATTTTAACAAACTCACTTTTACCTATACCGGCAATGCCCTGAATAAAGATCTTGTTTTCATCTTCTAACATGGTATGCAGTTTTTCAAGCTCGTTATCGCGGCCGCAGAAATGCTTACAGGGTTTGGGGACAAGACTGTATATGTAATCCTTTGTCTGAGGAGAAAGCGCTCCGGAAGCGATCAGCTTCTTTGTGTTAGCATCTCTTTTTATGAATTTCCTTTCCATTCCAAAAAAGACAAGCTTACTAATGAAGTTTGATATATCAGCATCATCTTTGTATGGATAATTGTCTGCAAGCTCTTGCTTTTTTGTTTCAGATACAGTTGTATCACTCATCAGCAGATCATACAGTTCCGTAACAGCCATATCTTTATCATAAAACAAAGGCAATATATTTTCTTCAATATCAATAGCCATAGCTTCAAGATTGCCAAGCGCAGAATAATACGCTGTGATTTTAGGGCTTAGTTTTGCAGTACCATTCAGCCAACGGCATACAAGTCCGTTGTCAAAATCGAAATCTTTGGCTTCATCGCTTTCCATAAAATCTTTAAAAAGCTCATACATAAAATCAATTTGGTTTATATTTTTGCTCTCACCGATAAAGTCCATAAGAATCTTTGCGGTAGAACAGAAATCACATATCTTCACGATCCACACCTCCGATTTTGTCAATTTACGGTCAAATTCCACTCAATGTAAAATATCATGATTTATATTATACTACCAGTATAACACAAATCGTTATAAAAATATATAGAAATGAGAACAGCAATTATTAATATTTTGTAAAATAATTCGACATTTTCTATTGCATTTTATCTCATCTTGCGGTAAAATAGTAATATACAAAATATCTTGAATTGCTGTTTCGGAAAGGAATAAAAAATGAAACAGAAACAGCAGTATAATAAAATAACGGCTCTTTATTGCAGACTGAGCAGAGATGATGAATTTAACGGCGACAGCGTGAGCATACAGACACAAAAGGCAATGCTAAAACATTACGCAGATGAAAACGGTTTCGGTAACTGCCAATACTTCATAGACGACGGATACTCAGGCACTAACTACAACCGTCCCGATTTTCAGCGGCTCCTCTCAGAGATTGAAGCAGGCAAGGTCGGAACGGTCATAGTAAAGGATTTATCCCGATTAGGCAGAGAGTATTTGCAGACGGGATATTACACCGAGGTGTTGTTCCCAAAACATAATGTTAGATTTATCGCAGTCAATGATGGTATTGACAGTGATAACGGTGAGAACGAATTTGCTCCGTTCAAGAACATCATAAACGAATGGTATGCAAAGGATATTTCCAAAAAAGTTCGTTCGGCGTACAGAACAAAGGCTCTGAAAGGCGAATACACGGGCAGACGCGCTCCATACGGCTATATGAAATCGCCGGAGGATAAGCACAAGCTCATTCCCGATGAACACGCTCCTATTGTACAGCGCATGTACCGTATGGCATTGGAGGGTAAGACCTGCACCGAGATTGCATATACTCTTAAACAGGAGCATATACCAACTCCCGGAGCGTATACAAGGGATAAAAACGGCGTTCTACAGAAAACGGAGGGCATACAGTTTCCGTATGATTGGATAAAGCGCGGCGTACAGGTTATTCTTCAAAATCCTGTTTATATGGGCGATATGGTCAGCCAGCGGCGCACGTCAAAATCATTTAAGGATAAGCGCGTTATTGTAAGACCGGAAAGCGAGTGGATAACCGTTCCGAATACACATGAGCCGCTTGTCAGCCGAGAGGATTTTGAAACGGTACAGAAGCGTATCAGCGTTAAGAAGCATTTTAACGAAGCCAATCCCGATAATATCTTTAAGGGTTTGCTTGTATGCGGAGAGTGCGGAAAAACAATTGTATACAAAAAGGAACACAGCGTTAATCATACTCCGAAATATAAATGCAACAGGTATGTAAGGCATGGTAGAGGCAGCTGCACACCTCATTCAATAAATGCTGATGATTTAAAGGCCATTGTATTGGAAGATATAAACCGCCATATCGCGCTTTCAAGCAATGATAGGTCATTATACATAGAGCGGTTTATTAATCGTTCTGACAGCCAAATACACGATGAGAAAACCTCTTACCAAAAGGAAATGCAGAAAACAAAACAGCGTCTTGACGAGCTGAATATAATCCTGCAAAACCTTTACGAAGATAAGGTTTTTAAACGCATTTCCGAGGAACGGTATTTCGCGATGTCCGCAAACATTGAAAAAGAGGAAGCGCAGCTAAAAGAGCGATACAATGAGCTTCAAATAAAGCTCACTCATTATACAAAGCAGAGCAAATCCGTACAGGAATTTGCGGATTTACTCGAACAATACACAACGATAACCGAGCTTGACGCGGTTTTACTGAATACCTTGATTGAGAAAATCGTTATCCATGAACAGATAGACGAGGACGGTAACAAAGTAATGCCGATTGAGATCTACTATCGATTTATCGGGAATGTCGGTATCGGTTCATAACATATGATTTTTAGGGCAGTTCTCATGACCGCCCATTACAGGAAAGTTACCGCCGCAATAAACAACTCACTTGTTTCATGCCCTGGGATTTGGCGCCAGGGTTGTCATTGCCATAACCTTCCAGAAGGTTGATGACGCCCCATGCGCCAAGACCTGCGCCCAGAGCAATAACCAGGATTTTCAAGGTATCAATCGCACTTGCAAAAAAAGCCATATAGTTCCTCCTTTAATTTAAGAAATATTGTTTTTGTGGTGTGGCCGTTTCAGGCTGGAAACGAAAAAACGCCCCTGTGCTTCAAGAAAATTTACATAAAGCACAGGGGCGGCATAGTCCAGGGCGTACCTGGAAAGTATTCAGTTGTCAGGGGAGAGGCACGAATCCTCAATAAAACCTCCTTCCGGTGAAAAGAAAAAGCCCGCCAAAGCCAGAAACTTTAACAGGCAGCTACATTATCCTACAGCCGGAGCCTCCAAATCCTCCGCTGTGACCTCATAATTGCGGTACAGCTCGCCAGGACGCATCGGCATTTTTGTGGATAAAAATTTCTCAATGTCAAAAGCGTTCTTAGGGGCATAATCCGACAGATATTTATAGTTCGGGTGTCTGGTAATATCGTACTTCCGGGAGAGGAAAGGCCGGACGCCCCTGATCTGCAGGAGGCATTTCCCGCCGTCCATCACGGCCAGCTCGTCCACCGACATCAAATCCTTTCCCAATTTCTGAAAGTTCTGGCCGTGGGATTCCTGGGTGCCCTTCGTGACGCTGGTGTTATACATGTCGATGGTCTCTTTCCCCAGCAGGGAGTTCCAGCTTTTTAAGGTGGTTTCTTCCTTGCCTCCCAGGAAAAGGGAAGCGTCACAGTTGCCGATGATTGTGTCCATGTTGTCCTTATAAAGCGCCTTTAACTGGCTCTGCGCCTGAAGGACCAGACAGGCCGAAATCTCCCTGGAACGGATCGTTGCCATCAGCTTTTCCAGGTTTGGAATCTGCCCGATATTGGCGGCCTCGTCGATCAGGCACCGCACATGTACCGGCAGCCTGCCGCCGTACTTGTCATCGGCACGCTCGCACAGCAGGTTGAACAGCTGCGTATAGGCCATGCTGACAAGAAAATTGAACGTCGCATCCGTATCGCTGATGATAAAGAACAGCGCCGTTTTCCTGTCCCCGACCAGGTCCAGCTCCAGCTCGTCATACATGGTGATCTCCCGCACCTCTTTAATATCAAACGGCGCCAATCTGGCGCCGCATGAAATAAGTATGCTTTTCGCTGTCTTGCCCGCCGCAAGTTTGTATTTTTTATACTGCCGGAGGGCGAAGTGATCCGGGTCCTTCTGCTCCAGCGCGTCAAAGAGAAGGTCAACGGCATTTTTGAAACTTTCGTCATCCTCCCGGACCTCCATAGCGTTTATCATTTCTACCAGGGTGGAAAAATTCTGCTCGTTTGTGGGGGCCTCATAATAAATATAGCCGATCAACGCTGTGTAAAGCAAAGTTTCGGCCTTGACCCAGAAATCGTCACCGGATTTTCCTTCTCCTTTGGTATTTGCGATCAGCACCGTTACCAGTTTCAGAATATCTTTCTCATTGTGAATGTAGGCAAAAGGGTTGTAGTGCATACTTTTTGAGAAATTGATCGTATTGAACACCTTGATTTTATAAGGCTCATACACGATTTTCCCATTCCTTCCCCGGACCGGGTTGCCGTCCTTATCCAGTTTCGGTGTGCCGCGGCTTAACAGCTTTCCCACCTCTATCAAGACCGTACCTTTCGGATCGGTGATGACATATGAGCTATGGAGCTGCATGAGATTGGGTTTAATAAAAAATCTCGTCTTGCCGGAGCCGGAACCGCCGACTACCAGCACATTTTTATTGCGGGCATGAGCCGGATTCTTCGGCCTGCCGGACATCATAAGCCCCTCGGTCTGCGTCAGGATAATGTTGTTTTCCGGTTTCGGGTCCATAAAAGGGGCAATGTCTGTTTTGTTGCCCCAACGCGCAGAGCCGTACTCCACATCCTTGCGGTATTTTTTTGCATTTTTCCCTTTCATATATACCGCCATCCGCACGATCACCGCACCGCATAATCCCACCAGCCAGTCCATCGCCGCACCCGGCCACATGCTTTGAAAAGCCACTGAGAAGCCTTCGGAAAGCCCCAACAATTTCTGTGAAGCATCCGCTCCGGGGGCAAGGCGGACCGCCTCGCCCAGCTTCGCAAAGACCAGAAGGAACAGAAGATAGGGCAGGTGGAGGATCACCTGCTTTTTCAGGGCATCGGTATCTATCTTCATCGTTCCGGCCCTCCATGCTCCTTGTTTTTCACCCGGTCACGACCAAGTGCCTGCGCCAGCTCCCTGAACTTATGAAGCTGCGAAAGAAGCGACGGCCTGGTGCTGCGGGTAAGGTCCTTTCTCGTATATTCCTTAAAAGCTGCTGTCAGAGCATCCGCCTGGTTTGCCTTGAAATAGACCGTCCACTTCGGGGGATCGGTCCCCAGCTCTTTTTCAATATGGTAGCGGACCTGGTGTTTCCTGGCGTACCGCTCAAAAGAGCGGATTCTGCCGGACACTTCAATGGTATTGGCTCCTGGGTCTTTATAGGTCAGCCGTTTCATGCTGTTTCTGCCGACTTTCGGGGTAGTGCGTTCCTGCTCCATTTTCCTGAGCACGGCGGCAATCGCAGAACGCAGCACCCGCCCGGACAGCTTTGCCGCCTGAATGGAGACCGATACGGTCCGCTGTTCCAATTCTTCCTGCATGTGCATCCTCCTTCCTGATAGAATCTGTAACTATAAATAGGAAATAACTGTTTAACGGGCGTCCCCGATCACCTGCTGGCGCGGGGCGTGCTCAAAGGCTTTTGCTGCCTGGTCCACCTGGATTTTCGCGTGTTTCAAAAGCGTCTTAATGATGGTCGCCGGGTGGCTCTGTTCCTCTAAATGCGTCACCATATCCTTACAGCCCTCCGGGAGATATTCAGCCATATCTTTACAGACATCGGCCAGGTCGCCCATAAAGCCCCAGCAGCTATCCGTGAGCTCACCGTTTTTGTAAAGCTCAAATCCGTAGCACTCGCCCCGTAGGTAGGAATCATAAGCGGCCACTTCGCTGCGCATCAGATTCTCCGCCTTTTTCCGAAGGGCGCCAGTCATTTTTTCACCGCCGAACTCTTTCGAGGCGTCCTCTTTGGAAACATAAATCCAACCGACTTGCCCGCTGTCCCAGGGATCATTGAAACTTGTGGTCTGCATGGCAAGGCCGCTGTGATCCATCAGATAAAGGGGCAGCGTAATGTATTTTTCGGAGATCACCTTCAGCATGGCGTCATCAACCGCCCGTTCCTCCGTCTTTGGTCCGTGCCGGAACCGGCTGCTCACAATGTTCACCATGTGTTCATAGCGTTTCAGACCCGCTTCATCATGCCCCACAGTATCTAAATACATCTCCCGCAGGAAATCATCTTTATCCATGTAATTGTGGCTGTCACCCAGCGCATAGCGGGGATGGAAGCAGGCCATTGTCCCAAAATGTTCGTCTACCTCACGGGGAGAGATTAACATATCGTCCGGCTGCACCATCAGTGCATAGGGTCCCTCTACTGCCATCAGCATAGGCTATCAGCTCCTTTCCGGCTCTTTGGCCTTTTTATCCGGCGCTTTCGGCTCTGCCTGTGCTGCCTGTTTCTTTGCATTGTCAAGCTGTTCCCGCACCGAAACATCCCGCCTGGCCTCCGGTGCCCCTGCGTCAAAGAAGCCCGGCAGCTCCTTGAAGCCGATACTGTCCATGTAATATGCGGCGTCCGCGCCATTCTCATGCAGGACCACCACATCGGAAACGGAAAGGGAGTGACCCCTGAAATCTTCCGGGTGGTCGATATTAAAACGTCTGTAAATATCCTCCAGTGTTTCGCCCGGTTCCCGCTGCCCTGCATAGACCATCCGGTAATGATCCCGGTCCACGGAAAGCCCTTTGCGTTCCAACCAGTCCAGGGACATAAAACGGAGGTTGTCTGCATTGTCTGATAAGCCAAGCTGGTAAATGGAATAAGTGCTGATCCCGTACTCTTTCTCATAGGAAGAAATACGCGCTAAAAGCGGCACTGTTTCTCCCTCCATGTGTTCCTCGCGCTCAAATGCCGCCAGCCTCATTCGGATTTTTCCGGTATCTCCTGAAAGCAGCTCGTCCGCCATGCGTTCCTTTTCCGCATGGGAATCCGGGTACAGGTCTGCATAGGCCCCGCTGTTCTGCCTGAAAAATTCATCCAGGTCAAAGGCCAAATCCGTGGTGTCGTCAAGCCTTATATCGTCCCCATCCGGTTCTTCCATGACAGGGGCCGGCTGCTGCTTTTCCTCCGGCGGGAGGGGCTGCTTCACCGCAACGATTTCACCCGCCAGCCGATAAAATTTTTCCGGATATTTGAACTGTTCCTTATACTGCTCCATAAAGTAATCGGGAAGGTCGGTAAAACTTTCCTCACCGAGACCGGCCATGAAAAAGGTACCCGCCATAATCTCGATCATTTTGCCGTCCTCATTATAAATTGCCCTGTTCAGGGCCAGCCCGTTTATTTTCCCTTCATCATTGCAGACAATCGCGACAGGTTCCGCATAAGGGTAGTAGCCCTCTATGCCTCCCCCGACTGCCTTCTGCATGGATTCAAGGCTCCCGTCAAGCTCGGCCTCATAAGGCGCTTTCCCAGGCTCTATCATCAACACTTTCAAATCTGCATGTCCTCCTTCTTTTTATTTGCCGCACCGGGAGCAACAGGTGTTTTCTCCTGCGTTTTGGCAGCAGACAGCTTTCCCAGCACAGAAGGTTTCTCCGGCTTTTTAGGTATAGAAATACCGCCCTCCGAAACTTCGGTGGCGGTGCGGTCTGGTTTTGCCGGTTCCTGACCCTCCACCGTGTACCCCGGCAGGAGTGCTCCATACACGGTAAAATGGTGCTCATACTGTTTTGGTATCTGCGGGGAAATTTCCGTGAATAAATGGGAGTAGGCTTTTTTCCGGCCTTCCAGATACTTTTCAGCGGCGGCCTTGTCCGTGTAGCGTTTCTGATTCTGCCCGGCAATCTTTTCGCCATAACCCTGCTTTGGGGAGTTCACATAGACATCCCAGGTCACATACCAGGCAACCGGTACGCTCTGTTTGGTTTCCCGGTCATATTTGGTATCTTCCCAAATACCACAACTCATGCGGTAGACACGGTTGCTGATTTCTTCGTCATTCCGCCAGTTGTCGGTTTTGCGCCATTCATTTGCGGTATGCTCCACCTCCGGGGTTCGCAGGTAAGAAAGCGCCCAGTTGATCATCTGCGTGGCGGCTGCCTGCTTTTCCCATTGCTTTGCCGCCGCGACCACAATCTCATAGGCTTTCTGTTCACCGTCGATACTTCCCTGGCGCATGGCCTCCAGATTTTCGGCGCCCATTGTAATCAGGGAGGAAATATCCACATCTTCACAAGAAACACTGTGCTCGATTTTCAGCTCTGCACCTGGTTCCAAATGATCGCCGTACCGGTAAGCACGGTAATCTTTATTTTCTTCCAAAATCTTTCACACCTCCTTAAATCTCCGGCACACGGCTCTTTTTCGGGACCGCCTGTGCCGGGGTAGTTTTTTCTGCCGGCTTCGCCGCTGCAAGCTGCGCCATGACCGAAGGCCGCTCTGCCGTAAATATGGAAATCTGCTCATTCTCCGCTAATGGCTGCGCCGGAAGGGGCAGCGTCACATCCGAATGGGTAAGTATCTGCTCCCGTTTCAGGTCTGCCACAATTTCGTCAAATACCGCGTTGATAGCCCGCCGTTCCTCACCTTCAGGATAGGCTTTCAAAACCTCCATTTTTCCGTCTTTATCGGAAACAAAGGTAACGGCACAATCCGCATGGCCCACCAGATAATCCGATTGATAGGGCAGCTTATCCTTGATGTAACAGGCAAAGGCCCTGGCGGTCATTTCCACGTTGCTGTCCCAATAGCCGCCGTCCTTTTCACATTCCTTTCCCATGCGCACGGAATTTCGGTAAAAATCGGTCTCCACACGTCCAATCTGCGGGGCCTCCTGTGCCTGCATCCCGGACAGCATGTGCTCGAATATTTCCAGCCTTTCCCGCTCACTTTTGGGGATCACCCGCCCGGTGACAGACTTCTTAAAGGCACTGATCTGTTCCACGGAGCCGGCCTCGCCGGACAGAAACGCCTCCCTGAGAACCGCGTAAGTTTCCATCTGTTCCTCATTGCCATGCCGTTTCAGAGAACCGAGCACCGCAGAATCCAGCCAGCTTGCCGCATTTTTCCGGGTGCGCTCCGTCTGTGCTTCGGTGCGTTTCGCCGCCTGCTCCGGTGTCTCCGGTTTATATTTCATGGCTTCAATTAACTTCTGAAATGGCGCATAGAGGCGGGGCTGTTCTGAGAGCATCCCCTTTGCGCCCATTTTCGTACCCAGGTAATCGTCCAACCCGTGCCACCATTCATGTGCCAAAGAGCCGGCCCCGTGCATCTTCGTGAGATTGATAACCTTGCGAAGCGGTTCATAGTGGGCTGCCGCATTGCCGCTGCCCCTGGCGCCGAAAGCGATAGCAAGCGTCCCCTGATAGGCAATATCTTTGTCGCTGACCTGCAGGGCTGCCGCCAAATCTTTGAGCGCTTCAAACCCCATGTTGAGGGAAGCCTGCCGGTCATTCTGGTTCATCCAGTTCCCAAACTCACCGCCGCGGAATCCGAAGGTATCAAGGTAGTGCTGCCCGGTAATCTCTGCGCCGTTCCTGTAATCCGGCCCGGTTCGCCGCACATGGGAGAGCTGGGGAGGCACAAACCGCGTCTTTCCGCTTTTGCTGCGCCCTTTTGCCAACGCCTGCACCCATTTCAGGGCAGCCTCCCGCGTTTCAAAATTTGTCCGTAGAATGGAATAGCCCTTCGTCACATAATAGGTATCAGGTTTCCAGTCATTATTTTTGGAATAAGTATTCTTCCCGTCGTTGAAATGGATCGCATAGCCCTTCGGCACCTTCTGGTCTTTGGAAACGCCAAACTGTTCCTTCTGTGCTTTCTGTGTGAAGTTCCGCTCAAAATATCCTGCCGAGCGGACCATCAGGGTATTGGACAGCTTGTTTGTAATGGCCGGGTTCTCACGGCCCTTTTCCGTTGCCTGGTAATGGATTCCGCTGCCCCAGCCCTGCACCTGTTCCAGATACCCGTTTTCCACAAAGAAACGGTCATAGACCTGCATAGCGTCCTCCACGGTGCGGACTTCCGAAACCACGCTCTGCAGCTCCCGTACCGTCTGGATATATTCTTTCTGCCTTGCAAGGCGTTTCTCCGGCGTATCATCCCTGCGGTAATACTGCGGGGAGGCATTTAATCCGTCCCGTGCCTTTTTGATAAAATAGACCACGCCAAGGGGAATCCCGTCATCAAGCATGGCCGTATAATCCGGTTTCTTCCAGATATTATCCTTTTTTACGAATTTCTCGGCCTCACGCTCATTCATGGCGTCCAGGTCGTTCACATAAAGCCCGCGGTCCTTCCACAAGTCTTTTTTGGCGCCGCCGATCTTTTCCCCGAAATCTTCATGCTGTATATTATCCGCCAATCCTTATCACCTCCAGTCTGTCATAAAAAATCACCGCGCCGGGGATGGGCGTCGTTCCTGTATTTTATTAAGTTGTGTGTGTATTCCCATGAGCCGGTTCGTCTCCCGGAGAACCAACCGGTCAAGTGCGCCCAGATCCTCCGGGGTAACGGCAAACTCCCGGTAATGCTCATACCAGAGGCCTGCTGTGACCGCAGCGATAGGCGCAACCTTTTCCGATCCTCCGGGAAGGAGGCGGTAGACCGAAGCCCCGTCAAGAAGCAACTGCTTCGCCGTTCCCAGGGGTATGCGGTACATATCTGTGTCCGGGTTCTGCGCCTCCTCCATATACTCCACATTCAGACGTTCCTCCAAATCCTGGGGCATATAAGAAAATGCCTGTGCCTTCCACTGGCTGAACAGGTTGGAATAGTGATGCTGCCATTCTGCCACCAGCTCCGACGCATAGAGGTAGCGCCAGGTTTTCAGGGCGTCCTTTTCGCATAGTTCCATTGCCTCCCATTTTTCAATGCCTGCCTCCGCCTTCGTGCCGTCCCGGTATTCCATGCTGACGCCGTAAGGGTAGAGGGTATTTCTTTCTATGTCCTGCCGCAGCGTGTCAAGGTCCGTCATCAGGACATCCCCGTACAGCCGTCCGTCCTCCTTACGCTCCGTGTGGAACAGAAAAGCCCTGGCGGCGGGGTATTCTGTCATGGCGGCCATCCGGTAAAGCTCCGCCGAAGGACAGTAGGCAAGCAGCGCATCAGCAAGCCATATGTGGTTTTTTCCCATGATAGCGATAGAATCCGGCCCGGTGTTGGTTGCCAGTGAGCGCAGGTTGAATTCACTTTCCCGCAGGAAATCCCCGGCCAGGATATGGAGCTCATAGGCAAATACACCTAAATCTGTATCACGGACTAAGTGAATCTGCGGAAGCGCATCATCTTTCATAGTGACCGGTGCCATTTATAGATTCCTCCCATCTGCCGGCGGCTGCCCTCCGGCAATCTTGCCGACGATCTCCGGCCCGGTCTCGTAAATCTGCATGAGCCGCTTTGCTGTTCCGCATGGCTGCGCTGCACCGCTGGTCCAGAGCCGGACCGTGGAAGGGGCGACGTTCATCAGAAGCGCAAAGCCTTTCTCGTTCATATCCAGTTTTTCCATCAGGGCCTTAACCATGTCGGGGCCATAGTCCGGACACCGGGCAGCTTCAGCAATCATCTGTAAAGCGGTGTTCTCTGTGTTCATCATTTCTAAAATCCTCCTGTCAAATTGAAATAGCCGCCTGTTTCTGGCGGCATTGTTGTTGATGGTCTTTCATTTTCTCCGTAACATGGAGCAGCATTTCGTTGTAGTCCTTTCCTATACGGGGCGGGTTGATCCCCACCCGGATATGTTTGAACCGCTGATCTTCATGGAGCATTGCCTTGATCCTCCTGGCATTTTTAAGGCCGCCAAGGTCATTGTCCATGTAGAGGCTGACGCGCCGGATTTCCGGGTGGCGTTTCAAAAATGCAGTCAGCGCCACATGGGAAGTGCCGCCCAAAGACAGCCGGTAGCCGTCCCATTTCCAGCCTTCCAATTCCTGCAGCGTGGCATGGGAGAGGGCGTCAATGGGTGCCTCAAAGACCGCCACATGGCGGCTGCCCGGATTCCTCGGTGGATAGCAGAAGCTATATTCCTTGTCGCTGCCGTAAACATCTTTTCTGAGATTGCCGGTAATGCTCCGCATACAGGCAAACTTCGCTTTGCCGGCTTCATCCTTTCCCACAAACACACAGACCGGCTCGCCATGATACCGTGCCTCATAGAACAGCCCTTCCCGGAAACACCGGCTGATAATATCAGAACTGATCCCACGCCGCTGTAAATAGGAAACAGCAGAGGTAGCACACCGTCTGGCCCAGGGGAGAGAAAAAGGTTTCTTCTCCGGTTCTTTCTGCACATGGGCTTTTTCTGTTGCACTCCGATAGGCCGGTGCCTGCTGGATTTCTCCGCCTACCAGCGTATGGACCGCATCCACCAGCCCATAGCCCCGAATCTGGATCAGATAATCCAGGGCGTTGATACTCCGGCCCTGGCTGTTCCAGTACCAGTACCTTTTCCCGGTCACATAGACCAGGCTGTCATGTTCCTTGTGCCGGTAATTGGGCCCGTCCCGTTTCAGTACCCCAGGCTCATGGAACTGCAGGTATGCGAACAGGTCCGCCTCCCGCGCCGCCTGAATCTGTTCTTTGGTTACGCCGGGCATCGTGCCGGCACAGTATTTCTTTTCATCGTGCCCCGCCTCCTTTCCGTGATGAAAAAAGACGCCACAAGGCGCCTAACAGCCGTACAGGTCATGGTTGACCTCGGCACGGTAATAACTGTCCATTGTTGCTGGGGCATTATACAGCGCCGCCAGCAAATATGCCTTGATATTTCCGACTTTTGTAGTGTTCTTGTCAATACAGTCAAAGACATACTCCAAGTGGCCGGAATTGATCTTCAGGAAACGGCTCTTTACCACCTCCCTGGGGAAATCATCCCCGGCGATACGGATATATGGCCGTTTGGATAAAACCACTTCAAGCATAAGCTCCACGGTCTCGTCTAAGCGTTCTTTCCCATACCGGGAGACCATACAGTCATACTCAATATTTTCTTTCAGGATTTCACGGTAAGCGTCTATCAGCTCTATCCGATCCATCCCATCCGGGCGGCCTGCCGCCTCCGGCTCTGCCGGATAGATTGATTGGTGGTTCCTTGATATATCCGTTTTTGATTTTTTAGTTCTTTGTGGATTAGTATTTAATTGTGCGGGATTTTCCTGTCCAGGTTCCGCCTGTTCAGGTTTTGCCTGTCTTGGATTTACCTGTCTTGGATTTTCCCGTTTAGGTGAATCCTCCTGTTTTTCAGCGTTTACAGGCTTTTCATGGATCGTATATTCAATATCTCCGAGCTGCCCGTTCTCATAGCGGAGGCGCTGCCTGGTGAGATACCCGTGCCGCTCCAGTTCCTTCAGGGCGGTGGTGATTGAATCCACACCGTCCTTACAGATATGGGCGAGCCCCTTTGTGGTATAATCCCAATCTTCCGGCAGCGACAGCATGAGGGAGAGAAGCCCCTTTGCCTTTAAGGACAGTTCCGTATTGCGCAGATGGTGGTTACACATGATCGTGAAGTCCTTCGTTTTTTCTACCCGGAATACAGCCATTTCACAGCCTCCTTTCTCCGGTTATTTCCGTTACAAGGCGCGGTCCCTGCGGTCATAGTGGAGGTGCCCGCCTGAGACCTTTGCATGGTTTTTCAGTTTGACCTCACCTCGTTCCTGGCTGTCTAAGAATTTCTGATAGCCGGCATCCGTAAGGAACAGGCGCATCTTATCGCCCTTGTCACCGACAGGGGAATCATACGACAGCACATCAAAGACGATCATGTGACGTACCTCCGGGTCGAAGCGTTCCAGCGCCATGATGTCGTGCCCCTTCAATTTCTCTGCGCCGGATTGCTGCCTGGCCTCGGCAATCTTTTCCCCAATCGTCCGGGGTGGGTAGGGCAAACGGTAATTCTTCTGAATATCCCGCACAATGTCCATGCACTCGGCATCCGTCAGGATGCGCAGCTTTGCCATCAGGTTTTCCGCTGCCCTTCGCTGTTCGGGATTCTTTGTGTATCTGGCAGTCATGTAAAGCTCGTTCAGGACTTTGGATTGATAGTCACCCTCAACCTGAAACAGCAGCCGTTTTTCCATTTCGTTTAATTCCATGTGAATCTCCTTTCTCTTGAAAATGAGTATAAAAAATAGGCATTCAATATCGAATGCCTTTGAATGCCTACTTTGAAAAATATTGTTATTAAGTTGTCGGAAGTTTGTATAGCTTTTGGTCGTAATAATTTTTCATTCCGTCCAAGATTCCCGTCAAAAACAGTATTACTTCATCTTTGATATTTTCTAAATCACTAATGGTTAAATCTCTTGCACAATCGCTGAATGAAACATCTCCATGTGCCAAGCTATTCCGTTCCCTTTTAACACGTTCTAAAGATTCTCCTGGAGTTGCAAGACGATAGCGTATTCTATGTTTATCGCAAATGTTTTTAATTTTTTTTGCATTTAGGTTACCGCTAATTCCCAAAGCGTCTTTTGAAAGAATAATCGGTGCATTAGTCGTAATATCTCGAATAATTTCTTGAACGCGATTTTCATAGGCAACTCGTTCTGTGGCAGGTCCATATATTTCGTTTATTTTATATTTCGACCAAATATCTTGAATCTCACGGATTACTTGATTATAAGAACAATTGTCGTTTTTCAAATCTTCGTAAATTTCCATCATTCCACTAACGATGCATGCCTCGACCAAATTATATAACATTAGCAAAAAATTAGATTTCATAATCTTATAGAAGCGTGTATTGTCAACGGTCTGTATATTAGGATTCCCATTATCAATTTCAACCATAACAGAAAAATAAAATTCAATTTCTTGCTTTCTGTCGGCAAAAATGCTCAGTGTGTTTTGCATAACTTTATCCTTTTAATAATTGATCTCTCACATATTCAACACGCAATTTCAATTTTCCTTCATTATTGCTGGCATCTGAGGTCGTGTATTCTTTAAATTCATCAGAATCAAGCCAGTCAACATTGCTTATTCTTAAATCTGGTTTTTCTCTTAATGCTAATGCAACGCCAACAGAAATTGCTTCAAAACGAACACGAGGAGTTGCTTTCGCTTTTTCAGTCTTAGCAAAGCCAAAAGGAAAGTTTTCTTTTACAAAAGAAACCATACGTTGAAAATCTGCGTAAAAAGTATCTTCATCAAAATCCACTAGATTATTAATGAGATATTCGTCTAAAAATTCATTAACGGTGTGTCCAAAGTTCTCATAGTTATTTAAATAGGCAAAGAAACGGAGAACAAATTCAAATCGTTCATGTCTCTTAACTCTATCTTCACTCATAGGGCAGAGCGCAACAAATGTCTCATCTTTAGAACATTTTTCAATAAAGTCAGTAAATGGACCAGGATAAGAGCCACGCCGTACTTCTGAATCATTAGCTTTCATTCCAGTTGTATTAATTCGATAGAAGAGATCCTGTCTGGCTACAGTAGGTGTATCTTCCTCCAAAACAATGATCCTTAAGGTTTTATTCAGAAATTTACGTTGCTGAGCATCAGATAAGTCTTTAAAATAAAATCCATTAAGTTTGGTTAACTTTTTTAAGCCGCTAAGTTGCAGTTTGTTATTGTGGAACTCGACAAGAGTCTGCATGCGTTGAGCACCATCAATTACCTCTTGTTTACCATTATCACAGTCTGCGAAAAACATAAACGGAATGGGTAAACCAAGAAAGATTGATTCCAAAAAAAGAGTTTTATTTTTAGTTTGCCATACAAAGTTTCTTTGATATGGCGGGATAAAAAAGTCTTTCTTTTTAAATTTTGCAATCAAAAGTTCTATGGTAAAATCTTTTGTGTCATAATCAATTTGTTTCTGCATTTCTTTGATTTGCAGATCAGCAGCTTGTTTTTCATCCGTAGAAATAATATGTTCTTTTTTAGTTCGCGGCATTTTCCTCTACCTCCTGTAAATGTTGTTGAATGCTGATCCCTATAGCTCGCCCCAATTCAACAGGAACGGCATTTCCTATGTGTATTCCTATTTCGCGTCGGTTTGATGGATGATCGTTGTCAATAAAAACATAATCTGGGGGAAAAGATTGCAAAATAGCTCCTTCTCTTAATGACAAAGCTCTATCTTGCTCAGGATGCCCAAATCGTCCATTTCCGTATCCATAAAACTGTGTTGTTATAGTTGGAGAAGGTTCATCCCAGGACATCCTTCCATATACAGAAGGATATGTTTTTCCACTTTCTTTTTTATGGCATTCTAATTGTAGCTCTTCATCCCAATCGCGCCATGTACCCCCAGGAGTAGATTGTCTTATTCTTTTCAAGTTAGTGGGTGAAAGCCGACAAGCACGATGAAGCAAATCATTGGCATCTTGTTCTCCATCTTTTAATGCAGACAAATTTCCTATGGCTTGACGTACCGTTGGATAATGTTCGGAATCATACAACGGAGGAATTAGTTTTATTTCTCCTAAGCGAGAAGCCAATAAAACCAGTCTTTTTCGATTTTGAGGAACGCCGTATTCCGGACAATATACAATTTTCCAGTCAACACAATAATTCAATTCTTTCAGAGTAGATACAAAATCGGTAAAGACTTTTTCACTCTCTAATTCTGGTACATTCTCCATAGAAATTATTTCAGGGTTTACTTCCTGAACTAACCTTGCAAAAGAATATAATAATTTCCACTTATCATCAGTTGGTCCATCTTTTCGATAGCGATTAGTATATTTAGAAAATGGTTGGCAAGGTGCACATCCGACAAGTATTCGGGTAGTGTTATCAGGATATAATGCCTCTAATTGTTCTCCTTTTAACGAAGTAATATCACAATTTATGAATTGCGCATTATTATTCTTTTCATAAGCAAAACGGCAAGAATCGTCAATATCTATACCAGCTTGCACAGTTATACCCGACAGAGATAATCCTTTTGTTAAGCCACCAATTCCACAGAATAAATCTATTGCGGTAGAAGGCACTAAACCTCACCTCCCTTTTGATTGGAATTTTCTTGATCAATAAAAAGTAAATACGTGTCTATTTGTAATGCGTCAGCAATTTTTTGTATATTGTCTAAAGAGATACTTCGTTTTCCACATTCTATTGCACTAATGTATGTCCTATGCAATCCTGCCTTTTCTGCAAAATGTTCTTGAGAAAGACCTAATTGCATACGATATGCTTTTACATTTTTTGAGAATACCTTAATTACATCCACGCTAAATTCACCCTCTTTCAGTATAACCGAGTGAATACAATAAGTCAACATACAATAAGTCACAAAAGACCGTATTTGCGTCTTGCAGATATAATTGGGTTTGCTAATTTCTTGCTAATTGGACGATGCAGAATTAGCAAGAAGGACGTTGTACGGGCAAGCACTCCTTAACAGGTAGAACGCTCGAAAAAGCCCGTGGTTGCAAGGTTTCTGGCGTATTGGAAGTCACGCATCCGTATGACGTACAAGGTGGTATGCCATACTCCTAAGCGGTAGGTCGGGTGTTCGAATCACCTCGGGAACACCAAATTTATATAATCCTACGCATTTACGTAGGATTTTGTACTACATATACGTTTTTTACACGATTTTATTTAAAATTAATATGATAACTGCATTATAACGTTCTGCATTTTTTGCGGAGCATTATTTTTTATAAAAATTCCCCTTCAGTAAGGGGAAAGTTTTATTGTACAGCGTTAGTATTCTTTTGTCAACACGGTATCAATCATGTCTTCTCATCTTTGTTTAATTCTACTTCCTATATTCATAATACACCCTTCTTAAGTTAATGATAGCATATAATTATACCTATGTCAATAAAACAATCTCAAACGATTCAGATACATTATATTTAATGACTGCATCATTTTTAAAAAAACAGACTGTATCATCAACAGCCAAAACTGTTCCATAAAAATGAAAAAAAGTATTGCTTCTCAGTTCAACACATGATATAATATAGTAAAATAATAACTGGAATAAAACAGGAGCTGTTGGAATTTGAAAAAAATTATATCAGTATTGTCAGCAATACTTATTTGTATATATATATCGTCATATGATTATTGTCAAGCAATTTCTTTTACACCTTCATTTGAGGTATATAGTCAGTCAGCATATATGATTAATCTTGACACAAAAGCTGTAGTTTATGAAAAAAATGCGGACGCAGAACAAATGCCGGCTTCACTTGTAGATATAATGACGGCAATCATTGTTCTGGAAAATTGTACGGATACAGATTCGGTTACCATAACGGCAAATAAGATGTTATATGAAGAATTTGATGAATATGAATATCAGGACGATTTAAGGTATGCTGAGATATGGGACGGCGATACACTAACAGTGACCGATTATCTTTATGCGCTTATGCTGACGTCTTCCTGTGAAGCTGCAAATATTCTGGCTTATTATTTTGGAAATCAGAATATTTCTGCTTTTGTAGATAAAATGAATAAAAAAGCACAGGAAATCGGAGCCGTTAATACTGTTTTTACTAATCCGCACGGACTTTATGATCCAAAGCAGGTTACAACAGCTAAAGACATGGCGCTGATAACTCAGTATGCTTTAACAGTACCGGGATTTGAGGATATCGCAACTACAGAGGAATATGAGGTTCACCCTTCAAGCTATGTAACGGCTCACGAAGGTGATTGGAGTTGGAGCCATTCAAATATAATTATGAGTGCTGCAAGCGATTATTATTTATATGGAGTAAAGGGAATTAAAACCGGAAATCTTCAGCTTGGCGGACGAAATATAATTACAATGGGAAGCTCAGACGGTATAAAATATTTGCTAGTTTTACTGAACGCTCCTTTTTATAATGAAGAAGGAAATTCAAGATATTATCATCTAGAGGACGCCTACAATCTACTGGAATGGGTATTTGATAATTTTAGCTATCAGGTATTGCTTTCTGACGATGAGGAAATTGCAGAGATCAAGGTGGAAAATTCAGATGGAAGCGGATATGTTTTGGTAAAACCAAAGGAAGAATTGTCCACTTTGTGGTATAGTGATATAGATACAACGTCAATACAAAAAAATATCAAACTGGCTGAAAATGTAAAAGCACCTGTTAAAAAGGGAGAAAAGTTAGGAGAAATTGAATTAAAGCTTTCTGACGAACAAATTGCCGTTATAGATTTGGTGGCGTCTACGGATGTTGAAAGATCTTTTCTGAAATTTAATTTGTCAATGACAAAAAACTTTTTCAGTTCAGTATGGTTTTTAATTGCGATAATTGCAACTATCTTTCTCTCGCTGATATATCTGGGATTATGTATCTGGGCATATACCGATGCAAAAAAACGTGCTAAGGGAAGCTTTTCAAATAAAAAAATAGTTAAAAAATTATATGGAAATAAACGTAAGTAAAATATTTTAGAAAGTTAAAAAATCACTGTGTTTCACAGTGATTTTTTATTATTTTTTAGTGTGTAAGAAGAATTCTTTCATCGCAGTATTCACATTCGATAGTATCTCCTGTACCAAGATATGATTTTGGCAGATAGTGTTCAGTATTGGTTATGCATTTGGGATTTGTACATAAGCATTGCGGACGTTCAATACCCTTAATCAGTTTAATAGGTTTCTGATTTTCCAGCATGGTCATTATAAGCGCCATTCTTACATACATTCCGTATTTTGCCTGTTTAAAGTAAACCGCACGCTTATCATCGTCAACTTCATCTGCAATTTCATCTACTCTTGGCATAGGGTGCATAATAATCATATCAGAACGGCTTTTTTTCAATTTTTTTCTGTCAAGTATATATGTATCTTTTTCCGCCAGATATTCTTCTTCACTTGCAAAACGTTCCTGCTGTATTCTGGTCATATAAAGCATATCCAAATCATTTATAACTTCATCAAGAGATGTGACTTCTGTAAATTTGCTTCCGCTTGCAATAATTATATCTTTTATATATGACGGGAGTCTAAGCTGAGGAGTGGAAATCAGAACAAAAGTATTTCCTGAGTAAGCGGATAGAGCCTTGCAAAGAGAGTGAACTGTCCTACCGTTTACGAGATCTCCGCAAAGACCTACATTGAGATTATCCAGTCTGCCTTTTTCTTCCTTAAGAGTAAGCAGATCTGTAAGCGTTTGAGTAGGATGGAGGTGACCGCCGTCACCGGCATTTACCACTGAACAATCAGCAGTCAGCGCTGCTGCTTTTGCGGCGCCTGGAAGAGGGTGTCTTATAATAAGTATGTCGGCGTAGTTACTGACAATTTTAGTGGTATCCTTCAAGCTTTCACCTTTGGAGACAGAAGAAGTTGCCGGATTGTCAAATCCTATTATGCTGCCTCCCAGTCTTATCATTGCCGACTGGAAAGACATCTGAGTACGTGTGGAAGGTTCATAAAAAAGAGTAGCCATTATTTTTCCGTCACATGCGTGAGTATATCTCTGGGGGTGATTTTTTATATCGTGACCCAGTTCGATTATTTTATTCCACCATGAAACCGGATAGTCGTTTAAGTCTATTAAATGAGGATATTGCGATATCATTTTAACCTCCTGAATTTTTACGTTTATAGTAATGAAGAACCGTTTACAATCATTTTAAATTGGATTCCCAAATATGAGCATGCACGTTTGCATAATAGCATACGGTTTAAAAAAATTTCAAAATACTCTATAACGGGAGATATTTCAGTATCAATTATCAAGTCAAGAATAATTGCAGTTTTACTTTCATTAAAATATAAGGCGGATTTTTCAACGGCATAGTTTACTCTGTCGTGAATATCAAATGTAAGAAAGTCGTTGTTTCTTACGCGGCTTCTGCGCACGTCTGTTTTATCGGCAATTATAAGTGCGGCGGAAATTGCGTCAATAGGCTGTGCGGTAGATTCGTCGTGATTACCGATTGCCGATATTATTGAGCATATTTCAGAGGCCGGCATACTTAAATTATCCAGAAGTCTGAATGCCATAACTGCTCCGCTTTGCGCATGGTCAATACGGTTTATGACATTACCTATGTCATGCATTATACCTGCAATTCTGGCAAGCTCAATTTGTCGTTCATCATATCCCAGTTCAGATAGAATCATACTTGCATGTTGCGCTACTATTTCCACATGAGCAAAGGAATGTTCAGTGTACCCCTGAGCTTTTAAAGCTTGATCCGCCCTTCTTATATATTCCATAATATCGGGATTTTGCTTAATATATTTATATGTTACAATACTTGCCATTAATTTTTCGCCTTTCGGATTATTTTACAAATTCTGAATTTTCAAAGTACACATTGTACCATACAAGAAAAGTATATATAGTCCATATTTTTCTGCTGTTGTCCGCCTTGCCGTTTTTGTGATCGTCAAGAAGCTTTACGATCATATCTGTGTTAAAGAATTTATTTGCCGCATTTCCCGTAAAGCTTGATTTTACAATATTGTAATACTTATCCTCTTTAAGCCATACACGGATCGGAACAGGAAATCCGAGCTTTTTCTTTGCAGCCGTTTTAGCAGTCTGAGGAGGGGTATCCTTTTTGGCGGCAAGGCGCATAGCATACTTTGTAATGTATTTAGTATCTGCGTCTGTTTGTTCTTTATGTGTTACTCTGTAACGGCGCGGAATTTTTTCAGCAACTGCCATAACTTCCTTGTCAAGGAAAGGTACTCTAAGCTCCAGAGAATTTGCCATACTCATTTTATCGGCTTTAAGCAAAATATCGCCTGTCATCCACATGTGCAGATCAAGGTACTGCATTTTAGTAACATCGTCTTTATTTTTGACTTTATCATAAAATGGCTTTGTAATTTCAGTCGGATCAGGAGCGTTTGTTTTAATTTTCAGGAGTTTTTTTCTTTCTTCAGGAGTAAACATATAAGCGTTTCCGATAAATCTTTCTTCAAGGTCTTTGCCTTTTCTGATAAAGAAATTTACTCCTCTGTGAGCCGGAAGCTTTCCGGCCGCTGCGCCTATACCTCTTTTAATTCCTCTTGGAAGTTTGTCATAAAAAGTACCGTCAGGTTCACTGTATACGTTATATCCGCCGAAAATTTCATCTGCGCCTTCGCCTGATAAAACAACCTTTAATTTTTGCGACGCAAGATTGCATACAAAGTATAGCGCTACAGCCGCAGGATCGGCAAGCGGTTCGTCCATGTGATACTGAATTTTTGAAAGAGAGCTCCAGTATTCCTCCGGAGTTATAACTTTACTTGTGTTGGCTTTTCCGATAGCTTTTGAAAAATCCTTTGCCCAACCGATTTCATTGTACTTTTCATCGTTTCCGAATCCTACGGTAAAGGTCTTATCAACGTCTGCAATAGCGGCTACATAACTTGAATCTACACCGCTTGAAAGAAAGCTTCCGACTTCAACGTCGGCGATTTTATGCGCTTCAACCGAGTTATGAAAAATATCCGAGATTTTATTTACCCAGCTGTCGAGATCAGGCTTTTCATCGGCTTCAAATTTTATTTCCCAGTAACGTTCAATTTTTAAGTTTCCGTCTTTATAGGTAAAACAGTGAGCAGCCGGAAGCTTAAATACGTTTTTGAAAAATGTTTCATTGCATGGAGAATACTGAAATGTAAGGTAATTTTCTAAAGCGTCCTCATTCATTTCTTTTTTAAAATGAGGATGAGGAAGAAAACTTTTTATTTCAGACCCGAATAAAAAGCTTTTACCGGAGAGAGAATAATACAGCGGTTTTATTCCGAAAAAGTCACGTGCGCCAAAAAGCTCTTTTGTATTTTTATCCCATATAACAAATGCAAACATACCCCTTAACATATTGAGCAGATTTTTACCGTATTCTTCATAACCGTGAAGAAGAACTTCAGAGTCGGTTTTTGTTTTGAATTTATGACCGGCAGCAATCAGTTTTTCACGTATACTTTGAAAATTATATATTTCACCGTTAAATAAAAGAACTTTTGAACCGTCTTCATTTAATATAGGCTGATCGCCCTGAGCAAGATCAATAATACTGAGACGTCTGAATCCAAGTGCGATACCGTCATCAATGTAAGTACCGCCTGAATCGGGTCCTCTGTGAATTATTTTATTCATCATGTTTTCAAGCACGATATTAGAGTTATTTATATAGTTAGTAAAACCAACAAATCCACACATATTTGTATCCTCCAGTTAAAAATTATTTACAAATGCTTACCTTATATTATACTATATGTTGGAGAACTTTGCAATAATTATACAGATTTAATTCTTAAAAAACTATTGCAAAAATTTTGCTGTTGAGGTATAATAATTTTATGGGAATTTATAGAGAAAAAAGAAAAAATATGTTGTAAACTGTATTATAGGAGCATGAGAAAATGTCAGGAAGACGGCGCAGAACTTATACGTATGTGAAAAGCAGCAGCGGTCCGCTGATAAGATTCAGATTCAAAGTGGTTTTTATTATATTTATTATTGTGACTGCCGTTTGCTTTTTTATTTATATGACAGGAGCCAATTTAGGTAATGATGAAACGGAAAACAATATGTTCTTATCGTCTGATGTATCAAAAACAGAAAGTATTGCTGATGATTCTCCTGATAAAGTAAAAGAAATAATAAATCCTGTTCCGTTATCTGAACCACTTACGGAAACTTATTTTGGAAAATGTGCATTTGTCGGGGATTCTATAACTGTCGGATTATCTGATTATCAGTTAGTACCTATAAAAAATGTTTATGCAGAAATTGGCATGAACATTGAAAAAATAAATACTGATACAATACAGACTCAATTTGGTCAAACAACAGTGCTTGAAGGGCTTAAACAGGCGAAGCCTGAAAATATTTATATAATGCTTGGCAGTAACGGAATTGCGTGGCTGTCTGTAAGCGATATGATTTCTTATTATTCCGAATTTGTTGACAGTGTTAAACAGAACCTTCCGGATTCAAATATTTATATACTTTCAATTCCCCCTGTCACAGCTGCAAGAGAATCGGCTGAAGAAGAACCAATATTAAATTCAGATATAGACAAATATAATTCTGAATTACTTAAAATGGCTGATGAAAAGAAAATATATTATGTTGATATTAATACTGCTCTTAAAGGTAATGACGGTAAATTTCCTGAAGAAAATGCCGCTGAAGACGGTATGCATTTTAAAAAGACAACGTACAGTATTATGCTTGACTATATTTTGTCTCATACAGCTAATAATAAAAATATATAAAGGGGAAATTAAAAATGTACAGAACAAAAAGAAGAATTGCCGGCGCTTTTGCAGTTACGTTTATGGTTTTTGCATTAGCTGGCTGCGAAAAGGATTCAAATGAAAATGTCAAGACTTCAAAACCGGTAAGTGAAATTACTGCAGAGGTTATTGACTGCGGTATTGAATTTCCGGAAATGGTTGAAGTAAGCGAGGACAACTTTCAGTTCAGATACAATCTGGAGGACGGGGATTATTCGGAATATTCAGTCTGGTGGGCAGGCTCCGGTGGAGATGCTGATGAAATATGTCTGATAAAAGCTGAAGATACTCAAAAGGTTAAAAAAGCAGTAGAGGAAAGGATTGAAAGCCAAAAAGGCGTTTTTAAAGACTATGTGAAAGAGCAATATGATAAGCTCTGTGATGCTGAAATAAATACAAAGGGTAATTATGTATACTGGATATGCACAAATGATAACAAAAAGGCGGAAAATATAATTCTGTCGTATTTTGAATAAATACATATAAATGCCAAATACCTGTAACAGAGGGTAAGAATATAAAGAACTAACTGATTTTTTGATAAGTCAGTTAGCTCTTTTTGTTTTGTTCGGATTCAGCCCCTGCCACTATTAAAAATTGACATATGAAAAATCTTTCAACCTACTTGACAAAATACGAACTGTACGCTATAATATATAGCGTGCTACACATTTTAAAGGAGGAACGATTGTGCCACAAAAGGACATTGGATATTTGATTAAAAACATTAATGACAAGTTAAAAGTCAAAGCGGACGCTGACTTAAAGCATAGTAATTTAACCTTAGCGCAAAGCCGTGTGCTGACTTTTTTAGCCAGTCAAGACGGTCAGGCCACACAAAAAGAAATTGAAATATTTTTAGAGGTTTCCCACCCGACGATTGTCGGTATTATTTCACGTATGGAACAGAACGGACATTTGATCTGCTGGGTTGATAAAAAGGATAAGCGAAACAAAATCGTTGCACTGACAGAACAGGCAAAAGCTTTGAGCGATGAAATGGAACAAAGAATTTCCGCCACTGAAAGAAGACTGCTTGCTTCACTTTCAGAAGAGGAAATAGAGAAATTAAAACAAATGCTTTTGACCATCTATAACAATTTAGAATGATAAGCCGATGAATTTCGGCTTTTATTTAAACAGAATATGTAGCACGCTACACAAAAAAAAGGAGGAAACTATGATTAGAACATTGGCTCGGAGTCTGCGTGAATACAAAAGAGGCTCTGCTCTCACAATTTTTTTATCTATACTTGAAGCGGCTTTTGAAATTCTCATACCGCTTTGTATGGCGGAAGTGATTGACAAAGGCGTTGATCTCGGCAATATGAGTAACGTATGGAAATATGGTATTGCTCTTTTGATATTTGCTGCTTTTCAGCTTATTACGGGAGTACTATCGGCGCACATTGCTGCCAAAACCTCTGTTGGATTTTCTGTCAATCTACGACAAGATATGTACGATAATGTGCAAACCTTTGCCTTTTCCAACATCGATAAGTTCTCGACGGCTTCCATCGTAACCCGTCTGACAACGGATGTTACAAACATTCAAAATGCATATCAGATGCTCATTCGCATGGCAGTCAGAGGACCTGTATGCTTGTTTTTTCTATGATTGTATCATTTCGTATTAACAGTAAGATAGCTTGGATTTTTCTTACTGTCATTCCTATTATGGCATTGCTGCTTCTTTTGATTATCAAAAAAGTCAATCCGATTTTTAACCGTGTTTTTCATACTTATGATGAACTTAATAATATAGTTCAAGAAAATGTGCAGGGCATTCGCGTTGTTAAATCCTTTAACCATGAGGATTATGAAATCGACAAATTCAAAGGTATATCCAAAAGCATTTATAACGATTTTGCAAAGGGAGAAAGACTACTAGCCTTTAACTCCCCAATGATGAACGCACTTGGTTATATGCAGTATGTAATTATTGCTATTCTCGGTAGTTTTATGGGAATTTACGGCATAACCAATTTGGGACTGACGGGAACGGGAACGCTTACCCTCGGTATGATTGCTTCTTTCCTTACGCTGTCCCGCAGTTTTACAAATCCAGTGTCACAGATTTCAAATCAGTTTAATTTTATTGTCACCGCCCTTGCAGGCGCTTCCCGCATCTTCGCATTTATGGATGAAGAGCCTGAAACTGATGACGGCTATGTAACGCTTGTCAATGCAAAAGAAGAAAACGGAGTGATTACAGAGACTGAACAACGTACAGGGCTTTGGGCATGGAAACACCCGCACAGTGACGGAACCGTTACTTATACAAAGCTTGAGGGCAGGGTTATTCTCGACAACGTTGATTTTGGCTATGTTCCTGAGAAACAGGTTCTATATGATATTTCACTTTATGCAGAGCCAGGGCAAAAGATTGCTTTTGTCGGTGCGACAGGCGCAGGAAAAACAACGATTACCAATCTGATTAACCGATTTTATGATATTGCTGACGGCAAAATCCGTTATGACGGTATCAACATCAATAAGATTAAAAAGACTGACCTGCGCCGTTCGCTCGGAATCGTGCTTCAGGAAGTCAACCTCTTTACAGGGTCGGTTATGGAGAATTTGCGTTACGGCAATCCCGATGCCACCGATGAGGACTGTATTGCCGCCGCAAAGCTTGCTAACGCCGACGGATTTATCCGAATGCTCCCGCAAGGCTACAACACTGTCTTAAAGGGTGACGGCAGTGGATTTTCACAGGGACAGCGGCAGTTGATTTCCATTGCCCGTGCCGCCGTATCTGACCCGCCTGTTATGATTTTGGATGAAGCGACCTCCTCTATTGACACCCGAACCGAGGCTTTGGTGCAGGACGGAATGGATAAACTGATGAGAAGCAGAACTGTGTTTGTGATTGCACACAGACTTTCCACAGTGCAAAATTCAGATGTAATCATGGTACTTGACCACGGGCATATCATCGAACGGGGTAGCCACGAAAAACTTATTGCCGAAAAAGGCACTTACTATCAGCTTTACACAGGTGCCTTTGAGTTGGAGTAAAAAAGTAAGGTGATATCTGAATATCAAAAATTTCAGCACCGTTTGTTTTCTAAGGCTTGATTTTCTAAGCAAAATCGCTTATAATTAAATTGAAAACAAGATGTTAAACCAATTACTGCTAGACAGTGTATTAAGTTGCTACCGATTGTTGCAAAGCATAAGCCAGAATTGAAAAATGATATTCTTTCCGCACTTAATAAAGCAAGTATATCTATTTATGACGATAGTATGCAACCATTGGTTTATAGGGATATTCAAAAATCATTAAAGGAAATATACAAATTATAAAACCGCCAAATCAGGATTTTAGGAGGTACATAACCATGAGGAATATGATTGCATATTGCGGACTGGACTGTGAAAAATGTGACGCATATCTTGCAACAATCAATAATGACCAAGCGTTGCGTGCGAAAACCGCAAAGTTATGGGCTGAGTTAAATAATGCTCCCATTCTGCCCGAACATATCAACTGTGAAGGCTGTCGTGTTGATGGGATGAAAACTGTATACTGTGATAATCTTTGCAATATTCGCCAGTGTGCATTGAAAAAAGGCGTAACAACATGCGGTAACTGCCCAGACTTAGCAAAATGTCAGATTGTTGAAGTGATTACATCAAACAATCCCGACGCTCTGAAAAATCTGGAAGGATAAACTATATAGTTTAACAATTTCCAGAGGGAAATTTTATTGAAATATCCTACAAAAGCATATGGATACAATGGTTTAAACATAATAAAAAAGGGAACGAATCAAACTCCGTTCCCTTTAATTTTTACTACTGCTGTTCTTTCATACCGCAGCATTTTTTATATTTCTTGCCTGAACCGCAAGGACACGGATCATTATCAGCGGGTTTCTTTTTAGTCATTCTGATACTTCCCGCATTAGGTGCGTCCGGTTTAGCAACCTGTTCACGCTGAATAGGAGCATTCTTCTGAATTCTTACTGTAAGCAGCATTCTGATCGTATCCTCACGGATTGATTCAACCATAGCGTCAAACATTTCAAAGCCTTCATACCTGTATTCAACAACCGGATTTTTCTGACCGAATGCACGAAGTCCGATACCCTTTTTCAATTCAGCCATATCGTCAATGTGATTCATCCACTTTGTATCAACAACCTTAAGAAGGATGACCCTTTCAAGCTCACGAATAAGCTGTCCGCCGAATTCTTCTTCCTTACGGGCGTAAATTGTTTTCATACGGTCCTCAAGAAGTTCCACAATAGAATTTTTAGTAACATCATCAATCTGATTTTCATCATAATCCAGATCTTCATCATTAAGAACCCAACCCATAAAATGATCTTTCAGACCGATAATATTCCAGTTTTCTTTTTCCACATCGTCGACAAGATAATTATTAACAGAATCAACTGCAAGATCATGCATCATATTGAGAATATAATCATGCAGATCCTCGCCGTCAAGAACCTGTGAACGCTGATTATAGATAATCTCACGCTGCTTATTCAAAACGTCGTCATAGTTCAGAACATTCTTTCTGATACTAAAGTTTCTTCCTTCAACCTTCTTCTGTGATGATTCAATAATTCTTGTAAGCATCTTGCTTTCAATAGGCATATTTTCTTCCACATTAAGCGTATTCATCATGTTTTCAAGTCTGTCGCCGGCGAAAATACGCATAAGATCGTCCTCTACAGACAGGAAGAAACGGCTTTCGCCCTCATCGCCCTGACGTCCGGAACGTCCTCTGAGCTGATTATCAATACGTCTTGATTCATGGCGCTCAGTACCCAGAATATAAAGACCGCCTGCGGCTTTAACATCCTTAGCCTTTTCTTTTACCTCAGCATTGAATTTATCATAAAGTTCCTTGTAAACTGCCCTGGCAGCTAAGATCTCCTCATCGTCAGTATCTGCAAAGCCTACAGCTTCATTAATAATATCTTCTTCGTATTCTCTCTTACGCATTTCAGCTTTAGCAAGAAATTCTGCATTACCGCCAAGCATAATATCAGTACCACGTCCTGCCATGTTTGTTGCAATTGTTACTGCTCCCAGTTTACCTGCCTGAGCAACGATCTCAGCTTCCTTGGCATGATATTTAGCGTTCAGTACTTCGTGCTTTATGCCCTTTCTCTTCAGCATTGCCGAAAGAATTTCAGATTTTTCAATTGAAATCGTACCAACCAGTACGGGTTGTCCTTTTTTATGACATTCAACTATCTGATCAATAATTGCACTGAATTTTCCTGCTTCTGTTCTATAAACCTGATCTGAATGATCCACACGAATAACAGGTTTATTTGTAGGAATTGCAATAACGTCCAGCTTATAGATCTCCCTGAATTCGTCTTCTTCGGTCATAGCAGTACCTGTCATACCCGACAGCTTTTTATAAAGACGAAAATAATTCTGGAAAGTAATAGTTGCAAGCGTTTTTGATTCGTTAGCAATTTTAACGCCTTCTTTAGCCTCAATAGCCTGATGCAGACCGTCGTTGAAACGGCGTCCAAGCATAAGGCGTCCGGTAAATTCGTCAACGATTATTACTTCTCCGTCTTTTACAACATAATCTATATCTACATGCATAACTCCGTGAGCCTTCAGCGCCTGATTAATATGATGCAGCAGCGTCATATTATCTGGATCCATAAGGTTATCAACATTAAAATACTTTTCAGCTTTTTTAACGCCCGAACGTGTAATTGTAGCAGTTTTAGCCTTTTCATCTATAATATAATCAACATTTTCATTAATTTCGTCCTGATCCTGTTTATCATCAATTTCAACTACAGTTGTGGACACAAGATTCTTGACAAATTTATCAACAATATCGTAAAGCTCTGTAGACTTGTCCCCTTTACCGGAAATAATAAGCGGAGTTCTTGCTTCGTCAATAAGAATAGAGTCAACCTCGTCGACAATTGCAAAGTTAGGCTTTCTCTGTACTCTGTCCTTGGCATATATCACCATATTATCACGCAGATAATCAAAACCCAGCTCATTGTTTGTAGCATATGTAACATCACAGTTGTATGCAGCACGGCGTTCTTCATTTGTCAGTCCGTGAAGAATACAGCCGACAGTAAGTCCTAAAAATCTTAAAACCTTACCCATTTCATCGGACTGCGTTTTCGCAAGATAATCGTTAACGGTTACAACATGAACGCCTTTTCCAGAAAGAGCATTCAGATAAGAAGCAACGCATGCAACAAGAGTTTTACCTTCACCGGTTTTCATTTCCGCAATACGTCCCTGATGAAGAACTATAGCGCCGATAAGCTGTACTGGAAACGGTTTTTTACCCAAAACTCTATCTGCCGCTTCACGAACGGTAGCAAGCGCTTCCGGAAGGATCATATCAAGGTTCTCACCTGTTTCGAGCCTGTCCTTAAAATTCTGTGTCTGCGCTTTAAGTTCAGTATCAGACATTGCGGCATACTGATCTTCCAGTTTTAAAACACTTTCCTTAATTGGTTCTATTCTTGCAAGTTCCTTAGTACTGTAGGAGCCAAAAATTTTTCCAAAAATTCCCATTAACATTATCCGCCTTTACTAAAATTATATTTTACGCTGCCGCCAGAAACATGACCGGCACTGTTTTACAGTCATTATGTAACAAATCAACTGCAATTTAATACTCATATAATATTTTATAACAATTTCATATCTTTGTCAATAGGAATTTTGTTAAAAACAATTAAATATCATTTTAAATCATAGCAGCTGAAAACACTGTCAAGATGTTTTTCATCCGGTTTGACCGTAAATAAGCTTACCAGCGGAACTACAACAATTGAAAGAATCATTGTAATTGCGCCTGCATTTATAGGAGACGCAAGATTCAGTGGGAACGACGCAGCAGTCTTTGCAAGCTCAGGGAACCAGCCGAAGCCGAATAAAATCATATGTCCCACTGTCAGACCGATTCCCAGTACAAAACTAGTCCATACAGATGCTTTTGTAATTTTTTTGCTGAAAAGTCCGAACATAAAAGGCCCTAAAAATGCTCCTGCCAAAGCACCCCATGAATAAGACATAAGCGTTGAAATAGACGCATTTTTATTAAATGCAATTATAACAGAAATAATTAAAAATACCGCAATCAGCACACGCATTATAATTATTTCTTTTTTATCATCATGTTTTTTCATTTTAGGCTTAATAAAGTCTATAGTAAGCGTAGAGCTTGATGTAAGAACCAGCGAAGATAGTGTGGACATAGAAGCTGACAGCACCAGCACCACCACAAGACCGATAAGCAGATCTGGCAGAGCCGCTTTGAGTACCGCCGGGATCATTGCATCAAATTCGGGTTTTCCGTTGGAGTTAACACCGATTAAAGATTTTGAAGTATCTGAACTGTCAAGAGTACAGAATAGTCTGTCAAAACCGCCCAGAAGATAAGAACCACCCGCAACAACAAGAGCAAAAAGCGTTGAAATAATAGTTCCCTTTTTTATTGAACCTTCATCTTTAATTGCATAAAATTTATGTATCATCTGAGGAAGTCCCCATGTGCCAAGTGATGTCAGTATAATAACTCCCAACAGGTTTATAGGATCAGGTCCGAATAGCTTGTCGAAGCCGCCGCCGTCGGCTTCGATCTCACCCAGCTTAGCGATTGATTCTGTAAAACCGCCCTGATTGTTTACCGTACAGACTACAACAGCTATAATTCCGCCAAGCATAACTATTCCCTGAACAAAATCGTTTATTGCCGTCGCAGCATATCCCCCAAGAATTACATATATTGCAGTAATTATCGCCATAGCAATAATAAAAATTTTATATGATCCCTCTGAATCAAGATTAAACGCCATGTTAAACAGTCTCGACAACCCATTGTAAACCGACGCTGTATAAGGAATCAGAAAAATAAATACAATAAGTGCGGAAGCAATTTTCAATCCCTTAGAATCAAAACGTTTTTCAAAAAATTCCGGCATTGTTTTAGCATTTAAATGATTAGACATAATTCTTGTTCTTTTGCCCAGAACCATCCACGCAAGAGCGCTTCCTATCAGCGCATTACCTACGCCTATCCATGCCGCAGATACGCCGTAGCTCCAGCCGAACTGTCCGGCATAGCCTATAAACACTACGGCTGAAAAGTAAGAAGTACCGTAAGCAAACGCTGTAAGCCATGAACCTACATTTCTTCCTCCCAGAACAAAATCATTTACGGATTTTGTTTTTTTGGTTGTGTAAAGTCCTATGCCCATCATTACAGCTATGTAAATTACAAGCATACTAATTGTTAAAGCAGTCGTCATATTTTTATCTCCTTTATAAGTTTGTGGCTTTAAACCAGTAAAGCATTAATTATTTTACCAGTTTTTCTGATATTTGTCAATATATTTTCTTTGTTTTTGCAGAAAAATAAATGTTGAAGTCAGAGAAAACATTTGGTATAATAAATACATACTGATTTTAATTAAATAACTGGAGAATTATATAATGAAAATGAAAAAAAACGAATTGCAGAGCTTTGATGAAAAAACCTGCGGTTCTGTAATGTTTACAAGAGAAAACGGTATAAAGAAATATCTGCTAATAAAAAACGACAGCGGTCATATAGGCTTTCCGAAGGGACATGTTGAATACGGTGAAAGCGAAGCCGAAACTGCTGAAAGAGAAGTTTTTGAAGAAACCGGACTGAAAATTAAAATAAATACCGATACCCGTCAGGAATACACTTATAAAAATAAAGATTCTATAGTAAAAAACTGCATTTATTTCTGCAGCGAATTTAAAAATCAGACAATAAAATTACAGCAGGAGGAAATCTCGCAAAGCTGGCTGGTTGAGTATGATAAAGCAATGATGCTTTTAAATTATCCTCAGGATAAAATCATTCTTGAAAAGGCGGACAAAATGTATGACTAAAAAAGAAAAAGCACTGCTTGCCTGTGAAGCGCTTGAAAAAATCTATCCGGACGTTGAATGCTCCTTAAATTTTACCAAACCGTATGAGCTTATGATCGCAACCAGGCTTTCCGCACAGTGTACCGACGCCAGAGTAAATATCGTGACTGAAACTCTTTTTAAAAAATACCCCACTCTGGAATCCTTTGCCGAAGCTGATTTATCAGAGCTTGAGGAAGTCGTAAAGCCATGCGGATTTTATCATACCAAAGCTAAAAGCATAAAAGAAATGGCAAATCAGCTTATCAATGATTTCGGCGGAGAAATTCCGCAGACTATGGAAGAACTTCTTACTATTTCCGGCATCGGACGCAAAACAGCAAATCTTTTGCTTGGAGATATTTACGGAAAGCCGTCCATTGTTACCGACACACATTTCATTAGAATAACCGGACGGCTGGGTCTTACAAAAAATACAGAGCCTAAAAAAGTCGAAATGGATCTGGTAAAATTGATTCCGCCTGAAATTTCATCTCATTTCTGTCATCAGGTAGTACAGTTCGGGAGAGATATCTGCAAAGCAAGAAAACCGGAATGCTCACAGTGCCCTTGCATCGAGTTTTGTCAGTATTACAGCAAATTGAAAAAATAACTTGTTGACAATATGCATGAATCCTGTTAAAATATAATTTATAAAATGTAAAGGGGGAATTTTTTTGTTTGGATATATCCGCCCCTTTAAACCGTATATGCGATTCTATGAATTTGAAATTTATAATGCATTCTATTGCGGATTATGCAAAAATCTCGGAAAAAATTACGGTCAGATTTATCGTCTTATGCTAAGCTATGATTTTGCTTTTCTTGGTATTCTTCATAATGCCGTAAACAATACGTGCAATAAAATAGAACGTCAGCACTGCATTATTCATCCGTTAAGCAAAAAAGCCTGTATATGCTGCGTCAGTAATCTGGACTACACCGCTTCTGCGGCAGTTATATCCATTTACCATAAAATCTGCGATACCATAATTGATAGTAACTTTATTATATCGGCATTTTTCAGAATAGTAAGATTTATACTGAAACCGGGATATAAAAAGGCTAAGTTAAAATATCCAAATTTGTGCAGCGGTATTGAATTTTATATGTCGGAACAGTCCAGAATAGAAAATGAACAATGTACCTCCATAGACCATGCCTGCGAACCTACCGCACAAATAATGTCTCTTATTGCGCAAGGCATATCTGAAAATCCGGAGGACAAGAAGTATCTATCTGGATTGGGCTATCACCTCGGCAGATTCACATACATTGCCGACGCTTCTGATGATTTGGAAAAAGATATAAAAAACGGCAACTATAATCCCCTGTTTCTTAATTTTCAAGATATTGAGGAAGCCAAAAAATTTGCTGAGGAAAATATAAATATGTCAATGGGAATGATTGCTGAATTTTACAGTAAAATAAATATTCATAAATTTAAAGAAATAATAGATAATATAATATATCTTGGATTGCCAAATTATAAATTGACCAATAAAAAAGAACGTAAAAAATTCAAAAATAATCAAACTGAGGTCTAATATTATTAAGAACGGAGCTATCAATGACGAATCCATATGAAATTTTAGGTGTAAAATCTGATGCCGGCAAGTCGGAAATAGACGCCGCATACAACCGTCTTATTACCGAATATAAAAATTCAGGCAGTTCAGATAAAATACAGGAGCTTACAACAGCTTATAATCAGGCTGTAAACCAGTATAATGAAAGTATAGTTCTTGGAAATACCGTTTCTCAGACCATTAATCCTTACTACGCCCCGTCTGACAGCGTAAATATAAATGTACATAAAGTCTCTGACAAATCGAATAATTATTGTTCTTCTGAAAATAATACTGATGATAAAAAATCAGAATGTCAAAATTCAGAAAACGTAAATGTTTATACTAATGATGTTTTCGGTTCTGTCAGGCAATTTATTGATATGGAACGGTATATTGAAGCTGAAAATCTTCTCAACAGCATAAATTATAAGGATACCGCTTTATGGCATTATCTTTACGGTAAAATGTGTTACGGCAGAGGCTGGATGAATCAGGCGGCAGTACATTTCCAGAGAGCCTATGTACTGGATCCTTCAAACCAGCAATACAGGGAGGAAAATATGCGGATTAATAATATGAAATTAAACTCCTCTAAAGTTCCGAAAGCAGTTATAGCCGGAGGTATCGCAGTATGCGCACTGAAAATATGCTATTATACCTCTCCCATAATAATAAATTTTTGTGACGATTTATAAAAAAATACAAGGTAAGCCTACGACCGTTAACAGAGGCAGAACTGGAGATAAAAAATGACAGATCCATATAAAGTATTAGGAATTTCACCGCAGGCAAGTGATGAAGAAGTAAAAACCGCTTACAGAAAGTTGTCTCAGCAATATCACCCTGACCATCATGCTGACAGCGTCATGGAAGAAATAGCAAATCAAAAAATGGCAGAAATTAATGCGGCATACGATCAGATAATGAATATGAGGCGAAGCGGAACTACTTATCAAAACTCAAATTCATCTTATACCGATATCAGAAGCATGATCGAAAACGGTAATTATACTGCTGCGGACAATATTCTGGAACAAAACAGAAACGATGCAAATGCAGAATGGAACTTTCTCAAAGGTACGGTATGCCTTTCAAGAGGTTGGCTGAACGACGCATATTCTTACTTTGAAAAGGCAGTCAGAATTGAACCCTCAAACCGTGAATATCAGGCGGCGTACACGCAGATGCAAAGCAAAAGGAACGGACAGATGTACGGTAATCCGTACAACACAGCCGGAAATAATACCAACAGCACAGCCAACACTTTATGCAATCTTTGCCAATGCATGATATGTGCCGACTGTCTGTGCGACTGTTTTTAATATTATGAATAACGTAAGCTATAAAGTTGCTTTGGGCGGAGTGATTTCGTCACTATGCCTTCTTGCAATGTTTCTAACAAGTGTTGCTCCGTTTCTGTATCTCACGCTTCCAATGATTGCCGGCGCTTTGATAACAATCATTGTAGTAGAAGTAAATATGTCATGGGCGTTTCTGACATATGTCGCAGTTAGTCTGCTTTCAATATTTGTTACTCCTAATAAGGAAGCCGCAGTAATTTTTATTCTGTTTTTCGGACATTATCCTATAATAAAGCAAAAACTTGAAAGTATTCATATCAAATTATTAAAATGGATACTGAAATTTATTATATTTAATATTTGCATTGTAATTGATTATCAGATTACACTGCATCTTCTGGGAATAGACGATTTTGCAGATGATTTTGCAATGTTTGGTAAATTCGGGATTTATATACTCTGGTTTTTGACAAATATTATTTTTATTGTCTATGACTATGCTTTAAGCGGCTGTATCGAAATGTACATAAAATATCTTAAACCAAAAATATTTGGAAGTAAAAAGAAATAAAAATTGTCTTTGTGTAAAACTAACTGTTCCCCTTTTGTCATACAATATATATTGTATGACAAAAGGGGACAATTTATATTCAAATGCAGCGCTTTTTTATCATTATGCTAGTTAAAGCCGTAACAACCAAACTTCAATTGATATAATGCTGTCCGGTTTTCACATTTATAATTACTTTATACTGATAAAATATATTTCAAGATTTCTTCACCCATAAAATCTAAACCGCATATTATATAAAAGAAAATCTAATGGGAAACGAGGGCTTGTTATGAATAAGGAAAATGTATTTCTGGTAGTAGGCGGAGATTTGCGTCAGGTCTATACTGCAAAAAAACTGGCTGAAAATAATAAGGTATACGCTGCAGGATTTGACAATAACATTATAGGCGACAGCAATGTAATACATGTTGATCACAAACTGGAACTTCCGGAAATCGCAGATTATATAATTCTTCCTCTGCCTGCATCACAAAACGGAGTTTTTGTAAATGCGCCGTTTTGCAGAAACAATATTCCCCTGACAAGTCTGGCTCCGCTTCTTAAATGCGACGGAATAATTTTCGGCGGAAAAATTGACCCTTCAACCATGAAGATTTTCAATAAATGCGGAATTAAGACAGTTGATTATTTTGAAAGAGAAGAGCTTAATGTCCTGAATGCAGTTCCTACAGCAGAAGGCGCTGTTCAGATTGCTATGGAAGAAATGGCTTCTACTATATATGGTCAAAAGGTACTGATAACCGGTTTCGGAAGAATTTCAAAAGTACTTATAAAGATACTAAACGGATTAGGCGCTGATATCACAGTTACAGCAAGAAAATATTCTGATTTGTCATGGGCTGAAATTTACGGCTGCAAAGCCGTTCATACATCGGCTCTTGAAAATATTATCGGAGAATATGACTTGATTTTCAATACTGTTCCGGCTGTAATACTAAACGAAAAATGCCTGAACCAAATAAAAAATGATGCCCTTATAATAGATCTTGCTTCAAAACCGGGAGGCGTTGATTTTGATACTGCCGGAAAGCTTGGACTGAAAGTCGTTTGGGCGCTATCACTGCCCGGAAAAATTGCGCCTGTTACCTCCGGAGAAATAATCGCCTGTACTATCCTTAACATCCTGAAGGAGAGGAGATACACGGATGACTGACCTTTCAAATGTTAAAATCGGTTTTGCAGTAACAGGTTCATTCTGTACATTTGAAAAAGCATTTGCAGAAGCTGAAAAACTAAGAAAAGCCGGTGCAGAGCTTATCCCTGTTATGTCTTATAACGCTTCTTCAATTGATTCAAGATTCGGAGAAGCTGTAAATAACATAAAAAAACTCGAAAATATCTGCGGACGAAAAGTTATTAATACAATTGACGGCGCAGAACCTATCGGTCCCAAAAAAATGACTGATATTATAGTTGTCTGTCCATGCACCGGTAATACATGTGCAAAGCTTGCCATGAGTATTACAGATACACCTGTTACAATGGCAGTAAAATCTCATATCAGAAACGGCAAACCGGTAGTTATTGCACTTGCATCAAACGATTCATTAGCCGGTTCAATGAAAAATATAGGACATCTGATGAATATGAAAAATTATTATTTTGTTCCCGTTTATCAGGACGACTATCATAAAAAGCCAACCTCGGCAGTTTGTGATTTTTCAAGACTTGAAGAAACAATAATTAATGCTCTTAATCAAAAACAAATCCAGCCAATATTATGCTGAATATATTAATATGAAAATAATTTCTGACCGGTATTTATTATATCGGTCAGAAATCAATTTATAAACATATTATACAAAAAAATATTAATAGTATTGTTTTTTTGAAAAATATGATAAAAAATACTTGATTTTCTTATAATTATAAGTTATAATGGAATAAGAAAAAAATTTTAAAAAAGAGATCAGAGAATTTAGGATGACAACAAAAAAATATTATGGTATTTTATTACCGCCTGTTATAACTTTATGTTTAATAGGTTTTTTCTTTATGTTTTTCGGGATTTTTCCATTTGGAAATAAAACTGTATCATGGTGCGACATGAACCAGCAGACCATACCTTTATTGATGGATTTAAAAGATATTCTTGAAGGTAAAAGCAGTATTTTTTACAGTACGGGAAATGCCGGAGGAATGAATTTCTGGGGCGTGTTTCTCTTTTTTATAGCCAGTCCGTTTTATCTGCTGGTAATATTTATTGAAAAATCTCACTTGATTTATTTTGTAAATATATTGTTTGCTGTCAAGCTTACAGTATCTTCTATAACAGCAGCAATTTATTTTAAATATTCACATAAAAAACTTAAAACCGGTTACGTTGTTATACTAAGCGTCATGTACGCTCTCTGCGGTTATGGCATAATGTATTATCAAACCTTGGTATGGCTTGATATAATGTACCTTTTTCCTCTGCTCGTTATGTCAATTGAAAAGATGTGCACACAAAACAAATCAGCAATGTATTGTGCAGTTCTTTCTCTTATGGTAGCGATCAATTATTACTTATCTTTTATGATCGTTATTTACATTATGATTTCAGTTCCGCTGTTTATTTATATCAGATGCAGATCAAATCAGCGTAAAAAAGCTGCGTTTTCTTTTATATCCTCAAGCTTTATTTCTCTGCTGATCACTGCTCCGGTATGGCTGTGTTCATTCCTTCAGATTTCAGAATCTGCAAGAGGCGGCAATACTATTTCAGGAATTATGTATGATAATATGTTTAAAAATACAGGAAATAAGCTGTCTGTTATAATGTGTACCGCTTTGTGTACCGCTGTAATTCCTTTTTTTATTAAAAATAAAATTACCAGAAAAAAAAGCGTACAATATAATCTTATTTTACTGGCGTTTATGACGGCTCCTGTGTTTCTGGATCCAATAAATAAGATGTGGCATACAGGAAGCTATCAATGCTTTCCGCTTAGATATGGATTTATAATTATTTTCACATTGCTTACTCTGTCAGCCCATTACTTTGAGTCGATCGGCGAATACGGTAAAACATCATACGGTTTCGCCGTTATTCTGATTATTCTTGTATTAAGCTTTTTTGCCGTCAGCGTATACACTGTAAAAACTAAAAAAAATACGCTGACAAGCTATGTTAATATATTGCATATCAGTAAAGATTCTCTGAAAATCCTTATGACTCTTGCTGTTTTTGCATGCTTGATTTATATTATAAGCATAATTACAGTACGGCAAAAGCTTCTGAGTTATAAAATGTTTTGTCTGATTATATCCAGCGTATTTATAACTGAATTTTCAATAAGCGCATCAGTTAATATCGGATATGCCGTAAACGACGGTGAAATTTTTACATGCAGCGCAAGTCTAGAAAATAAAACTGCTCAAGAACCATATTACAGAACAAAAACCGAAAAAAAGTATCTCCATGTAAATATGATAGGCGGACTGGGTTATAATTCCATATCCCATTATACTTCCCTTACTTCAGAACAGTACATGTATGCTATGAAAAAACTTGGCTATTCATCATATTGGATGGAAGTGGGTTCAAACGGAGGAACAATTCTTACAGACGCTTTACTTTCCATAAAGTATTCCATAGGAGAATATTTTGGTTTTAACTCCTGCCAAAGCATTATTAAAACCGACAGTAAGCTTAAAATAGCTGAAAACAAGATATGTTGTCCTATAGGAATTCTTAGCAATACGGCTCCTGAAAAAATGAGTGATCTGGATTTTGACGACAGGTTTTCCGTCCAGAGCGAGCTTGCAGAAAGACTTCTCGGCAGTGATGAAATGCTGCATAAATACAACAGCTCATATATAGCTGACGGTACCGTTAAATACAAAAACGGAAAATATATAATAACAGCTACCGAACCTGATAAAGCTCTTTGTCAGATAAGATACTCACTTAATATAAAAGAAAATCAAATACTGTATTTTGACGTATTTGACAGGCTCAGCAACAACATTTCCGAAAATTATTATGAATCTGTTAAGGTTTACGTAAACGGTAACTGTATCACATCAAGTTACCCTTCGCAAAAAAATAACGGTATTTTAAAGCTTGGAGAATTTAATAATGAAAGTGTCGAAATAATAATTATAATGACAAAAGATATTGCTGTTAAATCATTCGGCGTTTTCGGCATTGAAACTGAAACGTTTAAGTATTACACAGATAAATTACAGGGATGCGATTTTTATTCCCATGGCAGATTTATTACCGCAAATTTTAATACTGAACATGAAAGCTATTTATATATGGCTATTCCCTATGACAAAGGTCTTACTGCTTATATAAACGGCAAAAAAACAACTCTTTATAAAGTAAACGACAGTTTTTGCGCAGTTAAGCTGCGGCCGGGAAAAAACAGTATTAAGCTTTCATTTATGCCGCCTGGAATGGTTATCAGTCTTATAATGCTTATAGCAGGAATTGTAACTATTATAGTGTGGAAACTTAAACTGTCTCGTCTTTCAAGACCAAGGCAAATATTATGCAAATTGTCTTCATTATTTTGTATTATTTGCTTTATAGGAACTTTTATATTTATTTACATTATACCTACGGCTTTACGTTTAGCTGTGTGGATTTCTGATTTGATTTCAAAATAAGCTGTTATATAATTTGTCCTCTCATAATTATATCAGCTGTGAAATATAAAAAATAAGAAAAAAGGTGGTAAATTAAATGGAATTACAAGGTATCAGTAAACTGGATTTGAAAAAAAGAAACCGAATGCAAATTTTAAGAGTTATCAGAGAATCGGGTCCTATTTCCAGAGTCGATATTGCAAGTTCTATGAAAATCACAAGAGCAGCAGTTACGATAATAACAAATGAAATGATCAATGAAGGCGTACTTTACGAAGTCGGCGAAGCGCCTGTTTCATTGGAAAATCTTCAGAAGGGCAGACGAAAGATTCTGATCGATATCAACGAAAATTTTAAGTTTGCATTCGGAGCTTCCATAAGTGATGAATTGATCTGTGTAGGTCTAACAAATCTGAACGGTAAAATCATGGATAAAACCAACACTAAAATTACTGAGAATATGACTGCTGAAGATATTCTTGAATATATAACTGCAGCATGCAAAAATATTATGCAGAACAGCTGTCTTGACTCTTCTCAAATTATTGGTCTTGGACTTGGAATACAAACAGATATGTGCAGTAAAATGAAAGTATATTTTAAAGACGGAAAACTCGATTATACTCCGGTTACTGAAGTATTATCAGATAAACTTGGCTTCGATGTTATCTGCGCTAATCTTTCAAGCGTTCTTGCACTGGCAAACCAAATGCAGGATGTTAAAGATCGCAAGGGTAACTATGCTTTCATTCAGCTTGGAAAACATGTAAATCTCTCTATACTCCTTGAAAATGAAATAATGAATGAGAATGTATATTATACCAATCATGTTGAAAATATGATCGTTAATCCGGGCGGAAGAAAAATTGACGGATATCCTGACGGCTCCGTCAAGGCTGAACTGACATACGATGCAATAATTAACAAATACCGTGAAATTTATTCAAAGGAAAATACTCCGATTCTCTGGGAAATAACAAACGGTGATGCAAACAAAATATATTACAAAACCCTATGTGCGGCAGCCGCTAAAGGTGATGCAAAAATGCTTGAAGTTTTAGACGGAATACTTGGATGCCTGGCAGTACTTATTAATAATATTTCAACTGCATTTTTTACAAGAAGTACAATACTCCATGGTTTCAATATGAATGACTGGATGTTCGAATATTTTAAAAAACACCTTATAAACTACTGCGGTGAAGAAACAGCAAAAAAAGTACGGTTAAGCTGCGTTGAAGAAAATCTTGAATTCAAAGGCGGAAACTGTATAGTAATAGCCGAAAACTTTTATAACAAAGGCGGTTTGTACGAAGAATAAACAAAAAATTAAAGCAGCTCAGATTAACTAAGCTGCTTTTTTATCAATAATCTTTGACTATTATTTCCGAAAATCTTGAAATTTATTGAAAATATGATATAATATAAAGAAGTAATGATATAAAGGGGTGAATTACATGAGTGAAACCATTACTTATTTGATTAAATTCTGCGCAATGTTTTTTCTTATATTGCTGCTAATCTTTATACTAGCAGTAGTAACACCGAAGCTTGCATCAAAAATTGATAAACTTATTTCCAGAATTATTAAACCCAAACCCGAAAGGGTGGATGATAATATATATAAAGTTAAAAGTATTTATGATATACCTGAAAAAAAAGACACTGTTGAAAAAAATAATGAAAACGGAGATATTGAAAATGGCAAAGAATAATTCAAAAATGGTTGAAGCAATTACTCCTATGGATGAGGATTTTGCAAAATGGTACACCGATATTGTAAAAAAAGCTGAGCTTATTGAATATACCAGCGTTAAAGGCTGTATGGTCATCAGACCATATGCTTATGCAATCTGGGAAAATATTCAGAAAATACTTGATGGAATGTTTAAAGAAACCGGTCATGAAAATGTGTGCATGCCTATGTTCATTCCCGAAAGTCTTTTACAGAAGGAAAAAGATCATGTAGAAGGATTTGCACCTGAAGTCGCATGGGTCACATACGGCGGAAGTGAAAAGCTTGAAGACAGACTTTGCGTTCGTCCTACTTCTGAAACACTTTTCTGTGAACATTATTCACACATTATTCACTCTTACCGTGATCTGCCGAAATTATATAATCAATGGGTAAGCGTTGTAAGATGGGAAAAGACAACACGTCCTTTCCTTCGTTCAAGAGAGTTTTTATGGCAGGAAGGACACACCATTCATGCTACGGCAAAAGAAGCTATTGAAGAAACAGAAAGAATGCTTAATGTGTATGCAGACTTCTGTGAAAAAAGTCTTGCAATGCCTGTAGTTAAAGGTAAGAAAACTGAAAGCGACAAATTTGCAGGTGCTGTTTCAACTTATGCAATTGAAGCTCTTATGCATGACGGTAAAGCTCTTCAGGCAGGTACGTCGCATTATTTTGGAGACGGTTTTGCAAAAGCTTTTGATATTGAATACACTGATAAAGAAAATAAAAAAGTATTTCCTCACCAGACAAGCTGGGGCGTTACTACACGTCTTATAGGCGCAATAATAATGACTCACGGCGACGACAGCGGACTTGTACTTCCTCCTGCCATAGCTCCTATACAGGCAGTTATTGTTCCGATAGCTCAGCACAAAGAAGGAGTACTTGACAAGGCTAATGAGCTTCTGGAAAGTCTTAAAGCTTGCGGTATACGTGCAAAGCTTGACGACAGCGATAATTCACCGGGCTGGAAATTTGCAGAGTATGAAATGAAAGGGGTACCTGTCAGAATTGAAATAGGTCCTAAGGACATTGAAAATAACCAGTGTGTTATTGTAACACGCCATAATCGTGAAAAGACAATTGTCTCCATTGAAAATCTGTCTGATATATTCTGTAAAGTAGTTTCCGATAAGCTTCAGGAAGTTCACGACGGAATGTATCAAAAGGCTCTTGAAAACAGAAAAAAGAAAACCTACTCATGCACTACCATTGAAGAAATTATTAGCGCTCTTGAACAAAACGGAGACGGCTTTATCAAAGCAATGTGGTGCGGAGACGAAGCTTGCGAAGACGCTGTTAAGGAAAAAACCGGCGTTGGTTCACGCTGTATTCCTTTTGAACAGGAAAACCTCTCTGACAAATGCGTTTGCTGCGGAAAGCCTGCTAAATGTATGGTATACTGGGGCAAAGCTTATTAAATAAAAAAGAACCTGTACTTACATAAATTTTTGTGCAGGTTCTTTATATAAAAAGAAATAATCCCCTGAATACATATTCAGGGGATTATCTTTTGAGCAGATTTATTCAATTGAATACTCCAAATAAATCATTCACCAGTATAATTTAATATTTTATGAATACCCTCTGTAATAGACAGATATTCTCCATAAATAGCATCAAGATATTCAATACCAGCTTGCTCAATGTGGTAATAAACTCTAACACGACGTTTACCAATTAATTCTTTTCTGTCAGAAATCATTCCTTTATCAATCAAACGATAAAGACTTGGGTACATCGTGCCTTCCTTCAAAATAAACAGACCTTCGCTGCGCTTTTCAAGTTCTTGAGTCAACTGATATCCATACATGTCATCTTCTTTTAACAGATGGAGAATAAGCAATTCAGTCATACCACGTTTTAAATTTTCTTGTATCTTCACAATATCACCTCTATATAATATTAAACCATAAAAATTGATTTTTGTCAATAGCTATTTTAAAAAAATAGTATATTTTTTTATGATTTTGTTTTTTTTTAAAGAATAAATTATTTTTATTCAATAATAAAATTAATTTCTCCCATACTGCAATCTGTTTTAAAATAATATTTTCCGTCTTTATTTTGAGGATTTTCTATATTATTAACACTAACATTGCCTTTGAGAACATTAAAATTATAATCAGATTCGTTACCGTATAAGGTAGCGTTAACATCGCCCATACTGCACACTATGCTGCAATTGCCTTTAATAATACCCGAAAGCGTCAGATCACAAAATTTGTTTTCTATCTTCACTGATTCACTTACAAAATTACAAAACTCTGCATCTCCGGATCTCAGCGTCAAATCAGCTGCAGCAGCGTCAACATTCATACAGCTTATGCCTCCCCCCTTATTGTCGATTTTAACATAATCACAGGTAAGATTAGTAATATTACTGCTGCCTGTTCCGCAGTCTATAAATATTCTTTCTGCCGTAATATAGCTTAATTCAGATGAACCGTATCTGCTGTTTATCTGAACATCTTTAAAGTTAAGCGAAGCGGGTATATAAATATTTATTTTCCCTTGCTTATGAAGAAAGCCGGGTATAAATGTTGTCTGATACCATTTTTTAGTCTCATATCTGAGTTTAAAAGTATTATTAGTAGTAGAATAATCCAGAAATTGCTTTGAAATATTGTCCGCCTTAATATTAAATTCCTCAACATCATTAGTACAAACTATATTTATATCAGCCAAAGAAACATTTATATCAAGATTAAAGACTCCGGAAGAAGGAACATTTGCTTCAAAATCAGTCAGTTCCAAGGATTTCACATAATCTCCCTTTGCTCCCATAGCAAGTCCTATAACAGCAAGAACAATGCCAACAACTAAAACAGCGGAGGGAATTATTACTTTTAATTTCTTTTTTATTTTCATACCTTAACCGCCTTTCTGCCAATTAATTTATTAAATAATAAAATAAGACTTTTAACAGTTAATTTGAAAATATAAAAAACCAAATTCATAACCGGAACAAATAAAAGTACAGCCGCACTAGCCATCACCATTCCGGTTCCCATAAAAAATAAACCCACTGAAGTATTATTGCTTATGTAAGGTATGCTCATACAAAATAAAACAATTCCTGCAACTGCCATAAGCAGAAGTATTCCGGCGGCAGCTATAAAGAGTGCAGCAGCTGCTAACGCAATGATCAGCGTGACTCCTCCCCACACAGGAAATAGCAGTATTGTCATTAATAAAGCTGTTCTCCTCTGAGATTTAGTCATTTTCCCTTTAGCTTTTTTTACATTTGATCTTGTCTGATTAAGCATACCTGAAATAGTATTCTTATTCTTTAAAATTTTTTCTGCCAGTTCTTTGGGACTTCCAAGATTTTTAATAACATTATATTCGTTTTCGGGTCCGGCGTCAGTAAAATATTTATCATAATACCTCAGAGCTGCATTACGCTCCTTTGCCGGAAGCGGATGAAGATAAGCTTTAAGTTTTGAAAGATAATCATACTTTGTCATTTTACGCTGTTTCTCCCTTGTTATATATGTTCTATCTATTATATATTATTCTTCGCCATAATGAATATCATAACATCTAAGATTTATCCGCACAATGCATATACATACATTTCACATGACATTACACAATACCAATTTATATTATATACCAAATAAATAAAAAAGTCAACGAGCAAAAATAAAACTTTTATAAATTTATATCCAAAGACAATATCCTGCACCTCTCAGGCGGCAAATATCTTTAAATTCTTGGAAACGGTTCACTGAATCTGTTTCATAAACAGTATGATTTTTCACAGCAGAAATTTGAAACAAACAAGCGGACAAACTGTCCGCTTGCTTATCCGCATAATACCTTTTTACTATTGTTTATAAATTTCAACTGTAAAATTTAATGCTTCCTCACCATGTGGTTTTATCTGTATCAATTGATTCCGGTATTCTATAAGATTCTCTTTCTTCAGATACTGAACTCTGTTTTTTATAAACACTGGAGCTATTCCCAAAACATTAGAAATATTTTTAACGGAAAGATACTCGTTTTTAAATTCCAAAGCTGCTTTAAGTATAAAATAATCCAGAATATTTATGTTATTTTCATTATTACCGTATTCTGTTTCATCATTATAATTCTGATAAATTGAAGATTCATATGCCGATGTTTCGAAATTATTATCATTACTATCAGAATTAACATATAATTCAGGCAGATCTTCAGCGTTTTTCAGTCCGTCCAGCTTTTTAATTATATTATAAACAGTTTCAAACATTTTAGATGTTTCATTATTACCTGATTTAATAAAGTTATCCGAACTTCCTACAATAATTAAAAGTTCCTTAGCTCTTGACAAAGCCACATTAATTCTGCGACTGTCTCTGGCAAAACCTATGGCGTGCTCATTATTATTTCTAGCAAAGCTTATTAAAATTATATCTTCTTCCATACCCTGAAAACGGTCCACTGAACCAATTCTCAAAGTTATATGTCCGAATCGCTTATAATAACCGTTATTAATCAGTTTTTCCTCAATAAGCTTGACTTGAGCATCATAAAAGGTAATAATACCTATACTTTTATGTGAATTGTTATCGGTCAGATTCTTTTCTAATAAACATAGGATTTTTTTAATGCATTCAGCTTCAAACTCATTAGAATAACTTTTATTATTTTTCTTTTCATAATACTTTTCTATATTAGGCACGTCATACCAAATCACATGATTGTCAGCATTGATCCCACGTCCCTGACAGCAATGCCGTTTAAATTCAGACGCAGGCGATTCCAGCCTTCCGGCGTCTGTATTTACATAAAACTGATTTATCAGCGCCGCAATATCCTTATGCATACGATATTGCCTGAAAAGCATAGTTCTCATATCTGTTCCGGACTTTTCATAGAGTTCTTCAAACAAACTTACTTTAATAAGCTTTTTCAGCTGATCATCATCTTCTTCAATTTCATCGTATGCATTCTGGTCAATAAACGGCGGAAGCTGTTTATGGTCTCCAACTAAAATAATTTTCCTGCCTTTAAGCATAGGGAGTATAATATCAGGAGGAGTACTTTTACTTGCTTCGTCAATTATCACCACGTCAAAAGACGGATAATTTTCATTAAAGTCCTTTGTACCGCTTTGTATACACGTAATTCCTATAACGTTTGCATTGTCAATGTAAAGTTTTTTCAATTCGCTGTAGTTATTTGAGCTTTCGTCTGAAATCCTGTTTCTCCATTCATCAAGCAGCTTCTTCCATTTTTTATATCGGTTATATCTAATACTGTAATATCTGTTTACATTATATTCAAGTTCGTCAAGATTAATTTTCTCAAAATCAATGTTCTTTAATGCGGCAGAATAAAAATCATCCTTTATATGTTCTTTAAAATACTCAACCGAATATTTATAATCCCTAACAGCGTTCATACAATCATTATATATCTTTTCATACTTACCTTTAAAGCTGTAGTATTGAGCGTCATAATCCTCTCCCAATGCATCAAGGCAAAAGTGAAAGGACTCAACATTATCTGTAAATTCCCTATCGGTTCTTATATTATAAATTTTTTCACATATTCTTATTGTTTTAAGCTGAATGCTCATTATAAGATTTTCAGCACGTCTATAATAAATCGCAGCAACCTGATTCCATTTATGACCGAATATAAGTCTTTTTATTCCGTAAGGTTCAGAATCAAGTATTCTTTCACCTTCTTCATAAAGAGACTGAACCATTTCTCTGTCGGCATAATAAAAAACCCCCTCATAGGCAGTACGTTCAATTATTCTGCTGCTGACCGTCTCTGTTATATAACGGAACTGAGAAACGAATTTTTCAGTATATTCATTATAAAATTTCATATCAGCTTCATACTCACGAATCATATCCAAATCCGCTTTAATATCCATATATTTATCTTCTAAATCATTATAAATACTGTTAGGCAATTTAAAATCAGGAGGATAACAATCCCTTGCTTTATTTGCTTTTTCCAGATCGTCATTTTCATAAGCGTCGGTTATAAGCTCAAAAAATTCTGCTCTCTGCTTTTTGGCGTCCTCTAATACATTCTGAAAAAAGTAAAGCTGTGATTCATGAAAATTCTTATTTTTCTCTAACTCTTTAATATTTTCCGCAAGCTCCAGCAATTCAGGAAAGCGTTCCTTCGATTCTTTTAAAAACGTCAGACGACCTGTTAAATTCTTATCCATTTTCTTAGTAGCTTCTGATATCTGTGAAATCCATGTCCTGACAACATTATCCTCTACAAACGGAAGTCCTTCTTCTTCAACCCTTAAAGCGTCACCCTTTCGCAGTACTCTTATATCTGCATGATTCATTACCCTTGAAATAGCATTATCAACCGCAAGATTAGACTGTGATACAATAAGCGTTTTCAGTCCTCTAACAGCATTCTGATAGCAGATTTCAGCTATAACGGTAGTTTTTCCTGTTCCGGGAGGACCTTGTATCAAATATAAATCTTCTGCATTAAGCGCCCCTTCAACAGCGCTTATCTGTTCAGGATTCATTGTTTTTGTAAGGAGATTTTCCACAGTTAAGGTTACATTTTCTCCGATTTCACGATTAGCTTTTTTAGGATCAAACAAAAATTCCGGCAGACGGCGGTTTACAGCTTCGCCTTTACAGAGCTTGTCCAGTCCGGACTTCATTCTTTTACATGTAATATCAACTGCCCCATCATATATAATCAAATGTGTTCCGGCAGTCAAACGGGACATAATTTTTGAAAGCTCACTGCCGAACGGCTGTATGAATAAAACTTGGCTTTCATACCGTTCAACCTTACCGAATCCCCATGAAGACTGATTTTTTTCATCTAAAAAACCAACGCTAAGATTACGTATAACTGCACTAGGTTTCAAATTACTTGTAATAATAATTATTTTTTCGTTTTTCACTTCAGCACTGTCGCATGTAAATTTATATGAATTTTGTTCAGCCCTTTTCTGCATTGATTCAATATAATCGTACCACATTGCAAACCGCTGCTTGATTTCTTCATTTATATATGTAAAATCTTCACTTTTTTCCTGTAAAAAAACAAGATTCAGTTTTCTTCCGTCAGTTATGGTTTTATCTGTCACAGATGTACAGAAAAAATTATTGTGCTCCAAGCTTCCTGAAAGTACAATATTTTTGCCGTCAAAAATAAATCCCAGACATACTGTCTTACCGTCAATAACAGCGGCGGTAATCTCAAAGGTCTTATTATCCGGAAACATTATTAAAGGCAGTTCATATTTTGAATTGTATTTTACATTACTGTACTGTTTCAATTCGTCTATCGCTCTGGGTGACATACTCAAATTAAGATGTAATGTTTTAGTATTATCCATATAACCGCCTCCAATACTCAATTAAAATTATTATAGCATAAAGCGAACAATATTACAATTATTATAATATACAAAAATACCGTGTAATTCGATACACGGTATTCCTATAAATATATTTCCGGTCAGTTTTAATTAACAATTGCAATACACCTTTATGGCTTCTGACATAAATTCAGCAGTACCATTTCCGTAATTGTCAATATTAATTCTGAAACGTTCATCTTTTGTATACATTTCACTTAATCCGTAAAGAATTTCATTATTGCAGAGATAGTAATTCTCAGTGATAAACTCCTGCCACTTCTTTACAATTGCTTGTACTGAACTGTCAGATGGATTTACACCATTTTTCATACAATCTGCAAACTCTAAAATGATATCTTTCATATCAGAGTTTATCATATCCCATTTTGACTTTGTATAAGATGCAGTCTTTTCTGTATATTCCTTGTATGAATTTGTATTTCCCCACTTTTCTTTAGCTTCCTGTGCATATTTTTCACGAGCCTTTTCAAATTCACTGTTGTCAAATAAATTAAGATTCACAACAATTTCTCCTTTCACCGCACTATCAAGAGCCTTTATTAGCCGTTCCAAACGATCTTTTTTCAATGTCAGAAGTCTCTTCTGCTCTATAAGTGCTTTCCGTTTATTATAATTTGGAGAAGACAGAATTTCTGCAATACTTTTTAAAGAAAAATCAAGCTCACGATAAAATAAAATCTCCTGCATTCGCTCCAGAGAACGTTCATCATAAGAACGATAACCATTTTGTTCGTCAACAAAAGATGGATTAAGCAAGCCTATTTCATCATAATAGTGCAGTGTGCGCACACTGACTCCCGTTAACTTTGCAAATTCTCTAATATGCATTTTCATATTTCCGCCTCCTTGATTATGAGTATACACTATAACGTAACGTGAATGTCAATAGGTATAAATAAAATTTTATTAAAAAACTCCCCTGCAAAATGCAGAGGAGTAAATTTCTGTATTATTGATTTTTCTTAGATTCAAGATCAGCAAGAGCGTCTTTTCTGGAAAGATTTATTCTGCCTTGCTTGTCAATTTCAACAACCTTAACAACAATTTCATCACCGATCGAAACAACGTCCTCGACCTTTTCAACTCTTGCCTTATCAAGCTTTGAAATGTGAACCAGACCGTCCTTACCCGGAGCAATTTCAACAAATGCACCGAATGACATAATTCGTACAACCTTACCCTTGTAAATAGAACCTACTTCCGGTCCGGCAGCGATTGTATGAACAATTGACAGTGCTTTATTACACTTATCAAGATCAACTCCGGAAACAAATACACTTCCGTCCTCATTAATATCAATCTTTACATCACATTCAGCAGTAATTTTCTGAATAACCTTTCCGCCCTGACCGATTACATCTCTTATCTTTTCAACATCAATCTTTGTCTGAAGCATTTTTGGAGCATACTTATTTACAGTTTCTCTAGGCTGAGGAATAGCTTTCAACATAATTTCATCAAGAATATAAAGTCTTGCTTTTCTTGTCTTTTCAAAAGCTTCCTTGATAATCGCAGGAGTAAGACCATCAACTTTGATGTCAACCTGAATCGCAGTTATACCTTTATGTGTACCGCCAACCTTAAAGTCCATATCGCCGAAGAAATCTTCAAGTCCCTGAATATCAACCATTGTCATAAATTCATCACTGTCAGGCTTTGTAATAAGTCCGCATGAAATACCTGCAACCGGTGCTTTGATCGGTACGCCTGCGTCCATAAGAGCCAATGTAGAGCCGCAAATTGAACCCTGTGATGTTGAACCGTTTGAAGAAAGTACTTCTGATACAAGTCTCAGTGCATAAGGGAATTCCTCAACAGACGGAATTACAGGCTCTAACGCTCTTTCAGCCAGAGCTCCGTGACCGATTTCACGTCTGCCAGGACCTCTGCTCGGCTTTGTTTCGCCTACAGAATATGAAGGAAAATTATAGTGATGCATATATCTCTTAGACTCTTCTTCATCAAGACCATCAATTCTCTGTGCTTCACTTATTGGTCCTAATGTAGCAATTGTAAGAACCTGAGTTTGTCCTCTTGTAAACAGTCCGGAACCGTGAACTCTCGGCAGTACGCCTACTTCAGCAGCCAATGGTCTGATCTCATCAATACCTCTTCCGTCCACACGCTTGCCTTCATAAAGCCAGTTTCTTACGATTTTCTTCTGAAGCTTATAAATACATTCATCAATCATTGCAGTCAGTTCAGGATAAACCTCATCAAACTTTTCATGAATATCGTCCTTGATAGGCTGAAGTCTTTCCTCACGAATATTTTTATCATTTGTATCAAGAGCAAATTTTACTCTTTCAGACGCAAATTCTTCAATTGCGTCAAACATACCGTGATCGACTTCCTGTGACTCAAATTCAAATTTCTTCTTTCCGATTTGCGCCTGAATGTCACTGATAAATGCAACTATTTTTTTGATTTCCTCATGACCCTTTAAAATTGCATCAAGCATTATATCGTCTTCAACCTGATTAGCGCCCGCTTCAATCATAACGATTTTTTCAGCAGAACCTGCAACAGTAAGATTAAGATCGGTTTTAGCTCTCTGCTCCAGATTTGGATTAAGAACGATTTCACCGTCAACAAGTCCCACACTGATTCCGGCAATAGGACCATTCCACGGAATATCAGAAATTGAAATAGCGATTGCCGTAGCGATCATACCCGTAATTTCAGGGGAACAATCAGGATCAACTGCAAGAACAGTCATTACTACTGATACATCATTTCTCATATCTTTAGGGAAAAGCGGACGAATAGGTCTGTCCACCATTCTTGAAGTAAGGATAGCCTTTTCAGACGGCTTGCCCTCTCTCTTAGTAAATGATCCCGGAATTTTACCTACTGAATATAGTCTTTCCTCATAATCCACTGATAGAGGGAAGAAATCAACACCTTCTCTTGGTTTTGGGCTTGCTGTAACATTTGCCATAACTACTGTTTCACCGTAATGTACCCAGCATGAGCCATTTGACAACTCGCAAGTCTTTCCGGTTTCAACAATCAATTCTCTGCCTGCAAACTGTGTTTTAAAAGTTTTGTAATTTTCAAACATAAATAAACTGCCTCCGTTTTCAGTAGCAGCTTTAGCAATAAATCCTGAATCCCCAAAATGAGAGTCACGATTTAATGCTAAAATTACCACTACTGCACCTATTTTTTTATTCTTTGAATAGCTTAAAAGGCAGAAAGGATTCCTCCCGACTGCCTTTTATAAAACTTACTTACGGATACCAAGCTTTTCAATAATTGCACGATATCTGTTAATGTCCTTCTTCTTAAGGTAGTTGAGAAGATTTCTTCTGTGACCTACCATTTTCAAAAGACCTCTTCTTGAGTGATGGTCTTTCTTGTGAACCTTAAGATGTTCTGTCAGATCGTTGATTCTTCTTGTAAGAATAGCGATCTGTACTTCAGGAGAACCTGTATCATTCTCATGAGTCTTATTAGCTTCAATAACCGCTGTTTTTTCTTCTTTTAAAAGCATATTTTTCACCTCTTTAAATATTTATGCTGATAACTTAGAAAAAGGCAGGCAAATTCCCAGTTGGGCTTAATCCTTAATCCAAGTACAAAGCATATTTAGTATTATACCACACTTTACCTCATTTGTAAAGAGTTTTTATGAAATAATTTTACCTTTTTTCCCTTTACTCTTTTCAATCGGCTTTTCACTGCCGCCCTTATCTTCAAAAATCACATCTTCATCATCAGTATCCGCTGTACCTATTTCAGGATTTACTTCTCCTCTTTGTTCATAATAAGGGTTAATAACATATTTCTGAACAACAGGATAAGAATTAAAGCATATTATAAAGCATATTATCGCTGCCGGTACAAACGGCAAAAGTAAAATAAAACTCAGATTCCAGATGATCGCCACAATAAACACGCCTGTAATAAGAAGTGTAATAAGCAATGTCAAAAGATTTTTCTTTAACGCAACCAGTGAAAGTACTAAGGAATTTTTCAAAATATTTTTAAAGGAAACATCAGTCGATATGATCATCAAAAAAGTATAGAAATTCATCATTACCGCAATGAGCGCCATACTTGCGCAAATTACAAATAAAATCAATAACAGGTTATTTCCTGTTTCCCTTGCCATTTTTACATACACATACATTGCTGTACTGATAATTGCAAAAAATAATATATCTATTATTCCCATTGCCAATGACTTCTTATAATTTTCAGTAAACGACTTTTTAAAATCAGTTAAAATAAACGCATGCTTTTCTACAGTAAAATTTCTGAGTATCTTGAACATTCCCGAAGTTGCAGGACCTATTGTAAGTACGAAAGCAATTAAACAAACCGCCAGCATAAGAGTAGTTACAGTAACGCTTGAAACACGTATAACAGCGTATAATGCCAATACTGCCGGTATGAAAAAAAGTGAATATAAAATATTAACTTCGATCAGCTTCCAGAACTTTCTGAAAAAAATCTCAAAAAATCTAAGTATACCCTTTTTTTTCGGTGCATTTTTCGGAATCCCCACTCCTGTATTATTATTACCAAACAATTTTTTACACTCCTTGCAATATCAGGGATTTAAAAGTATCCCCGTAAAAAAATATGTAATTATACTGTCCGCCGCCGCCGCAAGCAGACTTAAAGCAATAAGAACGATAAATTTTACAGTAAAAAGCTTAATTCCGGAACGCTTGTCTTCTTCGACATTTTTATTAAGTGCAAAATTCATAAACATATTAGAAAACTTTATCGATTCTCTGGCACCCAGTATTAAAATTACTGAACTTACTGCCGCAAACGGAAACAGCATTATAAGTATCGCTAGAAAGCCCTTTATGCCCAGCATAAGATAAAAAACTGATGCTGAAACACCTGTTGAAACGCCTCTGTATATTATACCTGCAATAGTTAACGGTTGTCCCAATGCAGAAAAGCCGCATATATATTGTATTGTCAAAGCTGCTGCCAAAGGCAGAAAGGCGTTAATATAAATTTGAATTATTGTTTTCACTTCAGACGTTTTAAGAAGATTCTGAGTTAAAACGCTTTTGCTTACCGCATCCAGACTATCCGCAGAGCATACTATTACCGTCCCCGCAACTATACCTCCCGATATAAGCAATAAAAGCAGTCCCAGACTAAGCTTTCTTCTTTGTGTTCCTGTAAGATTTGTCTTGTCCGATATTTTCATATACACCATTCCTTTTCAATTCAGCTAACAAGCCTTTTTAAAAAGGATATGCCGGACAATCTGAATTTATACTACTTTGATAATTCGTATGCTCGTTTTGTACATGCCTCACAGGCATTATTTACAGTATTCAGCAAATTTCCCTTGTTAAGCTCTTCCAATCCGGCAAGAGTAGTACCGCCCGGGGAGGAAACCATTTTTATAAGCTCATCTATAGTATAACCGGAATCAGTAATCATTTTAGCCGAACCTATAAGACTTTGTGCAAAAAGCTTCTTTGCAACTTCTCCGTCAATACCTTCCTTAACGGCATAATCAATAAACCCCTTTGCATAAAGGTATATAAATGCCGGACTGCTTCCGTTTACAGCAATTATTTCTTTCATTTTGCTTTCATCAATAACAGCAGTTTTACCGCATGCTTTAAAAATACTGCATACAAAATCAAATTCCTGCTGAGACACTTGGCTGTCCTTTGCCAGCGCAGAAGCTCCCTCATTTAACAAAAGCGGAGTATTAGGCATAACAATAACCGTTTTTACGTTTGTTCCTGTAGCTTTTTTTACAAAATTGCTGTTTATTCCTGCCGCAATTGAAATAAGTACGGTATCATCTGTTATTTTCTGACCGATAGAATTAAGAACTCCTTCTATTACCTGAGGCTTAACAGCCAGAAAAACATATTTGCATGCCGAAACGACTTCAGAACCGTTAACGCATTTATTTACTCCGAATTTTTTTAAAGGTTCAATTTTAAGCGAATCCTGATCAGCGGCAAACAACTGAATCTGATTATTCAAACTGCTGTTTAAAATACCTTTCATTATGGCAGTTCCCATATTTCCGGCACCTATGAATCCGACATTAATTTTCATAATAACAAATCCTTTCATAAAAAAATCACTTGTATAATTATAACTCAAAAAAGCTAAAATAACAAGTGATTTTATAAAACTTTATATTTCTTTTATTATACGGCTTTTTTTATGCCGAAAACCTTCCTGTATGCCATAAGAATTATAGGCATAACAATTGAAAGAAGTACAACATCAACCGGAAGCTGTATTGCATTTTTTATAATTCGTGATGTAAACATTGCCCAGAAACTCCCTGTTCCGTATAAAGCGCATATAAAATATGTATTCAGACATAAATTACAAATCAAAACAACAAGAATCTTTGAAATAGCACACCTTATTGTCATAAATCTGCCTATTTCTGCTTTGTATAAACAAATTCCGTAAATAAAGCCTGCCATAATTTGTACAAGAGTAAAACCCGGGTGATATGCGCCTCCGGTTTTATTTGCAAGCATAAACCCTAATATGTCTGTAATACCTCCTGCAATTGCCGCAGGTATTGGTCCAAACAACATTCCTATAGATGCCAATGCCAAAAAGCTAAAAGATATTTTTATATTCTCCCCTATAGGAATCATGACAAATATACTTAGCAGTACATGTACTGCTATCAACATTCCCGTCATGACAATGCACCTTAGATTCGTTAATTCTTTTGCCGAATCACTAAAAATTGCTAAAAACCTTTTCATAAAAAACCTCCTAAATTTGTGCTGATTTGCACAAAGGAGCCATTATGAAAAGGTTTACCTTTATGCATACAGCGGGATGCGAAAACTGTACCGCAAGTCTTTTATAAGGCTCTTCGTCCCGACAGCAACTCCCCGTCTGCCAGACACTTCACGCACAGCTTTCTACTCTGATGCCAATATTCGTATGATTTTCCGGTTTGACTGCTTATTAAAAAGCAATTTCGCCGGCAATATGATAAAGCTCTTCCTCGAAAGGCTTTTTCATCGATAATGCTTCCTGAATGTCAAAGTCAACAATTTTGCTGTTTTGCATTCCAACTACTCTGTTGCCTATTCCCTGTGAAAGGAGTTCAACAGCATAGTAAGCCATCTGACTTGCTACAACTCTGTCTCTTACTGTAGGAGCACCGCCTCTTTGAACGTGTCCGAGAATTGTAGTTCTTGCTTCAATACCTGTTTTATCCTGAAGTGTTCTTGCAATTTCATCAGAATGACCAACACCTTCAGATACAACAATAATAAAGTGCTGTTTACCTGTTTTTCTTGATTCAAGCATTTTCTTTGCAACCTTATCAAGATCATAAGGGATTTCGCTTGTAATTACATATGTCGCACCGCATGCAATACCAGCGTTCAGCGCAATATATCCGGCTCCTCTGCCCATTACCTCTACAACACTGCATCTGTCATGTGACTGTGTTGTATCCCTGAGCTTGTCAACCATTTCTACGACAGTATTCATTGCCGTATCGTAACCTATAGTATATTCCGTACAGGAAATATCGTTGTCAATTGTACCCGGAAGACCTACACAAAGAATTCCCTTTGCAGAAAGATCTGCCGCACCTCTGAAAGAACCGTCTCCGCCGATAACAACAATACCCTCAAGACCCAGTTCTTCGCATTTTGCTCTTGCCTTTTCAACGCCTTCTTCAGTTCTGAATTCAGGACACCTTGCAGTATACAGCATTGTACCGCCTCTCTGAATAATGTCCGATACGCTGCGTTCATTCATTTCAAACACATCGCCGTTAATAAGACCGTTGTATCCTCTGCGGATACCATAAACCTGCATGCCCTTTCTGATTGCCGCTCTTGTAACTGCTCTTACTGCCGCATTCATTCCCGGGGCGTCGCCGCCGCTTGTTAAAACACCGATTTTTTTAATCATTATTATAACTCCTATCCGCCTTCAGGCAATTGATCTCAGTTTACCGTCTGAAACCGATAAATGACAAGCGTTGTATTTCACGCAAATCCACTATATACTATTTTACTACATTTCAGATTTTTGTCAAGTGTTTTCAGCTGAAAATAGGAAAAGTTTCGGAAATATTGTAAAGTATGCTTAATTGATAAGTCCTATATCATTTACATTTAATATTTCACATAGTTTATCCAAAACGTCGTCTTTAATACTTATTTTATTAAAATCCTTTAATCTCAAATATTTTTTTAGATCTGTCAGATAAAAACAAACCTCATTTTCTCCGCTGTATTGTCTGATTATTTCAGCCGTTGAGCGTATAATGTCCTTCTGACTGCTTTTAACCTTAATACACAGCCTTTTCGAACTTAATATATTGTCAAATTCATTTTCATCAAAAATACTATCAGCAATAACAGAGTACCCGTAAGAATTCTTTGACGATACTTTGCCTACAACATATAAAACATTCCCATAAACCAGTTTCTTTTCATATTTTGCATAAGTTTCAGGAAATAAAGTACACTCAACCGAGCCGCTGGTATCCTGTAAAGTCAAAAATCCCATTTTTTTGCCTGTTGAAGTATATTTTACAGTTATATCGTCCATTGCTCCAAAAAAACTTATAATCTGATTTTTTGAATATACTCCTTCTTTCAAATTGCTCTGAACATGCAAAGCGTCCGGTATATGCATAAGCTTCAATGCCGTTTTATACGGATCCGCAGGGTGACCGGAAATATACATTCCTGTTGCAAATTTTTCAAAACAAAGCAGATCTGCATAACGGTATTCCTCTTCCGGTTTAAACTCAACATCAACCGCCGTCGGACTATTTTCCTCTGAAAACAGTCCCATCTGTCCCTCAAGATTGGATTTTGAAAAGCTGCTTGCACTATCCATAAGAAATTCATAATTGCTGATCATCTGACGTCGGTTTGCACCAAGTCCGTCAAATGCTCCGGACTTAATCAAATATTCAACAGAAACCTTGCTGACTCCTATTTCTGCGGAACGACTGCAAAAATCCTGTAAATTTTTAAATTCCCCGTTCTCGTTACGTTCCTTAAGAATACCGCTTATAACACCCATTCCCAGAGTTTTTATTGCAAGAAGTCCATAACGTATTCCGCTTTCTTCAGAAGTAAAATAAGCAGAACTTTTATTTATATCCGGTTTCAGTACCTTTATATTATTTTTTCTGCACTCGTCAACATATTCTATCAATTTATCAGTATAATCCAAAACACTTGACATAAGTGCCGCCATATACTCCTTAGTATAATGACATTTCAGAAAAGCTGTCTGATATGCAAGATAAGCATAAGCGGCAGCATGAGACTTATTGAAAGCATATGACGCAAATCCGCTCATTTCATCAAATATTTCATTTGCGTCCTTCTCATCTATTCCGTTGGCAACCGCACCCACACAGTTTACAGTACCGTCAGGATTCTTATCTCCGTAAACAAAGCTATGACGTTCTTTTTCCATTACACTGTGCTTTTTCTTAGCCATTGCACGACGCACAAGATCGGCACGCCCATAGGAATATCCTGCAAGAGTACGGCAGATTTCCATTACCTGTTCCTGATATACCATACAGCCGTAAGTTACATCTAGAATATTTTTCAGCATAGGGTGCTTGTACTTTATATTTTCCGGATTATGTTTGTTGCTGATATATTTAGGAATAGATTCAGAAGGTCCGGGACGGTAAAGAGATATTACAGCTATCAGATCTTCAAGATTTTCAGGTATCAGCTGAGAAAGAACCCTCCTCATACCTGCACTTTCAAATTGGAAAACACCCGTTGTTTTTCCCTGTGACATCATGCGATAAACTTCACTGTCTTCAAATGAAATTTTATTTATATCAAATTCAGGAACTTTTTTTCTTATTTCTTCCACGCAATGTTTTATTACAGTTAAGTTGCGAAGTCCCAAAAAATCCATTTTAAGCAGTCCCAAGCTTTCCAGCGCAGTCATAGTATACTGAGTTACAACAGCGTCACCGCTCTTTTTGACCGGTACCAAATCGGTAACCGGAACTCCGGAAATAACCACTCCTGCCGCATGGATGGAATCGTTTCTGGGCATACCCTCAATTTTCATTGACATATCAATAAGCTTATGTGCAGAATAATTGGAATCGTAAAGCTCTTTCAACTCTTTGCTTTTTTCCAGTGCCTGAGCAATAGTTATATTCAAGTCTCTCGGAACAAGTGAAGAAACGTCGTTTCTGAATTTTACTGACAGTCCCATAGTTCTTCCGGTATCCTTAATAGCCGCTCTGGCTTTAAGCGTATCGAAGGCTATGATCTGAGACACACGGTCACTACCGTACTTTTCAACTACATAATCAATGACCTTCTGCCGTCCCTCTATGCAGAAATCAATGTCAAAGTCCGGCATACTAACTCTTTCCGGATTTAAAAACCTTTCAAACAATAAATTATATTTTATAGGATCAATATCAGTGATTTCTATACAGTAAGCACAAATACTTCCTGCCCCCGATCCTCTTCCCGGACCGACGGGAATATTATTGTCCTTTGAGTATCTGACAAAATCCCATACGATCAGATAGTAATCCACATATCCCATACCGATTATGATATCAAGCTCATAATCCATTCGTTTTTTTATATTTTCAGAAAAATTTTCACCGTATCTTTTTTTTAATCCGTCATAGCAAAGCTTTCTGAAAAATGCTATATTATCGTCTTCACCGTCAATATGAAATTTAGGCAGCTTTATTACTCCGAATTCAAACTCAACATTGCATTTATCAGCTATTATCGAAGTGTTTGCAATTGCTTCGGGAAAGTTTCTAAAAAGCTCGCTCATTTCCTGTCCGCTTTTCAGATAAAACTCCTCGGTAGGAAATTTAAGACTGTTCGGCTCATAAATAGTCTTTTTTATCTGTATGCACATCAGAACATTCTGCATTTCAGCGTCTTCTTTTTCAATATAATGCACATCATTTGTAGCAACAAGAGGAATACCCGTCTCTTTTGAAAGACGGCAGATAAGCGGAATAATATTTTTCTGCTCGCTTATTCCATGATCCTGAATTTCAAGATAGTAATTACCATCACCAAAAATCTCCAAATATTTCAGCGCTGTTTTTTTAGCGCCCTCATAATTGTTATTAACAAGCTGTCTGGGTATTTCTCCTGCAAGACAAGCCGAAAGACAAATAAGTCCCTCACTGTACTTTTCCAAAAGTTCTACATCAACCCTTGGCTTACTGTAAAATCCTTCAGTATAACCCAATGAAACAAGCTTAATAAGATTCTGATATCCTTTATTATTTTTACATAGCAAAACCAAATGATAAGGACGGCTGTCAAGCTTTGACTCCCTGTCAAATCTTGTACGGGGAGCTACATAAACTTCACACCCTATTATCGGCTTTATTCCGGCTTTAAGTGCCTCCTGATAGAAATCAACAGCTCCGTACATTACTCCATGGTCAGTGACAGCAATTGCTTTTTGTCCCATTTCTGCCGCTTTTTTTACCAAGTTAGGGATACGGCATGCACCGTCCAAAAGACTGTATTCACTATGAACATGTAAATGTACAAAGCTGTTATTGTTTTCATTATTATTCATAGAACACCATTATTATTTTCTTTTTTTCTTATCTCATCTGCAAATCTTGAAATCTTCTGAAATCTTCTGGTAACACCGGAACGACCTATTGGCTTTGAAAGCATTTCACCGATCTCCTGAAGGCTCATTTCCGGATTGTCCAGCCTGATTCTGGATACCTCCTGCAAGTCAGCAGAAAGTTTGTCAAATTCTCCATGTTCCATAATAAATTCAATATCATGAATCTGCCTAGAAGCTGCCGCAATTACTTTGTCAATGTTGGCGGAATCACAGTTTGCAATACGGTTTGCTTTATTTCTTACGTCCTTGTAGATTTTTATATTTATCAGATCTATAGTACCCTGCCTGGCGCCGATAAACGTCAGTATATCTTCAATGTTTTCGCTGTCCTTTACATACAGCACCGTCAATCCCTTTCGGACTGTTTTTCCCGATTCAATGCCCAGACTTAAAAGTATGTCATGCAGATCCTTATAAAGCTGTTCGTTGGGAACAGTAAACTCAAGATGATACTCCTTATAGGGATCGCTGACGCTTCCGCATATAAAAAATACTCCTGCAAGAAAAACGTTTAAACTATTATTAACTATATTTTTTAAATTTATTTCACGTCTTTCAATATTAATATTATATGTTTGCTGAATACGGCTCACAGACTGCTTATCTTCTATACTCAAAGCGTATGCTTTATTTCCGTTTTTTCTCGAACCGGTTTCAATTTTCACTTTGATCTCATTATTAAAAATACTTTTTACAAGCATTTCAAAAAGCAACGCAAATTCTTCACACTCAGTACTAAAACTTATATGACTGTCAGTAAGTCCCTTGCAATAAAGCAAAATTCCATAAAGACAAGCATATCTTTTATCCTTATCTGTTATGCCTTTACACAATTCTTTTTTTACATCATTAGAAAAGGATGCCAATTAAAGGACCTCCTTTAATTAATTATGTTCGATAATAACTGATGTCCTTGTTAATATCCCTATGACTTTTCTGTACCCTCAATCCCTGCTTTGAAAGATAATCTGCTACCAATTCAGTAAAAGTAATGGATCTGTGTTTTCCGCCCGTACATCCAAATGAAATTACCAGCTGGCTTTTTCCTTCATGTACATACAATGGAATAAGAAAATCAAGCAGATCTTTTATTTTTTCAAGAAGCTTTTTCGATTGCTCGAATCCCATAACATATTCCCTGACACTTGAGTCACAACCGGTCATAGGCCTTAATTCCTTGACATAATAAGGATTCGGCAGACATCTTACGTCAAAAACAAGATCGGATTCAGTTGAAACTCCGTATTTATATCCGAACGACATAATTTTTATAATCATTGAATCACTATTCTTTTCAAGGAAAAGCGACTTCACCTCTTCTTTAAGCTGTGAAGTGGATAAATAAGAAGATTCAACATAATAATCCGCTACTTCCCTCAAAGGATTAAGCTGTTCGCGCTCAAAGGCTATAGCCTTATGCAGACAGCTGCTGAATTTTTCATCAAGAGGATGCTTTCTTCGGGTCTCCTTATAACGTTTAATAATAACCTCGTCATTAGCTTCAAGATAAAGAATTTTAACGTCAAGATCGGCAATATCCTTTAATATTTTCCAGCGGTCAAATATCTCACCGAACATATCTCCTGATCTTATGTCAACTGCTACCGCAACACGGTCCAGCTGACCTTTTGAGTGCATACATATATCTGCAAATTTAGTTAAAAGCTGAGGAGGAATATTGTCTATACAATAAAATCCTATGTCCTCCAAAACATTCATTGCACATGATTTTCCGGAACCCGACATACCGGTTACAATAACAAACTGCATAGCTTACAGCGTCCTAAACAGACGCCTTTCCCTCCTTTATATTTTTATGGATAAATGATTTATTTTAAAATTATCGGTTCAAGCTCAAGACTGTAGCCTGTTTTTTCATAAACGCATTTTTTTACCTTATCAGTCAATTCAATTACGTCTTCAAAAGTTGCGCCGCCTTTATTTATAACAAATCCGCTGTGCTTTGTACTCACTTCCGCACCGCCCACGTTCAACCCTTTAAGTCCGCATTGTTCTATAAGCAGTGAAGCATAGCTTCCCTCCGGACGCTTAAACGTACTTCCGGCACTTGGAAAATCCAGCGGCTGTTTATCTTTTCTTTTATGCATAAGCTCATTCATTTTTTCACGTATCTGTTCCCTATCTCCTTTATTCAGGGAAAAAGTCACGTCAGTTATAACCCAATCCGGATTTTCACTGAAAACGCTATGCCTGTAAGAAAGCGACATTTCAGCCGACTCAGCTGAGCATATTTCACATTTTTCATTTAAGTAATGTGCCGATGTCACAACATCTTTCAGTTCTCCTCCGTACGCTCCGGCATTCATAAATAAAGCGCCTCCCACAGTTCCCGGAATTCCGTAAGCAAATTCCAGTCCGGACAAAGAATTTTCCATAGCATAAATGCAAAGCTCGCTCAATGATGTTCCGGACGTACAGAAAATTTCAGTTTCTCCGGTTTTTTCAATATGCGAGAAATCCTTTGAAATTTTAAGTATAACACCGTCAAAGCCGTTATCGTCGGCAAGAATGTTGCTTCCTTTACCCAATACAAAAAATCTTATATTTTGTTTTTTGAGAAATTTCAGTATTTCAGCCAATGTATCCGAAGAATTTATATTTATGAGTATCTTACAGCTTCCGCCTATTTTAAACGTAGTATGTTTTTTTAACGGTTCTTCCGTTTTATATTCACAGCAAAGCTTACGGCACAGGCCGCACAATTCGTTTGTATATGGCATAAAGCTTCTCTCTCTCTGATTATTTTTTTAAAATTATATTATGCTTTTTTGAAACATATTCCAGTACTTTATCAGCGTCCCTGTTGAAAATCAGCTTTTCAGGAAAATCAACAGATTCAAGAATTTTTTCAGTCAGAGGAGTCTGACCTATAAGTCCGGCATAATGACAGTCTGTATTAACAGTTATTTCCGTTTCATATTTTTTACATGCCCTGAGCATCGCAATACAGTTTTCTTCCGTACTTCTTCTATACTGAAAAGAGCTTTCATTCAGTTCAATAAATTTACCGTATTCCTTACATGCCTTGGCAATTGCTTCAAAATCCACAGGATATCTGAATACGGTACAGTGTCCGATAACATCAATTGCCGTATTATTTTTTACCGCATTTACATATGCGGCAGTATTTTCCTTTTCAGTACCCGGCTTAATTACCGGTACATGACATGAAGCCACCACCCATTGCAAATTGGAAAGATCAAATTCCGTCATATCAATATCGCCTTCAAAAGATTTGATATTTGCTTCAGCGCCTCTTAAAACGGTAACGCCATTTATCTTCTGGGGCAAAACATGAAGATTATGAAAATGCCATTCATGGGGTGCATCCGGCATTGACATTGCATGGTCCGTAAGAGCAAATGCTTTTAGTCCGTATCTTCTGGCAGCGGCAGCCATTTCATCAACAGTTGAATACGCATGGCTGGACGCCAGCGAATGACAGTGTAAATCAGCTTGTATTAACATATATCCTCCGCCCTCTTAAAACTGTTCGTAATTCTTGACCGTTTCCGTTCCTTCCATATCAAGTCCCAGCTTATCAAGAAGCTCCTGAGCCGCATTATAACCCATTTTCTTCTGTCTGTTGTTCATAGCTGCAACCTCTAAAATAACCGCAAGGTTACGTCCGGGTTTTACTGGAATTGTAAGAGACGGTACTTTGACCCCAAGAATAGACGTGTATTGATTGTCGACTCCCATTCTGTCATAGACTTTTTCAGGATTCCAAAGTTCCATTTCAACAATAAGATCGATTTTTTCAGTCAGCTTTACGGCTCCCATACCAAACAGTCTTCTGGCATTTATAATGCCGATGCCTCTGAGCTCAAGAAAGTGACGGATATTATCCGGCGAACTTCCCACAAGACTGATATTGGAAACTTTTTTTATTTCAACTGCATCGTCAGCAACAAGACGGTGACCTCTTTTTACAAGTTCTATTGCAGTTTCACTTTTACCTACTCCGCTTTCTCCTGTAATAAAAACGCCTTCGCCGTAAATTTCAATCAATACTCCATGACGTGTAATTCTGGGCGCAAGATTCAGATTCAGAAAGGCTATCAAACCGGACATAAAATTTGAAGTACTTTCCTTGCTTCTCAGCAGCGGAACTTCATATTCCTTTGCCAGTTCAAGCATTTCTGCAAAATAAGGAAGTTCTCTTGTAATAATAAGTGCCGGAAGTTTTTGTGAAAAAAGCTTATCAAGGGTTTCACGTCTGGTTTTTTCATCTATTGTAGATAAATACGCAAACTCCATTTTCCCGATGATCTGAATTCGTTCCGGATTAAAATATTCATAAAATCCCATAAGCTGCAAACCCGGACGGTTTACATCGTTTTCATCTATGAATATTTCCTCCGCATCCTTAGGAACAAAAATCGATTCAAGCTTAAATTCATCAATAATTTTTTTCAATGATACCTTAAATTTATCTGCCATAACTTCCTCCGTTACTAATTTTCAAAATCGGTTATTATAATTATACTATACCCTGATTATTTTTTCAATACATGAAACAATATTTAATTTTTATTTTACAATACTTATTTCCGTTCTTTTCAGTATAATAAAAAAGAGACCGCTTACGGCATATACGCAGCAATCTCTTTTTTATCACATTATCAGAGTACCGGAAGAACCGATACAACATTTATGCCATTAGCTTCAAACCTTGCTGAGATTTCTTCAGCTGATTTCAGCGTAATCACATCGGTAACAAAAGCAGTCTGGTTTGTTTCTTCACAGATAAATTCAGCGTTGCCTGCGATCTCACTGATTTTTTCTATGCTGTCTGTTTCAACTCTGAAATAAACCTTAGCTTCAAGCATTCTGTAATCCTCAACAAAACTGTTGTCTGAAACGGAATTCCACATCTGTGAAAATACTGTTCTGTCGTGCTTTACAGACTCAATAACATCTGCTAACACTGCGCTTGCCGTAGGCAGCTTACCTGCGCCTCTGCCGTAGAACATAGTCTTGTCAATGCCGTCGCCATATACCATTACAGCATTAAAAACATCGTCGACCCTTGACATAAGATTATCAAAAGGAACGATCATAGGCATAACTGTAGGAAGAATTTTACCGTTTTCCAGTTCTTTGACCCTAGCAATCAGTTTGATAGCGCCAAATTTACTTACTATTTGAACATCTTCAAGCTTTACATCTGTGATACCCTTTGTATATACGCTTTCAGGATAAACATGTTTACCGTAAACCAAAGACGAAATAATACAAATTTTTCTGCATGCATCGTGCCCTTCAACGTCAGCAGCAGGATTTCTTTCTGCATAGCCTAAATCCTGAGCAAGCTTAAGCGCATCGTCAAATTTCATACCGTCAACAATCATTTTGGTAAGAATGAAGTTAGTTGTACCGTTTAAAATTCCGGCAACTTCAGTTATATCATTTGCCGCAAGACATCTGTGCAGCGGACGAATGATCGGAATGGCTCCGCCAACGCTTGCTTCAAAGTAGTAATTACAGTTATTTTCCTTTGCAAGCTTTAAAAGTTCATCGCCTTTAGCGGCAACAAGTTCCTTATTGGAAGTAGATACGCTTATACCTCTGGAAAGACATTCCTTAGTAAATGTAAATGCCGGTTCAACTCCGCCCATACACTCCGCAGCAGCTGTAATTTCACTGTCACCGACTATATCATCTATACTCTTGACAAACTTGTCCGCATAAGGACTGTCCGGAAATTCTCTTATATCCAGAATATATTTAACGTCCATTTCATGTCCGGCTTTTTTTTCGATCTTTTCTTTGTTTTTATAAAACAATTCTACAACTCCGGAACCGACAACACCATAACCTAATACCGCAAATTTAGACATAACTTCCTCCATACATATAATATATCATTCTCCTGAAAGCAGTTGAATATCCACAACACCTTTCAGCTGCGCAATAATTAATTTAATTGCCTGTGCTTCATCAAAGCTTTCCTTTAACCGCAAAGAAATAGTAACAGTTGCAACGCCGTCAATTGGAATACTTTGATTGACAGTCAGTATATTTGCATTTAAATTGTGAAGAGACACCAAAACGCTGGACAATACACCCGGTTCATCTCTCAGCAGCATATAAAGAGTTATGATTTTCTGCATAAGCTTTTCTTCATAAGAATAAACACTGTTTCTGTATTTATAATAAGCGCTTCTCGATACCCCAACACGCTTACACGCAGCCGCAGAGCTTTTCTCTTCCTTGTTGGCAAGAAGCTTTTTAACCTCCAGAACTTTAATTATAACCTCAGGTAAAACTTCTGATTCAACAACAATTAAATGTGATTTATTTTTCATGTATATTCCTCATAATATAACAGAAATATTTAAAGTCCACCTGTGACATACAAATGTACTTGCGATATACACTATACCACAATTTTGAATTTATGTCAAGTAATCAGATTAAAAAACACAGCTCAATTATAATTCTGGTTTACAAATTTTCATTTATATGGTATAATAATTTCAAGTATAAAAAAACAGGAGGAACACCAATTGGCAAATGAAAATATCCGCAATTTCTGCATTATTGCCCATATAGACCACGGCAAGTCAACTCTTGCCGACAGAATTCTTGAAAAAACCTATACAGTTGCCCAGCGTGACATGGAAGAACAGCTCCTTGACAACATGGACATTGAAAGAGAACGTGGAATTACCATTAAAGCCCGTGCCGTACGGCTGAATTATAAAGCTCTGGACGGAAAAGAATATGTTTTCAATCTCATCGACACTCCCGGACATGTTGACTTCAATTACGAGGTTTCACGTTCTCTTGCAGCATGCGAAGGAGCAGTGCTGGTAGTTGACGCATCACAGGGAATCGAAGCCCAGACACTGGCAAATACTTATCTTGCTATCGAACACGATCTGGAAGTACTTCCTGTTGTAAATAAAATAGACCTGCCGTCAGCCGATCCGGAAAGAGTCTGCGAAGAAATTGAAAGCGTTATCGGTATTCCTGCAATGGACGCTCCGAGAATTTCCGCAAAAGCGGGAATAAATATTGAAGCTGTACTTGAACAGATCGTCAAAGACGTTCCGCCGCCGTCAGGTGATGAAAACAAACCATTAAAAGCACTTATTTTTGACAGTTACTATGACGCATACAAGGGCGTTATTATTTATGTAAGAATCAAAGAAGGAACAGTAAAAACCGGCGATACTATCAGACTTATGGCAACCGGCGCTGAATTTACTGTTGTTGAAGCCGGATATATGGACGCCAATAATCATATTAATCAGGGCATATTGTCTGCCGGAGAAGTAGGCTATATCTCTGCTTCAATAAAAAGTATAGGCGATACACAGGTGGGCGATACTGTTACAAATGCAGACAATCCATGCGATGAAGCTCTTCCGGGATATCGAAAAGTTAATCCTATGGTTTATTCGGGTATATATCCCGCTGACGGCGCTAAGTACGAAGATCTGCGTGAAGCATTGGAAAAGCTTCAGCTAAATGACGCTTCCCTTGCATTTGAACCGGAAACTTCTATCGCTCTGGGATTTGGATTCAGATGCGGATTTTTAGGACTGCTCCACATGGAAATTATCCAGGAACGTCTGGAACGTGAATATAATCTCGACCTGATTACAACTGCACCATCGGTAATTTATAAAGTCAAGCTTAACAGCGGCGAAACGATTTACATCGACAATCCTACCAATTATCCTGATCCCGGAACAATTGCAGAAGCGGAAGAACCTATAGTAAAAGCTGAGGTTTTAGCTCCGTCTGATTTTGTAGGTAATATTATGGAACTTTGTCAGGAACGCAGAGGCGTGTTTAAAGACATGAAATATCTTGATGAGTCAAGAGTTGCCCTTCACTATGAACTGCCTTTAAACGAAATTGTCTATGATTTCTTTGACGCACTTAAATCCCGTACAAAAGGCTATGCATCCTTCGACTATGAAATGACAGGCTATGCGCCGTCCAAGCTTGTAAAGCTTGATATTCTTCTTAACGGCGAGATCGTAGACGCTCTTTCATTTATTGTCCATACCGACAGAGCTTACAGCCGTGGAAGAAAAATGGTTGAAAAGCTCAAGGAAAACATTCCAAGACAGCTTTTTGAAGTACCTATCCAAGCGGCAATCGGAGGTAAGATAATTGCAAGAGAAACTATAAAAGCAATGCGAAAAGACGTACTTGCAAAGTGCTACGGCGGCGATATTACACGTAAAAAAAAGCTTCTTGAAAAGCAAAAGGAAGGTAAAAAAAGAATGCGCCAGCTTGGTACTGTAACAGTACCGCAGGAAGCATTCATGAGCGTATTGAAATTAGATGAATAAAAGGTGAATAAAATGAAAAAATTTGAATGTCCTCATTGTGGTGAAAAAACTATAAGTCCCATAAAAAAAGCATTTGCAGGAAATCAGAAGTCTAAAGGCGTTGTCTGCCCCAAATGCGGCGGACACTGCACTAATGATATGAAATCGGCAGTTTTTCATACAATTACAGACTTTATAATGCTTGTGTTCGTAATCATATTTTATTTTGCAATGCCAAGCGGCACTAATTTCTTTTACATGGCAGCGGCAATTATTATTACTTTTGTCATTAACAGAATCGCAGACGCATTTTTCTTTTCCCTTGCGCCAAGCATGAGACTTGATATAAAATGACCCCTATAGGTATTTATATACACGTGCCTTTCTGTGCCCGAAAATGTCCGTACTGTGATTTCTATTCATGCGCCTATAATCTAACGGCTGCTGAAAAATATACCGATGCAGTTATCCGTGATATCAAAAATCTTCCAGATAACATTTATGCCGATACCCTATATTTCGGCGGCGGTACACCGTCTCTCCTGTCTGCTGATATGCTGAATAAAATTCTTGATGCATTATCACATCACTGCCATTTTATAAATCCTGAAATAACTTTAGAAGTAAATCCCTGTACTGTTACTGAAGAAAAGCTTTTCCAATACAGTAAAATAGGAATTAACAGACTTTCTTTCGGCGTTCAGTCTGTTCACAATGACGAGCTTAAATTCCTAGGGCGTATGCATTCATGGGAAAAAGCTGAAAAAATAATAAATTCAGCCCAAAGTATCGGATTTAAAAATATTTCATGCGATATTATGATCGGTCTTTCCGGACAATCTATTGAAAAATTAAAATTAACTATCCATAAAATTGCTGAACTATCCATACAACATTTCTCCGCTTATATACTTAAAATAGAAGAAAATACACCGTTCAATACTCCGGATATTATCAATTCTTTACCTGATGACGATCATATTTCCGACCTGTATCTTTTTATGGTCGAAGAACTTCAAAAACTCGGATACAATCAATATGAAATATCAAATTTTTCTAAAATTGGATTTGAAAGCAAACATAACTTAAAGTATTGGAAATGTCAGGAATATATCGGTCTGGGTCCGTCTGCACATTCATATTTTAACGGCAAAAGATACTTTATTCCATCGGACTTGAATAAATATTTGAATAGTACTGAAACAATTTTAACTGATGAAAATCCAGGCAGTGACGATGAAAAAATTATGCTTGGACTAAGATTGACTGAAGGAATCAATATAAATGATTTTCCATCCAGAAAAGCATTATTCTTGGAAAAATCAAAAGTATTTAATAAATTTAATTTAATAGAAATTAAAAATAATTTTATAAAACTAACTCCAAAAGGATTTCTTGTTTCAAACAGCATTATAAACGAATTTATATGAAAAAAGAGCAGTTATAACTGCTCTTTTAATTTATGTATTAAAATATCGAATCCATAAGACACCAGTCACCTTCTATTTTATACACTTTAATGGTTGTAGTATCTTCATCCTTATCATCGTCGCCCTTAATCTTCATTTTAACTTTAAGTTCATAACCCTTAGAAACTCTGACCTTTTCATCATATTTATCCTTGATACTGTCCTCAAGATCCTCAAGGTCATCCTTGTCAATTTTATCTTTATCCTTTATCTTATAAGAAATTTTGATATCATCTCCGTATTCTTCTTCAAGCATACCAGTAATTAACTCCATTGATTCATCAAGGTCATCATAAATATCACTTTTCTTTTCATCTTCATACTGATATTCAATTAAAAATTCAGGCATTGCCTTATACAAATATTTCCCTTTGCCTGTTTCCATAGCCTTCACCATATTGTCAACAGGTTTCTTATATCCGCCGCCGCCAAACAGCAAATTAACAAGAACAATAAGAATAACAAGAATAACTGCTGCCGCAGCTATTATCACCGCCACCGCCTTATTTGTATTTTTAGCCGTGTCCGTACCTCCGGAAGTTACACCTCCGCCCTGAGCAGCACCGCAAAAGGTACAGATATCAGCGCTGTCTTCAATTTCCTTACCGCATTGCATACAAAATTTACTCATATTTACCCCCATATTTATTTTTTTATATAATATCACAAATTAAACAAAATGTCAATCTATCACCTAAAATTTCAGCATCAGCGACAAAACATAATTTGTCCAATTTGTTATTTTGATAAATCATTAATAATTTTTCTAAGTGTCTCAATGGAATGGTCATGATTTTTCTTCGTATCTTTCTCAGAGCTGAGATTTGTAGTCACTTTACGAATTCCTATGTACAGATCGTCCGGAACAGTATTTTCCTCATAACCGATAAGCTCAGCAAATTTTGTATCTTTAAGATACAGTCCATACCCTTTTACATACGGACAGTCAGGAAAATATACCTCAAGATTTTCCAGGGTATTTTCAGGCTGAATCAAATCGCTGGATTTACTGTCTGCTATAATCATCATAGTTTCACCCAACTGAAATTGTGTTGAAAGATTGGTTAAATTATTCTCATAACCATACAGACTTTGAGTATTTTCCGATTCATCATCAGAAATAGGAATATAAATAATATTTACATACTGCTTTTCATCGTCATTATAATCATCTACATAACTATCAAAAACATCGCACATTGATTTATAATGAGAATATAAGTCAGTATCATTGCTAAGAAGCAATACATTTATATCAGCTTTGACCGTAGTAACTTTATCATAAATCAAAAAAGCGGCAATTAAAATAAAAAATGAAAAAATTCCAAGCCACCATTTGTTGTGATAAATAAAATTTTTGAATTTCTGCCATAAATTATAATGTTTTTTTTCATCAGACGACAAATCAAGTATGTCAGATTCTTTTATTATTCCCTGCTTAATTTTAAGAAGTTCAATTTTTTCTTCCTCAAGCTTATGTGAATATTCCTCCCTTTCAATTTCTTCTTCCTTTTCCAGACGAAGACGCTCTTCTTCATTCTTCTTTTTTTCTTTTTCATTAACCATATGAACAGTTTCCAGAATCCCTGGCTGTTTTTTATTTTTTTCCTTATCCTGCATATTTTCTCCTTAAAAATGTACAGGGATACACTTTATTCAAAATGTACCCCTATTTATGTTATTTCTCAGCTTCGTTTTTTCGCTATAGGACGCATGTCGGGACGAAATCGGTCATATTGATATAGACTTCTGCTAACCCCTACAACACTCTTTATCCTCTATCATCAGATTTACAAGCAATTATTTTCCCTACATAACCCAACCATTAACAGAACGAATGGTGTAAAATTTGATGTAGATAATGTAAATTCTTCTGCCTGATTTCTGATTTTATAATACTATTGTTAATAGACTATCTCAGCGAACCTTCTCCACCCATCAATCTTGTCATTTCTTCTATGTGTTCCAATGGGAATGGTGGTTCACACAGAGGTTTTAATGCAATCGACATCATTTTCATCGGATTGTCATCTGCCGCCACACGATTTGACGACATTGTTCCACACCTACAACAACGATGTATGATTGCCCATTCTCTGTTTTTTCTTACCCACACTGCAACAGGTTCCATTATGCCACCGCAGTCTGAAGCTCTATCTCCGGGTTCTATATCCAGATGAAGACTGCTAAGGCAATTCGGGCAGTGGTTTCTATGATTACCTCCTGCGCCTTCCGGTACAACTAGTCTTCCACAAATCCTACAGGTAAATGTTTCATTACACGGATGGGTTTTATAATAATTTTTATCATATTTTTTTCGTTTATTTTCACGGTTCATTTTAATTCCTCCTGAAAGTTTTTATAGTTTTATAAAAACTGCCGAGAGGATTGCAATTTTACTGTATGCAAGCCTCCCGGCTTGCTACAATTACACATCTATTGTTAATCAAACAATATTCTCCTTTCAGAATTCAGAATTATTCTATTTTAATACTTTATACAACAGCGGGCAATAAGAACTCTTTCTCTATTGTCTTTTCTTTTTTCTGCCATAAAAGCTCCTTTCATATGACAGAAAGCCGATACATTATATTATAACATATCAGCTTTCAACTTTCAATACCTAAATTGAAAAAGATTTTGAAATATAATCATCAAATTGCTTTGCATAATTCCTATTTTTTAAGACATACTAATCACGTATAATTAATTTGTCTTTACTCTCAAAGTTTATTACTTTGAGAGTTTTTTTGTCATTTTTACTTATTTATTATTTATTTTCCCGTTCCTCTGACAATAGTTCACATCAGCAAAAATTCCTATCTATTTGCGGATTATCCATTAATCTGTTTATCTCATTCTGCTACTTTAATGCTTGGTGTGTAACCGCTTATCTCTGAATCCGTATCCAGTATATCGGGATTTGCAATATCTATTCAGTAATCATACGCCAATAATTTAAATACGTTCTCATTCCATTTTCATCTAAATTAGCCTCCATCTATCAAGTCAAGATTACTTGTCATAAACGCCATGTTCCGACTATAACAAGTTCATGTCCGGGTGTGTAGCCGTCAAACTAACTTGCGTATCCTGCAAACCAATTGTAATCTGCTTCTGTGATAAATCCGTCTTTGTCCTTATCCATGTATTCCTTGAAGTCATCATCACCCTTGTACGCTCCTATATATTCATTCAATACCTGCCATTTTATATCAATATTTTTTTCTGGTGATAAAAGCAATAGTTCCGGAAACTGTTATTATTGAAAAAACAAGTCCAACTCCATGTGTCCCTGTTTTTGGCGAACCTGTTACGGAATCAGAAATCAATTTGTTTTTGACTTCTGATTTTGTTTCTAAAATGTTAAATGTTTCCAGTTCCGTTTTATTGATTATTATCTATTGCTTTATCGACTGCTCTGCCATATATCTTGCAATATCTGCTGCATCCCTGGCTGTAACCTGACCGTCCTGATTAAAATCCATTGCTGTATACGCTTCAACTGTTATCTTTTCACTGTTAATTTATGCTTCTGCAAGTGTTTTTGCAATAAATGCCGCATCGCTTGCTGAAAGCTGCTAATTTAAACTTATTATTTCATAACAAATATTATAATTTTTTAAAAAGTATTGACATTTTTTTGTGTGTAATATATAATTATCATAGAAATAGTAATATATATTTTTACAAACATTTGATAATATTTTAATATTCAGGGAGTAGTTAAAATGAATAAAAAACCTTTAGCTTTAATTTTAAGCATAATTACAAGTTTATCGATAACTTTAGAGATAGGTTCAGGTGCATTTGCATTTGAGAAAGATCCTATTGAAATTGTTTCAAAACGTTCAGAGTATGAAAAGTATTTTGATAATGGCGATGGTACTGTTACTGCTATAATAAATACTGTTCCTCTGCACTATCTTGATAATGGAGAATGGCTTGAAATTGATAACACATTAACTCTTAATGAGTCAGGAAATTACATTAACAAAAGCAATTCTATGAATGTAACGCTTTCTCCAATAACTTGCGCAAAATCTGTGAGTGACATTGATAACAAACAAATGATGGAAATAGAAAGTGATGGATACTCTATGGCATGGGATTTTGTAAATAATTCATATCAAACGACTATCTCTAATAATTTACTTACTCCGATATCACAAATTTCCGTAAATGATGATAAAAAAGTAAACAATATTTCTGATAATGCAAAATCAAACGAAATAACAACCAAATCATTGAATAAACTTGAATCAGACGTAACATATAGTTCTATTTATAAAAGTGTCGATATTGACATAGCTATAAATTCATCATCTGTAAATGAAACAATTATACTTAACGATCATAATTCTCTTCCTGAAAAATTCACATATTACATTGAAGCAAAAGACTTAAATGCAAAAATATATGAAGATAACTCAATTCATTTTATAAATGTAGAAGGAATAGAAATTTTTAACATACCTGTTATGTTTATGTATGATTCATCTGAAGAACCAGAAAACAACTATAATGTAGGTATTGACATTGAAGGTTATAAAGATGGTTATCTTTTGACTATTATACCTGATAAAAATTGGCTATTAAGTGATGAAATAAATTATCCTGTAATGATTACCCATCAAGTTTGCAAATATACTCATGTTAATTCTTCATATGTTAGTGAGAATGATCCTGATACTAATTTTGTAAATGATTCACTTTTAGTTGGCGGTAAATCAGGTTTTTGCAATTCCGCTTTTCTTTCAATCCCTGACACTTTTGCAGGTTTAGGAAAAAATTCTGATATTATAGAAGCATCATGCAATATTTTCTTTTCTTCAAATGATCATATTGGACATAATCCAAACATTCATGTAGGAATGATGAACTATCTTCCTGATAAATTAACATGGAATACTACTCGTAATGATTCAGTATATACACCTTTTTATACTATTAAGATCCCTGAATATTCTTTAGGGTACTATAATATAGATATTACAAGTATAGCACATTGGCTTAATTATGCACAAACTAATGCATTAGCCGGAGCAGGTTCTCCAACATATGGAATAAAATTATCAACTTTAGGAGGAAGTAATGATCGTACTCTTTATGCATATTCTTCAAGAAGTTCGGTTCACGCTCCCTATTTCGAGATAAAATATACCTCTAAGCCTACTTATACCTTTGGTTTTTCTCCTTATAAATATAATAAAAAAGGAACAACAAATAATTTTCAAAATAGAATGAATTGTTATTCTTATGCATTGCAAACATACTACGCAGGTGAATTGTCACAAGGCGAATATTATAAATTATATCTTTCCACTTCAAATTTATCTATTGTATAGCCGAGTTCACCAGCGTCTTTTTTCATTTGTTCTTCTGTAAAATTCAAATAATCATTTATGTTATTAAATGATTTATATGAATCAGCCAACTGCTTAAATGTGGAAATACTATATTTATATGATGAACTTGTTTGACTTAAACCTATTTCACCTAGTACTTTTCAGCTGCCAATATCTTTTGATCCAAATAGTGAACGAGTAATAGCACTAGTAGGAGGTTATGCATCATATTCTGGTTATGATTATCATTTTTATGTAAGAAACGGTAATGGTACATGTCCTGATCATGGTGGTACTTGCAGTATCTGGTCACATAAACCGGGAAATAGTACAGTAAAAAGCGAATCAATAGATTCAATGACTACACTATGTGATGAAAATATTTATGTTAAGTCTCAAGAAGGGATTTATTATACAAATCCTAGATTCTACACAATTACTTTAGATGCATCTTTATATAATTTATGTTATATGAACGGTCATGATGATAACAGTACCGGAACACCATATTATAAAGAATAATTTTAAGGAGGTAAATTTTATGAAAAATAAAATTAAAGCAATTTTCATTTCAATTATAGTAACTTTAAGTGTAATGCCGTTTTCAACAGTCAATGCTTTTTTTGAAAAAATGTGGGATGAACCATATCCATTTGAAATTCTTTCATCTAATTATTACAATAAGGAAATTGATTACAGTCTTTGGAACAAATTTTTAAAATACGATTTATGCATTACCGATTATGATTCTCTCAATGATGAAGAACAAAAACTTTGCTATTTTATTTTTGAAAAAGAACGTTCAGCACAAGGTACTATTCGCTGTGAACGTGCCCGTCGTATATTAGCAGGAGATAAAGGTTTAAGTGAAAGAATTGATCCTGATTTTAACGGCTGTATTCAAACTTTAGAATATAATTATGTTCCTGATATTATACATCTTGATAATGATATAACTGTTAATGAATATTGGATTGATGATGACGGTACACAACGTATTTTAACTGGTCGTTCTTATTATGTTTTTGTTAATTTTGAAATTGAAGAAGCATTTAAAAAGCTTTATGAAGAACACTGCAATGAAAATTATGTTAATATATATCCGTCTGATTTGGATGATGAACATTGGGCAATTTGCCTTACAGATAAAACAGTATTGTCTGCGCTACCTATAGAAGTAAACAATGCTTTTGAAATTGAATATGACGGGGATACTTATTATATTCTTCCGGATAATACCGCTGTATTATCCAAGAGCAAATATAAGAATTATTCAAGTTATAATGATGAGCCTATAATTGAAAATATACTAATACCCCAAACTGTAAATGGATACCCTGTTACAGGAATAGAAAGGGATGCATTTAAAAATTCATCTATAACGAATATAACATTGCCTGATACTATTTCTTTTATCAATAAGTACGCATTTATGGGCTGTAAATACCTTGAAAATATAAACTTTCCAGAATCATTAGAAAAAATAGGTGAATATACTTTTAAAGAATGTATAAATTTGAGAGAAATAAATTTAGATTGTCCCAATTTAAATATTTCAAAATTTGCTTTTGAAAATTCCGGATTAACAAAAGCTACAATAAACGTTAAATCCATTGATGAAAATACATTTGAAAATTGTAAAAATCTAGATACTGTTACACTAAATGAAGGACTTGAAAGTATTAAAGCAAATGCATTTAATGGATGTGCAAATCTAAAGAATATCGAATTACCATCTACATTAAGAACTATTGGCCAAGGTGCATTTTATGGAACTTCCATTAAATCAATAACAATTCCTTCAACTGTTGAAATTTTAGGTATTCTTCCTGAGCGTATAGGATATTACTCAGGCGGATGGCTTGATGTCCCAGCAACCGATCCTTTAACAGAAGAACCAGAATTAATAGTAAATAAAGATTGCATAATTTATGGTTACTATAATACCGAAGCACATTATTATGCGATATCTAATAAACTTAAATTTATCCCTCTTGATGAAAACATACTTTATGGCGATACAAATAATGATGGTGAAATCAATATGTCAGATGCAGTTGTACTTCAATCATATCTGATTGGCTGTAATATCTCTATTGGATATGAAGCTGACCTTAATCAGGACGGTAAGGTCAATGTATTTGACATGATTATGCTTAAGCGTATGTTGATGAAAAAATTATAATTTTATAAAACAAGGGAGGAATTTTTCCTCCTTTGTTTTTATATTATATTTAAATTCATTTATATGTAATCCTACATAGCTAATCCAACCAAATATTTTATCTCCATTCTATGTCCCATAACGGAAAATTTATCTATCCAACCATTCTTGAACTTAGTCGTCACTGAATGCTCCCTCATATGCATACATGTATCTTCATCCTGTAAGATACTGCATAAAAAGTCAAAATCCGACTACCTCATCTCACGCAGATATAGTCTTTCCTCTTTATATCAGACTTATCAGATTTCTTCAGCATTGAGATACGCTTGTCGCCAATCTGATTTCGGACAAAAGTTTCGTACATATACTTGTAGTTTTCAAAAGTATTATCTTTCAATCCACGCTTCAAATACCCTTTCAGGCATTTCGGACACAGACAGCGAATATCTCCGGTACGGTCAAGGTTATAAAACCAAAGACCAAAAGTTTTTTTGATAGCGATGTTAATCTTCTTCCACATCTACTCGTCATCAATAAATCCGATATAATCAACCAAGCCGGATTTGTTGACCGTCTGAATTTGTTCCAAAAGAACCAATAGAAGGCTTTGTCAGTCCGTATTCCTCGCCCAAAATAATGTGCGACGACAGATAGCGTTTCTTTATTACTGCGGTTATGGAAGCCACAATCACTGTCGGCGAATCAAAGGAGATTACGGAAATGACAAATACATCAAAGGAAAGAAACGATTTATTCAAGAATGAGTGTAAGATTATTAACCTCAAATATGAGTATGAGGGATATACCGGAACGGAGCAATGGGCTATCGTGTCTGAACTGACCGAAAAGGAATTGTTTGAATTTTTGATTGAGTTCAAAATTTGGAGATTACGGATATTCAGCTATCTGGCACTGCCAAGCGGTATAAAACATAAAAGTCCTTTCCCAAGTAAGGGAAAAGACCTAACATTGTGCGAAGCGCAAACGAAAAAACAGCAACAAAAAAAGCACCGTAGAATTGGGATAAGCAAGAATAAAACTATTCTTAAAACTTATCCGGCTTCATACAGTGCTTGGTAGCCTAACATTCAGCTCTGAAAGCAACTGAGCAAGCTGCTCTGCAACATCGTCAAGGACTTCATTGGCATATGCTTCGTCCCGCCGGCGGTTGTTATACTCATCTACCACTCGTTTGAGTCTGTCGGCAAATTCCACGCCCATAATCTTATTGACCTTCTTAAACTCGTCATATCAAAAAATGCAAAAGAAATTAGCCTTGCTTAAGAAGGAAAATATAATATTAAAAAAAGCAATGGCTATCTTCTCAAGGGAATCCGGGAAAGAGTCGAACTGATCTCCCAGCTTTCAAATTTAATTTTCTTCATAACAATTCACCTCACCCCATAATTTTCGGTATAACCATCATTGCTAAAAATCCTACTCCTGCAACGGCGTAGATGCTGTTTACAACCAAGCAGACTTTCATCAAATTGTTTTGAGCTTTTGCCTTAACATAAGAAATGATTGTAAACACACCGCTGAAAATCATAAATGTAGCATAGCAGGCAATCATAATTTCAGCAACAGGCGATTCCAATGCCCACTCGAAAGTCCGAAGCGGTAGGATTGTCCATGGCACAAAAAGCATAATCGTGCTAATAACGGTTAAAATTTTATTTTTCATAATAATTATCTCCTTTCAGCCTGCCCGAACCGAAGGCAGGAAAAGCTTAAAGCTAAGATTGTTATAAGGATAGCAACAGGTATCCACGGTATTAGCTCAACCTGCGCTGTATCAAAATTTGCTGCAAGTTTTCCGTATTCTGCCGTTATCACAAAGAACGGATACGACATCGGATAGGCAAACCACGCTTTTGTATTGATCATCAATACGGACGGTATAATCGAAGCCAATCCGATACCGATAGAAAAAATCGGTGTCTGAATACATACCGACAAAAGCCAGAAAAATGCAAGCATTGGAATTGCTGCAACAAATATCAAGCCTGCCTCCTTAAAAACAAACAACGGCTGCAAAATGAAATTATAGTTCTGCGTACTGGAGGCTATTGCTGCACTTACATAATACATACCAACTGCCATACCGATTTGGAGGGCTGCCAGCGCAAGCAGAACAATGAACTTTGCCATACAGAGTTTCGCTGTGCTGATCGGTAAGGAAAGCATTTTCAAAATCCCCTTGTTTGCTCTTTCAGTTTGACTTAAAAGAACTGTCCCGACTACCATACTTGCAGGGAACATAAACCATGACATCCCCATAAAGCCCTGAATAAAAAAATTGTTTTCCGGAGAAATTCCCTCTGCCTGCATATCAAAATTCATTTTAGCATTCACAATGGACGGTATCCATAAGATAACTGTCGCAACAAGGAGGATCAGTAGTATCTTTGAGCGTTTAATTTTCTTAAATTCCACGCCGACAAGCGATAAAAAATTCATTCAAACGACCTCCTTACTTTTATAAATAGCAGTTCTGCCAAGACAAAAATTACAAGCTCTGCGACTACCGCATAGATATAATGCATTGACTGTGTTACATCGCTACTCTCAAATACCTGAAAAGGCATTGCAAAGGGAAAAAGCGAAAGGGCAAAGTTAGTTGTCGGCAACATTGTTGCGGTAAACACGCATACTACGCCGATCCCAAGAGATACCCACATATTCTTGCAGGCTTCCGCAATAAGAAGTGACAGGATAATGCAGGGTAACATCAGCAAAAATGAATACCCGAAGTATTTGCACAGTTCACTAAAAAAGCCATTTCCGATTTCAAACCAATTATAGGTACAAAATGCGACTGCTCCCGCTTCTATTGCAAGCACAAAAAGGCTCATAAAAATCGTTAAAACTGCTTTGCCCAAGAAAATAGAACTTTCACGAATAGGCAAAGACTTCATCTTCTGCATAGCATTGTCAGCATATTCAGTATGATATAAAAGGCAAGCTCCGGCTACAACAAGCAGCACGTTCAGCATTGCCATCATCTGCCAATTTGTGCAAAGCAGAATTTGTATCGGACTATCCGGCAGATTAAGATATTGTTCAGAACGGACAGCCATATTGATAACAGGAACAGCCGCCGCCAAAATGCCGCCGCCTAAAAATGCAAGCAAGAATCCGGTTCGTTTTATCTTTTTACATTCCAAAGAAACGCTCATCGCACCCCACCTCTTTGTCCGTTGTCAGCATCTATCAAGGCAAGGAATGTATCCTCCAAATTATCCGTAGGGTAGCCCTGTGACGCTGCGATGAATTTAAGCTGTTCAAGTGTTCCCTCAAACAACAAATGACCGTGATTCAGGATACCAATGGTATCAGCCATTAGTTCTATTTCGGAAAGCAAATGCGACGATACCAAAACGGTACAATCAAACTTTTCAGGTAAAGAACGGATCAGCGTTCGGATTTCGTGGATACCGACAGGGTCAAGTCCGTTTGTTGGTTCGTCCAAAATCAAGATTGGCGGTTTTCCAATCAAGGCGCTTGCAAGACCTAACCTCTGTTTCATTCCAAGGGAATATTTTTTTGCAAGCCGCTTTTTAAATTGCGTCAGCCCCACAATTTCAAGAGCTTCCGCTACGGAGGATTTGGGAAGTCCCAATATTTTACGGATAATTTCGAGATTTTCTTCACCGCTTAGGTTTCCGTAAAAGGCGGGAGCTTCAATAAACGAGCCTATTTCTTTCAGAATTTGCACTCTGTTATCGGGATACTTTTTTCCGTCAATCGTAAACGAGCCGCTTGTCGGTTTGGTAAGCCCCAAAAACATTTTCATAGTAGTGGACTTTCCGGCTCCGTTCGGACCGAGAAAGCCATAGACAGCACCTTTCGGAATATGCAGATCGATACCTGAAACCGCTGTAAAATCCGCATACGATTTCGTTAAGTTTTGAGTTTCAATGATATTCATTGTTTTTTTGCTCCTTTCTCATCATTGCAAGTACATTATAATTTATCAACCTTGTGCTAACCTTCTCGTGTCCTTACATTTGCCTTACATTTCATCGTATATTAGAAAATGACATATTTTTATGGTATAATAGAAATTATAAAGGAGGTAGACCTATGGACTTTGATTACTTGAAGCAAAAACGCATTTTGCTTGTCGATGATGAGCAGGAGCTTTTAGATATGGTTATTTCTATCTTAAATGAGGACGGATTTCAAAATATCAAAACGGCAAAAACGGTGGCTGAAGCGATTGTTATTTCTGAAACTTACCAACCTGAGTTTGCCATTCTTGATGTAATGCTCCCTGATGGAAATGGATTTGATCTAATGGAACAACTTAAAAAATCGGCTGATTATCCCGTGTTATTTTTAACTGCCCGTGGCGAAGATGACGATAAATTCCGTGGCTTTGGTCTTGGCGCAGACGATTATATTGTAAAGCCGTTTTTGCCAAAAGAGCTTTTGTTTCGTGTAAGCGCCATTCTTCGCAGAAGTTATAAAGCCGATAATCCCCTTGTGAAACTGCATGACAGTGAAATTGATTTTGAGCGTGCAGAGATCATAAAAAACGGAGAGCATATTCCTCTTACGGCAAAAGAACACGACATCCTCTCTGCTTTATATCGAAACGCAGGACGAATCGTTACGATCGACGCACTGTGTGAAGCAGCTTGGGGCGATAATCCTTTCGGCTATGAAAATTCGCTGATGGCACATATTCGCCGTATCAGAGAAAAAATTGAAGCGAATCCCTCCCAGCCTGTTTCTTTAATAACGGTTAAAGGACTTGGGTACAAACTCATTGTGGAGGGCAAATAATATGAAAAGCGTACCGAAACTAATCCGGCGCTTTGTCGGTATTATGCTCTTGTCCTCGGTGCTGCTCATTATTCTAAACCTTGCTTTATTGGTGATATATACGCTCAACCAAGCACCAAACAGTTCCCCTTGGATGACAGCACAAAAGGTTGCCGATAATTTGTTGCAGAATGATAATGGATATGTTTTGACCGAAGATATAGAAATTGAACTCCAAAATACGAATGGTTGGGCAATTTTTATTGATAACGCAACAATGAATGTTGTATGGCAAACGGATAATCTTCCCGAAACCGTACCTATGTCATACACCGTTTCAGATATAGCGAACCTTACCCGTGGCTATATAGACGGATACCCCACATTTACAGGCGAGGCAGAAAATGGACTTGTGGTTCTCGGTTATCCGAAAGACAGTTTTTGGAAACATATGTGGCCGAGTTGGGATTATAATTTAATTGCCAACTTGCCCAAAACGGTTCTTTCTGTTTTAGCAATCAATATAGCCTTGATTTTTATAATCTATGTGATTGCCAATTCCAAGCTGTTAAAATCCGTGAAACCGATAGTCAGCGGAATACAGGCTTTGTCTACGAATGAAGAAGTCCATCTCCGAGAAAAAGGGCTTTTATCCGAGCTTGCGGTAAACATTAACAAGACCTCAGATATTTTGCAAACGCAAAACAGACAGCTCCGCAAAAAAGAAACCGCAAGAGCAAATTGGATTGCAGGGGTATCCCACGACATACGAACACCGCTGTCAATGGTAATGGGATATGCCGGACAGTTAGAAAACGATATGCAGCTATCAGAAGATAACCGCAAAAAAGCCACGGTTATTGTACGGCAAAGTGAGCGAATGAGAAACCTAATTAACGACTTGAATCTTGCCTCCAAGCTGGAATATAATATGCAGCCAATTAACCCTAAAAAGCAAAATTTAATTGCTGTTATCCGTCAGGTTGTGGTCGATTTCATCAATATGAATATTGATGAAAAGTACACGATTGAGTGGAAAACGGACGAAACCTTAACCTCCTGCCCTATATATATTGATAAAGACTTAATTAAACGAGCAGTAAGTAATCTCATTCAGAACAGCATAAATCATAACGAGCAAGGCTGCCATATCTTCGTTCGTGTTATATCTAAAGATAATGTTTGTACTGTCGTTGTTGCCGATGATGGTATAGGTGCAACAGATAAACAGATTGAAAAACTGAACAATACGCCGCATTATATGGTGTGTGATGAAAAAACAACTGAACAACGCCACGGTTTAGGCTTGCTCATTGTTAAGCAAATCATATTTGCACACAACGGAAAAATGTTGATAAAGCATAGTGAATACGGCGGTTTTGAAGTCGATTTGAGTTTGCCGATTACTATGTAAAGTGAAAGAGGAACGTGACCGTCATCAGTTTCGGTAATCTGCGTTTCGATTTTGCTTTCCGTTCGGGAGGATATGACGTTCATCTCCCAAAAGATGTCCTTCAGGATTTGCTTATTGGAATCGTCCATTGTCGCAACTTCTTGGGGATTATCCTGATCCTTATTCGTTTTAACAGCGTAAACCGCAAGAACCTCCTTCCATACAGCACGACTTCCGCTCATTTCAAGTACATCATAGGATACTGCGTCCTTTTCAGCTTGCAGCTTGGTATCATAATCTGTGTTGATTTCCTGTACGACCGTTTGCATTGTCATTCCCGTTCCGCTGTCCTCGCCCGAAAAGAATATCCCAAACACAGCGCCGAGTAAAAGTGCAATCAGGCAAATAACGATAATAACCACAACCGCAATCCAGCCTCCGGCAGCAATAGCGGCAATCAGAGACTTTGTTGCCGCTATAATCGCCTTAACGGTGGCAATGATGGCTTTAACCGTTGCTTTTACCCCTGTCGCAATCGATTTTGCAGTAGTTTTGGCAGCCTGCGCCGCCCTTTGAGCTGCTTTTGCCGTAGCCTGTGCTGTTTTCTGTGCCGTTATCGCTGCCTGCTGCGTGGTCTTAATCGCTGCCTTTGAAGTCTGCTCGGCGGTCTTGACCGTTTTTTGCGCCGTTTTTGCAGAACCCTTTTCAACTGTTTTTATTGTTTCTTTCCGGAAGATCGGGCAGACTGCTTTACGGTCTTTTCCGTCTGTTCCACAGCCTTAACCACTTTGCTTCGGGGAGTGCGGACAGACTGATTTTTCAAAGTTTCTGCCGCCTGTTTTTCCTTAAACTGCCGAGAATATTCCGCTTTTTCTTTGGTTTGAACATACGCCCGCTTCATACGCTGTTCGGTAATGGCGGCTTTATCAATCATTTTAATCATGCCTTTTATGGAATCCTTCGTCTTTATATCAGCCAAAATCTCACCTCCGTTTCATCGTTTTTTCCGCTGCCGCTTCGTTTGAAATTCTCTTTGCCACCACTATAAGCCTTCCGTTTGTGCGGGAATATTCACAGGTAGAAAGGGTTATCAGCTTATCTCCGTATTCTGCCGACACCCCGGTTTCATAAAGGGAAAGCTCCTTGCACCTGTCAACAAATACGAAGAAATCCTCCGGTGTTTCAGCATTTACAAAGTGATAATACTTGAAGGATTCGGGGCTGTCCGAGTAAACAAATGTCTTGAATACAGAAACAATCTCATATTAATATCTGTCCGTTACGGTGCTGAAGAGAAAAGTCTTATGCTCCTGCCAAAAGTCCTGACTTTTGAATTTTTCAAGGTTGCAGAACATTGAGCCGTTTTTCATATGGTGTCCGTAGATAATCACATTGTCGCTCGGCAACTGCACATCACAATTCTCCTGCACATAAGGACAGCCATAGTTGCTGTATTCCTTGTCAAAGCCGTGCTTCAGATAGAAGTCAGGATTATCCGGCGTGTGCATTACCGGGTAGTTGATATTGGTATCTTCTATGCGAATCCAGCCCGCTAAATCGCTGTTCTGCTGATACAGCTCGGCAAGCTCCGGCAAAACAGTTTTATTCTCAGAATATTGGATTGGATCTGCGGGTTCTTCTGTTTCTGCGGCAGAATCCAAAATATCGGCAAGGCTGTCGTAAAGCTCTGCCTGCTGTTCTTCCTACCTGTAATGGTCGAAAATAAAATAGGCGCTTGTGCAAAATAAAGCAGCAAACGCCACAATCAGAATGATACATTTTGTTTTTTTCATAGACTTTCCTTTCTATAAGAAAACGCCCGCCTGTTAAATTCAAGCGAGCGTCTTTACTGATATTTGATTTTAATATTCAGAACTGAGCAGGAAATCCGCAATGTGCATTGTTTTAATGCCTTCGTAATTTCCTCCCGCAAATTCATCTGTGGTGAGAACATATTTAGGGTAATTATCGTGTATTTCAAGCAGACGGTCATACTCCCGTTTTTCTGTCTTTTCAGAACTGATTTCCTGCGTGACCTGAACATAGATTTTTTCGTTCTGCCTTACCGCCACAAAATCAATCTCTCCGTCGCTCGTTTTTCCAATATTGACGGTATATCCTCGGTGACAAAGCTCCAGATACACAATGTTTTCAAGGCTGGAAGCCACGCTGTCAGCGTTATAGCCGAGAACGCTGTATCGCAAGGAAAAATCTGCAAGGTAGAATTTTTCCTGTGTTTTCAGGATTTCCTTGCCTTGCAAATCATATCGGGAACAGCGATGGAGCAAATATGCTTTTTCAAGTTTTTCCAAATAACTATATACTGTTTCGTTGTCAAGCGATCTTCGTTCTGATTTCAGATAATCCGCAATCGATTTTGCAGAAAATGTATTACCGACATTGTTAAAGGTGTATTTGACCACTCGCTCCAACTGATCGATTTTTCTGACCTGATTCCGTTTTACAATGTCCGAAAAAATCGTTGAATTGTATATATCCCTGACAATCGTATAGATTTCGTCCTGAGAATACGCCTGTAAATGAGTTACGGGGAAGCCTCCCAAACAGACATAGTTTTTAAGCTCTGCTTTTGGATCTCCCACAGCGGCATACTTTTCCTTAAACATCAGGTATTCACCGAAAGACAGTGTGAAAATCCGAAAGGAAACATATCTCCCAGTAAGATAGGTTGATATTTCAGAGGACATCATTCGTGAGTTAGAACCCGTTACATACAGATCAACATCAAAATCCGACGCCAATGAATTTACAACCTTTTCCCAGCCCTTGATTTCCTGAACCTCGTCAAGAAACAAATAAGTTTTACCATCAGGTGAAAGCCGTTCTTTTAGCCAAGCGTACATCTGCTTCGCTGTCATATCCTCATATTCCATTGAATCAAAGCGGCAGCTTACAATTTGATCTTCGGGAACATTTCGCTCCTCTTTCAGCTTTTCCATAATCATTTTCAGTATCGTAGACTTTCCGCAGCGGCGAACTCCTGTGAGTATCTTAACAAAGGGCGCGTCCACATAAGCCATTATTTTATCTACATACATTGGTCTGTAAATCACGATAACCACCTCCAACTACAAAACAGTATATCGCAAGTCTCTTGAAAAGTCAATACATCTTGCGGATTATAACCGCAAAACTTTTCAACATTTTATTCAACTGCGGTTTTCCCATTCTCCGAGCGAGAGTTACGCACTCTCACCCGGTTTGGTTGTAATCAGCTTATACAGCTTTGTATTCTTGGAAAACTTATTCGCAAACGGCACAAGGGAGCTGCCCACCTTAATCAGCCCGTGTCTGGCTTCCACATTAGTAATATAGCTCATCTGCAAATCCGAAATGTTGAGCAGCTCGGCAAGCTTCAAACGGTCGGTAGAAGCCTGATTGAGCATAATGATAAACTCGGAGTTTGCAAGCATTGTCCTTGCGGTATGGCTCTGCAAGAGATCGTCTATATTCTGCGTGATACCCGTCGCATAAGCTCCATACTTTCTGACACGCTTCCACAAGGTAAACAGGAAATTAGCGCAATACTCGTGCTGGAACAACAAATAAATCTCGTCTATAAAGATAAAGGTGTTTCTTCCTTTCGCCCTGTTCTGCGTAATGCGGTTTAAGATACTGTCAAGTGGATTTTCATCTGAGACAAAATCCAGTTATAGCACTGCTCGGCAGGTCTGCCCTGAATCATTGAAAAATAGGTGTCCCCACGAACACCATAGCTGTTAGCCTGTAAGGTCGTAGGGCTTGTTCTTAACTGCTGCTGGTACTCCCAAAGGATTGTCTGTGAGGCAATCGAGAAATCGTCCTCGTTTGTGCCGCTGATCGGCGCTGTCCTTCCGGGCTGCCAGCCGTAAAGAGAAGTCAGCATAATACCGTACTGGACAGAAACCGGGAGATTCTGAAAATAGGAGCTGTTTTTTCCGCTTGTGCTTTCATAGCTGCCCCCGGCATTGTAATCTACACCGGATTCAATGCACATAAACTGTCTTTCGCCGCTCCCGTCACGAATCATCAGTTTGGCTCTTGCCGCACCACCGCTGTGTGAATGGAGGCTTGTATTTCCATTGCTGTCATAGGCGATAAAGTCATAATCGGCAGAATGATAGTTCTTTCCGTCTGAGCCGAGGTAGTGGGAGCCATAATAGGCTTCAACACTTTTGCCCTCCTCGGCGGTAAAGGCAAATGCGGACATAGGCAGAGCCATCAGACACATCACGGCAGACAAGACCGCCGCTGTCAATCGTTTTCCTTTATTTTTCAAAAAATGTTTCATTGCGTTTTCCTTCCTTTCATTTTTGGGTATAAAAAAATTCCCCTGTCTGTTTTGACAGAGTGAAATGGTTTGCTCACGATTTAGTACAGGAAGTAAATCCAGTAGCTGCCGCCTCCAAGCGGCTCTGCGTAAATCGTAAAATATTGAATTGAATTGCCGCCGTATGCCGTGATTAGTTCCGGCATAGACTGCACATAATCTTTTAGCCTGCGTTTCAGGTTTTCTCCCTGAAAATCTGCGGAAGCCGTAACAGGTGTTGCCCACGAAGCGTTATCCGGCGTTAAATCGCCGCTGTGCGTCAGCCCTATTCCTTCACCGACCGCAATCAGTTCTGCACGGATAGCGTCAATGTCAAATTCAAAATCGTATATAGATTTTGGCTGAGGCGGCGTTTCCTGCGGCGGTGCGCTTTCTGCCGTTTCCGTCTGAACAGGCGGTGTAGGCGGCGGTGCTTCTGTTTCGGGCGTAACTATTGGTGTTTCGCTTTCTGTTTTCTGCGGTGGCTCGTCCTGTGGAGCAGAAGTCTGTATGGCAGTCTGCTCAGGCTCTTTTTGATTACTGCTTTCCGTGCCCCCTGATTCTGCGGTGCTTTCTATTTCCGCAGGCTCGGTACTCTGCATAGATTCGGGCGTTGGTTCAACCTCTTTTGTTTCTTCTGCTGCCGAAAGCGTATCTGATCCGGAGGTCTGTTCATTACTTTCCGAAAAAGTAAACGGTTCGGGCTTTTTCTCTGTCTGCGGGGTATTGTTGCAGCCCGTCAACGCAAAGAGTAAAAACAATGCTAAAATAACAGTGATTTTTGATTTCATACGGCTTCACTCCTTTGTCCTTTTGCCATCATTCTAACGGAAAACAGCCATTTTAACAAAGGTGCAAGTTGCCGTTATGGAGATAGATTGAACTTAGGAGATAGATTCTTTCTTTCGGATAGTCAGGTAGTATCAAGGGGTTAGAGTGTGAGGAAGGGGAAAACAAAAAGCATACCCCGCCTATCTGCTGTCACGCTCCGCACGGTTTTTCAGAACCCTGCCGTAATGCTCCAATGCCTTGCAGATATATTCCTCCGTCTGATTTAACGGAATACTTTTCGGAATCAGGCTTCGCACCTTATCCCCACGCAGCACGATTTTTTCACGCTGGTTCGGTTTTTCCTCGCTCATAATCGCCTGTACCGCTTCGGTGGTCAGATTTCCGTCGTTAAAAAACTTTCGCATACGGATTGTCTGATCGTGTGAAGGTGTGCAGTCGTTCAGGTCGATTTCGTCCACCGCATCACGCTGGCAATCTTCATCGAGATATGACAACTCTACCGCAGGACGCATTTTGATTTTCCCCTCGTCTACAAGCTCAAGCAGTTCAGGGACAAGGTTTGTAAGACGGATATAACGGCGTATTTGATCTTGGCTTTCACCAACTTGCTCGCCTAAAAGTTCACGAGAAGTCTTACCCTCAAAATTCTGTGCCACTGGCACAGAATTACTCTTGCTCGGTCTGCCTGCCTGTCGTTTCATTGCGTCAAGCCGCATTTTATAGGCAAAAGCCTTCTCCGAGGGAAGTATCTGCGACCGTTGAAAATTGCTCTCCACCATTAAAATCGTCGCTTCGTCTTTCGTCAACTCAACAACTTCACATCTCAGCGTTTCAAATCCGGCAAGCTCGCAAGCCTTTTTTCGCCTGTGTCCTGAAACAAGTTCGTATCTGCCGTCCTCTTTCTGCCTGACAGTTGCGGGTGTAATTACGCCACGCTCCTTGATACTCTCTACAAGCTGAAACATATCCTCATCTTCCCGTACCTGAAAAGGGTGGTCGGGGAAATCGTCGATTTCAGTCAGCGGAATATCCCTGATTTTTTGCAGCTTCGCCTCGTCCCGTTCCTCTTGGGTAGAAAACAGGTCATCGAGTCCTTTCGTTGGTAGAACGAAGTCGCTCTTTCTGCCTGCCATCGGCTAACACCTCCCTTGTAAAGTCGGCATAAGCCTTAGACACCGTGCTGTTTGGCTCATAGGCATAAATGCTTTTGCCCTTTGAGCTTACCTCTGCGGCTTTTACGGCAATGGGAATGGTTGTCCGGTAAATGCGGATATGGCTTCCGAACTGCCCCCGCAATGCGTCTACGGTGCTTTTAGCAAGGTTTGTTCTTCCGTCCACAAGCGTTAAGAGAATCCCGTCAATATTTAGCTGCGGATTTGAGTGCCGCTTCACATTGGATATAGTTGTGAGAAGCTGCGTCATTCCTTTCGCCGGAAGATACTGAGCCTGAACGGGTACAATCACGCTGTCTGCCGCCGTGAGAGCGTTAAGGGTAATCATACCGAGCGAAGGCATACAGTCTATGAGAACATAATCGTAGCTGTTTTTGATTTCACTCAGGTAATTTTTCATTACCATCTCTCTGCACATAGCGGTGACAAGGCTCATTTCCATTGACGATAATTCAAGATTGGACGGAACTAAGTCCACGCCTTCCTCGTGCCTGAGAATACCGTCATACGGATTTTCATTCTTATCCATTATAACGGACAACAGCTTATCCGAAATCGTGTTAGAAAGCTCGTCTGTTTCCTGCCACCCAAGACAGGTGGTTAAATCTCCCTGCGGATCAGCGTCCACAAGGAGTACCTTTTTGCCCTGCATAGCAAGACCGATACCGAGATTAACCGCTGTTGTGGTTTTGCCCACGCCGCCTTTCTGATTGCATATCGCTATGGTTTTACAGTTTGACATCTTTTAAAAAAGCCGCCTGCTTCTCAAATAAGAGAAACAAGCGGCTTCGCTATCTTATTCAAATGTAACGGACGGCAATGTGCTTCTTCCGGGCCTTCGTAATTTTAATCAGCACCTCGTCTACTGCGTCGGTATATCTGCCTTGTGCTATAAGGCTGTTTTTGAGTTCAATCAAAGCACCTACGACCTGAGTGCGTTCCTGCTCGGTTAAATATATATGAAAATCCTTTTGCTTCATCTGTTGTACCTCCTGACATCTTCATTATACGAAAAAACAGAAATCAGAAAAGGATACGATTTTCGAGTAAAAAACAGAGCCTCAACCGTAAGATTGAGGCTCTGTTTTCGTTGTCGTAAATAGCTTGGATTTTCCTGTCGTAAACAACTGTGGACACCCATTTTATAAGGCTTTTTTGCCGTTTTTACGATGTAGCCACTACAATGAAGCCACTGGATTAACGATTTTCGATTCACGGTGTTTACGACAGCCATTTGTCGTAAAAATCCGCCTTTGTCCTCGAAGTCATTTGTCGTAAATTTGTCGTAAACCCCTTTTTTCGGGGTAAATTTGGATTAACGAAACCCGGCAAAAGCTGTCAAAGCCCCGTTATTTTCTTAGTTTTCGTTCGGGAGAGGCTTCATCGTCGGGAACAGAAGTACATCTCTTATAGACGCACTGTCAGTCAGCAGCATTACAAGACGATCAAGTCCCAAACCAAGTCCGCCAGTAGGAGGCATACCGTATTCGAGAGCGGTAACAAAATCCTCATCAACTTCTGCATTCGCACCCTGTGCTCTCTTTGCTTCAGCCTGTTTTACAAAACGTTCTCTCTGATCAATAGGATCATTAAGTTCAGAGAAAGCATTACCCATTTCCCTGGCATAAATAAAATATTCAAATCTTTCGGTAAACGCCGGATCAGACGGTTTTCTTTTAGCAAGCGGAGAATTTTCAACCGGATAATCATAAATAATAGTCGGCTGAATAAGCTTATCTTCAACGAATTCATCAAAGAAAGCTATGAGAACATGACCCTTTGTAGCAGAATCTCCTTCTTCTACCTCTACGCCTTTTTCCTTTGCACATGCCCTTGCAGCTTCATCAGAATCCCATTCATTATAGTCCACACCTGCATATTTCTTCACAGCCTCAACCATAGTAAGCTTTTCCCAAGGAGCAGAAAGGTTTATACTTTCACCCTGATATTCAATTACAGTATCACCGCAGATTTTCTTTGCAAGCGTTTCATACATATTTTCAATCAGTTCCATCATACCCTTGTAATCAGTATATGCCTGATACATTTCAATTGTTGTAAATTCCGGATTATGTGAAGTATCCATACCCTCGTTTCTGAAAATACGTCCTACTTCATAGACCTTTTCAAATCCGCCTACAATTAGTCTTTTCAGATACAGCTCTGTTTCAATTCTCAGATACATATCCAAATCCAAAGCATTATGATGAGTTTTAAACGGTCTTGCTGCCGCACCAATCTCCAATGTATGAAGTACCGGAGTATCAACTTCAAGATATCCAAGATTATCCAGATAATTCCTAATTTCACGCAGGATAAGACTTCTCTTTACAAACGTATCTTTAACATCCGGATTCACAATCAGATCAACATAACGCTGTCTGTAGCGTGTATCCTGATCTTTCAGACCATGCCATTTTTCCGGAAGAGGAAGAAGCGACTTTGAAAGCAAGGTAACCTTTTGAGCATGAACTGAAATTTCTCCCTTTTTTGTTCTGAAAACAAAACCTTCAACGCCGATTATATCGCCAATATCCCATTTCTTGAATTCCTTGAATTCTTCCTTACCGATATCGTTCATTCTTACATAAACCTGAATTCGATCGCTTTCATCTCTTACGTCAATAAAGTTTGCCCTGCCCATATCTCGCCAGCTCATAATACGTCCGGCAATAAACACGATTCTTTCCTTGATTTTGTCAAGTCCTGCCGAAACGACTTCTTCATTGCCAGCAGCCGCTTCAATTATTGCTTTTTCTTCTGCTTCATAGTTTAATTTAATTTCAGCATTTTTTGCATTTACATCAAATTTTGTAATTTCATAAGGATTGGCATTGTTCGCTTTAAGTTCATTAAGCTTTTCAAGACGAACTTTTTTCAGTATGTTTATATCCTGCTCAGTAATTTCTTCCTCAGCAATATTATTGTTCTGAATGTCGCTCATTTTTAAATTCCACCGTCCAATTTATTTTGATATTTCAATAACCTCAAATCGTATTTCACCGACTGGCGCTTCAACTATAAAGAAGTCACCGACTTTTTTCTTCATAGCCGCCTTGCCTATAGGAGATTCATCAGAAATTTTATTATTGTCAGCGTCTGCTTCAGTCGTACCGACAATCTGTAAAACTTCAATTTCATCGCTGTTATCTCTTTTAATTTTTATAACGGAACCAACACCGATCTCATCAACAGAAATACTGTCTCCCTCTACAACTTCAGCATTGGAAATAGTTTCTTCAATCTGTGCAATTGTCGCTTCAAGCATAGCTTGTTCGTTTTTTGCTTCATCGTATTCGGCATTTTCTGACAAATCGCCGAACGCTCTGGCTTCTTTAAGTTTTTGAGCCACTTCTGCTCTTCTGACTGTTACTAATCGTGTATATTCCTCCTGGAGCTTTTCAAAGCCTTCACGGGACATCTGCTTTTTTGCCATAACTTTATTTCTCCTTATTAAAAATTCAATTAAACATTACATCATATTATTATATATGATTTTCCGTACTTTGTCAATGGATTACTAATATACAAATTTAATGCATTTACTTTTTTATACTCTGCTCTGCCAGGTATTTTGCAATAGCCGCTGCATCAGCTGCTGTTACTTTTCCGTCACCGTTAAAATCTGCATTCGGATAATTCTCCGCAGTTACCTTTTCACCTTTAACAGACGCTTCTGCAAGTGTTTTTGCAATAAACGCCGCATCACTGGCACGAAGCTTTCCATCGCCGTTGGCGTCGCCTTTAACGCCATTGTATTCTGTACCTATAACTGCAAACTTTATATTACATTTTTCTGCATAAGCCTGAGCTGTTGAATTTTCATGACCGTAAATTATACCGGTATAAATATACTCTTCGTTTACTTCGTCATATTTATCACAAATTGTATTATTGTAATTGTATAGAAGATTATAACCATATATCTCACATTTTGGGTTTTTTATTGTTATACTTTTTAAACTCTCACAACAGAAAAATGTATTCTCACCTATATTTGTAACGCCTTCGGGTATAACTATCCCGTTAAGACTTGTACAGTTCCAAAACGCATACTTTCCTAAGCTTGTTAATTTATCTGGCAAATTTATTGTTTTCAAACCCCTGCAATTGCTAAAACCAAATTCACCTATGTAATTTATTTTATCGGGAAGAATTATTGATTCCAGAATATAACAGCCGGCAAATGCTCCCCCGCCTATTTTTGTTACACTTTCCTTAACCGTATATTCCGTTTCTGTTTTACCGATTGGATATTTTATTAACGTTGTACAATCCTTATTAAATAAAACACCGTCTACTGAACAAAAATCGGCATTATTTTCTGATACATTTATACTCTCAAGTTTTTCAGAACCGGAAATTGCCCATTCTCCCGTATTTCCCATATATTTTACGCTTTCCGGTATTGTCAATTCTATTAAATTACCACAGTCTTCAAATGCATTTTCAGATATTTTTGTTACTCCGTTGCTAATAGTATATCTCTCCGTTTTTTTGGCAGATGGGTACTTAATTAAATTTGTTTTTTCTTTATTGAACAGAACTCCGTCTAAAGAACAAAAATTATTACTATTTTCAGATACATTTATATTTTCCAAACTAACGCAAATATTAAACGCAGCATCATCTATAAAAATAACACTGTCCGGTATATTTATCTCTGTTAGACCAAAACAGAATGCAAATACAAAATCTTTTATCCTCGTTACCGGCATTCCCTCTATCTCATCCGGAATGTCTGCCCTAGTAACGAACTCATCACAATCTGTTATTTCAACAGAATCATTTTTTCCGTCATTATTGCTGTCATAAAGAACATAAGTAAACTCACCGTAAACATTTTCCGCTGCATTAACTTCTGGAAATTGCGTTCCCAATAAACCGACAGCACACAATAAAGCCGATGTAATACTTAAAATTTTTTTAACATGTTTCATAATAATTACCTTTCTCAGAATAAAATATGATATTATTTTAACATTTACAGAACATATTGTCAATTGAATTATAATTTAATTCCAACGTCATACATATTTTCTTGACAAAAAAGTTGCAGAATGTTATAATTAAGCTTGGTTAATTATGTATTTTTTAAGGAGTTTTTTATGAACAATAATATTTTTCCTCTTCCGTTTACAGCACATCTGGTTTTCTCATGCATTGCATTTTTATTTTTTATTATTCAGTTCGCAAGGGTAAAGCATAAACATCAGCTTATAATGGCTGTCGCTGTGCCGGCAACGCTTCTACTTTATGTAAATTCAAACAAAACATGGTTTTATATAATTGGATTCGGCGAACTAATTCTTTTGATTGCCGCTCTTATAACTGCAATCATTGAAAAAAGAAAAGAAAAAGCTTTGGCAGCAGAACAGACTGTTGAAAATCCAAAAGAAAACACACAGGAATAAGCTTATGAAAATCTGTATTCTAGACTGGACAACTGTAACCTCAGGCGATATAAGCTCTGATATTTTCAGAGAATTCGGCGAAATCAAGTGCTATGAACTTACTGATAATGAACATGCAGCTGAGTATATCGGAGACGCCGATATGGTTCTTTGCAATAAAGTACTTATTACAGACGATGTAATAAAAAAATGTCCTAATTTAAAATACATAGGACTTTTTGCTACAGGATATAATAACATTGACCTTAAAAGTGCCTCGGAACACGGCATAACCGTATGCAATAGGCAGCTATTCTACAGACGCAGTCGCACAGCAGACATTTGCTTATATACTAGACCACTACAGCAGAATTTCACAATACGATAAATTTGTAAAAAATGACGGCTGGATAAATTCAAAAACCTTTTCAAAATTTCCCATAAAAACTATGGAGCTTTCAGGCAAAACCATTTCTATAATCGGATTCGGAAGTATAGGAAAAGCCGTTGCCAAAATTGCTGACGCTTTCGGTATGAAAGTATTGGTAAATACCAGAACTGCTCCCGTGAACTGTCCATATGAAACGGTTTCACTGGAAAACGCTTTTAAACGCGCGGATATACTTACTATTCACTGTCCTCTGACTGAACAGACAGTCGGTATTATCAACGCTCAAAACCTTTCGCTTATGAAAGAAAATGCAATAGTTGTAAATACGGCAAGAGGCGGTATTGTTAAGGAACAGGATTTAGCCGACGCTCTTAACAATGAACAGATTGCCGCAGCTTATCTGGACGTTCTGGTAAACGAACCTATGAGTCCTGAGACGCCCCTGAAAACCGCTAAAAACTGCGTTATAACACCTCATACCGCATGGGCTCCGCTGGAAACACGTCTGAGACTGATAGATATAGTATATTCAAATATTAAGGCGTTTCTTAGCGGAAGTCCGGTAAACAAGGTAAATTAAGCCCCGAAAGGATCAGACTTATGTTTAATATTTCAAATAAAAAGAGAATTGTCATAAAGCTTGGCACCTCTACTTTAGCTCACAAAACCGGAAAGCTTAATATCCGCAGAATGAATAATCTTGTACGCGTTCTTGCAGACCTTCAAAATTCCGGAAAAGAATTGATTATTGTATCCTCCGGCGCTATCGGTTTGGGTGTGGGAAAGCTGGGACTTCGACATAAACCGGAAGATACTCCTACAAAACAGGCTGCGGCAGCTGTAGGACAATGCGAATTAATGTATCTGTATGACGATTTATTTGATAATTACGGCATTACAGTAGCACAGATACTTCTGACTAAAACCATTATTGAAACCGAACGTCAGAAAAACGTTGAAAATACTTTTGATAAGCTGATTTCCATGGGAGTTATTCCCATCGTAAATGAAAACGATACTGTTGCCATTGACGAGCTTGAACTGGAAATTGGTGAAAATGATTCATTATCTGCGATAGTAGCAAAGCTTGCAAAAGCCGATTTGCTTATAATTCTTTCTGATATTGACGGACTTTATGACAGCGATCCCCATAAAAATCCAGAAGCAAAGTTGATTCCGGTGGTTACGGAAATCAATGAGCATATTGAAAATATTGCGGGCGGCGCCGGAACCTCTTTAGGTACGGGCGGAATGGCTACAAAAATCAATGCTGCCAAAATTGCAAATGAAGCCGGAATCGATATGATAATTATGAACGGCAATAATCCTGACAAACTTTATGGACTTTTTGAAAACGATGAAACAGGAACGATTTTTATTTCACACTAATACGGAGGTGTCCACTATGACTTATATTGAAACACTCGGCGCAAAGGCAAAAGCTGCGGAACACGCTGCTGCGTCAGCATCGGCAAAGCTGAAAAATGAAGCGTTAAAGTCAATTGCCGACGCACTTATTCAAAATACAGACCTTATTATTGAAAAAAATAAGCTCGACCTTGAAAATGCAGTAAAAAACGGCATGTCCGTTTCAATGCAGGACAGGCTTATGCTCAATGAAAAACGTATAAGCGACATCGCTTCAAGCGTACTTAAACTCATTGAAGCCGAGGATCTGATAGGTTCTGTCGATTACGGCGTTATCCGTCCTAACGGACTTAAAATCTGCAAAACAAGAGTACCGCTTGGAGTTATCGGAATTATTTTTGAATCCCGTCCGAATGTTACCGTCGACGCTGCAACCCTTTGTCTCAAAGCCGGAAATACGGTTATTTTAAAGGGCGGCAAAGAAGCGATAAACTCCAATAAATGTCTTGCCGACGTGATGAGAGCAGCAGTTGAAAAAGCGGGTCTGCCGGCTGATGTAATTCAGCTTGTTGAAGATACTTCCCGTGAAGCGGCTGCTGAACTTATGAAGCTCAACAAATATCTCGACGTACTCATTCCAAGAGGCGGCGCAGGACTTATAAACGCTGTTGTCAATCAGGCTACAGTACCTGTTATTGAAACCGGTACAGGAAACTGTCACGTTTATGTTGACGAATCAGCCGATATTCAAATGGCTGCCGATATTGTCAATAACGGAAAAACTCAGCGTCCGTCCGTATGCAATGCAGTAGAAAGCCTTCTTGTTCATAAAAATATTGCCGAAGCCGCTTTGCCTGTTATTAAATCAAAACTGGACGAACACAACGTAGAAATCAGAGGCTGCCAAAAAACAGCAGATATTCTCGGCGACTGCGTTACTTTAGCTTCTGATGATGATTATGCTACTGAATTTCTCGATTTTATTATTTCCGTCAAAGTGGTTGATTCTATTGAAGAGGCAATCGAGCATATTCAAAAATATTCAACAAGACATTCCGAATGCATAGTTACAAAAAGCCTTGAAAACGCTGAAAAATTTCAGAGAGAAGTTGACGCAGCCGCAGTATATGTAAATGCTTCCACACGGTTTACAGACGGCGGCGAATTCGGATTCGGAGCCGAAATCGGAATCTCAACTCAAAAGCTCCATGCAAGAGGTCCTATGGGACTGCGTGAGCTTACAACCGTAAAATATCTTATAAACGGAAACGGTCAAATAAGATAAGGAGAATTCCTATGGATATACTTGAGGAAATCGAGGAAACACTAAATGAAAAAAAGAGAAAATGGAATTATACGCCTATGAGAGAAAAAAGTGAAACAGATGCCCTGATAGATGAACTTTTGAGAGAATTTTCTGCTGAAAACAGAGATATTCAATCCGGAAAGAAACTCTCTTATCAGTCCTCATCTTATAATTATTCCGACTATAATATAAAATCAGAAGCAGAAGAACGGGAAGAATATAACCGTTCTCTGTCCTCCTCACAACCTCCTGAAAGTGACGCTACAAGGATCTATTCAATAAACGATATTTCCGAAAATGAACCTGATCATAGCTATAACGATTCAGGATACAATAATAACAACAACGATTACGGCAGTGACGACGACGGATATAATGATAATTACGGCGATGATGAATATGACGATGAATTTAATGACGCACATCAGATGAATACGGAGGAATTTGCCGAATTCCTTGATGCTGAAGATGACAGTATGAGAGACGATGTTCCCAGAAGGAGAAGTCCATGGAAAACTGCTTGGCGTATTATATACACAGCAGTAGTCGCAGCGTTTACTATTATCGGCATATTCAGTTCTGCAATTTATTGTCTAGAAAAACTTGAAATGACTCCTGCTGACAAACAGGAAAAAGAAAATATTTTAAAAGCCGAAGTACAAAAAGTTATATATCCTCTGGTTGAAACCCAAGTAAGCGACTTTGAAAGCTTTGATGATATTCCGGCAGAAGAGCTTATTAATATTTCAGTATGGGAAATCATCATTAACGGAGATATAAAAATATTCCGCAACTCAGAAACAGAGGAAACCCTGATACCTCAAACCCAAATTGAATATGTAATTGAAAAACTATTCGGCAGCGAGGACAAAATTGAAAATATTACATCAGGAATCGGCGATGTTTCTATTATTTATGATAAAGACCAAAAAGGCTATGTCATTCCGGAAAATACTGATATTTATACAATGTATCCGGTAGTGACAAACGTGTCCGTTTCCGATGATATCTATACTTTAAATGTTGAATGCTACAAGGATTCTCCCGCCTGGAACAGGGAAAAGAAAATCGCTCCGGCAAAGAAAATGGTATTTACTTTAAAGAAAACCTCTGACTACTATAATATTATTTCCGCAAAAACAGTATCTTGACGAAATTCAATATATATGTTACAATAAATACGGACAGTTCGTTTGTGCCATCCTGTCCCTAAACAAAACCAGGACATCATAAGCTTAAAGTAATTTAAGGGTATAGGTGTCTCTATACCCTTTTTGTATTTTAAAGGAAGTGTAATAAATGTATTTTCTCAAAACTGAAGCCGCATTTGACAGCGCTCATTTTTTATATGGCTATGAAGGCAAATGCAGCAATATTCACGGTCACAGATGGAAAATTGAAGTGACAGTTCAAAACGCATTCCTGCAAAGAAACGGACAGAACAAAGGAATGATAATGGATTTTACCGATCTGAAAAAGGCTTTGCAGCTTATTGCCGACCATTACGACCACTCGTTAATTTATGAAAAAAATACACTTAAACCCGATACTATGGAACTCCTTAAACGAGACGGTTTCAGATTAGTTGAACTGCCATTCAGACCTACTGCTGAAAATCTTTCCAGACACTTTTTTATGATTTTAAAAGAACGGGGCTTCCGTCCGCACAATGTAACAGTTTATGAAACGCCAAACAACTGCGCTATGTACGAGGAGGGATAAGTTGTACAGATATAACATTGCTGAAAAGTTTGTAAGTATTAACGGTGAGGGACGAAAAGCAGGTCAGCCGGCAGTTTTTATACGTTTTAAAGGCTGTAATCTGAACTGTTCCTACTGCGATACATTTTGGGCAAATTCTGATAATTGTCCGGCAGAAATGATGACCGGTAATGATATTCTTGTTTACATACAAAAAACAGGTATATCCAATGTTACACTAACAGGAGGAGAACCCCTTATTCAAACAGGTATTTACGAGCTTATTGACTTGCTATGTCAAAATGGTCTGGACGTTGAAATTGAAACTAACGGTTCCAAGGACATATCTCCTTTCAGACAGATGAAAATAATGCCGTCCTTTACTCTGGACTACAAGCTGCCGTCAAGCGGTATGGAACGGTTTATGGAAATGAAAAATTACGATTTTCTTACAAAAAACGATACAATAAAATTCGTATGCGGCAGTAATGAGGATCTTCAGAAAGCACTTGAAATAATCGAAAAAAAACACCTGACAAAAAAATGCGCCGTTTATTTGAGTCCGGTTTTCGGAAAAATCGAACCTCGTGAAATAGTTGATTTCATGCTTGAAAATAAAATGAACGGAATTAATTTTCAACTTCAGCTTCATAAATTTATTTGGAATCCTGATAAGAAAGGAGTGTAGGCAATGGCAATTGATAAAAATGCAATTATGGAGCATATCAGGGGAATACTAATCGCTCTCGGAGACGATCCGGAACGTGAAGGACTTAAAGAAACTCCTGAACGTGTTGCAAATATGTATGAAGAAATCTTTGAGGGAATGAATTATACCAACCGTGAAATCGCAGATATGTTCTGCAAGACTTTTGAACTTCCGGACTCAGAAAATGACGATATGGTAATTGTAAAAGACATAGAAGTTTTTTCTCACTGCGAGCATCATCTTGCGCTTATGTATGACATGAAAGTTACTGTTGCTTACATTCCTGACGGAAAGGTTTTGGGTCTTTCAAAAATCGCACGTATTGCAGATATGGCAGCAAAGCGTTTGCAGCTTCAGGAAAAGCTAGGAGCTGATATTGCTGAAATCATTTCCATAGCTTCCGGTTCGCAGGACGTTGCTGTTTATATTGAAGGCAAACATTCCTGCATGACCGCAAGAGGTATTAAAAACGGCAGTTCATACACCCGTTCAACAACTTTAAGAGGAAAGTTTAAAACTGATACAGCTTTGCAAAACAGATTATTTTTACAGATAAAATAAAGGAGTTTAATATGAAAGTGCTTGTATTATTCAGCGGCGGCATTGACAGTACTACCTGTCTTGGACTTGCAATTTCAAAATACGGAAAAGAAAATGTTATCGCACTGTCTATAACATATGGCCAAAAACATACAAAAGAAATTGAAGCCGCCAACGCAATTGTACAATATTATGGAATTGAAAAAATTGATCTGGACTTGTCACTGATTTTCAGATTTTCAGATTGTTCTTTACTTAAAGGCTCTGATGAAGACATTCCTCATGAATCATATGCACAACAGCTTGAAAAGACAAACGGTTCTCCTGTTTCAACGTACGTTCCTTTCCGTAACGGACTGTTTATTTCTTCTGCGGCAGCAATTGCCTTGTCAAGGAAATGCAGTGTAATTTATTACGGAGCTCACGCTGACGACGCTGCCGGCAATGCTTATCCGGACTGTTCTTCTGTTTTCAACACCGCTATGAATACAGCTGTTTATGAGGGCAGCGGTAAACAGCTTAAAATTGAAGCACCATTCGTAAATATGACAAAAGCAGACGTTGTAAAAATCGGTCTTGAATTAAAGGTTCCTTATGAACTTACATGGAGCTGCTACTGCGGCGGCGAAAAACCGTGCGGCAGCTGCGGAACTTGTATCGACAGAAAAGCAGCCTTTGCGGCAAACGGGGTACAGGACCCCTTAAAATACGAAGATTAAAAGGAGATTTATATGAAAAGATACACACAAACACAAAAATTAACTATTGCCGGTATTTGCATAGCCTTGTACATTGCGGTAATGATGTGCACGCAAACTTTTGCCTTCGGGCAGTATCAGGTACGCATTGCAACAGCTATGTATGGCTTAAGTGCAATTTTTCCGTTTTTAATTGTGCCGTTTGGCATAGCCAATGTTATAAGCAATACCATTATGGGCGGGCTTGGGCCTCTTGATATGATTGGCGGCGGCATTGTAGGCATTGTTACTACTTCTGTTATCGTGCTTGCCAAAAAATACGGCTGCGGCAACTGGTGCATTTTGTTTGCCATAACTTTAATTCCCGGCCTTGGCGTGCCGGTTTGGCTTTCCGTGCTGCTCGATTTGCCGTACTGGCTGCTGGCGTCTTCCGTGCTGGTAGGGCAGTTTGTATGCGGCCTTGCCGGAGCGGCGCTTGTAACTGCACTTGAAAAATCGTTTGCCGTAAATATTGCGGCGGAAAGGAAATAAACATGACATCTGGAAGAACCAAAGAAGAATT